>ERZ1027040.26-NODE-26-length-91395-cov-13.968305_pt1 | contig 91395 bp, 81 predicted proteins | sample MGYA00519437_ERZ1027040 | MGnify/ENA primary metagenome ERZ1027040 (study PRJEB26926, sample SAMN06164809) | human gut metagenome | biome: ENVO:00009003; feature: ENVO:2100002; material: ENVO:00002003 | host: Homo sapiens | place: USA | collected 2012 ... | reverse complement strand
GCGCAGGCCAGAGACAGAGTCAAGGAGCGCAAAGCCAGAACACGCAGGCTCATTCAGGAGGGTGCGATTCTGGAAAAGGTGCTGCCAGAGGTGCGCACGATGGATCCGTCTGTGCTGGAGGGGTATCTTTCACGGAAGCTGGGAAAACAAATCTAAATTTCAGATGGGAGGTCTCCGGGAAACCGGGGGCCTTCCTCTTTTTTCTCCCGAAGGGCGCACTTACTCACCACCCAGAAGGGGCGGTGGTATTGCCTGCGGCAACCGTGCGCTCTGCGAGGCGGATGCGGCTCCTGCGGGAGCCTTATGTCCAATGCCACATCACATCTGTGCTGCTGCCATTGGCCACGCAGTCGGCTATATGTTTTGCTTCATCATCAAAACTGTTGTTTCCGTTTTGGAAACAACCCGCCGCCTGCCCGCATAAAGCTGCCACCGGCAGCTTTATTTGCGGTTATGGGTATCGCTTGCCGCAATACCCATTTTCTTTTTGCGAAAAAGAAACAAAAACAAGGGCGAAAGGACGGTGAGAATGAATGGCGATTTACCACTTAGAAGCCAAGGTGGTCAGCCGGGGAACGGGGCGGTCTGCCGTTGCAGCTTCTGCATATCTGAGCTGTACCAACATCCTCAATGACTACGATGGAGTGCGGCACGATTATACCCGTAAGAAAGGACTGATCTGGCGTGAGGTGTTTCTGCCAGAGTATGCTCCACCAGAATGGAAAGACCGGGGCGTACTCTGGAACGCTGTAGAAGAAAACGAAAAGACAAAGGACAGCCGCCTTGCCCGTGAGTTTGTCCCGGCTCTGCCTGTTGAACTGACCCCGACCCAATGGCAGGAGCTTCTATCTGATTTTATTAAGGAAAGTTTTGTTGCAGACGGGATGTGCGCCGATGTAGCAATTCACGACCCATACCCTCCCGGTCACAATCCCCACGCCCACATTCTGCTGACGGTGCGTCCGCTGGATGAACGAGGCGAGTGGCAGTACAAGACCGAAAAAGAATATCTCTGTGTTAAAGACGGCGAGGAACGGGGCTTTACTGCCGCTGAGTTTAAGGCAGCGCAAGCGGACGGATGGGAGAAGCAGTATCCGTATAAGGTTGGGCGCAAGAAAGTGTATATGCCTCCCTCCGAAGCAGAGAAGCAAGGCTTGGAGCGAGCCAGCAAGCACCCCAAAAGCACCAAGTTCGGCAGACAGAATCCCATCTCCGAACGTTGGAACAGCGAGGAACAGCTTGTCGTATGGCGCAAGGCATGGGCAGACGTAACCAACCGCTATCTGGAACGATACGGACACGATGCCCGTATCGACCACCGCAGTCATGCCGAGCGAGGTCTGGTCGAGCAGCCCACCATCCACGAAGGTGTGGTGGCAAGGGCTATGGAGAAAAAGGGCATTATCTCCGACCGCTGTGAACTGAATCGGCAGATTAAAGCGGACAACGCTCTGCTGCGGGAACTGAAAGCCGCCGTCAAGAAGCTGGCGCAAGAGGTCCTCCATTCTCTACCGGAACTCGCTAAGTCCATGGAATTCCTGCGGCAAAAGCTGTTGATTTTCTGCTATCAGCTTAACCACATCCGCACAGGCAAATCTGTCATTGGAAAATCCGTGGATGCCTGGAATATCAACCTGAACCGATATTCCGAGGTGGTAGACCAAATCAAGGAAACCAAAAGGGAGCGCACAGACCTCCTTGCCGAAAAGAAAGAATTGCCGTTCTGGAATATCCCCAGGAAGAACGAGTTGACCGCCAGAATAGCAGAACTGACGGAATTGCTGGAAGAACTGCAATCCGAAAAGGCGATTCTTCTGGACAATATGGACTGTACGGACGGCAAGGATGTTTCTAAGGTCAGGAAGAAGGTTGCACTGATGGAAGCCAACTTGAAAGAACTGGACGAGCAGGAACAGAAATACTCCGCCGAATTGGAAACCGCCCTTGCCGAATATGCCGAGCTGAAAACACAGGGTGAACAATTCGACCCGGTGGAGCTGCACGACACCCGACAGGAACTGCGCCCTGAAATGGAGCAGACGGCAGTCCAGCGTGTGAAGGAAAAGTATGGCGATAAGTACAGTCACAGGACAATGGATGACAGCAAGCGGGATGTTTCCCGGCATTTGGACGAGTATGCCGAGAGCCAGGAAATCCGGCAAATCCAGCGGGAACGGGAATACCAGCAGCGGCGGCAGAATAAGGCCAAACAAGAAAGAAAAAAGCAGGATGATTGGGAACGCTAACAAACCGGCGGGAGTGTATTTTTACGATGCACTCCCGCTTTTATCTTAGGCAATCATCGAATCAATCTGTTTCCGATCATTGCATTCTGCCCAAATAAAAGCTTTGAGACTCATACCTTGGCGATATTCTCGTTGTGTTTCCATACTAGACGGGAAACGACAGCAATGTAGTCTGTTACTCTCCTTGTTTGCCCATGAATCAGTGGTGGGTGCATATGTCATACAGCAGATGGCAGACCGTTTATTTTCCGTTGGCAACAGGTGCTCAGCTCTGCTTGCGTTCACACAAATGTTACAAGTGTTTTTAATGGGAAACAGTTGCGTTTATGCTATTGATATGGTAAAATTACGTTGCGGATGGTTTAATCCGTCCGACATTTATAAGATTGGAGGTAGTGTCATGTTCCGTTTTATGCAAAAGCAGTCTGGGTTATCTCATTTTGGATTTTGGCCTAGCCCCCATCTATGGACGGGGCAACTCAAAATCTATCATGTGGGCGCATAAGCCAGACTGTTGTTAAGTCGGCTTATGCGCTTTTTGCTGTGTGGTGAATCGAAAGCGTAGTGTTTTTAGATAACACAAGATGGAAATATCACCCATTCACTGTTGAAAGGAGGCACAAGCATGAATAGCATATTTAAGTTGATTACTAATCAGCAAATACCCGAAACGGCAAATGCTTTAGTTCCTGTGATTGGCTATGAGCCTTGGTCATTAAGAGCTCTTGAAAGCATAAAAAGCTCGATTGTAAACGGAGTTCCCACATTGATTCGTGTTCATTCAGCCGCCGACTACCCAATCGAAAATGAAGAACTCTCTCATCGCCTGGATATGGAGTCTCATTGTGTCCTTATTGTTGGGTATAATGACGACAAAGAGGAATTTGATATCGTAGATCCTTGGAACCCCAATTGGGGTGGACAACACGGCGGCGTTGGCAAACTCCCATATGAATCGCTCCATGTAGCATGTGTTAATTGCACTGCTGAAAAAGGAACGCGACTTTCTTTGATTTCACACAAGATTAGGCCAGTGCTTATCGAGGAAAATGCAAGTCTTGCTGTTGATTTGGGCTTTTATGAGCCTTTAGGCTATGTTATCGATAGAAACAATACGAAATTTGAAACATTCAAAGTGACTATTCATTATCTCTTCAATGGAAATGAAAAGCAGCAATCGCAGAGCCTTTCTGGCGAATGGAAGATTGGGGAAAAGGCGATATTTACATTCCCTTTGGAAAAAGAACTGTCGGGAGATATCGATGTCAGAATCGAGGTGCTTGCGACCTTATCAAGTGACAGGCCTTATCAGTACAGGGACAATATCTGTATGGACTTTACGGAGACGGTGAAGATTAACAGAAGTAGTGGTGTGTCGCAGAAGGAAAGCGTTATTTCTTCCATCAATGCAAGTAATTACTAAAACTCGGTATTGGACAATATAGTCCACTGTGAATTGGTGGCATGTGGGTGGATGATTGAAACTCTTCCACCCACATGTTGCCTATCGAAATGTTTTTTGCGTAGACTTCGAATTACAATCAATCGCAAAGAGAAAGGAGCATAATATATATGATCCGAAAAAACATTATTAAAAATAAAAATGACAAACAACGTTATTTCCTTAATGACAGTTGGCGTATAGAAATGCCAGCAGTTGTTAGAACTCCATTTTATGGAAATAATTGTAGTGAATACTTCGGCTATGTCGTTACATACTCTGAGATGGAACAGGCGTATCATTTATTGAAAGTTGATCTGCATAATGGGAAAATACTTTGGAGTATAGATGCTGTCAATGGTGGTTATGGAACACCAACTGTTTTTGGCGACCTTGTTGTTTTCCTAAAAGAGTTTGATGCAGTACAAGCTGTTTCCGCTGAGTCTGGCATTGTAGAATGGGCTGTTCAGGGTGGTCACAGAGTACGAACTACATTAAATGTTATAGACGAAACATTGTGGTTTGGTTCCGGCAGCACCCTTTTAGCCGTAAACAAAAACGGAGAAGTTGTCAAAAAATTACATATTCCCAATTCGTTTATTTACGGTAATATTACGCCGTACAAAGGTGGCATATTATGCACAGGTACGCTCCACAACAATGAAAGGGATTGCTCATGTTCTTATTTATGGCTTATAAATCAAGAAGGAAGCATAATGTATTCTATGGAGTTAGGTAGAAGCCCTGTTATTAGTTCGGATACGTCAGGCATTTGGCTAAAGGATGACTTTGCTTTTGCATCATGCGGACATGACATCATTTGTTTTGATCTAAAAGTAGGAAAAGAACTATGGAGAACAAGGGTTTTTGGGTTTTGTGGACGACATTTTCCTGTCGTTGATAGCCAAAGAGTGTATTATACAACACTAAAGGGTGAGGTTGGTTGTGCTGACATATTAAACGGAAGTATTGTTTGGAGGCAAAAGTTCAGAGAAGGGCTTATTGTTGCGCCACCGTCAATTTACGGGAAGACCCTTTTTGTCTTGGCGGATTGTTCAGTTTTTTTATTAGACAAGGACACGGGGGAAATTTTTCAGCACAAAGTAGTTGGTCACACTCCTTATAGCGCGGTCAGTTTTGGAACTAATAAGGCGTTGATTGGAGCAGGCGAGCCACCAGCAAATGGTCAACTGATTTGTTTTGATGTTGTTTCAGAGGCACATGTATCTTTGCCTATGTATAACGACGTCTACTTTTTGGAAGAAAAAGATTGCAATCTTATGAGCGTGCTTATCGAAACAGGTGGAGAATATACATCTTCGAGTATTGACGTGTCAGTTTTTTCAAAAGATGGGGTGGTCAATGGTAAAAAAATCGGAAATGCCTTTACATATAAATTTAATTTACAAAACAATTGCGTCAGTGGGTTTTATGCAATTCCGGTTTTGCTTGAAAATTTTGGTTTAATTAAAAAAACATGCATTAGTATCTATATTGACAAAAGAGAACAGTTGCCATCTTCCTTTGTACTACATCAATATTTGAAGGTTTCAACAGAGGAGAATATTTTTAGTAGTGGAGCGGCATTGGTGCAAGGACTTATGAAGGTTCATGGGAAGTCCATTTCGCAAAAAGACTTTAGAGATAGGATTAACTATGTAAAAAGAAAAAGCAATTGGAAGGATGCAGACTTCCAAACATGGCGGCTAATTCTCAAAAGAGTCCTTAGTAATTCTGCTGAATCTTTAGATGATTTTATCAGAAGTGAAGAAGGAGGGGAGTTTGAAATATTTTAACCTGATCATTATCCAGAAAAAGGGACACGAAAACAGGCTGGCATATGGCGGCCAAAATTAGAGCAGATCAGCCAGGCCGGGGAGGTTACCAGACAGCCCTGCCTTTGAAGGATTAAGATAGCCTGGTCAGCAGAGATCTCACGGTGTGTGAGAGGACGGTCAGCCTTGCGGTAAGGCTCAGGGTTATAAGATTCGTTCTTCTTGAGGATGTTGTAGATGGCAGTCAGCAACACAAGGGCGACGGCGATGATGGCCTTCTTGTTACCACAGCGCTTCTTCAAAGCTAGATAGCGATTGCGGACTTCTGGGTACTGCTTTGCCCGGATAGCACAGAGCGCACACTGCACCAACAGGGGCTTGATGTATGCCCCAGCCCGGCTGCTCCTGGTGGTTTTCTTTTTTTCCGGCACTTTCATTGTAAGCCCAGCCCAGGAGCAGAAATGCTTCGAGGTGGAAAAAACGGACATATCCACGCCAATTTAAGAGATGATGCCAATAGTGGCAAAGGCTTGGATACCTAGCGCCGTCATAACGAGGTTAAGTTGGGGAAGATATTTCTCAGCGATGGTCAGGATAAGAGAGTCCAGATCGGCCTTGCACAATTCAAGGCTGTCCATGTGGGAACGGATGATGCGGAGTTTTTCGGCCTGTTCCACACACATCTCTCCGTCCGCAGCGGCCTGGATTTTCTCAACTGGTGTTTTGACTCGCTTGTTGAGGAATGGAGCTACATGAAAGGATTCGTTGCTTCCTAGCAGCCGGAGGTAATAGCTGTAGCTGCTTTGCCAAAGCCGTCCGGAAACACGTCATCCAGCTTGATATTGGAGACAGTCAAGCAATTCTGCGCCCGGTTTTCTCTCCCGTGGTGAAATTGGTGAGTTTTCAGCGGTAGCACACCAAATCCCGGAGCTGACGAATATCTGATGGTGGGATAAAGCTGCCAGAAACCAGGTCGTGCTTGAAGATGTCCGCAAACCACTTGGCGTCCTTTTTGTCTGTTTTCTTTCCCCGGATAGCCTTGACGTACTTGGGGTGGGCAAGGACAATATTGCGGGCGTGTTCTAGGATGTTGTAAATAGGGAGCCAATACATCCCGGTAGGCTCCATACACACGTCCTTGCAGTTGTTCTCTCCCAACCAGGTGGCACACCGCCGGAGGTCTCCTGTAAAGGTGCAAAACCGCTTGCCTTTGTAGGTGGTAACGCCCTGCTCGTTGATTGAGGCAATACAGGCTACCAGAAACGATTTGTGGACATCCATTCCACAGCAGATAGGATAAACGATTTTGAGCATAACACATCCCCTCAGTTCGAAGATTTGAGGGAACAGGTAGGGACTGGACACTCACTGAAAGCTTGAAGCAGTCTGTCTCTCCAAAGATAAGTTTACAGGGTTCTACGCCCTACTTATTTGCGCTTGAAAGAGCATCCGGCACACATAATAATTCAGTTCAGCGGATAGCTGTACCCACTCACCCCCCCACATGCTGTGTAGTGTGCCCGTTCCTCTAGCGTATTCTAACAAATTTCGTTTAGCTGCGATAGAGGCACTCCTGTTTCGTATCCCTTTTGTGCCTTGGAGTGCAGCGGAAAGGAATGGTCATAATAATGAAGCAATATTTAAGTGCTCTTATACAAAAAATAGGTCGGTTGAATGTGTCCATATATTTGCTTCTTTTGTCTGTAGGATATGGTTTATACAGCATACTTCCTTATACCTTGCCAAAGATATTTAGCGGCAGTGGGGGATTGCACGTAAACCCTTTTTTCATGGTCCTATCAATTTTATCCTTTTTAGTAGTCCCTATTTTGAATTATCCTAACAACCTTGCTATGCAGAGTGTTAGAAAATATTCAAAGCAGGTTCTCTTTGACGACCTAGTGAAAAAAAAATATATGTATTTTGATGATATGGAAACCGGGAAGATCCAGGATCTTTTTTCCGAATCATCTTTTTGTACACGAAGTTTGCTGTACTCCTGCGTTCAATTTATAATCAAGCATTCCGCTATTATAATAATTAATTCAACTGCTTTTTTTAATTTCCATTTCCTTCTTGGTGTGACTTATATATTATCTTATTCAGTATATTTCTTCATATCCATTGTTCTTTTAAAAAAACAAAATAACAGGATTCATAGTACGCTGTTGTCTGCGTCAGATGTGAATTCTTATTTGATCGATTACTGCCAGAATTTGGACTCTATATACTCATTCCGTTCATATGATAAAGAAAAAGAAAAATATCGTTTCCTTTTGGATAGTGAGCAAAAAAATTACTATGGTCTACAGTTGGCCATAGATAATGCAAAACTGATTCAACACATTGTGTTAGTATTCATTACCTTTTTACAGCTGATTATATTTTCTATTTATTCCACAACGGGAATAGGTAATATCTCATTCTATTTAGGACTTATCTACTCAATATTTAATTTGAGAGATTTTGGTGGAGAATACTTGTCAATGATAGAAATGGTCTCAAGACTAAAAGCTGCGTTAAAACTATTGGGGTACAGCGAAAGTAATGAAAAAGATTGCCATAGAGTTTTTATCAGTGTTCCTACCAATACGGTGATTGCCATGCAGAATGTTGAATTGACGCTTGGTAACAAGAAAATTTTTGATAATGCTAGTTTGTATGTAAATAAAGGCGAGCATATCATCATTCGAGGTGAGAACGGAAGCGGAAAATCGACATTACTTAAAGTTATAGCAAAGATATTAGATATTGACTCTGGGCAGATAACATATGGTCTCCCATCTATCGATGGCATAATGTATGTTTCTCAAAATACAAATTTATTCAATAGGTCAATCTATGAAAATATAATATATCCAATGGACGATGCTAATTTAGAGGAAGTCTATGAGTTGATAAACATATTCGGACTTAATTCGTTGATAACTAGCGAAAACGACTTGTTTCAGAAAAAACCAGGTGATTTTGGAAACAAATTTTCAGGCGGTGAAAAGCAAAAAATTCTAATAATTAGGACATTAATCAATCGTCCGCATATTATCTTATTTGATGAGATTACCTCATCTCTTGACTCAAACTCCACCAAGGTTTTTTATGAAATGCTGAATACGCGATTAAGTAGTAGTACAGTATTGTTTGTCTCGCACGATGATGTCGTTGATAGTGCATTTGACAGAGTCTTAGAGATTGATGAGTTACATGCTTTGTAAAGTGCGTTGTCTTATTATGCCTTATCGTCACCGATTTCTTTTAGCTAAATTGCATCATCAAGAATAGGCAACTTAATGCTGCAAAATTGGAGTCATAAGCACTTAACAACATTGCATATTATTTGCAGAAAAAATCCTTGACAAATCCCATCTCAAAAGGAAATGCTCTCCCGCTATGTGCGGGAACAGGGCTGGACGCTGTACGATTATTACTGTGATGACGGCGTTTCGGGTACGACTTTCGACCGTCCGGGACTGAACCGGCTGGTGCAGGACGCCACGGATCACAAGATCAATCTTGTCCTCTGCAAAGACCTATCGCGCCTCGGTCGAGATTACATCGAAGCGGGCAAGTACACAGACTTTGTGTTTCCGTCCCTCGGCTGCCGCTTCATCGCGCTGAATGATGGGGTTGACACCCTCCGAAAGAACAACGAGATGCTGGTCATTCTGAAAAATGTGATGAATGACCTCTACGCGCGGGACACCAGCAGCAAGATCAAGGCAGTGAAGCTGTCCACCTTCAAGAGCGGCAAGTATGTCGGCTGCTATGCGCCCCTCGGTTACAGGAAAAGCGAGGCGGACAAGCACGTTCTTGAGATCGACCCGGTGACTGCTCCCGTGGTGCGACACATCTTCGATCTGCGCTTGCAGGGCTACGGTTTCCGCAAGATCGCCTTGCAGCTCAACGAGGAAAAAGTCCCCGCGCCAAGGAGCTTTTACTACATGGCAGAGGGACGGGAAAACCTGCGAGGCGAGACGCCGTTCTGGAACGATGTGACCGTCAAGACCATTCTCCGCAACGAGGTTTACATCGGTCGCATGGTGCAGAATAAGACCGGCACGGTGTCCTATAAAAACCACAAGCAGGTCAGCAAACCGGAATCCGAATGGATCAAGGTTGAGAACACCCATGAGCCGCTGATCTCACAGGAAACGTGGGACGCTGTGCAGAGGATGGACAACCACCCGGCAAGAGGGCGCAGCGGCAAGAGCGGCACGATTGCCCTGTTCGGCGGTCTGCTGCGGTGTATGGATTGTGGATCGTCCATGCGGTATATGCGGGACTATCGCAAAAAGGTTTCCGAGAAAGAGCCGGAATACAAGGCGTATGTCTGCAACCGTTACGCATCGGGCGGCAAAAATGCCTGTTCGTCCCACTACATCAACCAGAAGGTGCTGACGCAGATTGTCTTGACGGACATTCGGTGCAAGGCAATGTGGGCGCAGAACAGCCGTGAGACGCTGAGGACGCAGCTTTTAGAGAGGGAACAGAACGCCAGCGTGGAGCGCACCCGAACACTGCAAGCAGAGCTGAACGCCATCGGCAAACGGCTCCCGGAGCTGGATAAGCTGATTCAGTCCGCTTATGAGGATAAGGTTCTGGGGCGCATCCCGGAGAGCGTGTGCGTGAATCTTCTCAACCAGTATGAAGCCGAACGCAGGGAAAAACAGGAGCGTCATAAGGAGTTGACCGGGCAACTTGCCGCCAGCCGGGAAACCGAATCCTCCGTGGACACATGGCTGGACATGATGCAGGATTACGCCCAGCTTGAAGAATTAGACCGTCCCACACTGGTGCGGTTAATTCAGAAGATTGAGATCAGCGAACGCTATACCGTGGACGATCACGAGGAACGGGACATTCACATTTACTACAATTTCGTCGGTTATATCGAAGCATAAGCCGTCATTCTTTATTCGAGGTTGACTAAGGTGCGCTTCTCCCATGAGAACAAGGACGTACAGGCGCTGTATAAGGAGTACCTGCGCCAGCCGCTGGGTCACAAGGCCCATATGCTGCTGCACACCGACCACTTCGGATGGAAGATGCCCAGCGGCCACTGAGAAGCAAAAAAACATCCCGTGCATCGGCACGGGATGTTTTTTATACAGGTTCAGCGCTTCAGAGCCTTGCGGATGGCGGGGGCGATGGTGACGGCGATGACGCCGCCGATGGCCGCCGTTACCAGCTGAGGCCAGGAGAAGGACGCGGACATGGCGGAGGCTGCCGCCTCCGGCAGGTTCAGAGCGGGAATGGCCACTCTGGTCACCAGCAGGAACAGCACCGCGAACTTGCACACGGCCGCCGCGGCCACCGCCAGGTAACTGCGCAGGCCCAGGGGCTTGCCGCCGGCGATGAAGTGGAGTACCAGCACCAGTACCAGATTGCCCACGGCGATGAAGGGCACGATGGCCAGCTTGGCGGGGCCTACCCCCACCAGGAAGGCGCAGAAGGGACTGACCAGAGCCACCACCGCGCCGCACCATACGCCGCCCACCAGGGTGGACACGCCCAGCACCAGATTGACGCAGGAGCCGGTGACGAACTGCCCCAGGGCCTTGGTGGCCCACTGCAGCGCCACCAGCAGGGCGATCATGACCGCCGTCTCAGCGATCCAGAAAGTTTTATTTTTCATACGGAAACCTCTTTCTTTTTCTTTTCCTTTATGATAGCATGTCCGGGAGAAGTTTACGTTGCCACGGCAACAAAAAAAGGAGGATGCGCATGGATATCGACACGGCGCTGCTGCGGCGGACGGGCCTGTTTCAGGACATGGAGGACGGGGACATCCGGCGGCTGCTGGACTGCCTGCACTGTCCGGTGCGGCGATACGGGCGGGGCGAGTTTCTGTGGCATGCCGGCGACGCGGTGCCCATGGCGGGCATCGTGCTGGAGGGCTGCGTGGATGCGGTGCAGTACGGTGAGGACGGCGGCGCGGTGCTGACGGCGCGGCAGGAGAAGGGCGGTGTGTTCGGCGACCTGCTGATGGCAGCTGGGCAGGCCAGTCCCCTGTCACTGGTGGCGTCGGCGGAGGGAGCGGCGGTGCTGTTCCTGCCGCTGGAGGGCATCCTGTCCGACTGCGGGCGAGGCTGCGCCTGCCACGTGGCGCTGCGGCGGAATCTGCTGGCGGAGACGGCCAGCAAATTCTGGGGCCTGCGGCAGCGGGTGGCCTATCTCACGGAGCCCCAGCTGCGGCGGCGCATCCTGCTGTTCCTGCGGGACCGGCGGGAGGCGGCGGGCAGCGACTATTTCCGCGTGCCCTACTCCCGTCAGGAGATGGCGGAGGTACTGGGCGTCAACCGCAGCGCCCTGTCCCGTGAGCTGGGACGGATGCAGCGGGAGGGGCTGCTGGAATTCTACCGCAGCAGCTTCCGGCTGAAAAACGTATAAAAGCAGCCCTCCGCTTCACATGCAGTGCGGAGGGCTGCTTTTATAGGGCGCTTATTTCAGAATGCCTACGCCCATGATGACCGCGCCAAGCACCACCAGTACGATGCCGGTAGCGCGGTTCAGCGTCTTGGGCTGTGCCATATTGGCAAACACCGCGGCGATGCGGGCCCACACCAGTGTGAAGATGACGCAGAGTGTCCACACCAGCCAGTCCGGCGTGCCCCCGATGGCGAAATGGGATACCGCGCCGGTGAGGGCCGTGAAGGTCATGATAAAGACGCTGGTACCCACCGCCGTTTTCAGCTCGTAGCCCAGCACGGTGGTAAGGATCAGGAGCATCATCATGCCGCCGCCTGCGCCGATGAAGCCGCAGATGAAGCCGATGAGCATGCCGCAGACCAGCGACTGGACCACCCGCTTCTTCGCCGACACGCTCTGCATGGACTCCTTGGTGGTCATCACCGGGCGGACGATGAACTTGATACCCAGCAGGAACGTCATGAACACGGAGAAATTCCCCATGGTGGCAGAAGGCACCAGACTGGCAACGTAGCTGCCCACCACGGTGAATGCCAGCACGCTGCCCATCATGATAAGGCCGTTTTTCACGTCCAGATTGCCGTTCTTATGGTACGTATAGGCCGAGACGGCGCTGGCCAGCACGTCGGAGGACAGGGCGATGCCCACCGCCATATAGGGGTCCATACCCAGAAATGTGATGAGCATGGGGCTGATCACCGCCGCAGCGCTCATACCGGCAAAGCCGGTGCCCAGGCCCGCGCCCATACCGGCGAAAAACGTGACCAAGATCGTGATCCATATCTGCATACTATCGCTCCTCCCGCAGCAGCTGATCCAGATTGCTGTCAATGATCTGCATGGCGTCAATGAACGCCGTCCGCAGCGGCGGCTCCATGCCGCGGAACAGGCTGTCGAAGAACGCTGTTTGCAGCTGCCGTCCGCGGCGGATGACCTCCTGCGCCCTGGGGGTGCATGCCAGCGCCGTCTTGCGGCGGTCACCCGCCACCGGCTGCCGCGTCAGGTATCCCTCCTGCACCAGTTTGTCCACGTTGACGGACACCAGATTCGCCTTGATGTGCCGCACCTCCACAATGTCCCGCGCCGTCCGGTAGGACGGGTTGTTGGCCAGGAACAGCAGGATGTCGAAGGCTGTCTGTGTCAGGCCCAGCTCGCGGCACAGCGGCTTGCATACCGCGCCGTAGGCCAGGGCGACCTTCTGGGCAAACTCCACATTGGCGTGCACATGTGCCATCTCCTTTACTTCAACTTTGTATTGTTCAAATTTGAATTAAAAATAGCACAACGCCGCCTCTCTGTCAAGTGGGGTCGGAAAAATGGCGCAGGGCGGCGCTCAGACAGGAAAATGCCCTCCGCGGGGCAGAAAAGAAAGCCCTCCGCACAGGCGGAGGGCTTTCTTTTCTTGCGTTTTTACACCTGACCGGCCTTGATGCGGTCAAACTCGCTGTCCATGTCGGCGCTGGGCTTCCGGGTCAGCAGGGAGACCACCACGATGACCAGTGCGCTGAACAGGAAGGCGGGCAGCAGCTCGTAGATGCCCCACACACCGCCCATCGGCTTCAGCACGCCGCGCCAGAAGAATACCATGGCGCCGCCGGCCACCATACCGGCGATGGCGCCGGCGCGGGTGGTACGTTTCCAGAACAGGGAGAACAGCATCAGGGGGCCGAAGGCCGCGCCGAAGCCCGCCCAGGCAAAGGCGGTGATGCCGAAGATGGTGGAGTTGGAGTTCCAGGCGATGGCCATGGCCACCAGCGTGATAAGCATCAGGGTAATGCGGGAGCACCACATGACCTGCTTCTCCGTGGCATCCTTCTTTACAATACCGCGATAGAGGTTCTGGCTGACGGCGCTGGCCGTGATCAGCAGGTAGGAGTCGGAGGAGGAAATGGCCGCCGCCAGCACGCCGGCGCAGGCAAAGCCCGCCAGCACGGGAGGCAGGAACATGATGGCCGCGTCCACAAAGATGTTCTCGGCATCGCTGTTGGACAGGTAGTCCAGACCCGCGATGCTGCGGCCCACGATGCCGATGAACACGGCGGCCGCCATGGAGATGACCACCCAGACGATGGCCACACGGCGGGAGAGCTTCAGCTCCTTCTCAGAGCGGATGCCCATGAACCGCAGCAGCACCTGGGGCATGCCGAAGTAGCCCAGGCCCCAGGCCAGGCAGGACACGATGGACAGTACGCCGTAAGGCTTGGCGGCGCCGAACACGTCCACCTCTGTGGCAGAGGGGGCAGCGGACTGGACCAGGGAGAAGAAGCCGTCGATGCCCTCGGCGTGCTGAATGGCCGCAGACAGGCCGCCGGCAGCGCCCACGGACATGATGAGGATCAGCACCAGCACCGTCACCATCACCACGGCCTGCATGAAATCGGAGGCGCTCTCCGCCAGGAAGCCGCCCAGGAACGTATAGATCAGCACGAAGGCCGCCGCCACGATCATCATGCTCTGGTAGGACAGGCCGAACAGGTTGGCAAACAGCTTGCCGCAGGTGCTGAGGCACTGGGCCGCGTAGACAGAGAAGAAGATAATGATAATGAGGGAGGACAGCATCATCAGGGTCTTGTGCCTGCCCTCGTGATAGCGCTTGGAGAAGAAGTCAGGCACGGTGAAGGCGTCTACCGCGATGCTGTACCGCCGCAGACGGCGGGAGGTGATGAGGAAGTTCAGGTAGGTACCCAGGGCAAGGCCGATGCAGGTCCAGCCCGCGTCGGCAAGACCCGTCCAGTAGGCGAGGCCCGGCAGGCCCATCAGCAGGTAGCCGGACATGTCCGACGCTTCGGCGCTGAAAGCCGTGACCCAGGGGCCCAGACTGCGGCCGCCCAGAAAATACGCCTCTGCGTCCTTGTTGGCGCGGCGGGCGAACACGATGCCGATGGCGATCACCGCCAGCATATACAGGATCATAGCCAGCAGGTGCTGAATGTTTGCTCCATCCATGGGAAAAATCCTCCTTGACAGTTGACACATGAAGATTTATAATGTGTCTCATAAAGATTTTGAATACATGGGCGTATCATAGCACCACGCATTCAAAAATGCAAGGGGTAAATTCACAAAATGGACACAAAAAAGTATGCTGTTGTCGAAAAAGTCGTGGAGCGGGCGTCGCTGACCAAGGCGGCGGAGGAGCTGGGCCTCACCCAGTCCGGCGTCAGCCACATTGTGGCTGCGGTGGAAGCGGAGCTGGGTCTGCCGCTCCTGAAGCGCACCCGCACCGGCGCACGGCTGACGCCGGAGGGTGAGCGCCTCATGCCCCACATCCGCGCCATCGTGGCGGAGGAGCGGCTGCTGCACCAGACGGCGGAGGAGCTGCACACGCTGGCGGCGGGCAAGGTGCGGGTAGGCACGTTCACCAGCGTGGCCACCCACTGGCTGCCGGCCATGATGATGCGGTTCCAGCAGGAGCACCCCCAGGTGGAGTTCGAGCTGTTCAACGGCGACTACCACGATGTGGACCGGTGGCTGGCGGACGGCAGCGTGGATCTGGCCTTCGTGGCCCTGCCCGCCGAGGCGGACAGCCGGTGCGTGCCGCTGTACCGCGACGAGCTGGTGGCCGTGCTGCCCAAGGGACACCGACTGTGCAGTCTGCCGGTGTGCCCTGCGGCGGAGATCGCCAAGGAGCCCATCATCTCCCTGCTGGAGACCTCCAACCACGATGTGCGGCGGGCACTGGACGCCGTGGGTGCCAAGCCGGATATTCGGTTCCGCACCAAGGACGACTACGCCGTCATTGCCATGGTGCGGCAGGGACTGGGCGTCAGCATCATGCCGTCCCTGCTGCTGCGGGGCAACAATGAGGGCGTGGAGCTGCGGCCGCTGGACCCGCCGGCTTACCGCACCATCGCGCTGACCATGGGCAGCGTGGAGACCGGCCCCGCCGCCCGGCAGTTCGCGGAGTTCGCCAGGGCGTGGGTGAAGGAAAACGCATAACGAAACGGAGGAGACTCACGTCTCCTCCGTTTTCCTCTCATCCTATGGTATGCCGCGCGGCGTTCAGCAGAGCGTCCCGCTGGTTGGGCAGCGCACCGTCCATCACCTGTGCCAGCAGGGCGTTCAGCGTCTGCCCGATGGCGGGGCCGCGCAGGCCCAAGGCCGTCAGGTCCCGACCGTTCACCGCCAGGTCGCGGAGGGAGAAGCATGCCTGCTTTTCCAGCAGGGTGTTCAGTATCTCCTCCGCGCGGTCAATGTCCGCCAGACGATAGCGGTAGTCGGGATGCTGGGCCAGATTGTCCGCCCGCTTTACCGCCAGCAGCTGCCGGAACGTGCCCTCCCCCAGCTGGTGGACGGCGCGTGCGATGGCCTTCTCCGTCCGCGGGATGTCCCGATCGTGCCACTGCACCAGCGTCACCACCTGATGGGCGGTGCGCTTGTCCATCCGCAGTCGGCGGCAGGCGGTCTCCGCCAGCTCCGCCGATACCTTGGGGTGGCCGTAGAAATGGCCCACGCCCCGATCGTCCACGGTGAAACAGGGGGGCTTGCCCACGTCGTGGAGCAGCATGGTCCAGCGCAGCACCGGCTCCGGCGGGACGGCGGCCACGGCGCGGGACGTATGGCCCCACACATCGTAGAGATGGTGGCGGTTCCGCTGGTCAAAGCCCACGCAGGGCAGCAGCTCCGGCAGGAATACGCCCAGTACGTCGGGGTACGCCAGCAGCACCGGCAGCACGTACCGGCCGCACAGCAGGCGGTCCATCTCCGACAGCAGCCGCTCCGCGGCGATGCTGCCCAGCAATGGGGCGCGGCGGTGCAGCGCGGCGGCGGTGCGCTCCTCCACAGTGAAACCCAGCACCGATGCGAAGCGCAGCGTCCGCATGATGCGCAGGGCGTCCTCGTCAAAGCGGCGGTCCGGCTCCCCCACGCAGCGCAGGAGGCCGCGGCGCAGGTCCTCCCTGCCGCCGTGGAGGTCGGTGAGGACGCCGCGGCGGTCCATGGCCATGGCGTTCACCGTCAGGTCGCGGCGGCACAGGTCCTCCGCCAGTGAGTCGGAGAAATACACCGCGTCAGGGCGGCGATGGTCGGAGTAGGGGCCATCGGCGCGGAATGTGGTGACCTCTACGGAAAGGCCCTCCTGCCGGACAGTGACGGTGCCGTGCTGCAATCCCGTGGGGATGCTGCGGCCCGCGAACAGGGCGGCGGTCTGCTCCGGTCGGGCGGAGGTGGCAACATCCCAGTCCTGGGGCACGCGGCCCAGCAGCGTGTCCCGCACACAGCCGCCCACGGCATAGGCCGCGAAGCCCGCCTGCTCCAGCCGCTCCAGAATGGCGCTGACCTGCGCTGGGAACATATGTGTCGCCTCCCTTCGTCCCGCAGTGCCAGAAGTCGGCAAAAAAGCCAGTTGCACTTCAGGGGTCTGTGTACTATAATTAGATATTAGCATGATTTCTGGAATTGTCAATTTTCATACCACACTTTCCGGCGCACCGCGCCGTTTGGAGGTCTTTTCTATGATGCATCCCGCTGCGGACATCCGCACACTGTTACAGCCCGGCAAGCGCGTCCATCTGGCCGGTATCGGCGGCGTATCCATGTGCGCACTGGCCGAGGTACTGCAGGGCATGGGCCTTGTGGTGCAGGGCTCCGACATGACGGACAGCGACACCGTCCGGCACCTGCGGTCCCTGGGCATGGAGGTGGCCATCGGCCACTCCGCCGAGAATCTGAAAAACTGCGACGCCGTGATCCGCACCGCCGCCATCCACGACGGCAATCCCGAGATCGCCGGCGCCATCGCCCGGGGCATCCCCGTGTACGAGCGGGCCCAGGCCTGGGGCGGCATTATGCGGAGCTACCGCAACGCCCTGTGCATCTCCGGCACCCACGGTAAGACCACCACCACGTCCATGGCTACGCACATCTTCATGGCCGCACAGAAGGACCCCACCGTCATGATCGGCGGCACGCTGCCCCTGCTGCACGGCGGCTATCGGGTGGGACAGGGCGACACCATCATTCTGGAGAGCTGCGAATACTGCAACTCCTTCCTGAACTTCTTCCCCACCGTGGCGGTGATCCTCAACGTACACGCCGACCATCTGGACTTCTTCAAGGATCTGGCGGACATCGAGCAATCCTTCCACCGGTTTGCGGAGCTGGTGCCGGAGGGTACCGGCCGCGTGGTGGCCAATCTGGACGATGCGGGCGCCCGTGCCGCCGTGGCGGGGCTGGACCGTCCTCTGTTCACGTACAGTGTCAGGGATCACAGCGCCAGCTGCTATGCCGATAACGTGTCCATGTTCGACGGGTGCGGTGAGTTCGACGTAATGATCCTCGGGCAGCGCTATGCCCACGTGACGCTGCACGTCCCCGGGAGCCACAACGTGTCCAATGCGCTGGCCGCTGCAGCCGCCGCGTATCTGCTGGGGGTGGACGGCAAGGCCGTGGAGGAGGGCCTTGCCGCGTTTACCGGCGCGGGACGGCGCTTCGAGTACAAGGGTACCTATCACGGGGCGGAGGTATACGACGACTATGCCCACCATCCCGATGAGGTAGAGGCCCTGCTGAATGCGGCGCGGCCCCTGCCCCACCAGCGGCTGATCTGTGCGTTCCAGCCCCACACCTACACCCGCACCGCCGCGCTGTTCGACGATTTCGTGCGGGTGCTGCGGATGCCGGACAAAGTGGTGCTGGCAGAGATCTACGCCGCCCGTGAGAAAAACGAGCTGGGCATCTCCTCCCGCGATCTGGCGGCCCAGATCCCCGGCGCCGTGTACTGCTCCACGCTGGAGCAGGTGACGGAGGAGTTGGCCAGACTGGCCCAGCCCGGGGACATGATCATCACCGTGGGTGCGGGCGACATCTACCGCGCCGGTGAAATGCTTCTGAACCGGGGTGACGCGGAATGAACCTCTCCCCTGTTTATCACAACAGCCGTCCCGATGGTGAGCTGCTGCCCCAGGAGGCGGCGGCCTTCGATCTGCTGGACCGGCTGGGCATCGAATACGACCGCGTCAGCCACGATGCCGCCTTCAACATGGAGCTGTGCGCCGAGGTGGGGCGCGCGCTGGGTGTCAGCGTGTGCAAGAACCTGTTTCTGTGCAACCGGCAGAAAACCCAGTTCTATCTGCTGTGCATGATGCCGGACAAGCCGTTCCACACCAAGGACCTCAGCGCCCAGATCCACTCCGCCCGCCTGAGCTTCGCGCCGGAGGAGCTGCTGTGGGAGCTGCTGCACTGCACCCCCGGCTCCGCCACCGTGCTGGGCCTTGCCAACGACACGGAGCGCCGCGTGCAGCTGCTCATCGACCGTGAGGTGTACAATGCGCCGTATTTCTCCTGCCACCCCTGCATCTGCACCAGCACCCTGCGGCTGAAAACCGCCGATGTGCTGGACAAGCTCCTGCCCGCCGCGGGACACGAGCCTATGGTGGTGGAGCTGTAAAAAGACGGCGGAAGGGGCAGCGTCCCTTCTCTGCACAGCCGCTGCCGGCCGTACGGCGGACGGCGGAAATATGTGCCCGATACAGTGTCTGCCAACGGCAGGCACTGTTTTTTGCATTTTGCACAAAAAACTCTTGCAATTGGAAACGTTATCGGGTATACTCACCGTATTCCTACCGCCACGGCGCACTCCACTTCTTGCGCCGCGGCGGCAAAAGAAAAGGAGAATGAGCCGCTGTGGCTGGCGGTGCGGCAATGTGGAGACTTGTCGTAAGGCGCATGGGACATTCCGCCCTGCGCGAGGCTGTCATTGCGGAGGCAGGACAGTTACAGCCAGGAATGTATGGCAAAGGTCATCCTGAAGGACCTGAAGAAGGTCTACCCCAACACCGAGAAGAAGAAAAAGGCCAAGAAGGGCGAGGAGCCGGAGAAGAAGAGCAACCTCCAGATCACCGATGAGGGCGTTGTGGCGGTCCAGCAGTTCAGTCTGGAGATCGCGGACAAGGAATTCATCGTACTGGTGGGTCCCTCCGGCTGCGGCAAGTCCACCACCCTGCGGATGATCGCGGGTCTGGAGGACATCACCTCCGGCGAGCTGTGGATCGGCGACAAGCTGATGAACGACGTGGAACCCAAGGACCGCAACATCGCCATGGTGTTCCAGAACTATGCCCTGTATCCCCACATGACCGTGTATGAGAACATGGCCTTCTCCCTGAAGCTGAAGAAGGCCCCCAAGGATGAGATCGACAAGAAGGTCCGCGAGGCTGCGGAGATCCTGGACATCACCCAGTATCTGGACCGCAAGCCCAAGGCTCTGTCCGGCGGCCAGCGCCAGCGTGTGGCCATCGGCCGCGCCATCGTCCGCGACCCCGCCGTGTTCCTGATGGACGAGCCGCTGTCCAACCTGGACGCCAAGCTCCGCAATCAGATGCGCGCCGAGATCATCAAGCTGCGCCAGCGCATCGACACCACATTTGTCTACGTGACTCACGACCAGACTGAGGCCATGACGCTGGGCGACCGCATCGTCATCATGAAGGACGGCTTCATCCAGCAGATCGGTACGCCCCAGGAGGTGTTCGATCACCCCGCCAACCTGTTCGTGGCCGGCTTTATCGGCACGCCCCAGATGAACCTGTTCGATGCGCGGCTCATCAAGCAGAACGGCAAGTACGCCGTGACGCTGGACGGCATCACCGTGGAGCTGGCCGAGGACAAGCAGGCCCGCCTCGCCGCCAAGGATGTGGCGGAGCAGGACGTGGTGCTGGGTGTCCGCCCCGACCATATCATGCTGTGCGCCGATGGCGTCAAGGGCAAGGTGGATGTCAGCGAGCTGATGGGCTCGTCCGTACACCTGCACATCTCCGCCAACGGCCATGACGTGGTGGTCATCGTGCCCACCAACGGCAACGCCGCCCACTTCCCCATGGGCAGCGAGGTCAACATGATCTTCGGCGGCAATGTGGCCCACGTGTTCAGCAAGGAGACAGAAAAGAATCTGGAGTGGTAACAAGACGGCAAAGAGCCCCATCCCGACGGATGGGGCTCTTTTTTGGTCATTCCGGACGGATCTCGCCGTGCTCCTTTTCAAAGTCCGCAATACGCTTTTTGATCATCTGCTCCAACTCGCGGTTCTTGGTGCGGCCCTCGTATTCCGCGATATAGCCCAGTTTGTCCAGCAGGATCTGCTCCACGCGCAGCGTGTATCGGCTCAGGTGGTCCTTCATATTGCCGCCTCCATGACGAAGTATTGACAAAATAATAGCGGCATATTATACTTTTATGTGCGAATGACGAAGTTTTGACGCATCAGGAGGTCCAGAATGTCCTATCAAAAGATGTATACGCTGCTGTTCAACGCCATCACCGACGCGCTGCAAGACCTCTCCGCCGGAGCGGTCCAACAGGCCATGGTCCAGCTGGCTGCCGCACAGCAGCAAGCGGAGGAACTGTATCTGTCCGACACGCAAAAATAGAGAGAGGCCCTGCTGCGCAGGGCTTCTCTCTATTTTAGTTTTTCAGCAGTTCCCGTCTGGCGCGCCAGTCGGGGAGATAGCGCTCCACCTCCGCGTAGAACGCCGGCGAGTGGTCGTGGTGCCGGATGTGGGCCAGCTCATGGACCACCACGTACTCGATGGCCGCCGCCGGATAGGCCATCAGGTACAGTGAGAAGCTGAGCCGGTTCTTGCCGGAGCAGCTGCCGAACCGCGTGCGGGCGGCGGTGATGGTGATGCCCGCGGGCTGTACGTCCATGCGCCGGGCCCAATAGGCCACCCGCTGCGGCAGCACCGCCTTCGCCTGCTGCCGCCATGCCTCCACCTGCTGGGGCGATGGGACGGGGTGGGCCGCCAGATACGCCTGACGGCGGGCCATGTGGCTTTCCAGCCATGCCTGGTGCTGCGCCGCGAAGCGGGCGATGGCCGCGTCCGATGCGGCGTAGGGCGCCCGAACCAGCGCCGCGCCCTCCCGCGTCACCTCCAGCGCCATGGTGCGGCGGTGGGAACGGATCACCGTGTAGTCCGTCATGCGTCCTCCTCCACCGGCGCAAAGCGGGGGCCGCGATAGCCGTCCCGCTCCACCTGCTCCGACCACATGGCGGCGGGCCGCACCCAAAGGCCGCCGTCGCCGTACAGAGCGCGGTACACCACCATCTCCTCCAGCGTCTCGGAGTGGCGGGCCGTGCCGATGACCTGGTATTCCATGCCCTTGAAATGGCGGTAGCGCCCGGGTTTTACAGTTGACATAACATCTCCTCCGCAGGTATGGGTTGCATTGTGCTCCCCGACATTATATACTATGATGCGTCAGAAGTAAACGGGAGGAATGCTGTATGCGAAGTATCTGCCTGCGGCTGCGGCGGGGCGACGATCTGCTGCTGTCCATCCGGCAGCTGGCGGCGCGGGAGGGCCTGCGCTGCGCCGTGGTGCTGTCCGGCGTAGGCTGCGTCACGGAGGCGCGGGTGCGGGATGCCTCCGGCGTCACCGTGCGGCACATCGCCGAGCCCTGCGAGATCGTGTCCCTCAACGGGACGGTCAGCGCGGCGCGGTGCCACCTGCACATTGCTCTGGCGCGGGAGGATCTGTCCACCCTGGGTGGGCATCTGATGGAGGGCACGATCATCAACACCACCTGCGAGCTGGTGCTGCTGGAGCCGGACGGCTGGCGCTGCGGCGTGGAGCAGGACGATGAGACGGGCTACGACGAGATCGTATTTCAGGAGGAGCCATGAAAAACACCACACTTTGCTATATTGAGAACCCACAGGGGGAATACCTGATGCTCCACCGCGTCAAGAAGGAGAACGATCTGAACCACGACAAGTGGATCGGCGTGGGCGGCAAGTGTGAGGAGGGCGAAAGCCCCGAGGAGTGCGTCTGCCGCGAGACGCTGGAGGAGACGGGCCTGACCCTGACGGACTACCGCTACCGCGGTGTGGTCACCTTCGTGTCCGACCGATGGGAGGGCGAGTACATGCACCTGTTCACCGCCACCGGCTGGACCGGTACGGTACAGGAGTGTAACGAGGGCGTGCTGGAATGGCTGCACAAGGACGCGCTGGCGGCGCTGCCCCAGTGGGCGGGGGACAAGATCTTTCTGGACCTTATCCGCCGTCCGGACACGCCGTTTTTCTCCCTGAAGCTGCAATATCAGGGCGAGACGCTGATCTATGCGGCGCTGGACGGAAAGGAGCTGGCGGTATGATCCTGATCAGCGCGTGCCTGTTGGGCTGCGCCTGCCGCTACGATGGGAAAAGCAAGCCCCACCCGCTGGCGCAGGAGCTGGCGCGGCAGGGTCTGGCAGTGCCTGTCTGTCCGGAGCAGCTGGGCGGGCTGCCCACGCCCCGTGCCCCCTCGGAGCGGCAGGGGGAGCGGGTGGTGAGCTCCCTGGGCGCGGACGTGACGGCCCAGTACCGATGCGGCGCGGAGGAGGCCCTGCGCCTGGCAGAGCTGTATGGCTGCACCACGGCGGTGCTGAAGGAGCGCAGTCCCTCCTGCGGCAGCGGGGTCATCTACGACGGCACATTCACCGGCACGGTGACGGAGGGCTGGGGCACGGCGGCGGCACTGCTGCGGCGGCACGGCGTCCGCGTACTGGGCGAGAGTCAACTGGCAAGCCTGCTGGAAGAATTGGGCAGTACACAATAACAGATACGTTCAGGAGGCGTGCCGCGCGGCGCGCCTCTCGTGATTTTCACAAGAAAAGACGCATTTTCTATGTGCGTTTCGTCAAAAATACAAAAAACGATTGACTTTCACGAGCAAAGCCGCTAAGATGGCAATATCGAAGCGGTAACGTTTCCGGGAAGGTTACCGAAAACACCGCTTTTTGCCACAGTACGACAGGAAGGACCATCGGCATGACGATCAAGGACATCGCTAAACAGTGCAGCGTCAGCGTCAGCACCGTATCCCGCGTGCTCAATGACCGTCCGGACGTCAGCGATGAGGTACGCCGGAAGGTTCGGGCCGCCATCAAGGACAGCAACTACATTCCCAATAACAGCGCCCGGGACCTGGTCCGGACCAAATCCGAGTCCATCGGACTGGTGGTCCGCGGCGTTTCCAATCCGTTCTACACGGACATCATTCAGGCCATTGAAAAGACCGTCACCGACGCCGGCTTTTCTCTGGTGATGCAGCAGATCCCCTCCTGCGGCGATGAGGTACAGCGCGCCGCCATCATGGAGCGGGAAAAGCGGCTGCGGGGCATCATTTTTCTGGGCGGGCGGCTGGATTACTCCCCCGAGGATCTGGCTATGCTGAACGTGCCCTATGTGTGCTGCTCCTACTCCAATCAATACGGTACCCTGCGCATCGGCGAGTACTCCGCCGTGTCCATCGCCGATGAGGAAGCGGCCCAGCAGGCTGTGGATCACCTCTACGGCCACGGGCACCGCCGCATTGCGGCGCTGATCTGCCGGCCGGACGACCAGTCCATCAGCCAGCTGCGGTATCAGGGCTACTGCAAGGCCCTGGCCGCCCACGGCATCCCCCTGGACCCTGAACTGGTGATGTGCGCCGGCAGCTTTGACATCCGGGACGCCTACGACGCCGTCTGCGAAAAGCTGCGGCAGGGTGCGGAATTCACGGCGCTGTTTGCCATAGCCGACTCCATGGCCATCGGCGCCATGCGGGCCCTGCGGGACGAGGGACGTGCCGTGCCGCAGGACTGCTCCGTCATTGCCATCGATGGGCTGGAGCTGTCCGCCTACATCGAGCCGCCGCTGACCACCCTGTGCCAGCCCATGGAGGAGATGGGGCAGCGCAGCGCCCAGATCCTGCTGGGTCTTATCCATGGCCACGGCGCCCACTGCTGCGAGGTGCTGCCTACCCGGCTGCGGCAGGGCGGCTCCGTACAGGATATTTGATGCGGTTTTTGTGCCGGAAACGGCGTGAAAATAATTTTTTTGAAGGAGTAATCAAACATGAAGAAGTTTCTTTGCATGCTTCTGGCTCTTGTGATGGCTCTGTCCCTGGTAGCCTGCGGTGAGCAGAAGCAGCCCGATGCCAACACTGGTGATGGCGACGGCGATACCACTGCCACTGGCAGTGTGTACTATCTGAACTTTAAGCCCGAGTCCGATGCCGCTTGGCAGACCCTGGCCGCCGCTTACACCGCGGAGACCGGCGTGCCCGTCAAGGTCGTCACCGCCGCTTCCGGCCAGTACGACACCACCCTGACCGCCGAGATGGATAAGGACACCGCTCCCACCATGTTCCAGGTGGGCAACCTGGGCGCTGTCAACAGCTACGGTGAGTTCTGCTACAATCTGGAAGGCACCGACGTGTACAACCAGATGACCACCCATGACTTCGATCTGAAGAACGCCGACGGCGAGACCGTGTCCATCGGTTACTGCTATGAGGCCTTCGGCATCATTGTCAACAAGGCTCTGCTGGAGCAGGCCGGCCACTCTCTGGACGAGATCACCAACTTCGAGTCCCTGAAGGCTGTTGCCGATGACATCCATGCCCGCGCTTCCGAGCTGGGCTTCGATGCCTTCACCTCCGCCGGCCTGGACGGCTCTTCCTCCTGGCGTTTCTCCGGCCATCTGGCCAACATGCCCCTGTACTACGAGTTCCGCGATGACAATGTCACCGCTCAGCCCGCCACCATCAAGGGTACTTATCTGGACAACTACAAGGCCATCTGGGATCTGTATACCACTGATTCCGCCACCACCGGCGCTGCCCTGCTGACCGCTACCGGCGATCAGGCTGAGGCTGAGTTCGGTGAGGGCAAGGCCGTGTTCTATCAGAACGGCACCTGGGAGTTCAGCAACCTGACCGCTGCTGACAAGTTCGCCATAAACCCCGATGATCTGGCCATGATCCCCATCTACTGCGGTGTGGACGGCGAGGACAAGGCCGGTCTGTGCTGCGGCACCGAGAACTGCTGGGCTGTCAACAAGAACGCCTCCGAGGAGGACATCAAGGCCACTCTGGACTTCATGAACTGGGTCGTCACCTCTGACGCCGGCACCACCATGCTGGCCGAGCAGTTTGGTCCCTGCCCCTTCAAGAACGCCAAGACTCCCGAGAACGTGTTCTTCGCACAGGCCAACGAGTATGTTGCCAACGGCAACTACACTGTCACCTGGGCCTTCAACTGGACTCCCGCTGTTGACGATTGGCGCGCCGCCGTCGTGGACGCTCTGAGCAAGTACACCACCGGCAACGGCAGCTGGGACGATGTCAAGACCGCCTTCGTGGAGGGCTGGGCAACTCAGTACGCCAACGAGCACTAAGTTCCCCGCGTCCCTGTGACGCAGAGGCAGCACAATACAGGCGGGGCGGGCGTTACGCCCGTCCCGCCTGCGCTTTCTCCGTGGTGGCGTGAGCTGTTGTCCGACGCGGTCGGGCAAGAGCTTTCGCCATGACAATAACCGCAGAACAGCAGAACAGGAGTTGAAAGAATGAAGCGATTACATCGAAAGCGAGACGCGGCCGCACTCAGCAGCCGTCTGATCCGTCGGCCCATTCAACGGATGGTGTGGCTTTTTCTGCTGCCCACCTTCGCCGCCTTTTGCATCGGGTTCCTGTACCCCTTCCTGAAAGGTGCGTTTTTGTCCTTCTGCAAGTTCAAACTCACCAGCCAGTGGACATGGGCGGGGTTTGACAACTATGTGAAGGCCTTCTCCGACAGCAGCTTCCTCCACGCCTTCTGGTACACGGCGCTGTTCGCCCTCGTGTCGGTGGCGTTCATCAACGTGCTGGCCTTCACGGTGGCGTACTTCCTGACCAAGGGCATCAAGGGCTCCAACCTGTTCCGCACGGTATTCTTCATGCCCAACCTCATCGGCGGCATCGTGCTGGGCTATATCTGGTCCATGATTTTCGACGGCATTCTGGTGAAGTACAACACCTCCGTGGTGCTGGAGAGCAAATACGGCTTCTGGGGCCTCATCATCCTGATGTGCTGGCAGCAGGTGGGCTATATGATGATCATCTACATCGCCGGTCTGCAGTCTATCCCCGAGGACATGCTGGAGGCCGCCCGCATCGACGGCGCCAACAGCTGGCAGACGCTGTGGAAGGTCACCATCCCCAACATGATGAGCTCCTTCACCATCTGCATCTTCCTGACCCTGACCAACGGCTTCAAGCTGTTTGACCAGAACCTGGCCCTCACCGGCGGCCGCCCGTTCCTGCAGCAGCCGGACGGCAGCGTCATCAAGACCACGGAGATGCTGGCCCTGAATATCTACAATGCATTCTACTCCGGCGGCGGCAACAACCGCGGCGTGGGGCAGGCCAAGGCCGTGGTATTCTTCATCCTTGTGGCTGTGATCGGCCTCATCCAGCTCCAGGCGACCCGTAAGAAGGAGGTGCAGCAGTAATGCAGACCAGTCTTTCCAAGAAACACGAGCGCGGCAAAATGGCGATGACAGTGGCGTTCGCAGTTATCTGCATCGTCTACTTGCTGCCTATCCTCATCGTGCTGATGAACTCCTTCAAGAGCAACGCCGCCGTGAATACGGAGACGTTTGCCCTCCCCAATGCCGACAGCTTTGTGGGCTTCCAGAACTACGTCAAGGGCATGACCTTCGGCAACTACCCCTTCGTTAAGGCCGTGTTTTACAGCCTGTTCATTACGCTGGTATCCTCGGCGCTGATTTTGCTGTGTACCTCCATGGCGGCGTGGTACGTCTCCCGCGTGGGCAGTCTGGTCAGCAAGATCGTGTACTACCTGTGCGTGTTCTCCATGGTGGTGCCGTTCCAGATGGTGATGTTCACCCTGTCCCGTACCGCCAACAAGCTGCACCTGGACACGCCGTGGACCATCCCTGTTATCTATCTGGGCTTCGGCGCGGGCCTGGCGGTGTTCATGTTCTCCGGCTTCGTGAAGTCCATCCCGCTGGAGATCGAGGAGGCCGCCGTCATTGACGGCTGCGGCCCGCTGCGCACCTTCTTCCTGGTGGTGCTGCCCATGATGAAGCCTACGTTCATCTCCGTGGGCGTGCTGGAGATCATGTGGGTGTGGAACGACTTCCTGCTGCCGTACCTGGTACTGGACCGCACCAAGTATATGACCATCCCCATCGTCATCCAGCACCTGAAGGGCAGCTACGGTCAGGTGGATATGGGCGCTACCATGGCGCTGATCCTGCTGAGCATCCTACCGGTCATCGTGTTCTACCTGCTGTGCCAGAAGCACATCATCAAGGGTGTGGCCGCCGGCGCCGTCAAGGGCTAAAAACCATGAACAACGGGGCGGGCATTTCGCCCGCCCCGCGTAACTCTGCTTATCTCTGAAAGAAAGTGACGTACTGCTATGAAACGTTCCAGTGGTATTCTGATGGCCGTCTCCTCCCTGCCCTCCCCCTACGGGATCGGCACGCTGGGACAGGCGGCCTACGACTTCGCGGACTTCCTGCAGGCAGCGGGCCAGCGCTACTGGCAGATGCTGCCGCTGGGACCCACCAGCTATGGCGATTCGCCGTACCAGAGCTTTTCCGCCTACGCGGGCAATCCCTATTTCATCGACCCCGAGCTGCTCATCGCCGACGGCCTGCTGACCAAGAGCGAGTGCAGCCGCTGCAAGTGGGGCGGCGACGCCCGCCATGTGGACTACGGCCGCATCTACGAGAAGCGGTTTGACCTGCTGCATAAGGCGTTCCAGCGGGGCTGGAAGCGGGGCAGTGAGGCGGTGGCCGCCTTTGCCGCGGCCAATGCCCGCTGGCTGCCGGACTACGCTCTGTTCATGGCCTGCAAGCGCCATTTCGGCATGAAGGCGTGGACGGAGTGGCCTGACGACATCCGCCTGCGGCAGGAGGGCGCGCCGGAGAAGTACCGTGCGCTGCTGCAGGAGGACGTGGATTTCTTCACCTACCTGCAATATCTGTTCTTCCAGCAGTGGGATCGCCTGCGGGACTACGTCCACGGGCTGAACATCCGCATCATCGGCGATTTGCCCATCTACGTGGCCATGGACTCCGCCGACGTGTGGGCGGAGACGGAGTTTTTCCAGCTGGACGACACGTTGGTTCCCAAGGCGGTATCCGGCGTACCGCCAGACTACTTCAGCGCCGATGGCCAGTTGTGGGGCAACCCGCTGTACAACTGGGACCGCATGCGCGAGGACGGCTTCGGCTGGTGGATACGCCGCATCGACGGCAGCGGCAAGCTGTTCGATGTCATCCGCATCGACCACTTCCGCGGCTTCGACAGCTACTGGGCGGTGCCCTACGGCGAGACCACGGCCAAGAACGGCAAATGGGTCAAGGGCCCGGGCATGGATCTGGTGGGCCGTCTCAACGGTTGGTTCCCCCAGCTGGAGTTCATCGCCGAGGATCTGGGCTACCCCACCCCCAGCGTCCAGCAGCTGCTGCACGAATCCGGTTGGCCCGGGATGAAGGTGCTGGAGTTCGCCTTCGACTCCCGCGACACCAGCAACTACCTGCCCCACACCTACACGGAGCACTGCATCTGCTACACCGGTACCCACGACAACAGCCCCCTGACCCTGTGGCGGCAGGAGGCCAAGCCGGAGGACATCGCCTACGCCCGGGATTACCTGGCCCTGACGGAGCAGGAGGGCTTCCACTGGGGCGTCATCCGCGGCGGCATGAGCAGTGTCGCGGAGCTGTTCGTGGCCCAGATGCAGGACTATTTGGGCCTTGGCGAGGGGCACCGCATGAACACCCCCGGCACCCAGAGCGGCAACTGGCAGTGGCGTCTGCTGCCCGGCGAGCTGACGCCGGAGCTGGCGGAGCGCATCCGCCGCATGACCGTGCTGTATGGCCGTACCGACCGTCCGGCGGAGCCGGAGGAGAGCGCCGAATAAACTCAACAGCAGCCGCCGTCCGAAGATCGGACGGCGGCTGTTTCGCCGTCTGGCTATTTTCTGTCTGCGCGCAAAAAAGGACCGGCTCCTCGAGCCGGTCCTTTTTTGTATGTATCGTTTCCGCGCAGTCTCTTAATAGCTGCCCAGGTCGGCGCTGGCGTCGCCCTCGACGCTCTTGCCGAACTCGTAGTCGTTGCCGGGCAGGATGGCGTTCAGGATGACGCCCGCCAGAGCGGCAATAGCCAGACCGGTCAGGGTGATGTCGGCGCTGCCCACGGTGAAGGTGATGCCGCCGGTGGAGGCGAAGCCCAGACCGCACACGAAGATGACGGCGGCGATGATGAGGTTGCGGGACTTGGTGAGGTCAACGCGGTTCTCCACCACGTTGCGCACACCCACGGCGGAGATCATACCGTAGAGGACGAAGCTGACGCCGCCCACGATAGCGGTGGGGATGGAGTTGACCAGCGCGTCAAACTTGGGGGAGAAGCTGAGGATGATGGCGTACAGCGCCGCCAGGCGGATGACCCGGGGATCGTACACGCGGCTCAGAGCCAGCACGCCGGTGTTCTCGCCGTAGGTGGTGTTGGCAGGGCCGCCGAACATACCGGCGAAGGCGGTGGCCAGACCGTCACCCAGCAGGGTGCGGTGCAGGCCGGGATCCTCGATGAAGTTCTTGCCGGTGGTGGAGGAGATAGCGGAGATGTCGCCGATGTGCTCCATCATGGCGGCGATGGCGATGGGCGCCATGACAAGGATGGAGGTCACGTCGAACTTAGCGATGACGAACTTCTGCAGGCCCACAAAGTCGGCGCTGGCGACCTCCGTGAAGTCCACCTGATGGAAGATCAGCGCCACGATGTAGCTGCCCACCACACCCAGCAGGATGGGGATGATCTTGATCATGCCCTTGCCCCAGATATTGGCGACGATGATGATGGCGATGGCGCACAGTGCCAGCCACCAGTTGGTGGAGGCGTTGGTCACGGCGGTGCCGGACAGGTTCAGACCGATGAGGATGATGATGGGGCCGGTGACGATGGGGGGGAAGAACCGCATGACCTTCTTGGCGCCCACCAGCTTGAACAGCAGTGCCAGCACCAGATACAGCAGACCCGCGACCACCACGCCGCCCAGTGCGTAGGGCAGCTTCTCCTCGCCGGTCATGGCGGCGAACTTGCCGCTGTCCAGATTGGCTACCGCCTGGAAGCCGCCCAGAAAGGCGAAGGAGGAGCCCAGGAAGGCGGGTACCTTAAGCTTGGTGCAGACGTGGAACAGCAGCGTGCCGATACCGGCAAACAGCAGGGTGGTCTGGATGGACAGGGGCAGGCCGTAGCCGCTGACCAGGATGGGGACCAGTACCGTGGCGCCGAACATGGCGAACAGGTGCTGGAGGCCCAGCAGCAGCATCCGCGGGATGCCCAGCTCCCGAGCGTCGTAGATGGCATCTTGTCCGAGTTTTTTGTTCATGTGACAGTTCCTCTCTTTCTTCTTACGTTTATTTCCACTTACTTGCAAACTCAAAAAAATGGCCGGTGAAAAAATCACCGGTCAAAGGAAACACTATTAAAATTAAAAATGGAAACAGTGGGAGCCGCCTTCCGCTTCTTCGTCACATTCTTGCAGGTCATGGCAGTCCCCTCCTCTCTGTTCGTCCCGCCTATTATACGGGCCGCTCCGGCGAAAAGCAATACATTTCTTTGCCAAGAAACCGCCAAAATTCCCGTTTTTTCTTTGTCACATCTCACAAGCCCGTCGCCTCCGCTGCTGTCAGGCATCAGCGGGTATCGCCATTTACATCGGCGCCGAATCGTGGTACTATACCATGGATAAGGAGGTGTGCTATGGACGTTTCCATGTACCATTACGACGCGGTGGACTCCACCAATACCCAGTGCAGGCGGCTGGCCGCGGAGGGCGTCGTCAATGCCGTGGTGACAGCGGACTGCCAGACGGCGGGCCGCGGCCGCATGGGCCGCAGCTTCCAGTCTCCCCCGGGGCTGGGCCTGTACCTGTCCGTCCTGTGGCGCACCGGCCTGCGCACCGACACGCTGCCCATGGTCACGCCGCTGGCGGCAGTGGCCGTGTGCCGCGCCATTGAGGAGGTCTGCGGCCTGCACTGCGGCATCAAATGGCCCAACGACCTGCTGCTGGGCGGCAAAAAGGTCTGCGGCATCCTGACGGAATCCGCCTTCCGTCCCGACGGTACGCCGGACTGGGTCATCGTGGGCATCGGCGTCAATGTCTCCCAGACCGCCGCCGATTTCTCCCCCGACGTAGCCGCCATCGCTACCTCTCTGCGGATGGAGCTGAAGGGCGATGTATCCCGTGACGCCCTGGCCCAGGCCCTGACGGCGCAGCTGGCGGCGCTCCACGACAGCGCCCTCCCCTGCCCCAGCCTGTGGCGGGAGGACTACTGCGCCCGCTGCGTCAACGTCGGCCAGCGGGTGCGCCTGACACGAGGCGGCGCGATTCGCGGCGCCGTCGCGGAGGGAATCGACCCGCAATACGGCCTGACGGTACGGTATGACGACGGCTCGGAGGAGACGCTGCGAGGCGGCGAGGTATCGGTCCGCGGACTCTATGGATATTCTGAATGAGGTGATCTTGTGAAATTATTATGGGAACTGTTCCTCACCTTCGCCAAGGTGGGCGTCATGACATTCGGCGGCGGCATGGCCATGCTGCCCATCCTCCAGCGGGAGGTGGTAGAGAACAAAGGCTGGGCCACCGATGAGGAGCTGGTGGACTATTTCGCTATCGGCCAGTGTACCCCGGGCATCATCGCCGTCAATACCGCCACCTTCGTGGGGCAGAAGCAGCGGGGCGTCGTGGGCGGCATCGTGGCCACGCTGGGCATCGTGTTCCCCTCCCTTCTCATTATCACGGTGCTGGCCGGCGTCATTAACAGCTTCTCCCATCTGGACTGGGTGCAGCACGCCTTTGCCGGGATCCGCGTGTGCGTGTGCGTGCTGATCTTCAACGCCGTGCTGAAGCTGCTGAAAAGCTCCGTGAAGGACTGGCCCGCCGCCGTGATCTTCGTCGCGGTGCTGGCGGCCTCCCTGTTCACGAATCTCTCCCCCGTGATCTTTGTGGCGGCCGCCGCCCTGTGCGGCATCGTCATCCAGAACTTGATAAGGAGGGAGAAATAATGCTGTACCTCCATCTTTTCTGGGAGTTTTTCAAGACTGGTCTCTTCGCCGTGGGCGGCGGACTGGCCACCCTCCCCTTTTTGCAGGATATGGCCGACCGCACCGGCTGGTTCACCCGCGCCCAACTGGCGGATATGCTGGCGGTGTCCGAGTCCACCCCCGGCCCCATCGGCGTCAACATGGCCACCTACGTGGGCTTCAGCACCGGCGGCGTCGGCGGCGCGCTCATCGCCACACTGGGTCTGATAACGCCGTCGGTCATCGTTATCCTCATCGTCGCCGCCTTCCTGAAGGCGTTCCGCGACAGCAAGTGGGTCAGCGCCGCGTTTTACGGCCTGCGCCCCGCCTCTACCGCGCTGGTGGCGGCGGCGGGCATCTCCGTGGTGCTCATCGCCATGGTGAACACCGGAGCGGCGGGTCTGGCATTCTTCAACTGGAAGGCCATCGCTTTGGCCGCCGTACTGCTGGTACTGACCCATTGGGTCAAATTCACCAAAAAACTGCACCCCATTCTGTTCATTCTGGCCAGCGCCGTTGTGGGCGTCGTGTTCAAATTCTGAGCGGTATCCAAAAGGAGCCTGCCTGCGGCAGGCTCCTTTTTCGCGCCCTGTGCCCCGCTTTTGCCTGCGCCGGACGTGTGGACCATACCGCGCAAAGATCTGCCGACCATCCCGGGCTTGACAGCCGCAGCGCGCTATGGTACAATGCAGTTAAAGTCATTTAACTTCCTGCGCGGCAGGTTTTTTCATACCCCGTCGGTTAGACCACTTTAACCGCGTATGAGCCGCACATTCTGCGGCACACTAACAGCACGCGGCGAGATAAAGGAGGAACGGTATGTCAGAGGAGATCCTGATCAGGCAGGGTGCGCCCACGCTGGCGGGCATCAAAACGGGCAGTCTGTTTCCCTGCCCCTGCGATGACCGCGAGGCGCTGCTGACGGATGTGCGGCGGCTGAACCGACAGCTGGTACCCAAGGGCCTGTGCCTGCTGCCCATCCGGTTCAAGGACGGGCAGGCGCTGCTGTACCTCTACCGCCCCGCCGTGCTGCACCGCGACCTGCAGGACGGTCTGGCCCAGCGCATCCTGACCCAGGCGGGCTATGCCTGCGGCGGCTGCGGCCGCTGCGTGGCCCAGCTCATCCGCCGCTTCCGTGAAAGTGGTGAGTTCCCCCACGAGGTGGGGCTGTTTCTCAGCTACCCGCCGGAGGACGTGCAGGGCTTCATCGACCACCGCGCCTGCGACTTCAAGTGTGCGGGGCTGTGGAAGGTATACAGCGACGAGGAGCGGGCCCAGCGGCTGTTCACCCGCTTCAAGCGCTGCACCGAGGACTACTGCGCCCGCTGGCAGGCCGGTTCCGACATCGGCCAGCTGGCAGTGGCCATGTAACATCCCCCCTAAAAAGAGACGGGCGCGGCACAGCGTCCGTTTCTTTTTTCCCGCCGCAACGGTTGACGGATGCTCCGCCGCAGGCTACAATGGTGCCAGAAGCCATTCAGGAGGTGCTTTATGGATCAGCTTGCGCGTTTTTCCATCAACTGCCACAGCAGCATCCGCTGCGGCGGCGACACGGTGCTGTGGTTCGACCCCTACCGCGTAGCGGCGGAACCCCACGACGGCGATGTCATCTTCGTCACCCACAGCCACAGTGACCACCTATCCCCCGACGACATCCGCCGCGTCATGAAGCCGGACGCCGTGCTGGTGCTGCCGGAGAGCTGTCGCCAGGCAGCGCTGGATACGGGTTTCGCCGCCCGGCAGCTGATGCCGGTGCGCCCCGGGGCGCGGTACGAGGTACGTGGCGTGACCTTCGAGACGGTGCCTGCCTACAATCTGAACAAAAAGTTCCACCCCCGCGCCAACAACTGGGTGGGCTACGTGGTGACGGTGGACGGTCTGCGGTTCTACGTGGCCGGCGACACCGACGACACGCCGGAGGCCCGGGCTGTCCGGTGCGACGCGGCGTTCCTGCCGGCGGGCGGCACCTACACCATGACGGCCCGGGAGGCGGCGGCGCTGGCCGCCTGCATCCGCCCGCAAGCTGCCGTCCCCACCCACTACGGCTGCATCGTGGGCAGCCTGTCCGACGGCGACACCTTCGCCGCAGCCCTCCCTCCGGACATCTCCTGCGTCCGGCTGATCGGATGATCTGAAAACACGAAGAAGCCCTGTCATCTGCGCGGCAGATGACAGGGCTTCTTTTACTCGCGGAACTCCCCCTGAGCCATGGTGCGCAGACGCATGTCCGCCCGCCGGTAGGTGTTGGCCCCGCTCTCCAGCGTATCGCCGATCCGCTGGAGCAGGTGCTCCGTGTCCGCCAGGCGGCTCTGCACGCTACGGAACCGCTGGGCGATCCCACCGCGGGCCAGAACGGCGGGGTCCATCCCGCTCTTCAGCGTCTGCACGGACGCGCCGGTCCGGCCCACCAGCTTGCCGCACTCCCGAAAGCCGCCGCTGAGCCGGATCACCTCGTCAATGTGGATCTTCATGCTCTCGCCTCCCCGTCAGCGCCTGGTCCCGCACTTGGGGCAGAAACGCTGCGTGGGGGACAGTTCCGCCGCGCAGACCTTGCAGAAGGCCACCCGCTCCCCTGCGGCTGCCTCTGCGGCAGCCGCAGGGGCAGCCGCAGGGCGCGCAGGTACGGCGGCTGCCGCGGGCGGCTGATAGGTCACCTGCCTCGGCACAGCGCTCCCCGATCGCAGCAGCTTGATCAACAGCACCAGTACCGCCGCCAGCAGCAGGATCACCACTCCCAGCCCAATGTAGATCACAAGAAATTCCGGATACATAGCTTCCTCCTTTGTCCCTTGCGGGTCACTTCAAATGAAACGTAAAATTCTCGTTGGCCAGCCGCAGATGGGTATTGTCGTACAGCTCCACCTCCCGCTCCGGCGGGATGAGACGCCCCTCCACGTAGGTGTGGTTGGTGGAGTTCCGATCTACCACGAAGTACCGCCCGTCTCGCGTCACGATATCCGCGTGGCTGCGGCTGATGGCGGTGTTGTCGTAGAGGAACAGGTCGCAGTAGCGTCCCTCCTTGCCGATGCGGAACGACGGCTTGTCCACCGTGGTACGGGTCCCGTCCTTCTCGCGGATCAGGTAGGGATACTGCGGCAGCGGCTCCGCCCCGCCCAGCACCGTGGTGCCGTTGGTCACGCCCAGCACCGTGGTCGCGCCGGAGGTGCTGCTGAGGCTGCCCGTCTCCCCCTTGGCAGACGGCGGCACAGGCGGCGCGGGCCGCGGATCCGGCCGCGGCGGCTCCGCCGGAGTCTGCCGATCCTCCATGATCGGGTCGTAGACCGTCCTGTTCAGCGGCCCGCTCTGGCCGCTGAGCTTGGTGCCGCAGTTGCCGCAGTAGCTGGCCGTCTTTTTCAGCCGGATATGGCAATGGGGGCACTCGACAAACATCTCGCCGCTGCTCTGGCGGCCGGGCATCTGGTCCACGTACTGCTCCAGTTCAAAGGACGAGAAGTTGATCCCCGTGTTCAGGATCCGGATGTAATCCCGAATGTAGCTGCTGTCCTCGTCGCCCACAAAGGTGGCATACTGCACGATGCTCAGCAGCAGCTCCCGCAGCGTAGTACTGTTCTCAAAGGGCTGCAGCGGCACAAAGACCAGATACACGCTCTTTGACGCGGGGTTGATCATAACGAACTCAGGGTCCAGGATCAGGCAGTTCTGGTTGTACACATGCTCCTTCATTTTCTTCAGAATATCCAGAATGTGCTGGAGCAAGGCGATGAAGGAGGCGCGGCTCAGCGGCGCCTGCAAGTACTCCCGCAGGGAGATGTAGCCCGTCAGGTCGTAGGTGAGGTCGATGGCCGCCCCCCTGTGGGTCACGCCTATGTGCAGCAGGTGCGGCACCTTCTCCTCTTGATTGATGCCGTAGACCTCCCGCTCCATGAGCTGCTGGTTCTTCTGGCCCTTGATGACCAGCGTAGCCAGCCCCTTCTTTTTCTTGAATTTATGCTTGTTCATACGTTCTCCATCCTGCGGCACGTATTATAGGGCACCAAACAGCACGTCCCACAGGGAGCGCTTCTGGGTGTGACCCTTTCCTGCGGGCTGGCTCTTTTTCGCCGTCGTTGAGGCCACGGCAGGCGCCGCCTTCCGGCGGGCCTCCTCCTGCCGCTGTTCCTCTTGACGCTGCTGCTCCTGGCGCTGCTGTTCCTGCCGCTGATGCTCCTGACGGCGGGCCTCCTCGGCTGCTTCGCGCTGCTGTTTCTCCCGCTCTGCGGCGGCTTTTGCCTCCGCCTGCTCTTCTGCCCGGATGGCCTTGGCCGCCTCCTGCGCGGCATTGGCCAGCTCCTGCAGCTCTTTCTCCGCCGCCGTCACCTGCGCCAGCGCCTGGTCCACGGCGCGCAGCAGCACCGTCACCTCCGCCCCCTGCCAGCAGGTCTCCAACTCGCTGCGGTACGTCCGCAGACGACTGCGCACCTCCGCCAGCTGTGCAGCCTCAGCGGACAGCTTCGACGCCTGCACCCGCACGTTGTTCATCTCCATGTACTTCACCTCTGTTGACCGTCCATAGTGCGTATTTTCCTATCCATACAGCTTCACTCTCTCCAAAAACGCTCGGTCAAACAATGCCTTTTCTTCTTCGTAGCGTGAAATATACGGGCCTGCAGACACATCGACCCTTTCCTGCAAATCCCCGCTATTCTCGACCCATATAACCTCTTCCGTGCAGGCAATCATCGCCATCAGGCAATGCCGCTCCTCTTCCACATAAATCGTAGCTCTGTATGCGCAATCATCTCCAGTATGCCTTTCGATGATGGCCACTGTATTCCAACAATCGTCGAAGAGGCAGTAATAATGCACACTCTCCCCATAGAATCCCACTCTTACCAATCCGTACGGTGTCTCGCCACTCCCGAAGATTGTCAGTCCGATATTGCGTTTGAATAGGCCTTTTTTCCCGCACGTCATCGCACTGCCGTAAAAACAAGCAATTGTTTTCCCCTGTGCTGTAACGCGATAACCAATAGCCCGTTTTCCTTTCAGCGATTCCGGATAGGGCAATTGCAGTGATAAACGATCGACAAAAGCCGGCATCGCAGCAAATTCTATGGTATCACCCTCCACATACAGGCGCACAGGCTCTCCCCAATTCCGGCTCGCTGTAGCTATTTTCCTCCTACAGTCCGTTTGCAAAAAGGAGTATGTAATGCAGGACGCTCGAATATCCTCCTTGTTCATCATTAGCTGTATGATCATACTATCAAATCTCCCCACTATATATTGGGTGCCAGCGGCGTAAATGCTGTCCCAGCAGCCGGATTCACAGTCACAGCGCACACCGCAGAATGTTTGCCGTCTTTTGTCTTGATGGCCACGGTAGTCGTTCCTTCTTCAACCGCTATAAATCTTCCCACACAGTTATCGTCCGCCTTTACGACTGAGGTGTCCTTCACGCTAAACTCCAAATCAGACAACTCGTATCCCTGCGGCATCCCTGTTATCTTGATATCGACTTTATCACCCTCCTCCATAAATACTCTTACCTCCGCCAGCATAATCGTATCGGAAACAGCAATCGATGAATCCTGTTCCGGTAATTCTTCAATCGCATCTGCGTCTTCTACAGCTTCATCCCACGGTTTGGGGTCGTAGGTGCACTCCGCGTTTTTGCCGAAGCTGGCCCTTATCTGACCAACACCACTGCCAAGAATCAGGCTGCTTTGTACGCTCGCAATAGGATCGATATCGATGTCGACGTGGCCTCTCAGCCATGTGGTTTTCTTTCCTACCACCTCGCATTCCACAGAAAACTTTAGCTTTGCGGCCAATTTTCCCAGCAACGTCGATGTGCTGCCGATCTTTATTTTAACAATGGGATATATGCGCAGATCGATGCAGGCCCCTCGCAATAACTGCATATCGGTAACGTTGTCTTTATTCGTCCATGTCTTCCCGTGTTCATTCGCAAATGCCTCGATTTCCTCTGCTGTCGTGTATTTTGCCTCATCTTCGAGTTCATCCGCTTCTTCCGCTGTAATCGTGGCATCTCCAGAATACAGTTCATGTCCCTCTGCATCAAAAAGATGCGCCTTGCCAGTTACCGCTGCACCAACGCCAATATCTACTGCACAGTCAATAATCGCAAACTTTTTCAATACTGTAATCTCAAATCCCGGCGTAATACATACTTCAATCTCTCCGCCTGCCTCCAAATTCACATCTTTATCCTGGGATTTGATATAGCGCATCTTTCCATTTTTATACTCCACACCGCTGGAAGTCACCATTTCCAAACTCAGTTTCAATTCTCCGCTTACCGTGACATTTCCCTTAATAACAAAGTCAACGCTTGCAAATCCGCCTTCCAGAAGCGCAATACGGCAAATGTATATATCCGCATCTTTTACTTTCGAGTTTTTAACATCCTTTTTTACATTCTCCAATGCACGCTTATACCCCGAAAGTATGGTCGAAATGGACTGTGCCGCGTCCTGTCCCTTCCCCAGCTGACGGCCAACTCGGTTCTCTTTCTCGTACTTAACTCCCGCCTCAATGGTGGTCGTTTTATCCATCCTTAATGTCGCGGAATGCAGTTGACCCCAACTGAAGTCAATATCTCTTGTCAAAGAAACATTATCGAAAGTTACTTTTCCGAATATTTTTGCTGTCTCTTCCCTGTATCGATTTTCGGTTTTTCCAATTTCCTTGTTAAATTCCACCCCCACGCTATCTTTGGACATAGTCACCACGAAAGTATAGCCCTTTATGTTCAGTGAAATGCTTCCTTTTGCGTTATCCAATATCCCTACGCCCTGGGCGCCTTCGTTCTCCTGGCCGGTGTACGCAAGGTGTGTCGCCTGCACGTCAAAATCCTCCGCAGAGGCCGATGACGCTGTTTCCGTATTCGATGTAAAAGAAATAGGGTTGCCGAACTCATCATAAATTCCCTCGATCTTGGTAAAATCTGGGCTATACGTTTCCCTGATCTGCATATCATCGAGATAACTCATGATCTCCTCATCCGACAGTTCCTCATTCGTTATCAATGCCAGATCCCCCTGGATCTCAATGCTTCCCACCTTGTTGATCGATGCATTCGTAGTTTCGTTTGCCGGAAGTACGTAAATATCGTCTTCAGACAGCGCCTCTGCATATTTTGCGGGCATAATGACATTTCCGTCCTCCGCATATACATATTCGATCCCCTCAAAATTCGTCTCATCTGACATGTCGATAACCGCATCGCCGTATTCAATTTTTTCAATCTTTTCGGATTCGGAGTACGTCCGGTGCGCCCACGCATATTGTGCCTTATCTAACAATAAAACTGCCTTATCAATGGGAATTGCCCTATTACGCCAGTAATCCCGTATCGTATTGTCGAACAGTTGAATGCCCAAAGAATATTTATCCTCATCCGGCATTCCATCTTCTGCAAATTCGCCGGCATTCACCAACGTGACAAGTGCATCTCCCCACGTGACACATGTATTCGCATCAATAGCATCCGTCGGTGCCAGGATCTCCCACTCTGCTGCCGCCTGAAAGGCAGAAAAATACTCGTCCGTTGGACCGACATTTTTGAAAAACGGCGTTACTTCCGTATAATTTTCTATTCCAAATGAATCTGCAATCAAGGTCAACCACTTTCCCATGGTCACCTCATCATCCGCCTTATTCTCCCCGCAGCCCGCGGCGATCCCCGCCAGCATGACCATGGCAAGCAGGAGGGAAACGATACGCTGGATCTTTTTCATACCCACTCTCCTCAAGCACTCTTTTTCTCAACATAGCCGCCTGTTTTTTCTCCGGTCAGGGTGACGCGGCTTTGCCGCGTCACCCTGACCAATGCCCGCCATAGGCCTGTGACCGCTTACTGACGGAACGCCTGAGCGTTCGTCTGCACGGCTCCTTCCGTGGAGTCGTAGCTCTGTGCGGTATTCACTAGGAACTTTGCATAGGACTCCACCACGCTGTTGTACTGCTCAAAACGGGGCTTCAGGTTCTGCATCGCCGTACGAATATCCGTAGCCGCATCGCTCTTCCAGCTGCCCTCAAGGCTCTGCATGGTATAGTTAATCTCGTTCAGCTTTTCGGTCAAGGTCGCATTGATGGAACGCACCTTCCCCGCCGTATCCATCAGCACCTGCGTACTAATTTTAATATCAGCCATGGTCTCCCTCCTCAGTTCTGCAGGCTGCGTGCCTGCGTAATGACATTCTGCTGCGTCTCACGGTACGCCTTCGCGCTCTTGCGGAGATAATCCGCATAGTTCAACATCAGCGTGTGCATCTTTGCGAAGTCATCCTTGAACCCTGCGATCTGGTTGATAAACGCTTCGTTATCCTGACCGCTCCACGTGGATGCCATATCGCTCGTTGTGCTGTACATCTGATCATAGGACGCTTTATACTCCGCCGCCAGTCCCTCGATCTTGCCGGCTGCCGATTCCAGCTGTTCCGGCGTGACTTGAATTGTTCTTGCCATCTTCATTCCTCCTTAAAATTTTTATATTAACATCAGCTGTGAGCCGTTGCGGATGCCCAGCTCGTAGACTGATAAGTTAATATTGAGTATCATGCCGTCCTCGCGGCGGCACAGAGTGGTCTGCTCATTGGGCACAAAGCGCCCGTCGGACATGTCTGCCGCCGCCTTTTTCAGCAGCGCCAGCGCCTCGCTGCCCCGCAGCTCCGGCGGCACGAAAGCCTCCACACTGCGGTCCAGCACGGGGATGTATACCTCCACAAGCACCTTATCCATCTGTCTCCTCCTCGCTGCGGGCCGACAGCAGCTTCACCAGCTCCGGGCGCCCCCGTGTCACCATGTAGCCGTAGTCGTACCCGATTTCCTCGTACAGGTCGCTGGTGAGCTTGTTGACCTTGATGAGATACTGGTCGGCAATGCCATCGCCGATCCACAGGCTGTCGCCGCTGCACTGCCGCTTGTACCACGTCTCGTAGGAGAACGCGCCGTACTGGCTGGCCGCGTCCACAATGACAAAGTGCAGCTTGTAGAAGCTCTCCGCCTTCTCCAGCAGCAGGGACAGCTTCTCCCTGCCGTCGTCCGTCAGGACGGAGATCAGCCGGCTCATGCCCAGCACCAGATAGATGCGCTCATCGAAGCCGTCCAGTGCGCGCATGTCCATCTTGGCGTCCTTGAAGGTGTTGTGCCGCAGTACCATGTCCGCAAACAGGCCCCGCACCCACTCCTCCAGGTCGGCGGTAATGGCCGGCACGCCCAATGCGGCTCCGGCGGGCAGGATCTGCTCGCAGTCCACCACCACAGTCCCGGCTGCCCTGGCCGCCGTGGCGGCCAGGGCAGCAGCAAAGTCTCCGGCCTCCTGCAGCTCCGTGAGGGCCACCGGCAGTGCCACGCGGCGTGACAGGTCCACACCCACCGTCCGCAGGCTCCGCTTGGCAATACCCACGGGGACGAATTCCGTTCCGCGGATGCTGCGCTCCACATCCCGCAGCTTCACCACCTCCGGCAGCACCGGCACCGGCTTTGCAAAACTGGCGGCGCCCTCCGCCAGAGTCCGGCAGCAGGTGCGCAGGTACGCCATGGCATCCGGCTCATCGCAGCACTCCGCCGTCTGGAACTCGTACACCCGCTCCCGCGATACAAGGCCTCGGCCCTTGATCCTGGATGGGATCAGGCCGTCCGTCTTGCCCACCACCAGCGGGTAATCCGTCTCGTCGTTGAGTTGCAGCGTCAGCATCTGCTTGAAGTTCTGCTGCAGCTTGTAGCGCACGTCGTTGACGCCGCTGGCCGTCACCACAAAGTACACGCCGTACTTCACGCCGTCCCGCGTCAGCTGGGCGAAGTCCTCCAGCGCGTCCTCGAACAGCTCCGCGAACACCGCGTAGTTATTCAGCAGCACCACGATGTTGGGCCGCCTCCGTCCCGCCGTGCAGTAGCTGCGGTAGTCGCCGCCGTAGTCGGCAAACAGTCCTCTACGCCGCTCCACCTCCTGGTGCAGCATCTTCAAAAAGTTGGTAATCCGCTCCTCGTCGCCGCCGGACATGACGCCGCCCACCTGGGGCGCGTTCTCAAAGACCCGCAGCGTCTCCGAGCCGAAGTCCAGCATGTACAGGTTCACCTCGTCCGCCGAGTGGTTCCGCAGCAGCGAGTAGGCCAGCACCGTCAGCAACTCCGTCTTGCCGCTGCCCACGGAACCGTAGATCAGGCAGTTGCCCTCCTCTGTCAGCGGTAGTGTCAGAACACCCTGCCGCTGGTTGAAGGGATCGTCATACTCGCCGATGATGGGCTCCAGCACCACGCCCGCGGAGGTGACGCCGTACTTCCGCTCCAGCGCGTCCACATAGATGTGGGCGGGAATGGCCGGCAGCCACAGCGGCTTGGCCGACACCTTCTCCTCCAGCGCCAGATCCGACAGGTACCGGATAACGCCCACAATTTGCTTGGTGCGGACGCCGGTGCTCCGCTTCTGGGGCGGCTTGACGTTCATGGCCACGCGGCCCAGATCGTCCACGATCTGGATGCTCCGGTCTGCGGCCTTCTCAAAGGTCTCACTGGGCACGTACTCCGCGCCGCACCAGGCCGACTGCCCCAGTGCGAACAGCTCGTTGAAGCCCACCTGCAGGTAGAACCGTCCCGTCTGGGTGAGTTCCGCCGCGTCGGGGCACTTGATCATCTCCTGGCTGTCCGACTTCTCCTGCACCTTCAGACAGACGTGGAACTTGCTGTTGCTCCAGATCTGGTCGTCCACCACGCCGCTGGGTTTCTGGGTGGCCAGGATCAGGTGCACGCCCAGGCTGCGGCCAATACGGGCCGCGCTGATAAGCTGCTCCATGAACTCCGGCTGCTGGGCCTTCAGCTCGGCAAACTCGTCGGAGATGATGAACAGATGAGGCACCGGCTTGTCCACCACCTTGTCGCGGTAGAGCTGCTGGTACTTGTAGATGTCCATGGTGCCCTCGTTGGCCACCTTGCGGGCCTCGTTGAGCAGGGCCTGACGGCGGCGCAGCTCGCTCTGGATGGAGATCAGGGAGCGCTTGACGGCAGCGCCGTCCAGATTGGTGATGGTGCCCGCCAGATGGGGCAGTCGGATGCCCCGCTCCTGATCCTCGAAAGCGCCGGCCAGACCACCGCCCTTGTAGTCAATGAGGATGAACGCCACCTCGTCTGGGTGGTAGTTTACCGCCATGGACAGGATATAGGTGATGATGAACTCCGACTTGCCGGAGCCGGTCATGCCCGCCACCAGACCGTGGGGGCCGTGGAACTTCTCGTGGAGGTCCAGTTCGAACAGGTCGCCGTAGGTGTCCACACCCACCGGTGTCTGGAGGCTCACCACGGGGTTGTTCTCCTTCCAGCGGGTCAGGGCGTTGAGGTGCTCGATCTTCCCCACATGGAACATCTCCAGGAACGACAGCATACCGGGCAGCTGGAACTGCCCCGTACCGGTATCCAGCCGGATATTGGCGATGTCCCGTGCCAGATTCCCCAGCATGGCCTCGTTGATCTCGTCCCGTGTAAAGGCTACGGCGCGCCCCGCAGTATCGTCGCGGAACGTCATTTCCGCCTGCCGCCCGTCCAACGTCACCACCACGTTGGTCTCCTTGGGCAGCCCCCGCTGCTGCCGGGCCAGCAGGATGGCGCTGGCGCCGCAGTTATGCTTGAACCGCAGCAGCTTCTGCAGCGCGTCGCACCGCTTGGTCAGCTCCTCGCTGGCAGCGATCACCACATAGTACGGCGGCACGGCGCTGTATTCCCGGTTCTGCACATCGCCGCGGCTGAGGATGTTCTTCTCCATAAACACGGACAGCTCCTTCAGTTCATCCGCGTCCCGCGCCAAGAACCGCACCTGCCGGTCGTCGCTCCAGAAATGGGGGATGCACCGGACAAAGTCCCACTCGTCCCCGTCCTGCTGATCCGCCAGCAGGATGAGCTTCAGCTCGTCATAGCTGTGGAGCGCGATCATCTGCAAGATCAGCGCCTTGGCCAGGCTGTTCACATCGTCGTGACGGCCCACCAGTCCCACTGCACCGGCGCCGGGCAGCGCCACACTCACCGGCACGTTTACCAGCTCCTTGGTCTCCGCGCCCAGCGACAGCATGGCATCCTGGAGGGTATCGTCCTCCATGGTGAATTTCTTTTCCGCGCACTTGATGTCCGCGTTCATGGGCAGATTGCCCACGCCCAGCCGCAGCCGCAGGAAATCTTTCTGCCCGATGGTGCGCTCCCACAGGTTGGGCTTCTCCTCGGCGATGCGGTTGGCGCAATCCTCCTGCGATGCCGCATTTTCGTTGAGAATATCCGTCTGCTCCTTGCACCTGCGCCGGATCTCGTCCCGCACACTGTCCAGATATGCCAGATACCGCTCCTGCCGGCGGTCCTCGCCCCGCCGCTGCATCTTCTTTTCATGCTTCTTTGTGAGGATCGGCCACAGCACCGTGCCCAGCAGCATGCTCACCGACATCACCAGCGTCGGCACGGCCTGGGTGATATCGCCGCCGCTGGCGATGACGTTGCTCACCGTCAGGATACCGGTGCTCAACGACGCCAGGCCCATGGTCAGGGACGGCCCCAGCATCAGGGCCAGCGGCACCGTCTCCACCTTCTGCACCTGGGGCGGCGGGTCGATGGCGATGTGGGCTGTCTCCACCTCGCGGTGGAACCGGGCCGACCGGTAGAAGCACGGCTGCTCCGGCAGGGCCGGCCTGGGCCGGTCCGCGTCCTCCTTCTGGGGGCGGTAGGGCTCCAGCGCCGGCGTATTCACTGTCAGCAGGCCGCCGGGATCGTTGACCGCCAGAAATCCGTGGCCCACCACGATGCGCAGGCCCATGATATAGATCAGGTCTCCGGCCTCCAGCGCCTTTTTCTGGATACGCAGACCGTTGACATAGGTGCCGTTCTTGCTGTTGGTGTCCGCGATGTGCCAGCGCTCCCCGTCATAGGTCAGCCGTGCGTGCAGGGAGGACACATAGGTATTGGCATAGTGCAGCGCATTGTTGTTGGTACGCCCGATGGTGATATCCTGCCTGCCGCGGACGATGTATTTCCTGAACTCCCCTCTGCCGGTGTCCTCCCCCTCGGCAAACAGGATCATGCGCTCCTCCGAGCCCCGGACCCGGACGTTGAAGAAGCTCAGCGGCTCGATGACCACGCTGGAGGCCACGTTGTTCTCCGCGTCGATGACGGAGATGGACTCCGTGCTCCTGACCACCCATCGGCCGTTGACAGCCTCAATGCTGAACAGCACCCGCGCGGACCGATCCTCCTCCGTGTCTGTCAGCCAGTAGCGCCCCTTGATCTTGGTGGGGAGCGTCATGCTGCACATCCGTTTCGGCTTGATGAGATTGATGACCATAAGTGTTTTCCCTTCTTCTGCGGGTTCCCCCGTATCTCCCGCGGACCGCGGTAGACGGAGCTCTCCGCCTGCCGCAGTCCGCGGTCCGTTTACTGCACCTGTGCGGTCTCCTCCGCCTGGTTCCGCTTCTTCCGCAGTAGCACAATCACCACCGCGGCCGCCACGGCCACGCCGCCCAGCGAGCCGAAGAACAGGGGCGTGTTGTTGTACCAGCGGGCCAGAATGTTGGTGGACACCAGCACATCGTCCACGTTCACCGTGCAGACGTTGCCCGCCTCGTCCGCAGCCTGGATGACCACGCTCTGCTTATGGTTGGACTGGGGCACGTTGAAGGTATACGTCTCGCCGGAGGCGCTGCAGGCCACGGCCTCGCCGTCGAGCAGGATCTCCACGGACTTCAGAGCAAGGTTGTCCTTGATCTCCAGCTCCACGGCCTTGCCCTCCACGGCGTACTGGGTATTGCTTTCGAAGTCGATGGGCACCACCACCGGCGGTGTCTTGTCCACGCCGAAGTTCAGTTCCGCTTTCTTCACCTCGTCGATGTTCTCGTTGATATTTCCGGCGGCGTCCACAGAGTACACCGCCACGGCGTACACGCCCTCATCGGCGATCAGCGACTTGTCGATGGTATAGCGGTACTGGCTCCAGCTGCCTCCGCCGCCCGCAGCGGCAATGGTGTAGTCCGTATTCTCCTTCAGATCCATGGGTACGCCGTTGCGCGTCAGCTTCAGGGCGATGGTATCCCGCTGCAGGCTGTCCACGTTGGTCTCGGTGAATACCAGATCCCGCTCGGTCTGGATGTAGTGTCCCCGCAGGGCCTCCGTGTCATCGCTGAAGGTGTATACGGAGCCGAAGCGGTTGGCAGAGAACATGATGCTGCTGTCCGCCGTGTTGCCGGCCAGATCGGTGATGCCCGCCGTCAGCGTATAGATGTCGTCCACCTCCTGCACCCGTGCGAAGTCCGCGTAGCTGAACACACGGCCGTTCTCCACGTCAGCGTAGCCGCCATCGTAGGATACTGCGCCGTTGTTGGCGCCGGTCATCGTCAGCGTGGTGCCGTTGGGGTCAAAGTTGGCGTCCGTGAACCGGATCACCGGCGCCACCGTGTCGTTGTTGGCCGACCGGTCTGCCACGCCGGAGATCTCCACCACCGGTGCGGTCTTGTCCAGCACGAACTCGTCCTCCGACAGGACGCGGGACACGTTGCCCGCCTGATCCGTCACCGTGCCGGTGATGCGGTAGGTACCGTCCTGCGTAAAGGGCAGCACGGCCCGCCCGTCGGCGGAGAAGGACACCACGGGGGCCGTACCGCCGGCCGTGGCGCTGATGGTGATGTCGTTGCGTCCCGCAAAGTTGGTATCGCTGACGATAATGGTGGCCGTGCGGTCCGCCTTATAGTACTTGCCGTTGGCCACATCGTGGTTGTCGTAGCGTACCTCCACCGTGGGGGCCGTCAGGTCCACCACGAAGTCCTGGGGTGCCGTGGCCGCGCCGCCGTTGGCCGCCAGATATTTCACCTCGCCCGCGGAGGTGCCCAGCATGTCCGCGCCCTCCACGCGCAGGGTGTAGTTGCCGTCGCGGCTGTACGGAATGGTGTAGCTCCAGCAGTCGCGGTCGCCGTTGCTGCCCTCGCTGTTATCCTTGGCGCACTTCCAGTTATTGATGTCCGCAGCGCCGCTGACATCGGGCTGGGTCTTGATGACGATCTTAGTGGGATCGAAGTTGCGCTCGTAGACATTCACCGTGGCCGTGCGCGCCTCCTTGAAGTACTTGCCGTTCTCGGCGCTGTTGTTATCAAACACCACCTCGATGTCCGGCGCGGTCTTGTCGATACCAAACTCGTAGCTGCTGGTGGCGAGGTTGCCGGCATTATCGTACGCCGTCACCGTGACCTTGATGTTATTGTTATTGTCGCTCACGGTGCGCAGCTCGTTCAGCGTGAAATCCAGCTTCTGATCGTCGTACTTACCCTCATTCTCGTTCCCGTTAGGATCGTACACATCGTTCTTATGGTGGAGATACTCCTTCTCCACCGGTTTGCCGTCCACGAACACCTGATACACCACATTACCCAAGCCGGAGCTCTTGGTGCCGGGGTTGGGGTCGCTGACGGAGATGCTCAGGGGCACATCCTGATCGTACAGGGGACCCACAGCGCCGCGATAGGTGGAAACGTCCTTGTCCACCTTGAATTCGATCTCGGGGGCCAGCCGGTCGATGTTCTCGCCGCCCCCACTGGGCGCGGTGTTGTCCAGATAGATCTTGTTGGTGGTGGCCAGCGTCGTCGTGTTTCCGGCGCGGTCCGTCACTGTGATGTCCGTCATCCAGAAGATGCGCTCGCCCTCCATGGAGCATCCCGCGCTCTGCTGGAACGCATAATCGGTGGGCCCCTGCTGAATCTTCTCCTGCTTGCCCTCCTCCACGATGGACCACACATTGTAGGACAGCCGGACGGGGCTGTTGTCGTCCGTCTTCAGCAGGATATAGGCCTCCGTCTCCTTCCGGAACGGCTCCGCCTTGCCGATAGTGCCGTCCATCTTCACCTCATAGTAGGGGTCGCCGTTCTTCGCAGCCCGGACAGTGAGCACACCATCGGGCGCCTTGGTATCCCGCGCGATGTAGTAGGTCAGATATGTCTCGGCGTCCTTAGTCTCAATCTCCGTCTGTTTCGCGGCAGGGATCAGCGGGTTGCCCGCCTTGTCCGCTCCGGAGATGCGGTAGCGGTACAGGCCGTCCACGCTCACCGTTTCACCGGCAGCAACGTCGGAAAATGCCAGTTTGCTCCACTTTTCAACCTCACCGTCAGTGACCGCGGAGAAGTCCACACCTGTCTCAGCCCCCTGAGTAAAGCGCTCCAGATGCAGCCGCCCATTGTCGACGTTGGTATCCGACACCCGGGCCTTCACCGTAAAGTCTGCATTGAAGTAGTACCGCCCATCCTGCAAGTCTTTATTTGCCGCACGGTCTCTGCCGATGGTCAGCTTAAACATGGGAGACACCGTATCCAGCACCTTGGCGCGGGTGGTGAACACGTCACTCTCCTCCGTCACGGCGTTCTGGTCCGCATTGACGCCCTCAGCTAGCACCAGCGCGTTGCCGGCATGGTCCGTACCGCTGATAGCAAAGGTGTAGACGCCATTCTCAGCGCTCTTATCCACCGTGAACGTCACCGTATATTCCGTTTTTTCCTGGTTGAGCTGCGGCTCCACGGTCACGCCCGTTTCGCCCTTCGCAGCCACCTCGCCGCCGCGCATCACCACCGGCGTCAGCTTATCCGCATCCAACTGGAGGCCGTCCGCCACCGTCATCGTAACGGCAAAGGTATCGTTGAAATATTCGCCCTCGTTGTAGCTGTTGACCGACTCATCGGCCGTCACCGTCAGCTGCGGCGCGGTATTGTCGAACTGCAGCTCGCGCTCCTTCCGTCCCATGTTTCCGGCATTGTCCCACGCCGTCACCACCAGCGTGTAGGTGCCGTTCAGCGTCAACGGATTGCCATCCTTATCCGTATACGTTCCTGGGAATTCCAGGGTCTCGTCCCACGTCCGTACTCCTGGGATCTGCTCCATCTCCTGGGGCGTCTCGTTCGTGTATGTCTCGCTGAGGGCAACCGCGTCACCCTGCTTCAGCTCATATGTCACCCTCTGGATGCCGGAATAGCTGTAAGGCGCATTCCCCACTTTTTCGGCATCCGCCGCTTCCACCGTCACCTGGTGGCTCTGCTCAATACTGTCCTCGTCCGCCGTGTCCACCGTCAGTTTGACCGTGGGCTCGTTATCCTCCAGCACCAGCGTGCGGATGGCCGAAGATTCCGCCGCGTTCCCCACGCAGTCGGCAGCCCGCAGATACAGCGTACCGGAAGCGGGCATCTGGATGGTCACGGTGTATCCGTTGGGGTTCGTGTCCTTCTTAGCATTGGCGTCCTTCCACTTCGTATCAGCGTCAGGAGCCGCGCCGCCCACGTAGTACTGGATGGAGCCCACGTCCACGCCGCTGCCATCATCCGTGATGTCCACGGTGTACGCCATATCCTTATTACCAAAGCCGATGCCCTCTACTTTTTCCACCAGGAACTTCGGCGCGTCATCATCCTGCTGGAGCTTCACGGTATAGGGACCGTAGAAGATCACCTTCCCGTTCTCCGTCTTTCCGATGTAGAACTGCCAGCCGTCCTTCAACTGGCTGTTTTCACCGCCCACTGTCAGCCCCCCGCCGACGATACTGTTCCCGTTGACGCTATACGCTCCGATGCCGTCCTGCTTGCTCAGCGTCAGTTCATCGCCCGCCTTCACCCAATAGGTGCCGTCGGTGCCTTTCCTGCTGCCGGAGATGGTAACGCCGTCCAGCGTCTGCTTCGCCGCCGCGGTCAGGTCAAACTCCCCGTTTTTGGGCTCGTTGGCGTGGATGCGCGCCTTCAGCTCAAACGTATCGGCCAGGCTGTACTTCGCCGCGTCGGCGCCGTCCAGACGTACCCTGACCGTCACGGTCTTGTCGGTATACACGTCCGCGGTGGAGTACACCGCATCGGTGAGATCCACCGCCAGCGTCACGTCATCTCCCTCAAACGCCCGCGCCTTCCGGAAGGCGTCCTGCAGGGCCTTTTCGATGTCCGTCTTATTCTGCTCCGTCAGCGCGTTGGTGCCGTCGTGGTTCTTCTCCACCGCAAACTCGCCCACATCCATCGTCACCTGGCAGGTTCCTGCCGTGAATGTCCGCTCCGCGCCGGCCGCCTTGTACTTGCCGTCACCGGCGTAGTCCGCGCGGATGGTCACGCTGTTCAGTTCCTTCATCGTCAACCGGCCATCGGACAGCGCAGCGTAGTCGGGCGCCGGTTCCCCCACGATGCTGTACGTCACCGCCGCATCGTCCACGACCGTATCGCCGCACTTCACCACGGCCTCCAGCGTCTGGACGCCGTAGTGCACCTCGGTCGTCTCGAACGCCACCGTCGTCTCGCCCTTGGTCAGCGTCATGGTGAAGCTGTCCTTCACATCCGGCATTCCCTTGGCCACGGCGGTGATGACCACCGTCTCGCTGGCCGCCGTCAGGCTGCCATATGTCACCTTACCGGTTTCGGCGTCAATGGACATGGCTGTGGTGGGATTCCCGTCATCGTTCGCCACGGACCAGTGTACGCTCTCCACGCCGTCCATCGTCACCGTCATGGTGGGGGCCGCGTCTGCGGCCACACAGTAGGTATCGCTGACCTTGTTGATATGGACGGATCGCTCTTTCACGCGGAACTCCCACGCTTGCAGCTCGCTGCCGTCCCCGCCCAGCGCCTTGATGGTCACGTCGCCCGCCGCTTCCGCCGTCACAACGGCTTTGTCGCTGTCCGTCTCGTCCGCCGTCACTGTCGCCGTCTCGTCGCTGCTGCTCTCCCACGACGCCGCGCCTGTCTGCTCCAGCGTCCTGCTCTCACCCACGTACAGAGTCTCGATCCGGCCGGCATCCGCCAACACCTGTACCGGTGCCAGCCCCACCGCCAGCACCAGCGCGCACAACAGCGCCGCCGCTCTCCGGATCACGGATGTTTTTCTCGTCTCCATTCTCATTCTCCTTTTACCTTGTTCTCTATATTTTCTCCGATGCCGTCCGCATGCGTGACCTCCACGCGGCGCGTAATGCGGAACGACACCGGTTTCACCCCTGCGGTATTCTGCGGCGGCAGCTGCTCCTGCGACAGCACCGTCGTCCCCTCCTGCTCCGTCAGCACCTCGGTAGCGCCTGCGGCACTGAGCACCTCCGTGGCTCCTGTCTCGCTGAGCACCTCGGTGGCGTCGGTATCCCGCAGCACCTCGGTAGCGTTCTCGTCCTGCAGGACCGCCGTCTCCTGCGAACCCAGCGCCTCCGTGGCCTTACTGGGCGGCAGCTGCTCTGTGGCCGCAGCCGTACTCAGCACCGCCGTAACGTCCGCCTCCGGCGGCTCCGGGCCCTGCTTCCGGAGCGGCGTTCCGCCGCCGGTGCCTGTCTGACCGGTCTGGGTGCGCCCGGTCCGTCCCCTGCCCGTCCGGCCGGTACCGCCGGCCCCGCCGGTGGCGATCTTGTCCGTCAATCTGCCCCGCTCCCGATTGATGCGGTCCACGCGGAACGGCCTGTCCCCCATGGCGGCGTTGTTCCTCCGGATCTCCTCCACCGCATGGGCCGCCCGCTTCTGGGACAGATCGGCCATGACGCCGCGGATATCCAGTGCGAAGAAAACACATCCCGCCGCGATCAGCGACAGACCCGCCAGCGCAAAGCCCGCAATGCCCACGATGCCCCATACTGCTGCACTCATTCTCCGCTCACCTGCTCTCTGTACGCATTTTCAATGGCGTTGGCCGCCGCATCCAGCCGGTCCAGTACGCTGGCGCGCAGCTTCTCCGTTTTCTCCGATGTGGTGTCTACGGCGGCTGCGCGGCTGCGCACCTGCCCCAGCAGCGCCGTCATGCTGTCATAGCTGACGCCATCCGCCTTGAACTTTCTGGCATAGGTCTCCATGGAGAATACCGCCAGCCGGTAGACCTCCAGCTGCGTGATCTCGTTCTCGCTCCGATCCTGTCCGATCAGGTCCACCAGCGCGGTGATATCGTCCCAGTACGCCTGATACAGTCCCTGGTCGGAGGCCTCCTCCATGTTCAGGGTAATGTCCCGATTGAATTTACCGATGTCGCGGTAGATGCGGGCCATCAGATAAAAGCTGTCCGTCTCCGCGCCGTACTGCACGGCGTCGTCAAACCACTGGATGGCGCTTTTCACCCGGGTGATCTGGTTATCGCTGCCGTCCTCCGCACCGTAGTCGTAGTAGTACCAGTACAGCTTGCCCACCTCAAAGGCCAGCCTGGCGTACCCCGGCTGCTCCCGCAGCTGGGTCAGATGTGCATTGAGTTTCTTTTTCAGCTGCGTCTCCTCCTCTACGGTGAACACCGCATCCTCCTTGAAGGTATCGATCAGCCCCTGATAGGCGTCCAGCCGCAGCGGCATGATGTCCACAGCCGACAGATAGTACTGGGCCTTTTCCTCCTCATCGGATGCTTTCTCTGCCTGGAGAATATTCTGGCTGTAGTCCGCCATGTTGGTTCGTGCCTTCATGAACAGGCCGAAGCCGCCCACCGCCAGAAACACGACGCAGGCGATGAGCGCCCCCACGAACAGCCGCAGCTTCCGCCGCAGCGCCGCGCGGTACTCCTGATCCCACCGCTGGTAGTTGTTCAGCGCCCACAGAAGCTCGGCGCAGTCCTGAAACCGGTCGTCGGGGTTGAACTGGGTGCACTTCAGGATGATGGCCTCCAGTCCCGAAGACAGCGTGGGGTCCCAGTGCCGGATGGGATACATCTCATAGGGCGGCTCGCCCGGGTTCTGCCCCGTCACCATGTGGTACAGCGTCGCGCCCAGACAGTACACATCGGTGCGGGCGTCCGTCTGCCCCTTGCCGCCGAACTGCTCCGGCGCGGCGTAGCCCCGGGTGCCCAGACATACCGTGTCCGCAAGGCCGCTCTCCTTATATTCGCGGGCGATACCGAAGTCGATGATCTTGATGTTGCCGTCGGGCTTCACCATGACGTTGGCGGGCTTCATGTCGCGGTAGATGATGGGCGGCTTGCGGGTGTGCAGGTACTCCAGCGCCTCGCATAGCTGCATGGCCCATTTGATCACCAGCTCCTGGGGCTGTGCGCCATTGCTCTCCAGAATGGACGCCAGCGTCTCGCCCTCGATGTAGTCCTCTATGATGTAGATCACGTCGCCGTCGTCGATGATATCCACGATCCGCACGATGGCCGGATGGTCCAGCCGCTTGATCATGTTGGCCTCGGCGATGGCGCTCTGGATCACCACCTCGTTGTTCCGGTCCCGCGCCCGCTTCTCTATCTCCTTCACGGCCCACTGCTTGTTGAGCCGCTTGTCCATGGCCAGATAGACACGGGACATGCCGCCCTGTCCGATGAGCTTCAGTATTTCGTATTTATCGTCAATGATCTGCCCAATAGCCGCCATGCCCCAATTCCCCTTTCACCGTCCGGATCAGGATGGCGGAGATGTTGTCCTGCTCCATCCTGTCCTTGTCCGTCTCGACCAGCGTCCGCAGGTGATGCTCCATATCCGCCTCACTGCGGTTGCTCTCCGGCCGCAGCGCCTCCTGGATCTCCTGGGCCGAGATCTCGTGCCGGAATCCATCGGAGCACAGCAGCCAGCACTCGTCCGGCACCACGCGGCCGCTGTAATACACCGGTTCCACGATGCGCGACGCGCCGATGCACTGCAAAAGCACGCTGCGCCGCGGGTCCGCCTCCGCCTCCTCCGGCGTTAGCCTGCCCTGCTGCACCTCGCGGACCACCACGGTCTGGTCCTCCGTCACCGCGCGGATATGCTGGTCGGAGATGCGGTACACCCGCGTGTCGCCCACATGGCCGATGAGATAGCTGCCGTTGGGAAGCACCACCAGTGCTGTGGCGGTGGTACCCATGTGGATGCGATGCTGCCTTCCATAGGCGGCCAACTGCTGGTTCACCCGCTTGAACATCCGGTCCCAGCACCAGCGCACCTCGGACACCGGATCCGGGCATACTAATTGAGCAGGGAGCTGCCGGGCAAACCACGCCGACAATTCTCCGATCATCTGCGCGCTTGCCACTTCTCCCTGCTCTAATCCGCCCATGCCGTCACAGACAGCAGCAAAAAGCACATTACCGTCGCCGGTCTGTGCTTCCATGATGCAGATGCTGTCCTGGTTGGTACCCTTGCAGGTACCAATATCCGTGTGCTGTGCCGCTAAGAATTCCATATGCAGTTCTCCCCTTTCGGAGGACCCGACTGGTCCCCCGCCCCTTCGTCAAACCGGCCGGCTGCCGCCCAACTGCGGCAATCCCTCCGGTCTGCCATATACCATATAAAAACAGGCTCTCCCCGCCATCCACGGCATTTCGCCACGCCGTTTTTTGCTTTTATACGTCAATTTTGATGTACACATTTCGATTGTACACCTAATTTGTCGATTCGTCAATAAGCCACATGTGATGTGCGCTATAATTCTTTACCACAAAAAATGGAGGTGTTCCATATGCGGACGTTTTGCGAGATCATACGGGGGCTGCGCGAAGATCGGGATCTGAAGCAGTCGGACGTGGCCGCGATCCTGGGCACCTCGCAGCAGTATTACTCCAAGTACGAAACTGGCAAGTACGAGATGCCCGTCCGGTGCATCCTCATTCTGGCAGATTTTTACGGTGTCTCCACCGACTATCTGCTGGGCCGGACGGACGCCCCCGCACCCGTCAGCGACTATAAAAAGCCGCTGCCAGGCGGAGGCACGCTGGATCGGCTGTACGCCGACCTGCTGTCTCTGGGGCCGGACGGCTGCCGTGCCGTACGGGAGTATGTCGAGCTGCAAAAGCGTGCCCGCAGGCTGTGACCCGCATGCGTAAAACCGCCCCCGGGCGGTTTTCTGCGCCAAACACAAACCACCCCGCCGTCCTTTCGGACAGCGGGGTGGTTTTCCGCATGCTTATGCATTTACAGGCTCTCAGCCCAGGCGGCCAGCTCCTGACGGCTGGCGCTGCTCCTGAACACCTTTCCTTCCAGCAGGCGCGCGCCCTTGCAGCTGGGAGCCAGACGTTCATTGGTCTTGCCCATACCGCTGCCGCCGGAGGTGGCAAAGGGCACCACGGTCTTGCCGCTGAGATCCAGACTCTCCAGGAACGTATTGACGATGGTCGGCGCCACGTACCACCAGATGGGGAACCCCACATAGATGGTGTCGTAGGCCGCCGCATCGGGCAGCCCCGCCGCCAGCTCCGGACGGGAGCCGGGGTCCTTCATCTCCACGGTGCTGCGAGCATTGGCGTCCATCCAATTCAGGTCCGCCTTGGTGTAAGGTGCCTTGGGCGCGATCTCAAACAGATCGGCCCCCACGGCCTCCGCCAGCGTCCTGGCCACCTTGGCGGTGACGCCGGACGCGGAGAAATACGCTACCAGCTTCTTGCTCATACGAGAACATCCGTTCTATATAATGATACCCGTAGTATACAACTTAAAGCTCGCTTCAAGTCAAGTCCGTTTTTCCTGACCTGCTCCGCTCCGGGATTGTGCCCCGCCGGAAAGTGTGGTACAATATCCCAAACAGACACAAAGGAGCTTCCGTCATGCGATTGATCTCATGGAACGTCAACGGCCTGCGGGCCTGCCTGAATAAGGGCTTTCTGGACTTCTGCGCCCTGGCCGATGCCGATGTCATCTGCCTGCAGGAGACGAAAATGCGGCCGGAGCAGGCCGATTTCCCGCTGGAGGGCTACTACCGCTTCTGGAACAGCGCTGACAAAGCCGGCTACTCCGGTACCGCCGTGTTCACACGCTGCCAGCCCCTGTCCGTGACCTACGGCTTCGGGGATGACGTACACCGCCACGAGGGGCGGGTCATCACGGCGGAATTCGAGGACTTCTATCTGGTCTGCTGCTACACCCCCAACTCCAAGGATCAGCTGGCGCGGCTGGACTACCGCATGGCGTGGGAGGACGATATCCGCGCCTATCTCATGGAGCTGGACGCCAAAAAGCCGGTGGTGTACTGCGGCGACCTGAACGTGGCCCATCAGGAGATCGACCTGAAGAATCCCAAATCCAACCGGATGAACCCCGGCTTCTCCGACGAGGAGCGCGCCAAGATGACCCGTCTGCTCTCCAGCGGCTTCGTGGACACTTTCCGCGCCCTGTACCCCGACCGCACCGGCGCTTATTCGTGGTGGAGCTACCGCTTCCACGCCCGGGAAAACAACGCCGGATGGCGCATCGACTACTTCATCGTGTCCCAGCGCCTGATGCCTCGCGTCAAAAACGCCGACATCTGGCCGGAGATCACCGGCAGCGACCACTGCCCCGTGGTACTGGAGCTCACCGACGCATAAAAAAGAGACGGCTGCGCCGTCTCTTTTTTCGTTATTTTTCCTCCCGCGGCAGCACCAGATTCAACAGCACCGCCATCAGCGTGGCAATGACCACCGGCGACTTGCCGAAGATGGTGGTGACGGCCTCGGGGAACTGCTCCAGCGCCGCAGAGGCCTGGGAGATGCCCACGCCCAGCGCCGCAGACAGCCCCACGATGGTGGTGTTCCGCGCCGTGATGCCCTCCGCCGCAATGAGCTTCATGCCGGTCATGGCGATGGTGGAGAACACCGCCACCGTGGCCCCGCCCAACACGCACTGGGGGATGGTGGTCAGCACGGCGGAGAACTTGGGCACCACGCCCGCCAGCAGCAGGAATCCGCCGGTGAGGGCGAACACCCACCGGTTCACCACCTTGTTGGTGGCCACGATGCCCACGTTCTGGGAATACGTGGCCGTGGGCAGACCGCCCAGCAGCGCTGTCAGGATATTGCTGACGCCGTAGGCCACGATGCCGCCCTGCAATTCGCGGTCCGTGGGCTGGCGATCCATGCCGCCCACCGTGGTGGCCGTCAGGTCGCCGATGGCCTGGATGGAATTGATGGCGAACAGCAGCCCCAGCGCGATACAGCCGGATGGCTCGAACGTGATGCCGAAGGGCAGCAGCTGCGGCAGGGAGAACCATGCCGCCTCGCCGATGCCGGACAGGTCCACCATCCCCGCGATGAACGCCGCTGCGTAACCCGCCAGGATGCCCAGCAGAATGGATGCCAGCCTGCAGATGCCCTTTCCGTGGTTGGTCAGCACCAGCACCACCGTCAGTGTGAACGCCGCGACGGCCCAGTTCTGCCACGAGCCATAGACCAGCGCCTCGGTGAGGCCCCGCTCCTCCACCACGGAGGCGTAGGTATTGCCGGTGCCGCCGGCCATGTAGTTGATGGCCGTGGGGTACAGGGAAAGGCCGATGGTGAACACCACCGTGCCGGTGATGACCGGCGGGAACAGCCTGTGGATGGGCTTGATGAAGATGCCCACCAGCGTGGCGATGACGCCGCCCACGATCATGGCCCCCGCCACCGCGGACAGCCCGCCGTGGCCGGAGACGATGGCCTGCATGCTGGGCAGATAGGCGAAGCTGACGCCGAAGATCACCGGCAGTCCCGCGCCGAACCGTCCCCCGATGGGAAAAAGCTGCAGCAGCGTGGTGACGGCGGACATCACCAGCGACGCCTGGATGAGGAGCACCCGCTGGCTCTGGGGCAGGCCCGCGGCGTGGGCGATGATGATGGCCGGTGTCACGCACCCCACGACCATGGCCACCAGATGCTGCAATGCCATGGAGATGGCCATCCCCACCGGCGGGATACCGCGGAATTGGAACAATGCCTGCTGGCTGGACTGGATCTTTCGCATGGTAGGTCCTCCTTCTGCCCGCCGCGCTTTCCGCGGCGCAGAGCGCTCCGAGAGCGCTTATCAAACACAGTATACCACGTCCGCCCCGCCAATCTCAAATATTTTTTGCCATTCTGACGAATTTTTTGATGCCTCTGCAAAAAAGAGGGAGCGTCCCGCCAAAAAAAAGGAGCATGCCCCGCATGCTCCTCTTTTTTCTGTTATCCCGCCGTCTGCTGCGGCGCGTCCTGTCCGGCCGGCGCCGTGACGCGCACCGCGCCGATGCGGTGGTTCTCCACCTGCGTGACCTCCACATGCAGGCCGCCGCAGTCGAAGCTGTCACCCTGCTCCGGCACCCGTCCGAACTGCTCCATGACCCAGCCGCTGACGGACACCATCTCCGAGTCGGTCTTGATGTGGAACTGCGCGGCGAAGTCCTCCAGATCCATGCCCGCGTCCACGGCCCAGCTGTCGGGCCCCAGCCGCCGCACCGGTGTCTCCTCCTGCTCGTGCTCGTCCCAGATCTCGCCCACCAGCTCCTCTAAAATGTCCTCCATGGTGACGATGCCGCAGGTGCCGCCGTACTCGTCCAGCACCACCGCCACGTGGGTCTTGGCCTGCTGCAGCTTTTTCAGCAGCTGCCGGATGGGCTCGCTCTCCAGTGCAAATACCGGCGGCATCACGATGTCCGCCAACGGCTTCTCCGTCACGCCGCAGCCCACGTAGAAGTCCTTGCGGTGGATGGTGCCCAGGATATGGTCGATGGACCCCTCATACACCAGCAGGCGGGAGTATTTCGTTCGGGTGAACAGCTCTGCTGCCTCCTCTTTCGCAGCGGTGATGGGCAGCGCCGTCAGATCCACCCGATGGATGAGGATGTCCTCCGCCGTCTGCTCGGAAAAGCCGATGGCGTTTTTCAGCAGCTCGCCCTCGTCGCGGTCGATACTGCCCTCCTGCTGCACCTCGTCCACCAACAGCAGCAGCTCCTCCTGGGACATTTTGCTGTCGCCGTTCAGCCGGAACACGCGGCTCAGCAGCTTCTTCCACAGGGCGAACATCGCGTTCAGCGGCGTCAGCACCCAGATGAGCACCTGCAGAATGGGTGCCGACAGCGCGGCGCATTTCTCCGCGCAGTCCTTGGCGATGCTCTTGGGGGAGATCTCGCCGAAGATCAGCACCACCACCGTCACCACCACGGTGGAGATGGTGGCTCCCGCTTCCCCGTAGTGCCGCACGAACAGCACGGTACCGATGGACGCAGTGGCGATGTTGACGATATTGTTGCCGATAAGGATGGTGGACAGCAGCCGGTCGTACTTCTCCAGCAGGCGGCACGCCAGCGCCGCGTTCCTGCTGCCCTTCTCCGCCATAGCCCGCAGGCGCGTGGTGTTGGCGGAGGAAAAGGCCGTCTCCGTGGCCGAAAAATAGGCGGACAGCGCCAGGCATACCGCCATCATGATGATACAGGTCGTTGTTGACAAGCTATGTAACTCCTTTTCTGTCGTCTCTGTTTTTACGCCGCAAAAGCGCCCCTACAAGCGCAAAAAAGCACGTCCGCTCCGCAGGACGCGGGGCAGATATGCCGGCAAAAACAGATGGCAGTTCAAGTGGTCATAGGGGTAGTCACCGCCGTCAGTATCCATAGATGTGCAATACCTCCTTTTTTGTAAAGATGTTTTATTATAGCATATCCCCCGCCGCCCGCCAAGTTAAGGCTCCGCAAAGAATGTGAAGGGGCGCTTCCCGCCGGAAGCGCCCCGCAGGCTCTCTCACGCCAGTATCCCGCACAGCAGAAACCCCGCCGCAGCCACCGCCGCCGCGCCTGCGGCATAGGGCAGCGTGGCCTTGATGATGGTAATGTTGGACACGCCGGTGCCCGCTGTGGTCATAAACACTGCGTCGGCGTAGAAGCAGGTGCTGTATCCCAGACCGATACCGCTCATGACGGCGGCGATGATGACGGGCGCCGTCACGCCCATGGACAGAGCCAGCGGCACGAACACGGGGATGGCGATGGTCATCACCACCCAGCAGCCGCCTACGGCAAATACCGTGGCCCCCACCAGCAGAAACGCCAGCGGCGGCACCAGATACCCCGGCACCGTGCTGCCAATGCCGTTGATGAGGATGTCGAACAGCCCCAGCTGCCGGTTGGCCTCGCTGAGCACGAAGCCGAAGCACACCACGATGGCCAGTGATGTCATCCCCTTGGCCCCGTTGAAGAAGTGCTCGAAGAATCGCCCCACCGTCATGAGCTTCTGGGGCACGTACAGCAAAAACTGGGCGATGATAGCCAGCACCATGCCATGGATGAGGTCGTTGTCGAAGATAATGGTGCCGCCCACCAGCACCGCCAGCGGCACCACGGCGTTCCACGCCGAGGACGCGCGGCTCTCGTCCACGTCGGCGACGTCCACCAGCTTCTCCGCCTTCTCGTCCCGCTCAAACGCGGGGCCGCCGCTCTCCACCCGCCGGTAGGCACGCTTCAGCACCCCCGCCTTGGGGAACGCCCCCACCGCCAGCAGCAGGCATACCAGCATCATGCACAGCGGGTAGAGCATATACGGGATGGCGCGGAGATAGTCCCCGAACCCCAGGCCGTACTCCGACACCAGTCCCACAGTGAAGGCCGTCCAGCTGGAAAACGGGACGGTCATGCACAGACAGCAGGCCATGACGTTGGCCTGCACGGCCAGATGCTCCCTGGGGATGCGGTTCCGGTCGGTGATCTCCCGCATGGAGAACGTCACCGCCAGAGCATTGAGGTACTCGTCCACGAACATCACCGCGGACATGACCCACGCCAGCACCAGCGTCCGCTTGGGCCCTCTGGCCGCCTTCAGCAGCAGGTCGCGGAAGCCCATGAGGGCGCCGGACTCCTGAAACAGGGTGATCATGCCTCCGAAGCCGATGGTGATGCACAGCACGAACTGGTACGACGAGTTGGACAGCGCACCGTGCAGCGCGTCGATGGCGCCGGTGAGAAAGTGCTGCCGGTGCAGCAGCACCATGGCCAGCAGCGTGGCCAATATCATGGCGTCCGCCATTTTGCGGGTCTTGAGGGCATAGACGATCAGGAACACAAGGGGCGCAAAGGCCATGATGATCTTCGTCATGGTGCGTTCTCCTTACTTGGAAAGTTATCCGTAGTATAGTACACTCCTCCCCCCCTTGACAAGCACGTTTCCGCCTTGACAGCCCCCGCCGCCGTGCGCTATGATACAGGGGAAAGAAGGTGACGCATCATGGTGGACGGCAACATCATACTGTCCGTGGCCAAGGCCATGGAGCTGCTGCAGGCCCTGAGCCGGGCGGAAAAGCCCCTGACCCTGGCGGAGCTGACGGAGTGCTCCGGCTACCCAAAGAGCACGGTGTTCGGCCTGCTGACCACCATGCGGGCCTATGATGTCATCACCCAGACGCCGGAGGGCAAGTACGCCCTGGGCCTGCGCCTGTTTGAGTACGGCCGCCAGGTGGAGCGCAAGTGGGACATCTCCCGCGTGGCCCGCCCCTACATGGAGCATCTGTCCCAGCGCACCGGCGCATCGGTGATGCTCTCCATCTGCGAGGGCGGCAGCGTCATCACCCTGGACCAGGTGGAAGCCCGGGACAAGCTGCGCATCGTGTCGGACGCCGGCGCCCGCCTGCCCATCTACTGTACGTCCCAGGGCAAGGTCTTTCTGGCCCATATGCCCCGCGCCCAGGCAGAGAAGCTGCTGCGCCGCCAGAGCATGACGCAGTTCACCCCTCACACCATCACGGACGTATCCGCCCTGCTGCAGGAGGTGGACGCCTGCCGCACCAACGGCTTCGCCATCGAAAACGGCGAGTACAAGATCGGCCTGCGGTCCATCTCCGCGCCGGTCTACACGGTGGACCGCACCGTGCGCTACACCGTGGGCGTTATCGGCATGTTCCGCAGCACCCATTCCGACGAGTTCCGCAGCGCAGTGGAGCAGGTCTGCGCCACCGCCGCCACGATCTCCGCCGCCCTGGGCTATCGCGAAGCCTGACACCAATATCAGACACCCCCTCCGGCATGCGCCGAAGGGGGTGTCTTTGTTCTTATGTACGTCACACGCGGCAGCACATACACTTGTTCGCCTCCCCTCTTTCCCACGGTGAGGAGCTCCCGCTTCTCCCGCATGTTCGCCGCCGGCAGCCGCTCCACCGCTCCTTTGTTTGGTATGATCGGAATTTCGAGTGGGGTGAAAAAGACATCTCCCGCCGGTTGCCTGCCGCGCCGCGATGTGGTACAATATCCCCCGTCATCGGTAAGGAGGCATCTATGAATCAGAAAGAGCTCAACGAGATACGCCGGCGCTTCAAGCTGGATAAAAATTCCATCAGCCGTATCTACGGCTGCTACGTCAACAGCAACCGTGAGATCATCGCCTATATCGACGAATCCATGGGACTCATGTCCCAGGAGGAGCAGGAGATGTACCTGGGGCTGCTGAAAAAGGCCCTGTCCGGCGGGCTGGGCCGAAACCTCATCAACATCGAATTTTCCACGGCGCAGGTGGCCGGCAGCGACGAGCACCGCCTGCTTCAGGCCGTGCGGCAGAGCAGCGCGCAGGATAAGGACGCCCGGGAAGCCCTGTACCGCCGCATCATCGACGCCATGGACATGGGCGAGACCAACTATCTCATCCTGCTGGCTGCCGACACCTACGATGTGCCCTATAAGGGCCGCGACGACGAGACGTTTTCCGACGGCTCCGACACGGTGTTCCAGTACTTTCTGTGCAGCATCTGCCCTGTAAAAGCCCCGACGCTGGAGCTGAAATACAACAATGAGAACAGCGGCTTCCACAGCGCGTCCACCGGTCACATCGCGCTGCCGCCGGAGCTGGGATTCCTGTTCCCCGCCTTTGATGACCGCGCCGCCAACATCTACAACGCCCTGTTTTACAGCAAAAACGCCGCTGAGATCCATCAGGAGGTCATCGACGCGGTATTCCGCGTGACGCCGCCGCTGTCCGCCGAGGAGCAGAAAAATGCCTTCGGTACGGCGCTGGGCGACACGCTGCAGCAGGATTGCAGCTACGATGTGGTGCAGTCCGTCCACGAGCAGCTGCGCCAGCGCATCGTGGAGCACAAGGAGAGCCGCGACCCCCAGCCCCTGACGCTGACGCTCCACGAGGTGGGTGACATGCTGGCGGGCAGCGGCGCTACCGTCCGGCAGGCCGAGGCCTTTCAGGAGGAGTGCCGCCGCCAGTACGGCGACGACGCGGCGCTGGACGCCAAGAACCTGATGGAAAGCGGCAAGTTTCAGATCACTACGCCGGAGGTGAAGATCTCCGTGTCGCCGGAGTACAGCGCCATGATCGAGGCACGGGTCATCGATGGGCGGAAATACATCCTCATCCCCGCCGACGAGGGCGTGGAGGTCAACGGCATCGCCGTGAACATCCCCAATCCTCAGAACAGGGAAAGCTGCTGAAAAAACACAAAAAGCAGGGCAGTTCTCAGAACTGTCCTGCTTTTATATGCAGAAAAGTACGGCCGTTTGGCGGCTTTGGCGCTATGACAGTACGGCATCCGGCCCACATCCGGTACCGCTGTCCGGCGGCAGCGTCTCATCGGTGATCCGGCCCTTGCAGACGATGTTGGTGGGGCCGGTGAGGTACAGGTTGGCAACGCGGCCCGCGGCGTCGCGCTCCACGTCGATGACGAGCCGCCCGCCGGTCATGTCCACCTGTACGTTTTTGCCGGACACCTTGCCCAGCAGCGTCAGCACCGTCACCACGGAGCCGGTGCCGGTGCCGCAGGCGTAGGTGAAGTCCTCCACGCCCCGCTCATAGGTGCGCTCGTACACGTGGTCTGGGCCGATGAGCTCGTAAAAGTTGACGTTGGCGCCCTTGGGAAAGTCCTTGTAGTACCGGAGCTGACGACCCAGATGGAACAGCGCCGCCTGATCGCAGTCCCGCAAGCCCGCCATGGGCACCGCCGCGTGGGGAATGCCCGGGTCGCCCAGCTCCAGATAGGCATAGTCGTAGGTGCGGCCATCCACCTCCGCCCTGCCGTCCAGGCGGATATGGCAGGGGTCGTTGAGCCGCACCCGATACTGCCGCTGATCCATGCGCCAGCCGGTGACAAGGCCCGCAGTGGTCTCCACCCGCTGCACATCGCCGGCCAGGCCGTTTTCGTAGCCGTAGCGGCAGATGCAGCGGGCGCCGTTGCCGCACATCTCCCCCATGGAGCCGTCGGAGTTGAAGAACAGCATCCGATAATCGCCGCCGCAGGCAGGCGGCTTCACCACCATGAGGCCGTCGGCCCCGATGGACAGATGCCGCTGACACAGGGTGCGGGCCAGCTCCGGCCAGCGGTGGTCCGGCACGGCGTTCCGCCGGTCGTCCACCACGATAAAGTCGTTGCCCGCGCCGTTCATCTTCCAGAATTCCATGGCGTTGCTCCTCTCCGCGTCCGGCCACGCCGCGACGCCTTTATGCGCAGTATACCACAGGGCGCGGCGGAGCGCACCTGTTTTTCACAAAAAATATCTCACGGCGGGGCGTGGGATATTTTTGTGAAAAACAGTCCCTCCGGCACAGGGCCGGAGGGACTGCGATGTACGGTTGGGGACGAATCAGCCCCACAGGGTAGTGAGCATGGGGATGACCTGCTTCTTGCGGGACATGACGCCGGGCAGGAACACCGTGTTGTCCTTGGGCTCCACGCCGAAGGCGTTGCGGATGGTATCGTCGCTGCCGATATACAGCAGCTGGCTGCCCTCCTGCAGCACGTCGGTGAGCATCAAAATCACCATGTCGTAGCTGTGGGTGCGGCAGACCTTGCGCATGGCGTCCAGCAGCTCCTCCTTGCGCTCCATCAGCTTCTGGGAGTCAATACAGGTGATCTGCCCCACGCCCAGCACCTGCTCGGAGATGTGGAACTCCTTAAAGTCGCTGCGCAGCAGCTCCTCGGCGGACTTGCTGTCGTTGCTGCCGCTGAACAGCTCGCGGCCCAGATCCTTCAGGGACACCTTGGCGATGCGGGCCAGGCGCTCGGCCATGGCGATGTCGCGCTTGGTGCAGGTGGGGGACTTGAACATGACCGTGTCGGACAGGATGGCCGAGGCCATCAGGCCCGCCATGTGGGGCGAGGGCGTGACGCCGTGCTCCTGGTACATGGAGGTGATGATGGTGTTGGTGCTGCCCACCGGCTCGTTGCGGACGGAGATGGGCTGGCGGGTCTGGATGTCCGCCAGACGGTGGTGGTCGATGATGCCCAGGATCTCCGCCTGCTCGATGCCCGGGACGGTCTGGGCCAGCTCGTTGTGGTCCACCAGTACCACCTGCTTGCGGCGAGGCCTCAGCAGGTGATAGCGGGACAGGGTGCCCACCACCTTCTCCTCCGCGTCCAGCACGGGGTAGCAGCGGTAGCGGCTCTTCAGCACCACCTCGCGGACATCGTCGATATAGTCGTCCATGTGGAAAGAGATCAGGTCGTCCGTGGCGCAGGGGCGGCTGATGGGCGTAGCCTGATAGATCAGGCGGTGGACGCGGCTGGCATCCAGCGGCGTGGAGATGACGCAGGTCTTCCCCGCGTTCTCCAGCCACTCCGGCTCCACATCGGTCTGGCACAAAATCAGGCAGTCCACCTGTCTATCCAGAGCACGGCGGATCATGTCCGGCTGGCTGCCGCAGAGGACGATGCTGTCCGCGCTGTCGAACAGCAGGTTCTCACAGTTCTGGGGCAGGGCGATGGACACGGTGCCGCTGACGCTGTCCACCAGCTCGCCGCCGTCGCCCATGATGCGGCCCTCGATGACGCTGAGCAGGTTGAAAAGGGGGATCTCCTCCACCCTCGGGTCGCCCACGGTGTTCAGGCTGAAGGTGGCGATATCGCCGGCGGACAGCATACCATAGAGTGTACCGTCCTCATTGACCACGGGGATGGCGGATATCTTCTGGTCCCGCATCAGCTTCCAGGCGCGGTCCATGGTGACGGAGGCGTCCAGGCAGGGCGGGCGGTCAAAATCCAGATCCTGCACCTGAGTGCGGACATTCTGGATGCAGCGGGGCGGCTTGAAATGGAACCGCTCCAGCATACGGTTGGTCTCATCGCTGATGGTCCCCAGATGCACCGCCACGTACTCCTTCTCGCCCAGTGCGTTTTTCAGGGCGGCATAGGACATGGCGGCCACGATGGAGTCCGTGTCCGGATTGCGGTGTCCGGTGACATAGATCTCGTTCATGCGTAGTTCTCCTTCGCGCTAATTTGTTCCTGGGCTTATTATAGAGGACGTTTTTCCCGCGGTCAATGCAGTTTTTGCCAAATCCGGCAGATCTCCGCGTCCAGAATTCGGGCAAACCGCGTAGCGTCCGCCGGCGGCGGAAGCATGCGGCCTCCTCCGCTGCTCCCCTGCGGACAAACAGGAGTGGATGTGGACAAACGGAGGGATATGTGATAGGCTTACCGGTGGTAAATTCAGGAAAGCAGGTGGTAGGATGTACAACAGGTCCGGCAGCCACGAGGCGCTGCTGTCCGGCGCACCGCTTCCGACGCTGCTCTACTTCGCGCTGCCCATCATTCTGGGCAACGTCTTTCAGCAGCTATACAGCATCGTGGACGCCGTGGTGGTGGGGAAATTTCTGGGCGACCTGCCGCTGTCCGGCATCAGCGTGGCCTCCCCCATCGTGGACGTGGCCAATGCACTCATCATCGGCGGCACGATCGGCGCCGGTGTGCTGTGCGCCCACTTCTGCGGCGCGGAGGACTGGGACCGGATGCGGCGGCTCAATGCCACGTCCCTTATCGGCGGCGCGGTGCTGACGGTGCTCATCTCCGCGGCGGGCATCCTTCTGTCCCCCCTGCTGCTGCGGGCCCAGGGCACGGAGGAGGCCGTGTGCCAGCAGGCGGCGGTGTACCTCCAGCTGGTGTTCGCGGGGCTTATCTTCTGTTTCCTCTACAACTACTATGCCGCCATGCTCCGCTCCTGCGGCAACTCCCGCACGCCGTTCGTCATCCTGCTGCTGTCCTCCACGCTCCACGCCGCGCTGGATCTGCTGTTTGCAGGGGTGCTGAGCTGGGGCATACGGGGCGTGGCGCTGTCCACGGTGCTGTGCCAGGCCATCTCCGCGGCGGCCTGCATCGTGTACGCCCAGCGGCGCTGCCCGCCGCTGGTACTGCGGCGCGGCGACCTGCGCTTCCACCGCCAGACCGGCGGCATGGTGCTGTCCTACGCCTGGGCGGCGGCGCTGCAGCAAGCTGTGGTGTGCATCGGACGGCTGCTGGTGCAGGGTATGCTGACGCCGCTGGGCACCAGCACCGTCACGGGCTATAACATGTCGCTGCGCACGGAGCAGTTCCTGTTCTGCTTCTCCCAGGGCATCAGCGCCGCCATGGTGGTGTGCCTGTCCCAGAATCTGGGGCACGGCGACAAGGTCCGGGCCCGCCGGTTCTATCGGGTCAGCGTCTGCGCGGAGCTGGCGCTCATTGCCGTGCTGGCCACAGTGTGCTTCCTGCTGCCGGAGCGCATCGTGGGCATCTTCTCCCACAACCCGCAGGTCATCGCCGCAGGGGCGAAGTACACGGGGACCATGGCGTATCTGTACGTGTTCGCCTATCTGGGAGAGGTCATCCAGGGCTTCTTCCGCGGGCTGGGGCAGCTGCGGCTGACCATGGTGGCATCGCTTTTGCAGGTGCTGCTGCGGGTGGTGTTGTCCTACCTGCTGATCCCCGTGTGGGGCATCTACGGCATCTGCGCGGCGGTGGCAGCGGGCTGGGTACTGCTGGTAGCCATTGAGGGTGCGTACAGCATCCGGAAGGCCCGGGCGCTGACGCAGGTGTAATGTGCATAAAAAGAGACGCCCTCTCGGGACGTTTCTCATAGGTACACAAAGTGGCCTGACCTTTTGTATGGGCAGGCAGTGGCGCAAGCCACTGCCTGCCTGTTCTTTTTTCTGTCTTGATTTTATCTGTTCTGCGCTTACGACACCTGCGTCTGCGCTGCCATCTGCTTCTGCTCAGCGTTGTAGTCGGCGGACAACATTCGGAACTGCTCGTTGGCCCAGCTGCGGATGGGGTCGAAGTCGCTGCTCTCTGCCAGAGATATGGCACCTATCCCATAGCGAACTGGCGAAAATAATCGCGCGGCACCCTGTACAGACATTTGTACAGGGTGCCGTTTTATTATATTCAAGTTTTATTATATTCAAAGAAGGTGAGTGAGGACATGAAATGGCGATGCAGGAAAAAGTACTACAAAATTGAGGTTCTGCCCCTCCTTTTGTTGAAACGGCATCAATAGCGGATACTGCTGATCCCGCCGTAATGCTCGGTGGACAGGCTGGCCTCGGCGCAGGCCGCAGCGGCGATCTGCCGCAGCTGCTCCGCCTCCAGCTCCTGAGGACATTTGCCGGTGCGCAGCAGCTGCGCCACGGCACTACCCATAAATATATCTCCGGCACCGGTGGTATCCACGGTGCGGACCGGCGGGCAGCCCACATGACCCGCGCCCTGCCGTCCGGCATAATAGCAGCCGTCGGCACCGCAGGTGACGAACACCAGCGTAGCGGGATACTCCCGCAGCAGCTTTTCCGCACCATCCTGCGGCGGCAGTCCCCACAGGAACTCCACCTCCTCGCCGCTGATCTTCACCACGTCCGCTGCGGACAGTCCCCAGAGGATCTCCTGCCGAGCCTGAGACAAATCCTTCCACAGCGGGGTGCGGAGGTTGGGGTCGTAGGTCACCAGCTTGCCCTGGTCTCTGGCGTACTCCACCGCCCGGCGGGTGGCGTCCCGGGACGGCTCATCGGTCATGCTCACCGAGCCGAAGTGGAACACCCGCGTCTGGTCGATCAGCGACAGATTCAGTTCGTCATAGCGCAGCAGCATATCCGCGCCGGGCTTGCGGGCGAAGGAAAAATCTCTGTCACCGTCGGTGTCCAGCGTGACGAAGGCCAGCGTAGTAAACACGGACCCATCCACCACGATCCCCACGGTATCAATGCCCGCCTGCGCCGCCGTCCGGCACAGCAGGCGGCCAAAGACATCGTCACCCACCTTGGCCAATAGTGCCGTTTTCATCCCGTAGTGTGCCAGCACCGCCAGAAAATTGGCGGGTGCGCCGCCGGGATGCGCCGCCAGCACCGGGTAGCCGCCAGCATCAGTACTCTGGCAGGCAAAGTCCACCAGCAGCTCGCCTATTGCAACTGCATCATACATATACACACCTCTTACAGCATCTGATTGAATTCGATCTTTTCGCCGTTGGGGCCGGGCACCGTGAAGAATCGGACGCCCCTGTCCCAGAAGGGGAGAAAGCGCACCTCCGGTTCCGGAGCGGCAAGTCCCTGCTCCACGGCCCAGGCATGCACCGCATCCACGTCGCTGACATTCAGTGCCAGATGATCAATCGCACCTGCCTTCCCCGCCGCCTGATCGCTTTCGTATACCTCCAGAGTCAGATCCTTCAGCCGCAGGAACACCACGCGCTTCGTGCCGTTCTGCGTGTCGCAGGCAATGTGAAAGCCAAGCCTCTGGTAAAATGCCAGCGTCTTCCCGATATCTGCGGTGGGCAGCCCTACATGCTGCAGACCGCTGCAATACTGCTCCAGCTTCATACTCTTACTCCTGCACGTCTATGATGACCTTCATGGTCATCTCACGGTTCTCGTCAATGTACTGATATGCCTTCAGGTAGTCCCGGAAGGCAAAATGGCGGCTCATCAGCGGGCGCAGCTGCACCTTGCCCTCGGACACCAGCCGGATGGCGTCCACATAATCCTCGTGACGGTACATCATGCTGGTGTTCAGATCCAGCTCATGGTCGTTCAACACCGCCAGATCCACCGATGCCAGCTTGGAAAACACCGCCACCAGCACGATGGTGCTGCCCTTCCGGGCACAGCGGATCGCCTGGCCCATGGTAATGTCGCTGCCGGCACAATCGTAGATCACATCCGCCTTGTCCGAGCCGAAGGCATCCCGCAGAGCCTGCTCCATGTCGGTCTCCCCGGTGTTCACCGCGTAGTCCGCGCCCACCGAACGTGCCACGGACAGACGGTAGTCCGAGACGTCCGTCACCAGTACGCTGGCGGCGCCAAGTGCTTTGCAGCTCTGCATCAGCAGGATACCGATGGGACCGCAGCCCAGGATAGCCACTCTGGCACCCTTCAGCTCCGGAAAACGCTTGGCCGCATGGACGGTGACGGCCAGCGGCTCAATCATAGCACCCTCGTCATAGCTCATGGTCTCCGGCAGGGGCGTTACCTTGGCCGCGTCCACGGCAAAATACTCGCTGGCGGTGCCGGTGGTCTGGAATCCCATGACCTTCAGCTCCTCGCAGAGATTGTATTTGCCGTGGGTACAGGGATAGCAGTGCCCGCAGCAGACCTGCGGCTCGATGGTGACCTTCTGACCCACCGACAGACCCTCCACGCCGCTGCCCACAGCCTCGATCCGACCGGACACCTCGTGACCCTGTGTGACGGGATATCTGGTGAAGGGATGCTTGCCATGGTAGACATGTATATCCGAACCGCAGATACCGATACGCATGATTCTGACCAGTACCTGTCCCTCCGCCGCGATGGGACGCGGCGTCTCCCGGAATTCAATGACGCCGGGTGCCGTCATAACTTGCTGCAGCATATACATTCCTCCTTTATGGACGGATCAGCGTTTTGCCGGGCCGCGCGGCACCGGTCAGTGCCCGAGTGACATCCTCCAGTGCCAGTTCTTCGCCTACCAACTCCCGCACGCGCAGGCGGCCCGAAGCAATGAGGCGTATGGCCCGCTCTTGGGTATGGGGATTTGTGAAGGACGCCGCCACCGTCAGCTCCTTCTGGAACGCTTCAAAGGGCTTGAAGGGGATTTCGCAGTCGGGCGGCGTCAGACCGAACAGCAGCACCGTGGCACCGCGGCCGGCATAACGGATGGCGTCCAGCATCGTCTCTCTGCGACCCACGCACTCGATGGAAACATCCACATGGCCGATGCCATAGTGCTTCAGCTCCGCCGGCACATCCTGCGTCAGAGGATCCAGCGCCAGCGCAGCGCCCAGCTTCATCGCCAGCGCGCGCTTTTCAGCAATGGGCTCTACCACAGCCACCGCCGCCGCGCCGGAGAGAATCGCCAGCTGCAGCATGATCTGACCGATGGGGCCTCCGCCGACGATCACCACATAGTCACCGGCGTGAACGCGAGCCATATCCATGCCATGCAGGCAGCAGCCCACCGGCTCGCACAATGCCCCCTCCTCAAAGGAGACCCCGTCCGGCAGCAGGTAGGTCTGCTCCTCCCGCACGTTGCAAAGCTGGGCAAACCCACCGTCCAGATTGACGCCCGTCGCCACCATGCCCTCGCACAGATGGGGTCGTCCGGTACGGCAGAAATGGCAGGCGTGACAGGCGATATTGGGGTCCACGGTCACTCTGTCTCCCGCACGGAAGCGGGTGACGCCTGCGCCCACCTGCTCCACCACGCCGGAAAACTCATGTCCCAGCACCACCGGGGGCTCGCACTCCGTAGCACCCTTGGCACCGGCATAGATATGCATATCTGTTCCGCAGACACCGGCGGCCTTGACTCGCAGCTGCACCTGGTCTGCCGCGGGAGCGGGAATGGCATGCTCCTCTACCCGTATATCGCCCTTTCCGTAAAATACAGCAGCTTTCATCTTACTGTCCTTTCCTGCATGCATTCTCACTTCTGCTCCGCGATCTGCACGATGTTGCTGAGGATCACCGCCAGCAGGAACACACATCCCTTGATGATCCACTGCCAGTACTCGATGACGCCCAGCATCACCAGACCGTTGGATAGGATGCCGATGATGAAGGAGCCCACCAGCACGTTGACGGCATTGCCCTTACCTCCCTGCAGCGAGACGCCGCCCAGCACAGAGGCCGTCAGCACGTCCATAGCGAAGTCGGAGCCGACGGAGGCCATACCGGAGCCAAGGCGCGCCGCCATCAGCGTACCGGAAATACCGGCCACAAAAGCGGAGCAGACAAATGTGCCGATGACGATGCCCGTCGTCTTGATGCCGGACAGGCGCGCCGCCTCCTTATTGCCGCCCACTGCATAGATGCGGCGGCCGATGTAGGTCTTGTTCAGCACGAACAGACCCAGCAGGAAGATCACCAACCATACCACCACAGGTACGGGGATACGACCCAGCAGGAAGCCCTGTCCCATGAATTTGAAGTTATCCGGCAGACCGCTGACCGCGGTGCCGCCCGTCATCAGATAGGTGCAGCCTTTGATGATGATCTGCATGGCCAGCGTGGCGATCAGGGACGGCACCTTGCAGATGGTGGTCAGCGTGCCGGAAAGCAGACCGAAAAAGGTGCTGATGACGATAGCGATAAGGCAGGCCAGTGCCACAGGCACGGCTGCCTTGGTGATGAGTACCGCTGAAAGGCAGCCGCTGAACGCCAGAATAGAGCCTACTGAGATGTCGATCTCACCCACCAGCAGCACCATAGTCATACCCACAGCGGCAATGCCGTAAAACGACACCTGCCGGCTGACCAACAGGATATTGTCCAGCTTCAGAAACGTGGGGCTCTTTATGGAGAAGAAGATGACCTCCAGGATCAGGATCACGATGATGCCGTACTTTTCATACAGGGCAGCCAGTTTTTTGGAATTTGGTTTCACTGTCATGTTGCATTACTCCTTTCAGGCCGGGCGACACCGCTCCGCCTGTTTCATTCTGTTGCCGCGGGTCATCAGGCTTCATAGCCGGAGGCGATGGACAGGATCTTCTCCTGTGTAGCCTCTTGATACAGCAGCTGACCCTGCACACGTCCTTCGTGCATCACCAGGATCCGGTCACTGAGGTTCAGTATCTCGGACATCTCCGAGGACACCATGATGATGCTCTTCCCTTCCTGCTTCATGCGGAACAGAAAATCGTATATCTCCTTTTTTGCGCCGACGTCAATACCCCGGGTAGGCTCATCAAACAGCAGGATGTCGCAGCTGGTGGACAGCCATTTGGCCAGCACCACCTTCTGCTGATTACCGCCCGACAGGTCGGACACCGGCCTTGCCAGCGAGGAATTCTTGATGGACAGCAGCTGCACGCTGCGCTCCAGCGTCTCCTGCTCCTCCCGCTGGGAGATCATCAGCAGATGGCTCAGCTGTTTGATGATGGTGATGGTCATGTTGTGGGCAATGGGCTGAAATAGCATCAGTCCCTCGCGCTTCCGATCCTCTGGGATCAGGGCTATCCCGTTTTTGATCGCATCCTTGGGATGCGTTAATTTCACTTTATTGCCGTGGACGGTGACGGTACCTTCAACGATGCGGTCCGCGCCAAAGACGGCACGGAGCAACTCCGTGCGCCCGGCACCCACAAGACCCGCAATGCCCAGTATCTCACCCTGCTTCAGCTCGAAGCTCACATCCTTTAGGCTCTTGTTGGTTAAGTGCTCCGCCTTCAGAACGGTTTGTGCGCCCTCGTACCGGTAGTCGGCCTCTCTGGGCGGAAATTCCTGTGTCAGTTCGCGGCCGATCATCATGGCGATCAGCTCTTCGCGGCAGGTATCCTTCACGTCCAGCGTGCGGACGAGGTGTGCGTCCCGCAGCACGGTAATCCTGTCGCAGATCTCAAATATTTCATCCAGTCTGTGGGAGATGTAGATGATGAGGATGCCCTTTTCCCGCAGCATCCGCACCACGCGGAACAGCATCTCCACTTCTTTGTTGGTAATGGGTGCCGTAGGCTCATCCAGGATCAGCACCTCACTGTCGTCCAGCAGAGCCTTGGCGATCTCCACCAGTTGACAGTACGCCACGGAGAGATCTTTGATCCGGCTCTCGCAGTTGAGCGTCACGCCCATGGTCTCAAATATCTCCTGGCTGCGGCGGATCATCTCCGCCCTGCGGATGACGGGTCCGTTCCGCAGCTCTTTCCCGATAAACAGGTTCTCATACACCGGCAGCTCAGGAACCAAATTGAACTCCTGATACACCATGCTGATGCCCAGCTTCTTGGCCTGCATGGGCGACAGCCCTGTCACCGTCTGACCCTTGATGGTCAGGGTTCCCTCCGTGGGCTGCACCGCACCGGCAATGATCTTGCTCAGTGTGGACTTGCCCGCGCCGTTCTCGCCGACCAGAGCGTGTACCTCGCCGCGCCTGAACGCAACGGAAACGCCCTCTAACGCCGTTGTGGCACCGTATCGCTTTGTCAGCTCATTTACTTGCAGAATAGGAGTTTCTTTCATGTCGTCACCTACCAGAATCCCTTTATACCGGCTGCGGCCCAGAGGACCGCAGCCGGTATAAAGCCTTGCTCTACTCAGTGCAGCACCGCTTTACTGGGCGTTGCTGTTCACAAAATCGATCAGTGCCTGATCCACCACATAGCTGGGCTCTCTGGAGCGATAGTCGTTGACATTGTCATAGGTGACAGCCATAGTGGTGATGGGGAAGGGATCGTCATAGTCCATGCCGAGGATGATCTTGGCCATGTTCTGCGCCCAGTAGAAGCCGATTTCGGACACATAGCGGTCATTGGCGACGTCGCAGCGGAACACGGTGTTGGCCGCCACCAGGTCAAGAGCCTCGTTGGTGCCGTCGCAGGCGCCCAGGAACATGTCGCTGGTGTCCAGACCGGAGCTGGTCAGAGCCTCATAAGCGGCCAGGCCATAGGTATCACCCAGTGCCAGAACCATCTTGATGTCGGGATTGGCCTGCAGCGCGGACTCGGTGGCACTGATGCAGGTGGTGGCATCCGTGGCGGCAGCCTCGATCCACTCGATGTTCTCCTTGCCGTAACCGGCCTCGCAGGCCTCGATCCAGCCGCGAGAACGCTCAACAGAGGCTTCCTCCTGGGGAGATGTGATGCTCAGAACCTTGATCTTCTCGCCGTTGAAGTGGTCGTTGGCCCACTGGGCGGCACACTCACCCAGGCTGTAGCCCCAGGTGTACTCGTCGTAGCCGAAGTAGGTAGTGACATTGGCAGTGCGGTCATAGGGATACACGCCGACGGGAATGCCCTTGTCAATAGCCTGACGCAAGGTGTCCTTCAGTGCCTCCAGAGAAACGCACTGGACGAGGATGCCGTCCACACCGGCGGAGATGTAGTTCTCCACGTTGGTGACCTGCTTTTCCACCTCCATGTTGCCGCCGTCCGTCAGCAGCATGTTGACGCCGGTCTGTTTCATGAATTCCTGATAGCCCACCACCAAGTTTGCCATGAACTCCTGTTCAAAGGACATTACGCAGGCTCCGATGGTGATGTCGGACAGATCCACCACATAGTTCGTCTTGTCGTTTGTCTTCGTCTCATCCGCCGCGGGCTGGCTGCCGCAGGCCACCAGACTGAGTGCCATGACAGCGGCCAAAAGCAGACACAAAAACTTTTTCATGTTTTTTCCTCCGTTTTTTGTTGTTTTATGGTGATACCCGGCAGCGGCCGGGTGCGACCAACTCCGCATCAATCGTAGAATGCCTCCGGCGACTTCTTCAGCCCGGCGAACTGCTCCGCGTCGTGACCGAACAGGATCCTGCAGCCGTGCGCCGCACAGTATTTTTCGATGACCTTGGCCGTGCGGGCATAGCCGATGGTGTCGTACACGATCCCCGGCATATGCACCGGCGGACCGTAGTTCTCGGCACTGTACAGTGCGTCGGACACCAGCAGGAAGCTGCCGCTGTTCTCCAAGTCCACCCGCAGCCCCAGCATACCCCAGCTGTGGCCAGAGCCGAAGTTCACGATGGTCAGTCCCTGCGCCACAGGCACTTCGAACTCATCCTCCATCACCGGACGCCATGTCAGCTCTGCGTCGATGATGGCCTTGATGTCCGTGGGGATGTGTACATCGGACGGCTCCTTCAGCACATAGTTGCGCACCGCCGTGGTGATCTCTGCGTTGTTGACGTAGACCGTGGCTTTTTTGAACATGTGCAGACAGCCGGCATGGTCGTTGTGCAGATGGGACATGACCACCGTTCCGATGTCGTCCGGCAGCAGACCCAGCTCCCGCAGCCTGTCCGGCAGCAGCCCGTTTTCCGGATAGATGTACGGTGACCGTTCCAGCATATCCGCCGGCCAGTGCTGTGCGAACTCCGGATCGCATGCCGTGTCGAACAGCACATATCCGTCGTCACACTGAAACAGGAACGTCTGGATGGGGATGGTAATGTAGGTCGACACCTTTTTCTGATCGCGGAACGTCGCCACATTGTAGCCAGCCAGCATGGTAGACTTGTCATTGTACTGTACGCCGTTATCAAACACATACATCCGCTTCAGCTTGCTCATGCGTATCCTCCCTTTACATTTCTTTCGCCCTTTGCGTAAACGTTTAACTTTTTATAAAATTATATATTGCTTGTCTATTTTTGTAAATAATCAATGCATACATATTTTTGCGAACTTTTTTGGCGCTTTTCACAGGTAACATGTTAACTCTCCAAGAGAACATTTTCTTGACACAACAAATTCCGCACATTATACTGACAAAGGAAGAAGAACGAGGTGAAACAAATGAAGACAAATATGCGCGATGTCGCGCGTCATTCCGGCGTTTCCATCGCCACGGTATCCCATGTCCTAAACCAGACGCGGCACGTCTCCGCCGAGACGACACGGCGCGTGATGGCCAGCGTCAAAGAACTTGGGTATGTGCCCAACTCGTTGGCCAGAAGCTTCAAAATGGGAAAGAGGAACCTGATCGGGTGTATCATCCCCGATATTTCAAACCACTTCTGGTCTATGATCATCGATGAAATCGAGACATATCTTGCTGCACAGGGCTTTCATCTCATCATCGCAAACACTAAGGAGGATGAGCAGCGGGAGCTGGACAGCATCGCTCTCCTCTCCTCCGGCATCGTGGACGGGCTTATCATCGCCAGCACCCTCACCGACGGTCAGCGGATCAGGCAGGTACTGCCGGAGAACTTCCCCGTGGTGTTTATCGACCGGACGCTGCCGGATCTGCCCTTTGACAGCGACTGCATCACTATCTCCAACTATGAATCCATCTTTCAGGGGGTCACGCACCTCATCAAGCGCGGACACCGCAACATCGGATATGTCTCCGACCTGTCCCGCCTCTCTACGGCGCAGGAGCGTTTGCAGGCCTACCATGACGCCATGGCAGAAAACCATCTGCCCGTCTCCCCGGACATGGTGCGCGAAAGCAATTCTGCTGCTGCCACTGCCATGACGCCTGCCATCAAGCTGCTGCGTCAGGGCTGCACGGCACTGGTCATCTCCAACAACGTGATGGCCATGGACATCCTGTCCTACCTTTTTAGAGAGTACCCGGGCGATTCGCGGAGGATCGAGGTTCTGGGCTATCAGGAGAGCAGCCGCGACATCTACATGATGCAGCCCGCGGGTCTTATCAGCCAGCCATCCCGACAGATGGGTCGCATCGCGGCGCGGCAAATCCTGACCCGCATCCTGGAGCCGGACAGCGAGATACAAAAAATTGTGCTCAGCAGCACGCTGACGCTGTTTGAAGTGCCGGAGCGATGCTGATACGCTGCTAACAGACGCTCTCCGGCTCGACAGGTCCTTCGAACCGCATCCAGTCCATGCAGCCCACGCTAATCTGATCGGCGATCCATCCCCAATCGCGCAGAATAGGCTCGCCGTTTGCAGAGATGCGGAGCTGGGCAAATCGGGCAGAAACGTATTGGTCTGCGCCCACAACAAAAAATCACCGCTTTCCCAAGCGGTGATTTTTTCAGCCTCTGCCTGCCGCGAAGTCCCCTCACTCCTGCGGCGTCAGCTCTCCGGTCTCCGTGTTGATGACGTAGCCGCGGATGGTCACGTCGGCTGGCATAAGCGGGTGGTTCCGCAGCAGCTCCACTGTCTCCGCCACGGACTTCTCCACGCAGTCGAACCCCCGCAGCCACGCCTCGAAATCGACGCCGCAGTAGCGCATCATGTCAATGTGGTCTTGGGAGATCCCCCGCTGGATGAGGTGGCGGATCATCATATCGGCGTTGATGTGCGCCACGCCGCAGTCGTTGTGCCCGATGACCATGACCTCCTCCACGCCCAGCTCCACGATACCCACCAGCAGGCTCCGCACCGCGCTGTCAAAGGGCCCGGTGATCATGCCGCCGGCATTCTTGATGAGCTTCACGTCGCCGTTGCGTATGCCCAACGCCGCCGGCAGCAGCTCCACCAGCCGCGTGTCCATGCAGGTGAGAATGGCGATTTTCTTGTCGGGGTACTTGCTGGTCTGGAACTTTTCATAGCCCTTGGAGCGGACAAACTCGCGGTTATATGCCAGCATTTCTTCGATCATGGCGGTTCTCCTTTTCGCGTTTTCTCTATCATACCGGATTTCCCTCCCTCACGCAACCGGAATCTTCCGCCATAGCCTCCCTCCACCCAAAAATCCCGTGTGACGTTCTCCGTCACACGGGATTTTTCTTTCACACCAGCTCCCGCGGCAGCCACCGTTTGCGCCACAGGAAGAATAAAAACAGTGAACCGTGGAAGCACAGCTCGATGCACATGGCGATCCACGCTCTCCGCAGCCCCCAGTGGGGCACCATCAGCAGCGTCAGCGTGATACGCACGCCCCACATACTGACAAAGTTCAGCACAGAGCTGAGCAGTGAGCTGCCCGCCCCCCGAAAAACACCGGCTGTCACAATGGACGCGCCGAACAGCGGCTCGGAAAACACCACGATCCGCAGCACCTGCGTGCCCAGCAGCACCACCTGCCGATCGGGACTCAGCATCCCGATGATCCACGGAGCCAGCGCGTACATCAGCGCGGAGGCCACCAGCCCAATGGCAGCGGAGGCGTCCCGCCCCACAGGATCAAGCGGGATGTTTCCCGTCCCGCCGCCCCTTGACGGCGGCTGCCGCCTCCCCTATAATGGTGCCACCCCCCTCCCCCGTCTCTGGGAGAAGAAAGGACGTACACCATGAAAAAAGCTCTGATCGTTGTGGATATGCAAAAGGATTTTGTGGACGGCTCGCTGGGCACCCCTGCGGCGCAGTCCATCGTCCCCGCGGTGGCGGAGAAGATCCGCGCCTTCCGGGGCGACGCCCTGCTGGTCACGCTGGACACCCACGGCGCGGACTACCTGCAAACGCTGGAGGGCAAAAAGCTCCCCATCCCCCACTGCATCAAGGGCACCCCCGGTCACGCCCTGCACAGCGAGATACAGGCGGTGCTGTCCGGAAAGCCCCACACCCTCGTGGAGAAAAACACCTTCGGCTCCTTTGATGTGGCGCGGCTCCTTGCGGAGCGCTTCCCCGGCGAAACGCCGGAGATCGAGCTGGTGGGGCTCTGCACGGACATCTGCGTTCTCTCCAATGCGCTGCTCCTCCGCGCCGCCTTCCCGAACGCCCCCATCACCGTGGACGCCCGCTGCTGCGCCGGCGTAACGGAGGACGCCCACCGCGCCGCCCTCACCGCCATGCAAAGCTGCCAGATCGACATTCTCTCCCCGTGATTACAAAAAAAGACACGCCTCGGGTAACTGTTCATAAAACAGGTTTTACGAAATAAGAATTATGGCAGTTGCCATGCAAGGGTTGCTGACAAAAAGGGTATGCACATCAAAGTGCATACCCTTTTGCCGTTTATGGGAGAGTTGCGGGTTTCTTCTTGCGTGTAGACTAATTAAGGGTAAAATCGAAAGAAATAGGGGTTGCGTATTACCTATACTCTGATTCTTGCTTAGAACGCAGAAAAGCTGCCGTTTTCGACCTTTATCGCGACATAAACTTAAGGCATAGCCGCGCAATCTTCTACGACATACATCTCACAGCGTCCATCAGCACAACAGAAGAAATGCTTATGGTCGCTGCACCATCCGATGCGACTGTGATTTGCTTCGATAACAGTCTTACCATCATAAGTGATAAGACCTTCTTTGTAGCTGTCCTTTTCACCAACTCTGACAGTGAGATATGGATCCTTGCGCCCATGGATTTCATGGTAGATAGCAGGAATGATGATGTTGCCATCGTAGTCTTTCATGCCTTGTTTGCCGTTTTCTACGAAGCAAATTCTCTGCTGTTCATAGTAGAAGCCATTCCAAGGGACATCATAGATGCAGGGAAGGATCTCGTTGCCCTCCTTATCAATCAAACCATGTCTGGCGCCATCCTTATCGCGTATAACCACTTCATACAGATCATGCCAGGTATAGATCGAGGAATATATGGATTTGAAACGCTCTTTGCCAGATGGGTCAATGATCTTTTCAATCGTCCGGCCGAGTTCTTCATCGAAGACCTCGACTTCCATATCGCCGTTGTCGCGGAAGGTGACATCAAGGAATTGGGGCTCAAACAGGACTTTCTTTTGTGCCAGATCATAGATGCCCATGGGGAGACCATCGCCCGTTGCATCCGGATCTTCAGCGTAAAACAGGATTCTGTCCTTCCAGGTTTCATAAGAGAAGCCTTCAAAGGTTGGTTCTGCGAGCCAGTTACCCTTGCAATCAACGACACCCCAGTGACCGTCTTTCCAGCCACCATAATGGACCATGAACATATCGGAGCGATCGAAGAAGTGCTTGATTTCATCGAAGATGAAGGGGATAACCTCGTTACCGTCCTTGTCGATGGCACCCCAGAGCTCCTCTTCCGTCCAGTAACGGCCCTGATTATACTTGTTGTCCCATTTAGGGTCGATAGTCCATTTGCCCTTTGCAACGATAGCAATACCATTTTCAAAGTCAGTAGCATAGATATACTGGGGCGGAATAACCTCCTCGCCGGACTCATTTACAAAGCCCCAAGTACCTGCAATTTGATCATAATCCGAATGATAAGCCAAATCCATGAAGCGCAGCTTGAGCGTAGATACGCGGCACATTCCTTCGGAATAATCGCCGACTTCTTGATAATTATCCTGTCGAATTCTGCCACCAATCTCAAGCTCACAGCCATTTGGATCAACACAAAGCCACTTATCTCCAAGCTGTACTTTTGCTTTGCCTTCTCTGAAATTATCTGCTTGATCATACTTCATAGGAACGACAAACTTCATGTCCTTGTCAACGAAGCCATATCCATGGCCGTTGATAGCAACGCGAGCAAGATCTTCTTGGAAACTGTCGATGATATCGAAGGTCAGGCTGGTCAGTCTTTTTCCCTCAATAGAAGCAAACACGGACTTGCCATACCAGTTGAATGCCTGGCCGCTGATTAAGACCTTCAATAGACCGGTTTCTCCGTCTTCGTACAGAGAGTTTACATTCCACTTCCAGATTTTCCGGATCTGGTGCTTTTCATCGGCATACACGATCTCATCTGTCAACTCCGGCTCGGAGTACGGCACACTCTCCATGTAGCATCGAGTTCCCGCGATTAGAAACTCATTTTTGAACACAATTGCCGGGCCACATTCGGGATAGCCTTTATATCTGCTTTCGTGCCGAGGAATTACAGAGACGGATGCCCAGATGTTATCGGTAAACACATGATCGCGATAGGAAAGAACCTCCTCGTGCTCAGACTCCGCCGGAATAGGAAGTACATACTTTTTGCACTCGCCGTTGTCGAAAAAGAGCTTTACGGCGAATCGTTCTGTGGGAACGGGGGCAAGCGGGACGGCGTTTATGAGTTTGGGAATATATGCGAACAGATCATCTGGTTCTCGTTTCTCGGTTTTAATAAACTCTGCCACCTTCCGATCACCACCGTCAAAGGGGTGACGGACCATGCTATGCATGCGGTCGGTGGCACGGAAGGAGCTCCAACTGAAGAAGCCAAGACCTTCAATGTAGGGGACAGAGCTGTAAACTACATCGTTATAACGGACATAGCCCAACTTCATATCACCGTATTCCCGATGCATCGTCCGCAGCGTCCCATAGAAGGCGCTGTTCATAAATGCACCGGAGTATTTGGGATCTCCTTCAATGGACGGATTATCATCTGTGATAATGCAGTCATAGATGTCCGTATCTTCACGGTTGAAGGCGTACATGAACTGCCAGGTTTGATCCATCATCTCTTTGCGAGGATAGTATTCAAACAGATACGAGCCGTTGACTTCTTTAAGATGCCAAAACTCCGGGCTGTGAGTATCACTTCCGCAGTAGTTTCTTACACGATATTTGATCTCAGCTCCGGCCATGTAGCGATCGACATTGAGGTAGAGGATCAGGATGATGCTGTTTTCGGCAAAGGGTTCTTTGGCAAGCTTGCAGCAGAAATCACCGTCCAGCTGAGAAGTTTTCTTTTGGCCGTAGGCATACATGAAAATCGTGTAAATATAGCCTTTTCTATTGCACCGGTAACCGATGCAATCATCAAAGATCTGCGACTCCAGTACGCTATAGCCCTGCTCGGGCAGCCACTGTTTGGCATATTCATCCGCTTTGCGCCAAATATAAATCCCATCAGCCGTATCTACAGTCTTATCCCACTTTTGACCTGTAAATGAGCTTCTTATTTCGTTGACATGCCGATCATGTGTGGTCAGTGGCACTACTGTAGAAGGAAGGTCATCGGGAGAATCGGGTCCCAATTCTTCGCCATAAAAGGTTTCATTGAACTTGCTTGTGTCTCGAGACAGCCATATGCTTCTGAACTTCTCGTAGAGGTCTATCATACAGGCAACAACAGCAACAGGATAATCAGAGCCATACTGATACAAGAGCAGGCCGTACCGGCAGGGATGCATTCCGGCTTGATTGTCCAAATCAGCAAGGGTTAGGCCATTTGCCAGGACAGATTCCAGTTCTATGACCTTGTAAGTATAAGCACAGGTTTCATCAATGTTCTTATGGACGGACTCTATATTTGACAGGATTTCAGATGCCCCCGAAAAGGACTTGTTTGCATACTGGGAAGCATAGTCACAGTCCGCTGCCATCAAAGGACGCAGTGCATCGATTTCGCCATCAGCGAATGCTTTTCCCAGTATGTCCATCATAGTATACTGATCCATACTTACACCTCCTAAAATCCGTAGATATCCATCATGTCGTTGGGGCCAAGCACCAAATCAGACCACTCTCGGATATCTTTGAGCTGTGTTCTGTATTTATCCCGCTCTTTCCAGAAAGATGCGCCTCGGCTATTGAGCTTCCACATCATGTAATTGCCCTTTCCTTGCCGATTGATTAGCTCATCAAACAATTCATCAAAACTATCCGCAGCAAGGATTCGCCATGCCTCATCAAGGAGATCATTCCACTCTTTATGGCTGAAATGATACTCGCCGTACTCATCGAACCAGCTCCCAATGGCAAGCGAAATGCTCCAATCAAGTATAAGAAAATCTTCAACATAGACATGAAGGCAAGAATCGCCTTTGCCGCTTGAAGATAGTGTCATATATGGGGTATCGGTATATGCGGCTCCTTTTCTCCCGAAGAACAACATATGACTTTCCGCCTCAAACCCGGTAACCTCATCATCGTGAAGGTCCTCCCAGTTGAACAAAGCGTCTTTTAGTTCAGAAAAGCTGATTTTAACCCGCTCGTTGCTTACATCAACACGCGCAACCTCGCAGTAATCAATGTCCGGGCTGATCTGCAGACCCAATCCATTTCTCAAACGAAGTGTTACATTTGAAACAAGCTCTCTCTGATAAGGAGGCTCATTAAAAGCGCAGAAAAACATCGGATCCTTGTCTGTTATCCGTGTGTTGACTTCGACTGAAACAATCTCCTGGCCGACACAAGGGGAGAAAAGAATATCTGCTTCCACATTAGGTTGATTTGTTCCGGCCTTGATCCACCAAGGAATACAGTTCATGCTCATCCGGAATTCCGGATCCTGCGGAGTATCGACTTCAAAGATATCTCCATCCTCGAACTCAATCAGAAAGGGTTCGTCAATTTGAGCATATCGGCTAAACTGCATGGTGGGATCAATCGTTGAATAATTGGATTTGCGCTGGCGCTCTTCTTCTGGCAGGTGCTCGACCTGTCGATAAGCTGCTTCTTCAACCCAGTCACGGGTATGGAAATAGCTCAAGCCAATCAAACGCATGCGCTTAATTTTACGGCCGCACAAAGCAAAGCTGTCGATCCGTTCACGGATTTCTTTTGGTGACACCATGGTAGGAGCAGACCACTCTCTTGCAGAAAAGGTGTAACCCTTAAAGTTGTCCCTGCCTTTGCTGTAAATTGTGTTTGAGATCATACGAGCACCTCCTCATGATAGAATTATATCGCCGTTATTGTACCATAAAACGGACTGCAGATTGTATATTACCCCTCTGAGGACATTCGCCTTCAGAGGGGTAATGCATTAGAACATTTTCATCTGCTTAGAATCGTCCTCGTCTTCAGATGCACTGCGTGCTTTCTTCGTAGCGGATGTCTTCTTAGGTGCTGTAGCTTTCTTTTTGGCCTCAATTTCTTTCTTTTTTGCAAAGAAATACTTATTTACTTGGCTACGAGCGGCCTTTGTAGGAATTAGAGCAGCCATCTTTTCCAGCCTAAGATCGCTCTCGCGCATCTTCTGATAATGCCGTGAATCCTCGGAACACACCCAACGAGGCTCGTTTTTCATTGCGAACACATAGGGTGCCCCACACTTGCAACGAAGAATGCCATCCAGCGGATATTGCTGAGCAACATTTCTGGAATAATCGCCGGCAACGCACTGCCAGTAGATACCGCCTTCATCGCTTTCTTTCACGATCATTTCATCGCCGCAGATGGGGCACTTCTGTTCGTATGTGTTTTCTATTGCGTTGCAGATGTGCTCGATATCGAAAAGCTTTTCATATTCGGCAGTCAGCTCACGATCAGCATACCGCTGCATAACCTCGCCGGTCAAACCGGTAAAACTTAGTGCATTCAACGAGCCGATCCAAACCGCATTGCTGTCAACAAAAATCAGTTTTTCGTGCATGCCCTTCTTGTGAAGAACACTCACGCCGATATCGCGTAATTCTTTCTCACACTTTTGGTACTGCGCAAGTTCGGATTTGCCACGATCAGATAGAGCCTTTGTAACAACAATGATCTGCTTTCCGGCGCGGACGGCATCAGAGAAGGCCGGCAGAAGTGTGCTTAGGCGTGCTTCCGTCATAAAAGCTGAGTACACAATCAGGCGCTTTTTGAAGGAATGGATATCAGCCATGAAGTAGTCATTGAAGACATCTTCTCGGCAAACGATGTGTTTCCCTGTAAGGTTTCCATCAAAAGCAAAATCGGATTGCCGTGCGAACACAATTTCAGGAAGCAAAGTCTTGGCATCCACTTTGACAAGCCTATCCTTTTTGATGAGCTTGTCCAGCAGCTCCGACAGAGCGTTATTCTTGGCTCGTTTTTGGCAATATGCAAAATTGCCGACGATATACAGCTTGAACTTAGCTCTCGTGACAGCCACATTGAACATCTTGCGCAGATCTTCATTGACTTCCTTATCCGTCATAAACAGATTTGCCTTCCAATGCGGTTCATCGATCACTAGGTCAAATATTACGATATCGGCCTCGCTGCCTTGGAAACTGTGAATCGTTCCGGCTCTAATGAAATTGAGGTTTTCTTTAAAACCTCGATTGTGATACTCCAGTTCTACAAGTTGATTGATCCTTGCAACATGGGGTTTATACGGAGCGACGATCAGCACAGAAGCCTCTTTTTCCGGTTCGGCAGTAGCAGGATCGAGTTCCTTGAGTTTGTTTTCCAAGAACTTGAATGCAAGATCCACAGAAACGGCTGCTGAGAAACAATTCAGCCGGCTATGGCTCTTTCCTTGAGGCACACCGGTAACCCAAGCATGGAGACTCTCTGTGTCTATCAGGTGAACATTTCTCTTGGTTCTTTTGCCAGAATACCAACTATAGAATTTCTCGCGATCCTTGACTCTGAAATCGTTGTTATCATCCGAAAAAAGGCCACCGTATGCTCCGTAATACATGTTTGCGATGTCTGCAATATCAGACTCCATGCGGAACTGATTATTGAGCATAACGAAATTTTCAGGACAGGTTTCCTTGTTCCGAGCCCGCTCCTGCATCCCGCTATGGTAGAAGATATCCTTACCCAACCATTTTTGAGCCATAGGGGTATCTGCCATTACAATAGGCGGTAACTGCAGGAAGTCACCGACAATTACAATGTTGCTTTCAGCGAGGTAGCTGGCACACCAAAGTGCAGGAATAGAAGCCATGGAGGCCTCGTCCAAGATTACTGTGTCAAACTTTCTCTCTCGCAGAGTTTCGCTCAAATAAGACTTCGCAAGTGTGGCACCAACAATCTTGGCGCTCATAATTGCCTGCTTTTCGAGCTCCTGCATTTTCTCTTTCAGCTCATTGAGCTGCCGGAAGATTTCGACCAACTGCTGATCCGCATCTTCTTTTTCTTTTATGATGGCATCCATATCAACAGAAGCCATCTCAGCTTTTACAGATGCAAACAGCTTGGAAAGCTCATTAAAGAGGGGAAAGATTCCTTCAGAAGCCGGCTTGTACAGGAAGGTAATACAAAAAGAGATCTCTTTTTCAAGTTGCTCAGAACAAGCGTTATTCTCCTTATCCCGCAGCTTCGTAACCTCAGCCAGTTTGTCCTGCTCCAGGCGGACTTTTCTACCCAACTCGCTAAGAACATCAAACGAAGACTTCGCCTGGCTCTGTTGTCGTTCCAGTTCGCGAACTTCTTCATGCAGTGCGTTTTTTCTGGTGGTCAGCTCCGGAAGAGCCTTTTGTGCGGCAGAAAGTTCGGCCTGCAGCTTATTTACCTCAGCATTCCAGTATTCCGGAGTTTTCGAGGGAGTGACTGCACGGATCTGCTCCTGTAAAAGCAACAGGCTTTCCAGTTGCTGAGAATACTGTTGTTTCAGGTCTTGTTGACGGCGCAAGTCGCCATTAGCGATTGGAATCTCTCGGCGGACGCGCTCCAAAGTAGTCTGTGCCTGAGTAACAGCACTCTTGCCGGCAAAAAGTTTTGCGACAGAGCTCTTTTTCTCATAATCCGAGATTGTTTGCTGTGCCGCAGTCTGCTGCCGAGTCAAATCACTGATTGAGCTTTGGAGGCGGTTGATCTGCGCATCAGCTTTGCTGATTTCACCTCTAAGGAAGGAAACGGACATATACTTTGCTTCTTGAGCGCGAAGCTCCGTATATCGAGCGTGTTTTCTGACCTCATCCTGCGCCCTTTGGATCTGATCCGGAAGCACAGAAATAGCCTGTTCAATTCTATAAAATTGACCGCATACGGTATCGTAATCGCTCTTTTTTGCTTTAAGCGTTTTCGATAGGATCAGATAGTTCGCGTATTCAGGATGAGCCACCTTTTCCCTCTCTACGGAGACATTGATGGCGTCGCTCCTGCGCTGAATCTCGGTGATTTCCTTCTCATGTGCAGCAATACTCTGAAGTGCTTTCCGAATGACATCCAGATTGCTTTCTTTCAACCAAACATCCTTGGCGAGCAAGGGACGGATCTCGTTGATATGGTGCTGTAACTCAGCCTGCTGTTTTTCAAGAGCCGCCTTTTGCTCGTAAAGCTCTTTCCCTAAGGCGGCAACATGCTGTGCCAACAAAACCCGATCCGGCAAGGGCCTTGCAGGAGTACCAATTCTCAAAATCGGGTAATTGGTGTCATTATCCTGATTGGATTTGGAGTATGTTTTGTCGGCTTTTTCGATGGCACCGTCAACTGCCGTATTGGTATGAGACACAACCAATACGGATCTATCATGCTTATATAATTCATCGATAATCTGCCCAATTACGGTGGTTTTACCAGTACCAGGAGGTCCCCAGATGTATGTAATGTCGCTTGAAAGCGCAGATACGATAGCATTGTTTTGGCTTTGGGTGTTGCCGGTATTCAGTGCCAAGTCGTCATACTCGAATATCTTCTTTACAGGATAAACGCCGCAGTCAGAAGACAGCATACGTTTTCCTGCAGGATTTTCTTTTTCGGCATTCTCTTCGATACACTTGATCAGCCGCTCCATCAGAACTGTAGCGCCATTTTCAAGTCTGGCCTTGCCGATTGTGTCAGGCAGAGTCGTTTTTGTAGAGATGACAATGGAGTTCTCTTCGTAGCTTATAACGGTAACATCAAATTGATCCTTACCGATTACCAGCTTACAGGGTGTATCTGCCGGAAGAGAGGGGACATATTCAACATTAAAGCGATACCAGAGGTCGGCACCACGGCTTTCGATTTGGCGCCCACCAAAGAGTAGCGTGGAAGACTGACCGCTTTTTTTGATCTTATCAATTTCTTCTTCAAGCGCATCCCGGAACTCTGATAGAATTCCTTTTAATTCCACCCGGTCAGGAACATGTTGCTTATCCTGAGCATACATCATGTCTTTCACTTCCTTGCTACATAAACTGCTTTAAAAGTTGATGCAGAAATCATCCTGTACAAAAATCATTCCTCAACTTCTATTGGATTCCGATATTTCTTCGGTGTGTACTTTTCTTTGTTCCGTTCTTTTGCCATCCAGTAGGCATCCTGCAAAGCGCGCATTACGGCATCCTTATCATTCTCGGACAATTCACCACCGGCAAAGAGCGCAGACACATCGGCAACCAATTCTTCGGCATCTTTTGCACCTTTGTAGCCGTAGCTCTGTTGTGCCTGAAGAACAAATTCTTCGTCTTCGGAAAGCAGGAAGTTTATCTCGCATCCAAGTGCAGTGGCAAGTTTGGCGTAAACCTCGCGCTGTTTGGGATAGCGTCCGTCCACCTCATAATTGCGGATCGTCCGCAGGGACAGACCACACATTTTACCCAGTTCCGTCTGGGACAGCTTCTTTTCATTTCGCAGCAGTCTTACCTTTTCTCCAAACTTCATATTGAAAACCTCGCCCGGAAAATAATTTGCCTATCATTTGCCCGATTCTATTAACAGAGGAATATTACTTGCTTATAATATAGTTAGGCAAATATCTTACCTATATAATAGGCAGTTTTGAGCCTTTTGTCAACGGGCCTTGGGAAATTAGCAGAATAGCAAGCACAGCCAGTGTATGTACACTTGCAAAAATCCTCGTGCCGGCATTCCGAATGGCTTGCTATATAGCAAGCACATCCGGTGTTGCCACACTCGAAGATTTTTCCTCATTGGGATATCCCAAACCCTTAGTCTTTCAAGCGAAAAGGAAGGTGGAAATGGAAGAAAAGAAACGCAACATCCGCATCGACCAAGACGGCACTCGCCATGCTCCTGTTCCTATGTGGCAGGAGTTGCCGCAGATTACGATAAGGAGAGCGACAAGCAAGCGGGAATTCCCCGATTTGTGTGGATCGGTGAGAGGAGTGAGGCTTAACCATGATCGGTGCTGCCGCTTTTGGAGTGGCTGTGCGTTCAAACGCTATGTGACGCAGTGGAACTCATGTCCTCTTTTCCTGTGACATGAACGCCTCTGCGTCCGGAGGAGTACGTTGGCAACACCTTGTTTCAACCTTAATAAAGAAAGCCGGCGCAGGAAATTCCTGCGCCGGCTTCTGCATCAGCCACCCTTGTGCCACAATGTGTACTTGTGAAAATGTAGCCTCGGGTGTCTCTTTTTTACGCTCAGTAGTTTTCCTCGCGGACCTCGAAGTAGCTCCGGGGGTGGTTGCAGGTGGGACACACCTCCGGCGCGCTGGTGCCGATGACGATGTGGCCGCAGTTTCGACACTCCCACACCTTCACCTCACTCTTGGCAAACACCTCCGCCATCTCCACATTGTGCAGCAGGGCACGGTAGCGCTCCTCATGGTGCTTCTCGATGGCGGCCACCAGACGGAAGCGGTGGGCCAGCTCGGTAAAGCCTTCGGCCTCGGCGGTCTTGGCGAAGTCCTCGTACATGTCCGTCCATTCGTAGTTCTCGCCCTCGGCGGCGGCCTGCAGATTCTCGGCGGTGTCGCCGATGCCCTCCAGCTCCTTGAACCAGAGCTTGGCGTGCTCCTTCTCGTTCTCCGCCGTTTTGAGGAACAGGGCCGCGATCTGCTCGTAGCCCTCCTTCCTGGCCTTGGAGGCGAAGAAAGTGTATTTGTTGCGAGCCTCGGATTCGCCGGCAAAGGCCGCCAGCAGATTTTTCTCGGTCTGAGTACCTGCGTATTTCGTCTGTTTCATGGTCGTACTCTCCTCTCAGCCTTATGGTTTCTTGCGGATAGTATATGCATTTTGCTGGATTTTTTCAGTGATAAATGCCACAGCTTTCGCTTTTTCCATGGTGGGCGGTAAAAAATGGCGGCGCGGCGGATGTGCATATTCACTTGGTGCCGCGCGGATACTACCTTTGTAAATTTTGCTTTGACTGGAGGAAATTATAGATGAAAGCAACAGGGATCGTGCGCCGGATCGACGATCTGGGACGCGTTGTCATCCCCAAGGAGATCCGCCGCACCATGCGTATCCGCGAGGGCGACCCGTTGGAGATCTACACCACACGGGACGGCGAGGTCATCTTCAAAAAATACTCCCTCATCGGCGGACTGGAGGATTTCGCCGCGCAGTTCTGCGACACGTTGAGCCGCAGCACTGACTTCACCGCTGCTGTTACCGACCGCGACGCGGTCATCGCCGTGGCAGGCGCCGGAAAGCGGGAGCTGCTGGGCAAGCCCGTCTCCGACCAGCTGGAAAAGCTCATGACCGAGCGCAGCGTCTATCATTTCGGTGGGATGGGCGCCATGCCGCCGGTGTGTCAGGACAACGCCAATTTTACCGCCGCCGTGGCCGCCCCCGTCCTCTGCGAGGGCGATGTGCTGGGTGCGGTGCTGTTCGTCACCGATCAGGGCCGTCTGGCCGGTGACACCGAGTGCAAGCTGGCCCAGACCGTGGCCGCTTTTCTGGGCAAAAACATGGAGAACTGAAAAAACAGGACCTCTTGGGAGGTCCTGTTTTTTGCGATAAAATGGGTTTTCTCAGCGTCTGCCGCCGCCGAAGCCGCCTTTGCCAAAGCCGCCGCCACGGCTTCCGCCGCGACTGCCGCCGCTGCGGCTCCCACCGAAGCCGCCGCCACCGAAACCACCGCCGCGACTGCCGCCGCCGAAACCACCGGAGGGCCTGCTGCCGCCGGAGGGACGGCTGCTGGGGCGAGGAGCGCTGGGACGAGAGCTGCCGGGTCTGGGCGCACCGGGCCGTGGGCCGCCGGCGGGGCGGTTATTGGGTCGCGGCGCACCGGGCCGTGGGGCACCGGGTCCGCCAAATGGGCGAGGACCGCCGGAGGGTCTGTATCCGCCGGAGGGACGGGGGCCGCCGCCCATGGGAGGAGGCGGTGGGGGCCGGTGTCTGTCTCTTATACACATCTGACGCT
>ERZ1027040.12-NODE-12-length-119483-cov-12.707313_pt1 | contig 119483 bp, 107 predicted proteins | sample MGYA00519437_ERZ1027040 | MGnify/ENA primary metagenome ERZ1027040 (study PRJEB26926, sample SAMN06164809) | human gut metagenome | biome: ENVO:00009003; feature: ENVO:2100002; material: ENVO:00002003 | host: Homo sapiens | place: USA | collected 2012 ... | reverse complement strand
CGTCAGATGTGTATAAGAGACAGTGGGAGGGGAGTGTTCATCGCCAAGAGTTTTTTGATAAATTCTTTTTGCTGATAGACAGACGATTCCATGTCATAGAGCATTCGTAAATGCCTGATAAGCCCTGCTTCGTTAGCTTGCATATACCTTCCTCCGCATGAAGTTTACAGAATAAGAACTATTCTTCCTGTAAGTATGCTACAAAACAACCTGTTTGTCAATGAGGTTAGGAAGTAAAGTTCCTATATAGGATAAACAGGAGGAAGGATTATGCTTGTTTTTGACTTTCAGAAGATCGGCGGCAAACTGCTTGCCGTTCGTAAGAGACTTGGTATGACACAGATGGAAGTAGCGGAAGCCGCGGGGATGTCCGACCGTGCGTATGCGGATATTGAGCGGGGCTTGGTCAATATGCGCGTGGAGACGATCCTGCGCATTTGCCGGGCACTGCATATCAGCCCCGATGAAGTCCTGACAGAGGACGCACCTGTGCTGGAGCAACGCCAGTCAGAGCTTATGGAGCGATTGGAGGCCTGCTCTTCGAGGGAGAAGGAGACCGCGCTTTCGTTGTTGGCTGTCTATTTTCAATCACTATCATAATAACAAGGAAGGAGCGGGGCTTTGCCCCGCTCCTTCCTTGTTATTCCGTTCTTTACTTCTGCGCTCTTCGCGCCGCGGCGCGGCGCTGGCAGAGCTTCACCAGCTCTACCACGGGAATGACCAGGAACGCCAGCGCCAGCGCGATGCCGTACTCCGGCCAGCTCACCGGCGTGAACCCGAAGGCGTTGGCCAGCACAGGCACCTCCAGCACCGCCGTGGTCAGCACCAGCGACCCCGCCATGGCAGCCCACAGCACCTTGTTGTGGCTGGGCAGGGAGAACACGCTCCTGCGCTGGGACCGCATGTTGAAGCTGTGGAAGATCTCGCACATGCTCATGGTCAGAAACGCCATGGTCATGCCGTCGTCGGACACGCCCTTGGGCATCTCAAAGTATCCCACCTCCATGCAGTGCCCGATGATGTAGGACACCAGCGTGATCAGGGTGATGAGCACGCCCTGATAGACGAGATCCACGCCCAGGCCGCCGGCAAACACGCCGTCGCGGCTGTCCCGGGGCGGGCGGGTCATGGTGTCCGGCTCCGCCTGCTCCAGTCCCAGCGCCAGAGCCGGGAAGCAGTCGGTGATGAGGTTGATGAACAGCAGGTGTACGGGGTTCAGCAGCGTGAAGCCCAGCAGCGTGGCAAAGAACACGCCCAGCACCTCGCTCATGTTGCTGGCCAGCAGGAACTGGATGGCCTTGCGGATGTTGTCGTAGATGCGCCGCCCCTCGCCCACGGCGGAGACGATGGTGGCGAAGTTGTCGTCGGACAGCACCATGTCCGCCACATTCTTGGTGACGTCGGTGCCGGTGATACCCATGCCCACGCCGATGTCGGCGCACTTGATGCTGGGCGCGTCGTTGACGCCGTCGCCGGTCATGGCGGTGACGGCGCCCCGCCGCCGCCAGGCGTTGACGATGCGCACCTTGTGCTCCGGCTGGACACGGGCGTATACGCCGTACCGGTCGATGACCTGATCCAGCTCATCGTCGGACAGGCCGTCCAGCGCGCTGCCGGTAACGGCCTGGGAGGCGTCGGTGATGATGCCCAGCTCTCTGGCGATGGCCACGGCGGTGTCCTTGTGGTCGCCGGTGATCATCACCGGGCGGATGCCTGCGGCGCGGCACTGGGCCACGGCGTCCTTCACCTCCGGCCGCACGGGGTCGATCATACCGGCAAGGCCGATGAAGCACAGCTGCTGCTCCAGCGCCTGCGGCGTCAGATCCTCGGGCAGACTGTCGTACCGCCGCTCCGCCGCCGCCAGCACCCGCAGCGCCTTGTCGGCCATGGCCTTGTTGTCCGCCAGAATGGCGGCGCGCTTTTCCTCCGTCATGGGCAGCACCGCGCCGCCCTCCGTATAGTGGGTGCAGCGGCGCAGCACCTCGTCCGGCGCACCCTTGGTGTACTGGACGAAGCCGCCGTCCGTGCGGTGGATAGTGGACATCATCTTCCGGCTGGAGTCAAAGGGCGCTTCGGCGCAGCGGGGCTGCCGGGCCTCCAGCTGGGGCTTGGGACAGCCGCTGGCCGCGGCAAAATTCACCAGCGCCGCCTCGGTAGGCTCGCCCTGGGCGCCGCCGTCCTCCAGAATGGCGTCGTTGCACAGCGTCATGGCGGCGGCCAGCAGCGGCAGCGGCCCCGTGTGCTCCACCACCGTCATTTTGTTCTGGGTCAGGGTACCGGTCTTGTCGGAGCAGATGACCTGGGTGCAGCCCAGCGTCTCCACTGCGGTGAGCCGCCGGATCACGGCGTGCCGCTTGCTCATGTTGGTAACGCCGATGCTCAGCACCACCGTCACCACCGTGGCCAGCCCCTCGGGGATCGCCGCCACCGCCAGCGATACTGCCACCATAAAGGTGCTCAGGATGGAGGTCAGGGAATAGTCTCCCACTACCACCAGGTCGAAAATAAAGATGAACACGCAGATGGCCACCACCAGCTGGGACAGCGTGGTACCCAGCTGGGTCAGCTTCCGCTGCAGCGGCGTCTCATCCTGTTCCGTCTGGGCCAGCACGCCGGCGATCTTGCCCATCTCCGTGTCCATGCCGGTGGCGGTGATGACGGCGCGGCCGCGGCCGTAGACCACGGTGCTGCCCATGTAGCACATGTTTTTCCGGTCGCCCAGCGGCACGTCCTGCCCTGTCAGCAGCTCCGCCGCCTTGGCGGCGGGCACGCTCTCGCCGGTGAGAGCGGCCTCCTCGATCTTCAGCGAGACGCACTCCAGCAGCCGCCCATCGGCGGGGATGGCGTCTCCGGCCTCCAGCACCACCACATCCCCGGGCACCAGCTGGCTGTTCTCCACCACGGTCTGGTGGCCGTCCCGCAGCACCTTGCATTTGGCGGCGGTCATGGTCTGGAGCGCCTCAATGGCGGCCTCGGCCTTGCTCTCCTGCACCACGCCGAGCACGGCGTTCAGCAGCACCACGGCCAGGATGATGAACACCTCCGTGAAGCTCTCGCCGCTGAGGGCGTTGGTGACGGCGCTGATGGCGGCGGCGGCCATCAGCATCAGCAGCATGGGATCCTTCAGCTGCGCCAGGAATCGGCGCAGCAGGGAGGGCTTCTCCGCCTCCTTCAGCTTGTTGGGGCCGTGCGCTGCCAGCCGCGCCGCTGCCTCCGCCGCCGTCAGGCCCAGCGGTGAGGTGTGCAGCTCCTCCAGTACCTCCTGGGGCGAGCGGTTGTAGTCGTTGACCATACAGATCCTCCTCTTTTTGCGTTTCCGTGTCTATCTCGGCATAAAAAAAGACTCATACACAGTTTTCCTGTGTATGAGTCTCATTCTTTCAGGACACATCGGGCGCTGCGCGCCGAGATGACGGTGTGTCCCGCCCCGCCTGCGCGGTGCGGAATTACTCCCTCAAACAATACAACTATATTGTATGGCATCCCACATGTCAAGTTAACATTTTGTTAAGCTTCCGCCGTAGAGGCGCACAGCCGGTCGAAGTAGCGATAGAACGGCATCAGGCTCCGGAACCCATTGATCACGTCCTGCGCCAGCTCCGGCGAGAAGATGCGGTCGTCCAGCGGCACATCGTGCTGCAGATTGATGGATTTCCGATTATACCACGGCCGCAGCAGCGGCGTGGTCTCACCCTTGCTGCGGGCGTACTCCGGCCCTGCGAGGGCAAAGACATCCTGCTTGTTGAACTGCCGCACCAGGCGGCTCAGATCCTCGGGATGCCGGTCGATGCCCTGGCGATAGGCGGCCATCAGCGCCGGACGGGGGCACCAGAACCCCATGCCGTAGCTGTAATAGTCCGGCGCGATCTCAAAGTAGAACGTGGGCCGCCCCGTCCAGTCCTGATCGCCGGTGCGGATGCAGAACCACAGGTGGTCCTTGTAGGGACCCTGCCCGTGGAGCCGGCGGGCGTCCCGATAGATGCGGGACATTTTCAGCAGGAACGGCTCGTCGGGGAAGCCTTCGTGTATGGCGTCGTAGACCTGCTCCGCCAGCGCACGGGTGGGGGAGAGCAGGTGGTTCTGATAGTCCTGCTTGTGGTCCATGAACCAGCCCCGCTCGTTGTTGAAGCGGATGCCCCACAGGAAGTCCACCGTCTCCTGCGTGTAGCCCTGGAACGTCATGCCTGCACCTCCTGTTCCGCCTCCGGCGGCAGATCGCTGGTGCGCCTGAGGCTGATGGACAATGTGGACAGGTTGTGCCGCAGGGCGGAGACGGCGGGCGGCAGGACGCCTGCCGCAAACAGACCAATATGCTTCATGTCAAAAACCTTCTGATCGAATACTCTATTCCATATTAAGGCGGTGCCTTTAATTTGTGGTCACGATGGTAGCATATCGCGACAAAGAAAGCAAGTGCCGTTTGTGAAGAATTCCGAAACTTTCCCCACCGCCCAACGCGGAAAAAGCAGGACACGCGGGGCGTGTCCTGCTTTTTGTGGTGCCGGTGACCGGACTCGAACCGGTACGCTGTCGCCAGCGGTGGATTTTGAGTCCACTACGTCTACCAATTCCATCACACCGGCCTGTGACCCGCTCATTATACCGTAGACGCGGCGCAAATTCAAGGGGGAAATTCCCGCCGCCGGAAAATAGCGGAAAACAGCGGGGGAAATACCGCTTGTGACATCCGTCATATCGTGGTATACTATATTATTCGAAAAGATGCAGCGAAAACCACGGCGGAGGGAGGGGCATCCATGGGACTGCACGACGGACACCGGCAGCGGGCGAAGGACCGGTATCGCCAACTGGGGGCCGACGCCCTGGCGGACCACGAGCTGCTGGAGCTGGCGCTGTTCTACGCCATCCCACGTCAGGATACCAACGAGACGGCCCACCGCCTGCTGAAGCGCTTTCGCTCCCTGCAGGGCGTATTGCAGGCCACGCCGGAGGAACTGGAGAAGGAGGAGGGCGTGGGTCGGAGCGCCGCCCTGCTGCTGTGCCTGATAGGGGACATCAGCCGGCGCGCCCGCATTACCAGCCTGCCGGAGAAGATATTGAACTCGCCGGATCGCACCGGCGCCTACTTCATGGAGCTGCTGACAGGGCAGAAACGGGAGCTTTTGTATCAGGTGTGTCTGGACGGCAAGGGCAAGCTCCTGACCTGCCGCTGCATCGGCAAGGGCACCGTTTCCGCCTCGCCGGTCCACGTGCGGCAGGTGGTGGAGAACGCCCTGTACGCCGGAGCCAGCACCATCATTCTGGCGCACAACCACCCCAGCGGCGTGGCCCTGCCTTCCGACGCGGATGTGCTGGTGACCCGCCGCATCCAGGAGGCGCTGGCCCCGCTGGGCATCCGTCTGGCCGATCACATCATTGTGGCCGACGATGACTACGTCTCCATGGCGGAGAGCGGATTTTTGCAGAGATAAGGGAGGGCGTCATGCCTGATTTCAAAGTTGTTTCTGAATACAGCCCCGCCGGCGATCAGCCCCAGGCCATCGAGAAGCTGGCGGAGGGGCTGGAGAACGGCCTGCGGGAGCAGGTGCTCAAGGGCGTCACCGGCTCCGGCAAGACGTACACCATGGCCAAGGTCATCGAAAAGGTGAACCGCCCCACGCTGGTGCTGGCCCACAACAAGACGCTGGCGGCTCAGCTGTGCGAGGAGTTTCGGGAGTTCTTTCCCAACAATGCCGTAGAGTACTTCGTCTCCTACTATGACTACTACCAGCCGGAGGCATACATCCCCCACACGGATACCTATATCGAAAAGGACGCCTCCACCAACGAGGAGATCGACCGCCTGCGTCTGTCCGCCACCTGCGCCCTGCTGGAGCGGCGGGATGTCATCGTGGTCTCGTCGGTGAGCTGCATCTACGGTCTGGGCGAGCCGGACGATTTTGCCCGCATGATGATCTCTCTGCGGGTGGGCATGACCATGGACCGGGACGAGCTGCTGCGGCGGCTGGTGGAGGACCGGTACGAGCGCAACGACGTGGCCTTTCAGCGCAACATGTTCCGCGTGCGGGGCGACACGGTGGAGCTGTACCCCGCCTACTACAAGGATCGCGCCATCCGCGTGGAGTTCTTCGGCGACGAGATCGACCGCATCACAGAGTTCCACCCCGTCACCGGCACGGCGCTGAAGGCTTTGCAGCACGTGGCGGTATACCCCGCCAGCCACTACGTCACCCCCAAGGACAAGCTGGAGCGTGCCGCGGAGGAGATCGAGCGGGAGCTGGCCCGGCAGAAGGCTCTGTTCGAGGAGCAGGGCAAGCTCATCGAGGCCCAGCGCATCGACCAGCGCACCCGCTACGACGTGGAAATGATGCGGGAGCTGGGCTACTGCTCCGGTATTGAGAACTATTCACGCATCATCTCCCAGCGTCCCGCAGGCTCCCCGCCCATGACGCTGCTGGACTTCTTCCCCGACGATTTCGTGCTGTTCGTGGACGAGAGCCATGTGACGCTGCCCCAGGTGCGGGCCATGTATAACGGCGACCATGCCCGTAAGCAGAGTCTGGTGGAGTACGGCTTCCGCCTGCCCTGCGCCTTTGATAACCGCCCGCTGAAGTTCGAGGAGTTCGAGGAGCGGTTCCATCAGGCGGTGTATGTCTCCGCCACTCCCGGAGACTTCGAAAAGTCCCACGCCGATCAGGTGGTGGAGCAGGTCATCCGCCCCACGGGGCTGCTGGATCCCCGGGTGGAGGTACGCCCCATCACCGGTCAGATCGACGATCTGGTGTCGGAGATCCATATCCGGGAGAAAAAGAACGAGCGGGTGCTGGTGACGACGCTGACCAAGCGCATGGCGGAGGATCTCACCGCCCACTTCCGCGGCCTCGGCATCAAGGTGCGGTACATGCACGCCGACGTGTCGGCGCTGGAGCGGATGGAGATCATCCGCGACCTGCGTCTGGGTGAGTTCGACGTGCTGGTGGGCATCAACCTGCTGCGGGAGGGCCTGGACCTGCCGGAGGTGTCGCTGGTGGCCATATTGGACGCGGACAAGGAGGGATTCCTCCGCAGTGAGACCAGCCTGATCCAGACCATCGGCCGCGCCGCCCGCAACGCCGAGGGACTGGTGATCCTCTATGCGGATACCGTGACGCCGTCCATGCGCTCGGCCATGGATGAGACGGACCGCCGCCGCAAGCTGCAGGACGACTTCAACCGCGCCCACGACATCGTGCCCCGCACCATCCGCAAGAGCGTGCGGGAGATGGTGGAGATCAGCCACAGCGCCGAGGAGGCGTCCCAGCTCAGCAGGAAGAAGCTCACCGACCGCGAGCGGGCGGAGACCATCGCCCGTCTGGAAAAAGAGATGAAAGAGGCCAGCCGTATGCTGGAGTTCGAGTACGCCGCCCTGCTGCGGGATCAGATCATCGAGCTGCGGGGCCAGAAATAGAGAAAAGAACCATGAACAAGACGATCTCGTATATCTATGTGATCCTCAGCGCCGTGTGCTGGGGCTTTATCGGGTTTTCCAACCGGCTGCTGACAGAGGCGGGTATGACGCTGGGCAACCGGGTGTTCGTCCGGAACTTCGGGACGCTGCTGGTGCTGACGGTGGTGTTCGCCCTGTTTCACAGGCAGGTGTTCCGCATCCGGCTGAAGCACCTGCCCATCTTCCTGGGGTCGGGGCTTATCAGCATCCTGCTGCTGAGCGTGGTATACTTTCAGTGCCAGACCATGTGCTCGCTGTCGGTGGCGGCGGTGCTGCTGTATCTGGCCCCGTCCTTCGTGGTGCTGGCCAGCGCCGTCCTCTGGAAAACACCCCTGACGAGGGGGAAGATCGCGGCGCTGTGCGTGTCGCTGCTGGGCTGCGTCATGGTCAGCGGCATCTTTGGCGGTGACATGACCGCCTCCTGGGCCGGTATCGGCCTGGGTGTGGTGTCCGGCATGTGCTACGCCAGCTACACCGTGTTCAGCCACTACGGCCTGGCCCACTACGAGAGCTACACCATGATCTACTGGACGTTTCTGGTGGCGGGCCTCGGCTCTGTGTTCTTTGCGGATATCCCGGCACTGCTGCCGGTGTTCCGGCAGCCACAGGGCATTATCGGCGGCATCTGCGTGGTCGTCGTGGCCACGGTGCTGCCCTATATCTTCTACACCAAGGGACTGGAGGGCGTGGAGAGCGGACGCGCCTCCATCATCACCAACATCGAGCCGGTGGTGGAGACACTGGTGGGTATCACCGCGTTCCATGAGGCCCTCACCGTCTGGACGGTGCTGGGCGTGGGCTGTGTCATCGGCTGCGTGGCGCTGCTGGCGCGGGAGGGACGACATGAACGAGAAGCTGCCGCTGAATAGCCTGCACCTGAAGCTGCTGGCCGTGGTCACCATGCTCATCGACCACATGGGCTTTACCCTGTTCCCACACGCCGTGTGGATGCGGGCCGTGGGCCGTCTGGCCTTCCCCATTTTCTGCTTCCTCATTGCGGAGGGCTGTGCCCACACCCACGACAAAAAGCGCTACGCCGGGCGGCTGCTGCTGTTCGCCGTGCTGTCGGAGCTGCCGTTTAACCTGATGTGCAGCGGCCAATGGCTCTCCTGGAACTACCAGAATGTGCTGTGGACGCTGCTCATCGGCGCGCTGGTGTGCTGGGCCATGGACTGGGCCAGAACGAGGCCGGAAATGTGGCAGCGGCTGCCGGCGGACGCCGCCATCGCCGTGGGCTTCCTCCTGGGCCAGGTGTGCAATACGGACTACGGCGGCTGGGGCGTGCTGCTGGTGACGCTGTTCTACCTGACCCGCGAGGTCAGGAACCGGTGGGCCATCCAGCTGGTGGGTCTGGCCCTGTTCTGCTGGTTCTGCTCGGCGTGGCGGCTGGAGATGCTGGCCATGCTGTCCCTGATCCCTCTCTGCCTGTATAACGGAGAGCGCGGCTTTTCCAACAAGGCCCTGCAATACGGCTTTTACGCCTTTTATCCCGTCCATATCCTGATTCTGAGCGTACTGGCACGGTACGTGTTCTGAGGAGGTGCCTGTTATGGCAAAGCATAAAGAAGAAAAGACCAACGTGATGCGCACGCTGGACCAGAAGAAGATCCCCTACACCGCGCACACCTACGACCCCGACGGCCCCATTGACGGCGTGTCCGTGGCGGCGGCATTGGGGCAGGACCCCGCCCATGTGTTCAAGACATTGGTGACGAAGGGTGCGTCCGGCGGGTACTATGTGTTCGACATCCCCGTGGCGGAGAACCTTGATTTGAAGAAGGCTGCCAGGGCCGTGGGAGAGAAGTCCGTGGCCATGCTGCCCCAGAAGGAGCTGCTGGGCCTGACGGGCTACGTCCACGGCGGGTGCAGCCCCGTGGGCATGAAGAAGCAGTTCCCCACGGTGTTCCACGCCACGGCTCCGCAGTACGATACCGTCTGCGTCAGCGCAGGGAAGATCGGGGCGCAGGTGGAGTGCCGCCCCGGCGACATCATCGCCCTGCTGCGGGCAAAAACAGCGGATATCATCGTGTAAAGAGGAATACCATGCAGAAGGAAATTTTCATCAAGGGCGCCCGCGAGAACAACCTGAAAAATATCGACGTCACCATCCCCCGGGACAAGCTGGTGGTGCTGACGGGACTCAGCGGCAGCGGCAAGAGCTCGCTGGCGTTTGATACCATCTACGCCGAAGGCCAGCGCCGGTATGTGGAGAGCCTCAGCTCCTACGCCCGTATGTTTCTGGGCCAGATGGACAAGCCCGACGTGGACTATATCGACGGCTTGTCCCCCGCCATCTCCATCGACCAGAAGACCACCAGCAAGAATCCCCGCTCCACCGTGGGCACGGTGACGGAGATCTACGACTACCTCCGCCTGCTGTGGGCGCGGGTGGGCGTGCCCCACTGCCCCAAGTGCGGCAGGGAGATCCGCCAGCAGACGGTGGACCAGATCATCGACCAGATCATGGCCCTGCCGGAGGGTACCCGCATCCAGGTGATGTCGCCGGTGGTGCGGGGCCGCAAGGGTGAACACGCCAAGGTACTGGAGGACGCCCGCCGCAGCGGCTACGTCCGCGCCCGCGTGGACGGGAACCTCTACGAGCTGTCGGAGGATATCCCGCTGGAGAAGAACCTGAAGCACCATATCGACATCGTGGTGGACCGGCTCATCGTCCGCCCCGATATCGCACAGCGCCTGACGGACTCCGTGGAGACGGCGTCCAACCTGTCCGGCGGACTGGTGACGGTGAACCTGCTGAAGGAACAGCAGGACATCACCTTTTCCCAGAACTACGCCTGCGAGGACTGCGGCATTTCCATCGAGGAGCTGACGCCCCGCCTGTTCTCCTTCAACAGTCCCTTCGGCGCCTGCCCCACCTGTACAGGGCTGGGCGTTCAGCTGAAGGCCGACCCTGTGCTGATCGTGCCGGACGAGAGCAAGTCCATTCTGGACGGCGCTATCACAGCTCCCGGCTGGGCCTCCATCCGCTCCGACGGCGTGAGCCGGATGTATTTCGAGGCGCTGAGCAGGAAGTATCAGTTCTCCCTGCGCCAGCCGTACAGCGAGCTCAGCGACGCGGTGAAGCAGGTCATCCTCTATGGCACCGGCGGCGAGAAGCTGGAGCTGCACTACGACCAGCCCCGTGGCAAAGGCGTGCTGCATCAGGCGTTTGAGGGCATCTGCCACAATCTGGAGCGGCGGTATAACGAGACCCAGAGCGATGCCAGCAAAAAGGAGATCGAGGAGTACCTGTCCCAGTGTCCCTGCCCCGCCTGCAAGGGCCGCCGCCTGCGGCCGGAGGCGCTGGCGGTGACGGTGGGCGGTCTGTCCATCTTCGATGCCACGGAGCTGCCGGTGGATCAGGCGCTGCCCTTCTTCAACGGTCTGGAGCTGACAGGCAACCAACAGCTCATCGCCGCCCAGATCCTGAAGGAAATTCGGGCGCGGCTGGGCTTTTTGCAGTCCGTGGGACTGAGCTATCTCACCCTGTCCCGCGCCTCCGGCACGCTGTCCGGCGGCGAGAGCCAGCGTATCCGTCTGGCTACCCAGATCGGCAGCAGCCTCATGGGCGTGCTGTATATTCTGGATGAGCCTTCCATCGGCCTGCACCAGCGGGACAACGACAAGCTGCTGGCCACGCTGTGCCGTCTCCGGGATCTGGGCAATACCCTGATCGTGGTGGAGCACGACGAGGATACCATGCGCGCCGCCGACTGGCTCATCGACATCGGCCCCGGGGCCGGCGCACTGGGCGGGCAGGTGGTGTCCGCCGGTACGCCGGAGCAGGTGATGGCCGACCCCAACAGCCTGACAGGCCAGTACCTCAGCGGCAAAAAGCGCATCGAGCTGCCGGCACACCGGCGGGAGGGAAACGGCAAATTCCTGACGGTGCGGGGCGCACGGGAGAACAACCTGAAAAACATCGACGTCACCTTTCCGCTGGGCACGTTCATCTGCGTCACCGGTGTCAGCGGCAGCGGTAAGAGCTCGCTGGTCAACGAGGTGCTGTATAAGAAGCTGGGGGTGGAGCTGAACCGCATGAAGGCCCGCCCCGGCAAGCACGACCGCATCGAGGGCATGGAGCATCTGGACAAGGTCATCGCCATCGACCAGAGCCCCATCGGGCGGACGCCCCGTTCCAACCCCGCCACCTATACGAACCTGTTCAACCTGATCCGCGACCTGTTCGCGTCTACCCAGGACGCCAAGGCCCGGGGCTACGGGCCCGGCCGCTTCTCCTTCAACACCCGGGGCGGCCGGTGCGAGGCATGCGGCGGCGACGGTATGCTGAAGATCGAGATGCACTTTCTGGCGGACGTGTACGTTCCCTGCGAGGTGTGCCACGGCAAGCGCTACAACCGCGAGACGCTGGAGGTGCGCTACAAGGGCAGGAACATCGCCGAGGTGCTGGATATGACGGCACGGGAGGCGCTGGACTTCTTCTCCGCCGTGCCAAAAATTTACGAGAAGCTGCAAACGCTGTGCGACGTGGGACTGGGCTACGTGAAGCTGGGCCAGCCCTCCACCACCCTGTCCGGCGGCGAGGCCCAGCGGGTCAAGCTGGCCACGGAGCTGAGCCGCCGCGCCACGGGCCGCACCATCTATATTCTGGACGAACCCACCACCGGCCTGCACGCCGACGATGTGCGCAAGCTGCTGGACGTGCTGCAGCGCCTCACCGATGCGGGCAACACGGTGCTGGTCATCGAGCACAATCTGGACGTTATCAAATGCGCCGACTATATCGTCGATCTGGGGCCTGAGGGCGGCAGCGGCGGCGGTACGGTGGTGGCCTGCGGCACACCGGAGCAGGTGGCCGCCGTGGAGGCGTCCTACACCGGACAATATCTGAAGAAATATCTGAAATGACGCCTGCACCCTCCTGTGCATACACTGTGGCAGGGGGTGACGGCATGGAGATCTGGCAGGACGGCGTGCTGGCCGGACTGGCGGCCGTGGGACTGACGGCCATTCTATGGCTGCTGGCGGGACTGCTGTTCCGCCGCAGGGAGCGTCTGCTGGACGCGGTGTATCTGGTGCCGCTTTCCGGCGGTGCGGAGCAGCTGGACATGACGCTGCGGGAGCTGTCGCGGGAGCGAGCGCTGCCGGTGGTGCTGGTGGACTGCGGACTCACCGCTGCGGGCCGCCAGCGGACGGAGCTGCTGACCGGCGGCGCCGGCGCGGTGCTGGTGACGCCGCAGCAGCTGACAGACCTTTATACGAAGAAAGAAAACGCGCAGGGGAGGTAAGCATATGGGCCAGCGCTGTACCGTGGAGGGCGCCGTACAGTCGGTGATCTTTCAGAACGAGGAAAATGGCTATACGGTGCTGACGCTGATCGTGGACGGACAGGAGGAGCCTGTCACCGTGGTGGGCTGCATCCCCTGCGCCGCCGCCGGCGAGGGCATGACCGTCACCGGCGTCTGGGTGGAGCACCCGACCTACGGCCCGCAGCTGACGGCGGAGAGCGTGGAGCGCCGCATGCCGCAGGAGGCCCGGGACGTGGCGGCCTATCTGGGCAGCGGCATCCTCAAGGGTGTGGGGCCCGCCACGGCTCAGCGTCTGGTGGACCGCTTCGGCACCGATACCCTGCGGGTCATCGAGGAGGAGCCGGAGCGGCTCCAGACCCTGAAGGGCATCACTGCCAAGCGGGCCATGGAGCTGTCCGCCGCCCTGCGGGCGCTGACGGGTCTGCGCCAGGTCATGGAGTTTCTGGCGCGGTACGACCTGCCGGTACATCTGGCCATGGCGGTGCAGCGCACCTACGGCGACGGGGCCATGCAGGCCCTGCGGGACGATCCGTACCTGCTGAGCCGCCGCCAGTACGGCGTGGACTTCGCCGTCACCGACGCCATTGCCCTGAGCATGGGCTTCAGCGGTGACGACCCCTGCCGTCTGGACGCCGCCGTGCTCTATGAGCTCAGCCACAATCTGAACAACGGCCATGTGTTCCTGCCGCGGGAGAAGCTGGTGCTGGCGGCGTCTCAGCTCATCGGCGTGGAACCGGACGCGGTGGAGCTGGCGCTGGACAAGCTCATCCAGCGCTATGCCGTGGTGGAAAAGCCCATCGCCAACGTGACGGGCTGCTACCTGCCCCGTCTGTATCAGGCGGAGACCTTCGTGGCCCAGCGCCTGCTGTCCATGGTGCAGACGCCGGTGGAGCAGCTGCCGCGGGTGGATAAGACCATCGCCGACATCGAGCGTGAGCAGGGCGTGAGCTACGCGCCCCTGCAGCGTCAGGCGGTGGCGCTGGCGGCGGACAGCGGCGTGCTGCTGCTCACCGGCGGCCCCGGCACCGGCAAGACCACCTCCCTGCGGGGCATCGTGACCCTGTATGAGCGGATGGGGCTGGATGTGCTGCTGCTGGCCCCCACGGGGCGAGCAGCCAAGCGGCTGGGGGAGGTGACGGGCCGGGAGGCCCAGACCATCCACCGCTGCCTTGGCATGAGCTTCAACGAGCTGACGGGGCAGGTGACATTTAAGAAGAACGCCAAGGACCCGCTGGAGGCCCACGCCGTCATCGTGGACGAGATGAGCATGGTGGATCTGGAGCTGATGCAGGCGCTGCTGGAGGCGCTGCGCCCCAGCTGCCGGCTGGTGATGGTGGGGGACCCCGACCAGCTGCCCTCCGTGGGCGCGGGCAACGTGCTGGGTGACATGCTGCGCAGCGGCGCTATCCCCGCCGTGTCCCTGACGCAGGTGTTCCGTCAGGCGGAGCAGTCTGCCATCATCCGCAACGCCCACGCCGTCAACGTGGGCCAGCCGCCGTGCCTTGACAGCAATCAGGGGGACTTCTTCTTCCTGTGCCGCCGCTCGCCGGACCGTCTGGTGCAGACGGTGGTGGAGCTGTGCCGCGACCGCCTGCCCAGAAGCATGGGCGTGGAGCCGGGGCAGATCCAGGTGCTGTCCCCCACCCGCAAGGGCGAGTGCGGCACCGTGAACCTCAACCGCGCCCTGCAGGCGGCGCTGAACCCGCCCGCCCGTGATAAGCGGCAGAAGCAGTGGGGCGACATGGTGTTCCGCACCGGTGATCGGGTCATGCAGACCCGCAACAACTACGATGTGCTGTGGACGAAGGACGACGGCACCGTGGGCAGCGGCATCTTCAACGGCGACGTGGGCGTCATCGAGGACATCGACCCCGCCGGCGAGCTGCTGACCATCCGCTTCGACGACCGCACCGCCGTCTACACCGCCGACCAGCTGGCGGAGCTGGACATGGCCTACGCCATGACCGTACATAAGTCCCAGGGCAGCGAGTATCCGGCGGTGGTGCTGGTGTCCGCCCCCGCCGCGCCGTCCCTGATGGTCCGCGGCGTGCTCTACACCGCCATCACCCGGGCCAGAAAGCTGCTGGTGCTGGTGGGCGACGATGTGACGCCGGTGAAAATGGCCGCCAACGACCGGCAGCAGCGGCGGTACAGCGGCCTGCGCCGCCGATTGAAGGAGGGAATGGCATGAGCGTCAACGATCCGCTGGACAAGCTCCAGCGCAGCCTGCTGGACTTCTTCTTCCCGCGGCGCTGTCCCTTCTGCGGACGGGTCGTGGGCAAGGCACTGCTGTGTGAGACGTGCGAAAAGGAACTGCCATACAGCCGCGAGGTACGCACCGGTACATTCGGCCGCTGCGCCGCGCCGCTGTACTACGAGGGCACGGTGCGGGAGGCCATCCTTTCCTTCAAGTTCAAGGGCCGCACCGAGGCGCTGGACTGCTTCGGCAGTCTCATGGCCCGGACGGCGGCGCAGGAGTTCTCCGGCGAATTCGATGCCGTGACCTGGGTGCCGGTCAGTGCCAAGCGCCTGCGGAAGCGCGGCTTTGACCAGGCGCGGTATCTCTGCGCCAGCCTCTGCGTGGACTGGCACACCACGCCGCAGGAGACGCTGCGCAAGGTGCGGGACAACCCGCCCCAGTCCGGTCTGGAGGACGCGGCGGCCCGCCGCGCCAATGTGCTGGGCGTCTACGAGCCGGTGTCTCCGGCGGACATCGCAGGAAAGCGCTTCCTGCTGGTGGACGATATCCTGACCACCGGCGCCACGCTGGGCGAGTGCGTCCGCGTGCTGAAGGCCGCCGGCGCGGCGGACGTGGTATGCCTGACGCTGGCCATGACGCCGCCGCAGCCGTGAGCGTATGGAATGGCGGAAAACCGTGCAGAATGGAAATGTGAACATTTGATGACATGGCGGAAAACCCTATTGCAAAAACGGGGCCCTGCCAGTATAATGATATTTCAGAGAATAGGGCAGTCATGCCATACAAAAGATATGAGGTGCATTGGTTATGTGTTCGTTTGCGAAGGATATCGGTATCGATCTGGGCACCGCCTCGGTGCTGGTTTATGTAAAGGGCAAGGGTGTCGTGCTCAATGAGCCGTCGGTGGTGGCCATCGACAAGAACACCGGCAAGCTGCTGAAGGTGGGCGGCGATGCGCAGGCCATGCTGGGCCGTACCCCCGGCAACATCGTGGCCATCCGTCCCCTGCGGGAGGGCGTCATCTCTGACTACGACATGACGGAGCGCATGCTCCGCGAGTTCCTGCACAAGGTCACCGGCGGCTTCCAGCTGTTCAAGCCCCGTGTCATCATCTGCGTCCCCTCCGGCATCACGGAGGTGGAGGAGCGCGCCGTGGTGGATGCGGGCATTCAGGCCGGCGCCCGCCGCGTGTACCTCATCGAGGAGCCGGTGGCCGCGGCCATCGGCGCGGGCATCGACATTGCCAAGCCCGACGGCCACATGGTAGTGGACATCGGCGGCGGCACCAGCGACATCGCCGTCATCTCCCTGAGCGGCGTGGTGGAGAGCGCCTCCATCAAGGTGGCCGGCGACCAGTTCAACGAGTCCATCGTCAAGTATATGCGCCGCAAGCATAACGTGCTGGTGGGCGAGCGCACCGCCGAGCTGATGAAGATGGAGATCGGCTGCGTGTTCCCCAAGGAGCAGGAGACGTCCATCGAGATCAAGGGCCGCTGCCTGATGACGGGCCTGCCCAAGGTCATCACCGTCACCTCCACCGAGATGCTGGAGGCGTTTGAGGAGCCGGTGGAGCGCATTCTGGAGGCCGTCCACGGCGTACTGGAGCGTACCCCGCCGGAGCTGGTGGCCGACATCTCCAACAACGGCATCGTCATGACCGGCGGCGGCAGCCTGGTGGACGGCTTTGACCGCCTGATCGAGGCCCGTACCGGCATCCACACCGTGGTGGCGGAGGATGCCATTTCCTGCGTGGCGGAGGGTACCGGCAAGAGTCTGGATTCCCTGAATTCCATGACGGACGGCACGGTGAACCTGTCTCGCCGGCGGCAGATGAACTGACTTGGATCCAAAGAAAGCGGCCGCAGGCCGCTTTCTTTCTTCTTCTTTCAAGTCTGTTCAACATTTCACCCCTTGCTTTCCTGCGGTAAAAGCGTTACGATGGTCAAAACGGATGCAATTTCAGTTTATTAAGGAGGCAACGAGCATGAAGTTTTCCAGCAAAGCTCTGAAGTGCGGCCTGTCCCCCATGCGTAAGTTCCACCCCTACGCGGTGGCGGCGGAGGCCAAGGGCAAGAAGATCTATCACCTGAATATCGGCCAGCCCGACATCGAGACGCCCAAAGCATATTTCGAGGCCGTGCGGCATTTCGACCTGCCGGTGCTGGCTTACGCGCCGTCCCCCGGCATCCCCGAGCTGATCGCCGCCATCCGGAAGTATTACGACGATCTGGGCATGCACTTCGAGACCGGTGATATCCTTATCACCAACGGCGGCAGCGAGGCCCTGCAGATCGCCATGAACTGCATCCTGGACGACGGCGACGAGATCCTGATCCCCGAGCCGTTCTATCCCAACTACAACACCATGGCCTACACCTGCGGCGCAAGCATCCACCCCATCCCCACCTCTCCCCATGACGGCTACCACTACGCCGACCGCGCCAAGGTGGAGGCGGAGATCAACGAGCACACCCGCGCCATCATGGTCACCAACCCCGGCAACCCCACCGGCGCCGTGCTGACGCCGGAGGAGATGCGCATGATGGTGGACATCGCCAAGGAGCACGACCTGTTCATCATCGGCGATGAGGCGTACCGCGAATTCGTCTACGCCGGCGAGCCCCTGCAGTCCATGGGCCAGTTCGACGACGCTGCCGAGAACGTCATCGTCATCGACACCGTCTCCAAGCGGTTCTCCGCCTGCGGCGCCCGCATCGGCTGCATGATCTCCCGCAATAAGGAGCTGATGGCGCAGGCCATGAAGTACGCCCAGTGCCGTCTGTCCGTGCCCACCATCGATCAGGTGGCCGCCGCCGCGCTGTACAGCGTGGGCCCCGACTACTTCGCCGCCGTCCGCGAGGAGTATAAGCGCCGCCGCGACACGGTCATCAGGAAGCTCCACGAGATCCCCGGCGTGGTGTGCGAGTGCCCCCGCGGCGCCTTCTACGTCATGGCTGCCCTGCCCGTGGACGATGCCGACGCCTTCCAGAAGTGGCTGCTGGAGGAGTTTGACGACAACGGCGATACCGTGATGTTCGCCCCCGGTGAGCCCTTCTACGCCACCCCCGGCAAGGGCAGGAACGAGATCCGCATCGCCTACGTGCTGAAGCAGGCGGATCTGGAGCGTGCCATGGACCTGCTGGCTAGGGGCATCGCCGCCTACAACGCCCGCTGACTTCCCTGCAACTCCCCGCCCCGGCGGGGAGTTGTTTTTTCCGTGCCACTGTGTTACAATACCCCTATATGAGCAAAATTTTCCGAAAAGGAGCTTTTTTATGAACGAAGAACTGAAAAACATCCTGAGCCGTGTGGATCACACGCTGCTGAGCCAGACCGCCACGTGGGAAGAGATCCGGGCCATCTGCGACGACGGCGTGAAGTACGGCTGCGCCAGCGTCTGCATCCCCGCCAGCTACGTGAAGCAGGCGGCGGAATATGTGGACGGCAAGATCGCCATCTGCACCGTCATCGGCTTCCCCAACGGCTACGATACCACCGCCGCCAAGTGCTTTGAGGCCGCCGACGCCGTGAAGAACGGTGCGTCCGAGATCGACATGGTCATCAACATCGGCTGGGTCAAGGACGGCCTGTACGACCGGGTGCTGGAGGAGATCAAGGCCGTCAAGGAGCATTGCGGCGGCAAGCTGCTGAAGGTCATCATCGAGACCTGCAAGCTCACCGACGCCGAGAAGATCGAGATGTGCCGCGTGGTGTCCGAGTCCGGCGCGGACTATATCAAGACCTCCACCGGCTTCGGCGGCGGCGGAGCCACCCGCGAGGATGTGGCCCTGTTCAAGGCCCACGTGGCCCCGCACGTGAAGATCAAGGCCGCCGGCGGCATCGCCGACCTCAACGACGCCAGAGATTTCGTGGCGCTGGGCGCGGACCGCCTGGGCACCAGCCGCATCGTCAAGGCCGTCAAGGCCATGGAACAATAATTATATAAGGAGGAATCATTATGCCTACCCCCCACAACAACGCCGCTAAGGGCGATTTCGCCAAGACCGTTCTCATGCCCGGCGACCCCCTGCGCGCCAAGTTCATCGCGGAGACGTTCCTGACCGACCCCAAGCTGGTCAACAATGTCCGCGGCGTGCAGGGCTACACCGGTACCTACAAGGGCGTGCCTGTCTCCGTTATGGCCAGCGGCATGGGAATCCCCTCCATCGGCATCTACTCCTACGAGCTGTATACCCAGTACGACGTGGAGAATATCATCCGCGTCGGCTCCGCCGGCGCCATGCGTGCCGATCTGGAGCTGGGCAGCGTGGTGGCCGGTCAGGGCGCCTGCACCAATTCCAGCTTTGCCGACCAGTACGAGCTGGGCGGCGCTTACGCCCCCATCTGCGACTTCGACCTGCTGATGGCCGCCGTGGAGAGCGCCAAGGAGCTGGGTGTAAAGATGCCCGTGGGCAACCTCTACTCCTCCGACACGTTCTACGATGCCGCCGGGCGCAATATGCGCTACGCCAAGATGGGCGTCATGGCCGTGGAGATGGAGGCCGCCGGCCTGTACTGCACCGCCGCCTATACCGGCAAGCGGGCGCTGGCCATCTGCTCCATCTCCGATAACCTCATCACCGGTGAGGAATTGTCCGCCGACGACCGCCAGACTACCTTCACCAACATGATGAAGATCGGCCTGGAGATCGCGGTGAAAATGGCCGCCAAATAAGCGCATTTGTGTATATGACAAAAACAGAATGTAAATAATTTGCAAAATTTGTTTACATTGTCTTTACAAAACGCGGAATTTGCTTGCCAAAAGCAAACGAATCTGCTATAATGCACACTGCCCACGGAGGGGCCTGTCCCCCTGCGGGAGCAGAACGGTTTTCCCGCCTCTGGCGTGAAAATAAAAATTTTAGGAAGGTAGATTCAGAATGATGAAGAAGTTTCTTGCGCTGATGCTGGCTCTGGTCATGGCACTGTCTCTGGTAGCCTGCGGCCAGAAGAACCAGGATTCCAATGGAACCTACGACACTGACAAAGATACCGATGTTACCGATGTCGCGTACAAGGTCGCTATGATCACCGACTACGGCGATATCACCGACCAGTCCTTCAACCAGACCACCTACGAGGCCTGCAAGGCTTTCGCGGAGGCCAACGGTGTGGACTTCCAGTACTTCAAGCCCGCCGGCGATAACACCGCCGACCGTGTGGCCATGATCGAGAGTGCTGTCGATCAGGGCTACAACGTCATCGTGATGCCCGGCTACGCCTTCGGCGCCGCCATCGCGGAGACCGCCCCCAAGTTCTCCGATGTCAAGTTCATCGCGCTGGACGTGTCCGCCAGTGATCTGGGCGAGGGCTTTGAGGTTCCCGCCAACCTGTACTGCGCTGTGTATCAGGAAGAGCTGTGCGGCTACATGGCCGGCTACGCTGCTGTGAAGCTGGGCTACAAGAACCTGGGCTTCCTGGGCGGCATGGCTGTCCCCGCTGTCCAGCGCTATGGCTACGGCTTCGTGCAGGGCGTTGACGCCGCTGCCGCCGAGCTGAAGCTGACCGACGTCAAGGTCAACTATGCTTACGGCAACCAGTTCTTCGGTGATGCCGACATCACCGCCGCTATGGATACCTGGTACGCCGGCGGCACCGAGATCGTGTTCGCCTGCGGCGGTGGTATCTACACCTCCGCTGTTGACGCCGCCAAGAAGGTCGAGGGCGCCAAGGTCATCGGTGTTGACGTTGACCAGGCTGCCGTCATTGCCAACTACGCCGCCGGCGAGGGCGCTGATGCCGCCACCGTCGAGGGCTACAAGGCTCTGACCGTTACCTCCGCCATGAAGGGCCTGTATCCCGCCACCTTTGACACTCTGACCGATGTCATCGTCAACGGCAACTGGGAGAAGTACTCCGGCAAGATCGACACGCTGGGCCTGGTGTCCGCGGATGATCCTGCTGCCAACTATGTCCAGATCCCCATGGAGTCCACCCAGTGGGCGGACGGCAAGTTCACGCAGGATGACTACAAGACTCTGGTGAAGGCCATGTTCGACGGCACTCTGACCGTCAGCAACGACATCACCAAGGCTGCCAAGGACTTTGCCACCGTCATCACCGTGGACGATCAGGGCAACATCAAGTAAGTCCGTACTTACCGATAAAAAACAGAGGCTGCCTCGGCGGCCTCTGTTTTTTGCGCACCTGCCGGAAAATGTCGTTACCGGTAACGCCTCGCCTATGAAAAAACTTTGCTTTATGAGGAAAAGTATAGTATACTAAACCTATTATCATGGTTTCCGTCCCCGCAGACAGCGAAAAGCGGCGGGCCATAAAACGGAAGGAGGGCGAAAGCTTGGATACACCGTATGCCATCGAAATGCTCCATATCACCAAACGGTTTCCCGGGATCATCGCCAATGACGACATCACCTTACAGGTGAAAAAGGGCGAGATCCACGCCTTACTGGGCGAAAACGGCGCCGGCAAGTCCACGCTGATGAGCATCCTGTTCGGCCTGTATCAGGCGGAGGAGGGCACCATCAGGAAGGACGGCGTGGAGGTCAGCATCAAGGACCCCAACGATGCCAACGCGCTGGGCATCGGCATGGTCCACCAGCACTTCAAGCTGGTGGAGTGCTTCTCCGTGCTGGACAACATCATCATGGGCGTGGAGCCCACGAAGCACGGCTTTCTCCAGAAGAAGGAGGCCCGGGAGCGCGTACTGGCCCTCAGCGAGAAGTACGGCCTGAAGGTAGACCCCGACGCGCTGATCGAAGACATCACCGTGGGCATGCAGCAGCGCACGGAGATCCTGAAAATGCTGTATCGCGAGAACGAGATACTTATTTTCGATGAGCCCACGGCGGTGCTGACGCCCCAGGAGATCGATGAGCTCATGGAGATCATGCGCAGCCTGGCGGCGGAGGGCAAGTCCATTCTGTTCATCTCCCACAAGCTCAACGAGATCATGGCCGTGGCGGACCGCTGCACCGTGCTCCGCAAGGGCAGGTATGTGGGCACCGTAGAGACGAAGGACACCACCATGGAGCAGCTTTCCGCCATGATGGTGGGCCGGAACGTCAACTTCCACGTGGAGAAGAAGCCCTCCACCCCCGGCGACGTGGTGCTGGACGTGGAGCACATGACCGTGGCCAGCAAGATACATAAGAACAACGCCGTCAAGGACGTGAGCCTCCAGGTCCGCCGCGGCGAGATCGTCTGTCTCGCCGGCATCGACGGCAACGGCCAGACGGAGTTCGTCTACGGCCTGACGGGTCTGGAGCCCCTGACCTCCGGCAAGATCAGCCTCTGCGGCCACGACATCACCCACGCCCCCATTCGCAAGCGCAGCCTGCTGGGCATGTCCCACATCCCCGAGGACCGTCATAAGCACGGTCTGGTGCTGGACTACACGCTGGAGGACAATCTGGTGCTCCAGCGCTACTTTGAGCCGGAGTTCACCGACAAGGCCGGCTTCCTCCGCCGCGACAACATCCGCAAGTACGCCCAGCGGCTCATCGACCAGTACGATGTCCGCAGCGGACAGGGTCCCGTCACCGTGGCCCGCAGCATGTCCGGCGGCAACCAGCAGAAGGCCATCGTGGCCCGCGAGATCGACAAGGACCCCGAGCTGCTGGTGGCGGTCCAGCCCACCCGCGGACTGGACGTGGGCGCCATCGAGTATATCCACAGCCAGCTGGTGGCCGAGCGCGACAAGGGCAAGGCCGTGCTGCTGGTATCGCTGGAGCTGGACGAGGTCATGGACGTTCCCGACCGCATCCTGGTCATGTACGAGGGTGAGATCGTGGGCGAGCTGGATCCCAAAAAGACCACGCAGGAGGAGCTGGGTCTGTACATGGCCGGCGTCAAGAGAGACGAGGTGACGGCATGAAAAAGAACCTTCTGAAAAATAACGGCTTTCAGTCCCTGCTGGCCAGCCTGCTGTGCGTGGTGCTGGGCATGCTCATCGGCTACATCGTGCTGCTGTTCATCAACCCCGCCGGCGCCGGCGAGGCCATCGCCACCGTCATAAAGAACTTCCTGACGTACAGCCGCCCCGATACCCAGATGAAATATCTGGGCAACACGCTGGTCAAGACCGCACCACTGCTGATGTGCGCCCTGGCCATTCTCTTCGCCTATAAGGTGGGCCTTTTCAACATCGGCGCCGCCGGACAGTACTGCGCCGGCGTGGCACTGAGCCTCTACGCCGCGCTGGCGTGGGGATGGAGCTGGCTTCCCTGCGTGCTGCTGGCCATGGCGGGCGGCGCGCTGCTGGGCGCCGTCTCCGGCCTGCTGAAGTCCTACTGCAACGTCAACGAGGTCATCTCCGGCATCATGCTGAACTGGATCGTTCTCTACCTTACCAACATGCTCCTGACCAACGTCAAGGAGGTGGCCAGCCCCTACACCGTGGTGCTGGCGGATACCAACCCCAGCGCGCTGCTGCCCTCCCTTGGTCTGGGCGCTCTGTTCAACGACAACAAGTATGTGGGCATCGCCATCCCCCTGTCCGTGATCATCGCTATTCTGGTGTGGGTGGTGCTGGAAAAGACCCGCTTCGGCTATGAGCTGCGGGCCACCGGCAGCAACAAGAACGCCGCCAAGTACTGCGGCATGGCGGAGAAGCGCAACATCATCCTGACGCTGATGATCTCCGGTGCGCTGGCGGCGCTGGGCGCGGCCATGTTCTACCTCACCGGCTATGAGCAGTGGCAGTGTACCGCCTCCTCCGTGCCGGGCATGGGCTTCAGCGGTATCGCCGCCGCGTTTCTGGGCGGACTGCACCCCATCGGCACCATTCTGGCCTCCTTCTTCATCCAGCACATCACCGCCGGCGGCGCGTATGTGGATAAGACCATGTACTGCGCGCAGATCTCCGATCTGATCGCCGCCGTCATCATCTACCTGTGCGGCTTCGTGCTGTTTATGAAGTACGCCATGAACAACGCCATCGCCCGCCGCGAGGAGAAGGCCATCCAGAAGGCCAAGGCGGCGGAGCAGGCCGCTGTCCCAACGGACAGCGCTGACAAGAAGGGAGGCGATCAGTAATGGTACTGCTGCTGCAATACACCCTGACCTTCGCTTCCGTGCTGATCCTGGTGGCTCTGGGCGGCTGCTTCTCGGAGCACTCCGGTGTCATCAACCTGGGTCTGGAGGGCGTCATGATCATGGGCGCCCTGGGCGGTGCGCTGGCCATGCGCTACCTGTCCACCGACACCTCCACCTTCTTGATGATCGTGGTGGTCCTGCTGGCCGCCGCCGTGCTGGGCACCATCTATTCCAGCCTGCTGGCCGTGGCCTGCATCAACTTCAAGGCGGACCAGACCATTGTGGGAACGGCCCTGAATATGCTGGGCACCGCCGGTGCTACCGTCATTGTCAAGGCCATCAACACCGCCGCCAACCCCGACGACGTGTCCTCCACCATCCAGTACGCCGGCGCCAAAAAGGCGTTTCTGGTGAACATCGGCTCCTTTGAGTTCAGCTGGTTCATGCTGGTGACGCTGCTGCTGCTGATCGCGGCCTACGTGGTGCTGTACAAGACCCGCTTCGGCCTGCGCCTCATGGCCTGCGGCGAGCATCCTCAGGCAGCGGACTCCGTGGGCATCAACGTCTATAGGATGCGCTGGGCCGGTGTCCTGATCTCCGGCATGCTGGGCGGTCTGGGCGGCATCGTGTTCATCACCGCCGGCGTGTCCGAGTGGCGCTTTGAGTACGGCGTGGCCGGCTTCGGCTTCCTGGCACTGGCCGTCATGATCTTCGGCCAGTGGAAGCCCACCCGCATCGCGCTGGCCGCCCTGTTGTTCGGCCTGTTCCGTGCCCTGTCCAATGTTTACGCCGGCTTCGACTTCCTGAAGGCGTTGAACATCCCCAGCGGCGTGTATAACATGATGCCCTACATCATCTCTCTGGTGGTGCTGGCGTTCACGTCCAAGAAGTCCCGCGCTCCCAAGGCCGAGGGTATCCCCTACGACAAGGGCCAGCGCTGACCCACAGCCCGACACAAGTACAAGTAAAAGACACCCTCTGTGCCGATGGCGCAGAGGGTGTCTTTTGCGCTGTGGGTATCCTCCCGCCCCTCGCAGGGCCGGCGTCCCCGACGGCCCGCGCATGCTTTCTCCATGCCTCCGGCGGGGGTTATTCCGCGTCCCCGGGCGCGGGTCACTTTTGGCCGCAGCCCCAAAAGTGACCAAAAGGCCTGCTTGAAACCGCAGGTTTCAAGACTTCCCGCGCGCCTGACCGCGCCGAAACCCGTCACCGCGTACCCCGCGAAAACCAAAACGCTGCACATCGCCGTACACCGAATCGCCCACCGTCCGCTCTCTGCTGCCGCTCCCACGTCCCGCACGGAAATACCGTGTCCTACCGATATTAAAAAATTGGGCGGCCCAACGGGCCGCACTTACACTTGCCGCCGTTGGCGGCAAGTGCGCGATTTGATAATCGCCTGAAACCGGTAGAACCGCCAACTTCAGCTGCCCACCACGTCAGCGGCAGCGAGGGTAGGCCCATGGCCGATTCCCTGCGGAACCTTTTCCCACTGCATCAAAAGCGACCAAAAGGAAATCCAAAAACCATTGGTTTTTGGCGGCGTTCTTTCCCCCATTTCTTCCGCTGCTGGAAGAAATGGGGCCGCCGGAGGCACAGGAGAAAAAAGCGTTCTGCCAGCAGCAAAAAAAGAGTACGAACGAAAAGCGCGGCGTGGGGCACGTTCCACCGAAAGCGCAAAAAGCGGCGGGGTACAGCCCCGCCGCTTTCACCTCTCCGCAACCCGGAAAACCACCTTAAAACCGGAACACATTCAGCCCCGTTTCCTCGTCAAAAGTCCTGTCCACGCTGCCGTCGATCACGTGGATCACCATCTCGCAGGTCGCACTCACAACGGCCCTGTTCAGATGCCCGCCGAACACCTCGCCCTTGTCGTTTCCTGCGCTCATGTGGATGTGCGTGTAAAATTCCCCGTCCATCGTGTTGATGGTGCCGGTCAGCGAAACGATCTCAAAATTGCCCTGAAACGTGTTGGCGTAGTACTTTTTCTCGTCAATTTTATACACGCCGACGGTGAAGTCATTGGTCGCGCCCAACGCCGTGACGCTGGCTGATTTGATGCTCTCCTTCAACGCGATTTCTTTGATCTGCACGAGGATCTCCTCGCCCCTATCCATCCTGGCGACGATGTCGCTGCCAAATCTTCTGTACTCCATATGCCTGCCCTCCTGTCAGAATCGGCTGTTGAGAAGCTCTGCCCTATGATACCACGATCTGCCGCAGCCGGCAAGACATGTGCGCTATATCACCCAGTTCCACACCGCTGCCGCCAGCACCGCCGAGACAGCGCCCTGCATGGCTTTGGCCGGCAGATACCACCGCATGGAGATGCCGGAGCCGCCCAGCACCGCCGCCGTCTGGCAGTGGACGCTGAGCCCGCCCCAGCCCAGCAGCGCCGCCGCCAGCACAAAACCGCCGCGGTCCGGCGTCAGCCGCAGGATGCCGTTGGTCAGCTCCACAAGTCCCGCCGCCAGCGGCGGCAGTGGACCCAGAAAGCTTTCCGCCAGGCGCAGCAGTACCAGAAAGAAGATGACGAAGCCGCACACGCCCGCCATGGCTGTCACGCCGCCCCGTACCGCCCCGATCAACGCGGCAGGCGCGCTCAGAGGAGGCCGCTTTTGGGCCGTCGTCGAGGGGAAATTGCATGATGAAGCGGAAAACCGGAAAAATCCGGAAATATTCTGCTTCCTGATGTACTTCCTGATGAAGCAAAAAAGGAGGCCTGTGGCCGTAGCCGCGGCGGCGTGGATGAGATACAGCCACACCCCCGCACGGGAACTCCGGAACACCCCGTTTCCGGCGATGCCCAGAATGAAGGCAGGCCCCGCGTTATTGCAGAATGTCAGCAGCAGCGCTCCGTCCTCCGGCGTCAGGAGTCCCTGCCGCACAAGGCTTTCCGCCGTCTTTGCTCCCAGCGGATAGCCGCCGATGAGTCCCAGCAGATACGCGGCGGCGCCGGCGCCGTCCATGCCGAACAGCCGCCGGAACAGCGGCCCCGCCACCCGGCCCAGCGCCTCCGCCGCGCCCAGCGATACCAGCAGCTGCGACGCCGCAAAAAAGGGAAACAGCGCCGGTATCACCGATGTGACGCAGAGGTCTATCCCATCCCGAACCCCTTGCGCCGCAGCGTCTCCGCGGATCAGGAGCAGGAGCGCCAGCACGGCTGCCGCCCCGCCGTACAGATAAAAAAGCGGTCGTTTCAATTTTATCACCGCTGTCACCTTATGCGAATTTCCCTGCGGGATATGCACGGGGACAGGCAACTTTGCCGTCCTGTGCGCATACATTTTTTTACCCACGGAACAGACAACGGAGGTGGAGCAGGTGGCAAAGATCACCAAAAAGCTGTCGCAGGTCAGCCAGCAGGCCATGGACCGGCTGGATCTGCCGGTGAATCTGGCGTCCGGCGTGGCCCGCATGGAGCTGCTGGGCAACCGGTCGCTTTATATCGACCGGCACCGCGGCGTGCTGGCGTACAGCGCCGAGGCGGTGGACATCAACGCCGGAACGGTGGTGGTGCGGGTACAGGGAGAGGGGCTGGAGCTGGTGGTGATGACGGACGAGGAACTGCGGATCAACGGCGTCATCCGGCAGCTCCGACTGGTGGAGTGAGGAGCGGCCATGTATCGGAAAGTGCTGAATTACTTGCGGGGGCAGGTGACGGTGGAGGTGGAGAGCGCCGCGCCGGAGCGGGTGCTGAACCTCTGCGCCGCCCACAACATCCCGTTCTGGGAGCTGGAGTGGCTGTCGGAGATCCGGCTGCGGGCTGTTACCAGCAGAGCCGCGCTGCCGCGGCTGCAGGCGGCGCTGGCCCAGACGGACGCGGCGGTGACGGTGCTGCGGCGGCAGGGTGCGCCGGAGGTGTGGCGGCAGTACCGGCGGCGCTACGTGCTGTGGGCCGCAGCGGGACTGCTGCTGGCGGCATCTGTGCTGGGCAGCACCCACATCTGGGACTTTCAGGTGACGGGCAACGACACCGTGCCCACGGAGACCATTCTGCGGACGCTGGAAAAGTACGGCGTGACGCTGGGCAGCCGCAGCCGCATCGATCAGGAGGACCTGCGGAACCACGCGCTGACGGACCTGCCGGACGTGGTGTGGCTGACGGTGAACATACGCGGTTGCACCGCCCATGTACAGGTGGTGGAGCGGCAGCGGCCGCCGCACCTCTACACCGATGGGGAAAAGACCAATGTGGTGGCGGTACGGGACGGGCTGGTGACAAAGGTGCAGGCGCTGGACGGCCAGGCCCAGGTGCTGGCGGGTACCACCGTTACGGCGGGACAGGTGCTGATCTCCGGCGTGGTGGACTCCGACCAGCGGGGCTACCGGCTGCTCCACGGGCTGGGGCAGGTGTGGGCGCGGACATGGTACGAGATGTCCGTGTCCGTACCCCTGACGGTGCAGGAAAAGGAACGGGAGACGGGAGCTGTCACCCGATTGGCGCTGGACGTGGGAAGAAAGCGGATAAAAATCTACGGAAAGGGTAGCATGACCGGCCCCGATTGTGATAAAATGACCGTGTATCATCAGGCACGGCTGCCCTTTGGGCTGACACTGCCGGCGACGCTGGCGGTGGAGCGCACGGTGCGCTATGCTGCGGCGGAGACAGAGCGGCCGGAGGCGGAGGCCCGGGCCGAGGGGCAGGAGCAGCTGCTGCGGCAATTGCAGGCCATGCTGGATGCCGGCGAGGGTCAGCTGCTGCGGCACAGCTTTGACGCCGCACGGCAGGGAAAATGGCTGGTGGTGACGCTCCGCGCGGAGTGTGAGGAACAGATCGGCGTATCATCGCCGCTATCGACCGATGGCGCCGAATAACGGCGGTATCGGGAATACACAGGATACAGGGAGGCAAAGACCCAACTATGGAACAACGCATCGGCATTGAACGGATGGAGGAGGCCATCAACCTGTTTGGCTCCTTCGATGAGAACATCCGCCTGTTGGAGACGGAATTTCAGGTACAGGTGGTGAACCGGGGCGGAGAGCTCGTGGTTTCCGGCGAACCGGAGAATGTGATGCTGGCGGTGAAGGCGGTGCAGGCGCTGCTGACGCTGTCCAACAAGGGCGAGAGCATCTCTGACCAGCATGTGCGCTACGTCATCGGGCTGGTACGGTCCGGTCAGTCCGAGCGCATCAGCGAGCTGACGCAGGACGTCATCTGCATCACCAGCAAGGGCCGCCCCGTGAAGCCCAAGACCATCGGCCAGAAGGAGTACGTCAACGCGATCCTGAAGCAGACCGTCACCATCGGCGTGGGTCCCGCCGGTACGGGAAAGACGTATCTGGCGGTGGCGGCGGCGGTGGCCGCCTTCCGGGACAAGCAGGTGAACCGCATCATCCTGACGCGGCCCGCCGTGGAGGCCGGCGAGCGGCTGGGCTTTCTGCCCGGCGATTTACAGAGCAAGGTAGATCCCTACCTGCGGCCGCTGTACGACGCGCTGTTTGACATGCTGGGCGCGGAGACATATCAGAAATATCTGGAGCGGGGCAACATCGAGGTGGCGCCGCTGGCCTATATGCGCGGCCGGACGCTGGACGACAGCTTTATCATTCTGGACGAGGCCCAGAACACCAGCCGCGAGCAGATGAAAATGTTCCTGACCCGTATGGGCTTTGGCTCCAAGGTGGTCATCACCGGCGACGTGACCCAGATCGACCTGCCCGCCGACAAGATCAGCGGCCTGAAGGAGGCCATGAAGGTGCTGCGGGATGTGGAGGGCGTGGCCATCTGCAAGCTCACCAAGGAGGACGTGGTGCGCCACGTCATGGTGCAGCGTATCATCGAGGCTTACGCGAAATTTGAGGAGAAAAAGAAATGAAACGACACTATATCCCTGTGACGGCGGACGTGCCGGGGGTCAGCGACAGCACAAAGAGCTTCCTGAGGAAGGTCATCCGCACAGCCCTGACGGAGCAGGGCGTGAACGTGCCCTGCGAGGTGGACGTATATGTCACCGGCGATGCGGGCATACAGGAATTGAACCGAGAGATGCGGCAGGTGGACAGGCCCACGGATGTGCTGAGTTTTCCGGCGCTGGAGCTGGCGGAGGGCGAACTGCCCGCGGAGGAGGACGCGGACGTGGCCACCGGCTTCGTGCCGCTGGGTGACATGGCCATCTCGCTGGAGCGGGTGAAGGCGCAGGCCAAGGAGTACGGCCACAGCAACCGGCGGGAGCTGGCGTACCTGGCGGTACACTCGGTGCTGCACCTGCTGGGCTACGACCACATGGACGAGGGCCCGCAAAAGGCGCGGATGCGGGCGCGGGAGGAGGCCGTCATGGCCGTCCTGGGTCTGGAACGGAAATGAATATACAAAAATGCTCAAATGAAAGAAAGTTGAGGATCACCTGATGGAAAAAATTACGAAAACGGCGATGATCACCGTATGCGGACGGCCCAATGTGGGCAAGTCCAGTCTGACCAACGCGCTGGTGGGCGAGAAGATCGCCATCGTGTCGGACAAGCCCCAGACCACCCGCAACCGCATTTACGGCGTGGTGAATCGGGACGGCACCCAGTACGTGCTGCTGGACACCCCGGGCCTGCACAAGCCCCGCAGTCGTCTGGGCGACTACATGGTGAAGGTGGTGCGGGAGAGCCTGAGCGACGTGGAGTGCGCGCTGCTGCTGGTGGAGCCCATCGCCCATGTGGGAGAGCCGGAGCGGGTGCTGCTCCAGCGTATTCAGGAGGAGCATCTGCCCTGCGTGCTGTGTATCAACAAGATCGACACGGTGGAGAAGAAGGAGGCGCTGCTGGAGGTCATCGCGGCGTACAGTGAGGCGTATGACGGCTTCGATGCCATCATCCCCATCTCCGCACGGACAGGGGACGGGCTGGATGACCTGATGGCCCAGCTGGCCAAGTACGCACAGGAGGGACCCCAGCTGTTCCCCGATGGCATGACCACCGATCAGGCGGACAGCCAGGTGTGCGCCGAGATCGTGCGGGAGAAGATGCTGCGGTGTCTGGACAAGGAGATACCCCACGGCACGGCGGTGGAGGTGACGCGGTTCTCCGAGCGGGAGGACAGCGGCATTATCGACCTGGACGTGACCATCTACTGCGAGAAGGCCAGCCACAAGGGCATTATCATCGGCAAGGGCGGCGAGATGCTCAAGCGCATCAGCTCCCTGGCGCGGCGGGACATCGAGAAGTTTATGGGCACCAAGGTGTACATGGAGACGTGGGTAAAGGTCAAGGAAAACTGGCGGGACAATGTGAATTTTATCCGCAGCCAGGGGTATAACGAGGAGTGAGCCTTTTGGCACAGATGCTGTCGGCCAGTTTTCCTGTCCGCCGCAGCGGACCGCCGCGAGTGCGGCGTGAATTCGCAGAATTCCGCAGGCGGGATTCATTCCCGCCGTGAAGCGGTGAAATGACGGGGTTCCCGCCCGATGGGACATCGGGTGGGGCAAACTGGTGGGACAATGTGAATTTTATCCGCAGCCAGGGGTATAACGAGGAGTGAGGGGGGCCGCGCCTGCGGGCCTCCGGCAGAGAGGGTTCCGCGCCCTCGGGCGCGGGAATATTTCGCTCTCCGGAGCGACCCACTTTTGCCAACAGCGGCAAAAGTGGGCAAAAGCGCCGCCAAAAACCAATGGTTTTTGGATTTCCTTTGTGCCGGTTTCAATGCGGCGGGAAAAGGTTCTGCATGGAATTGACCATGGGCCTACCCTCGCTGCCGCTGACGTGGTGGGCAAGGAAAGTCGGTGGGTCTACCGATATAAGCGATTATCAAATCGCGCACTTGCCGCCGCTGGCAGCAAGTGTAGGTGCGGCCAGTTGGGCCGCGGAATATAAAAAAATACGCGCTGCTGCGAAGCGCATTTTGTAAAACGGCATGCCAACACGCCGCCGCAAAGCCGATAAACCAGCGCATCGCCGCGCGGAACACGGGAGCGGCAGCGGGGAGAGACGTACAAGCGATTCGTTGTACGACGATCAGCATATATTTTGGCTTTCGCGGGGTACGCGGCCATATTTTTCGACATGGTCAGGCGCGCAGGAAGTCTTGAAACCTGCGGTTTCAAGCAGACCTTTTGGTCACTTTTGGGGCTGCGGCCAAAAGTGACCCGCGCTCGGGGGCGCGGAACATTCCCCGCCGGAGGCATGCAAGGAAAAAGTCGGCAGGTCGCTGCGGCCAAAAGTGACCCGCGCTCGGAAGCGCGGAATATTCCCCGCCGGAGGCATGCAAGGAAAAAGTCGGCAGGTCGCTGCGGGCAAAAGTGACCCGCGCTCGGAAGTGCGGAATATTCTCTTCGGAAAAAGAATCGCGGGCCGTCGGGGACGCCGACCCCTGCAATGTGCGGGAACGGAGCCGCGGCGAAACGAACGCGGGCGGGGCAGAACCTCTGTGCGGCAAACTTTCCCTGCGATAATTTGAGGCCAGACCTCCATGCTAAGAGCAGGGGAGGTGACGGCCATGGACTACTGGGAGCTGTTCTGCGACACCGGTGCGCCGGAGGCGTATCTGCTGTGGCGCGGCCAACAGGAGGCAGTATGCAAAACGGAAAAACAGTGACCACCGGTCTGGTGCTGCGGGTCACGGAGACAAAGGAAGCCGACAAGATCCTGACGGTGCTGACGCCGGACATGGGGAAGATCCCCCTGATCGCACGGGGCGCACGGCGGAAAAACAGCCGTATTGCCGCCGCCAGCCAGCTGCTGGCGTATTCGGAGCTGACGCTGTATAAGCGGGGAAACTGGCATATGCTGGACGAGGCATCCACGCTGGAGCTGTTCGACGGCGTGCGGCAGGACATCGTGCTTTTATCGCTGGCGTCCTACTTCGCGGAGGCGGCGGAGGCGGTGTGCGCCGAGGAGACGACATCGCCGGAGATCCTGTCGCTGCTGCTGAACGCGCTGTACGCCCTGTGCTATCTGCACAAGGAGCCGCGGCTGGTGAAGGCGGCGTTCCAGTTCCGGCTCATGGCGCTGGCGGGGTTTGAGCCGCTGGCGTCAGGGTGCGCCGTGTGCGGCAGGGAGGAGCCGGAAGCTCCCATGCTGGACGTGGTACACGGCGTGGTACACTGCGGCGGGTGCAAGCGGTTGGGCGGCCTGAGTATGCCGCTGACGGCGGCGGGTCTGGCGGCGCTGCGGCACGTGCTGTACTGCGACAGCCGGAGACTGTACGGCTTTACGCTGGAACCGGAGGCGCTGCGGGAGCTGGACCACGCCGGTGAGGCGTTTGTTGCCGGACAGCTGGAGCGGAGCTTCCGGACATTGGACTACTACAAATCCCTTTTGATATGAGGACATACATATGAGCGACTTATTTGAAAAATCCATGCGGACGCTGGAGCTGCCCGCCGTGCTGGAGATGCTGGCTCAGCGGGCCGTCAGCGATGAGGCCAAGGAGCGGTGCCGCAGGCTGCGGCCCTCCACGGAGCCGGATGCGGTCAGCCGCCTGCTGGATGAGACGGACGCCGCCAAGGTGCGGCTGGGGCTCCACGGCAGCCCGTCCTTCACCGGCGTGAAGGATGTGGCGCAGCCGCTGAACCGCGTCGACCACGGCGGTATGCTGAACACACGGGAGCTGCTGGATATTGCCGGCGTGCTGACAGCCACACGGCGGGTCAGCGACTACGATGCGGAGCGGCAGGGGGAACCCACGGCCATCGACCGGCTGTTCTCCGCCCTGCGGCCCAATAAATATCTGGAGGACCGCATCCGCGGGGCAATCCTGGACGAGGAGACCATCGCCGACACTGCCAGCCCCGAGCTGGCGGACATCCGGCGGCAGATGCGAGTGGCGGCCACCAAGGGCCGCCAGATCCTGCAGCGCATTATCTCCTCGCCATCCTACGCCAAGGTGCTGCAGGAGGCCCTCATCACCCAGCGGGACGGCCGATTTGTGGTGCCGGTGAAGGCGGAGTGCAAGGGCAGTCTGCCGGGCCTTGTCCACGATGTATCCTCCTCCGGCGCCACACTGTTTGTGGAGCCCATGGGCGTGGTGCAGGCCAACAACGAGATGAAGGAGCTGGAGGCCAAGGAGGACAAGGAGATCGATCGCATCCTGCGGGTCCTCAGCGGTGAGTGCGCCGCGGCGCGGGAGACCATCCTCTACAACTACGATGTGCTGGTGCAGCTGGACGCTATTTTTGCCAGAGCACAGCTGAGCTATGCCATGAACGCGGGGCGGCCGCTGGTGCGCAAACGCGGCGGCATCGACCTGAAAAAGGCGAGGCATCCCCTGCTGGATCAGGCCAGAGCCGTGCCGGTGACGGTGGAGCTGGGCGGGCGGTTCGACACGCTGGTCATCACCGGTCCCAACACCGGCGGCAAGACCGTGACGCTTAAGACCATCGGGCTTCTGAGCCTCATGGCCCAGTGTGGCCTCCACATCCCCGCAGGGGACCAGAGCGCCGTGCAGGTGTTTGACCGCATTCTGGCGGACGTGGGCGATGAGCAGAGCATCGAGCAGAGCCTGTCCACGTTCTCGGCCCACATGGCCAACACTGTGGAGATCCTGAAGCAGGCGGATGACCGGAGCCTGATCCTGTTCGACGAGCTGGGCGCGGGTACAGATCCCGTGGAGGGCGCGGCGCTGGCCATCGCCATCATCCAGGATGTGCGGGGCAAGGGGGCGCTGACGGCGGCTACCACCCACTATGCGGAGCTGAAAACCTTCGCCATGACTACGGCGGGGGTGGAGAATGCCAGCTGCGAGTTCGACGTGCAGACCCTGCGGCCCACGTACCGGCTGCTTATCGGCATTCCGGGCAAGTCCAACGCCTTCGCCATCTCACGGCGGCTGGGATTGGACGAGAGCGTCATCGAGGCCGCCAAGGCCCAGATGGACAGCGAATCCGTGCGGTTCGAGGATGTACTGACCCAGCTGGAGGAGAAGCGCCAGCGGCTGGAGAAGGCTCAGAACGAGGCGGACCGCTTGTGGCAGCAGCGGGAGGAGGATGCCCGCAAGGCCCGTACCTTCCGCGAGCAGATGGAGAAAGCCAAGGAGAACGCCCGCACCAAGGGCGAGGCCGAGGCGCGGCGCATCGTGCGGCAGGCTCAGCAGCAGGCGGATCAGGTGTTCGCCGAGCTGGATCAGCTCCGGAAACAGCAGCAGCGCGCCGACTATCAGACCGTGAACGACGGCAAGGCCGATGTGCGCCGCCGCCTGAAGGAGGCGGAGGCGGCGCTGCACCAGCATGACGAGGCGGCGGAGCCGATTCCCGCGCCCAGCCGGCCCATCGCCGCAGGCGACACGGTGGAGCTGGCCGGTGTCCGGACGGCGGCCGCGGTGCTGGCAGTCAACGGCGACGGCACCCTGCTTTTGCAGGCGGGGAAGATGAAGATGACCGTGAAGGCGTCCCAGGTGCGGCTGCTGGAGACGGCGGAGGAGATCGCCGAGAAGAAAAAGCAGGCGGCCAAGTCCCGCGCCGGCGGCAGCGGCGGCACGGTGCAGATCAGCACCGGCGCACGGGCCTCCGCCGAGCTGGATATCCGAGGGCTGGAAACGCTGGAGGCCGAGAGCGTGGTGGAGAACTATCTGGACGCGGCGCAGCGGTCCAAGCTGGGTACCGTCACCATTATCCACGGCAAGGGCACCGGCGCACTGCGTGCCGCCGTACACCAGATGCTGAAGAAGAACAGGGCTGTTAAGAGCTTCCGTCTGGGCCGCTACGGCGAGGGCGAGGCCGGCGTGACAGTGGTGGAGCTGAAGTAAGGCGGAGAGTTTGTGTAATTCGACGAATTATTCAGGGAATTCCACAGGGGGTGGTACAAATTTCGTATCAATGCCCATTGAAATGAAGCGGTATTTTCGCTATAATAGACACGATGGGAGTTATGTTTTTCACCATTTCGGAAAAAATTGTGGTATAAGGAGTGCTATTCCATGTATACACGGGAAATCACTGTCAAGAATGAAGTCGGTCTGCACGCCAGACCCGCCACCTACTTTATCCAGAAGGCCAACGAGTTCAAGAGCGGCATCTGGGTGGAGAAGGAGGAGCGCCGCGTCAATGCCAAGAGCCTGCTGGGCGTGCTGAGCCTGGGTATCGTGCAGGGCACTGCCATTACGCTGATCGCGGACGGTGTCGATGAGAAGGAGGCCGTGGACGCACTGGTCGACCTGATCGAGAACCAGATCGGCGAATAAAGCTGTCAGACTATGAAAAACCGGCCATGCGCATAAGCGCATGGCCGGTTTTTTGTCAACCTGCTCCGGACATGGGGTATTCAATCAAAGTATTTATTAAAAACTTGATTTACGGCTTCGACATAAACATTAAACGACGGATGATTATAATCTTGGCGGCGAAGATACATGTTTTTCTTCTCAAGATATTCATCGATTACTTCGTTCCAAAGATGTTCGTCTTTGATGTCTGCAACTCTATCAAACAAATCCGTTGAATCGGGCACTAAATTCCAGTAATACCTGTCCCAAGTAGTAAAACCGGTTTTCTCATGAATCAATCTATGCCAACCGTCACGATTGTTGAACACTATGGCAAGATCGAGACTAAATTCGGTGGGATTGCCTTTGGTAAAATAGCGTTTTTCTGTTGTTAATACAGAGGTTGAGTCCATGCAGTCACTCCATCCGTTTTTATTGAGAATTACATTGAATTGCTTGCGGATATATTCTTTGATCTCTCTACAGTTGTTGATGTTGATTTCAGAATCAATTATCATCAAATTATAATCGAGATCAATCGGTTCATTAGAATTTTGCGTGATAAGATTTCTGGCACCGCTGCCGACAAGGTGGGCTTCGACTTCCATAATGGAATCGTTGTTAATGAGCTGAACAAGCTGGTTGATGATATTGGAGCATAAGTATTTCATATCTTTAAGAAATACCTTATCTTCAACATAGTGATACATAATGACAATCTCCTTTTCGCCCATGCCGCCCATTCAGCTTTTCCTGCCAAATCATTAAAATATACTCGAGAATGATGCCATTGTCAATACTTTCGGGCAAAAAAGAAGTGGATGTAACTGATTTCAGTTACATCCACTTGATATGGTTGCGGAGGGAGGAATTGAACCTCCGACCTCTGGGTTATGAGGGCAATACAGCCATTAAAAAGTTATCGTCTGCCTGAAATTTAAACGTGAAATCTCGTTTTGTTTTCATTGGATTGCCGTAAAGGCTTGCCCCAAGGTTCTCATGATAAGCCCGGCATAAATCTCCTGCGTCATGTTCCCTCTTTTTCGGCTTCTTTTAGTTTTCGGCCTTGGTCTCACAGTACAGGCAGCGGTAGGTGCGCGTGCTCTCTTCGGTCAGCGTGAAGACCTGCGGCAGCTCCTGCTCAACGGAGGTGATGCAGCGGGGATTCTTGCAGCGGATGACGTTGGTGATGCGCTCGGGCAGCTTGAGCTGGCGCTTTTCGATGCGCTCGCCGTCCTTGATGATGTTGACGGTGATGCCGGGGTCGACATAGCCGATGACGTCCCAGTCAAGGTCCAGCACCTGATCGATCTTGATGATGTCCTTGCGGCCGAGCTTGCCGCTGGAAACGTTCTTGAGCAGCGCGACAGAGCAGTCGAGCTTGTCAAGGCCGAGGATGTTGTAGAGCTCCATCGCCTTGCCGGCGGAGATATGGTCGATAACGATACCGTTGGAAATAGCGTCGATGATCATGTGTAAGTCCCTCCCTTATTCAATACCAAGCAGCTTGAGGATGAGCGCCATGCGGATGAAGCGGCCGTTGCGGACCTGCTTGAAGTAGCAGGCGCGGGGATCATCGTCCACGGCAACGGAGATCTCGTTCACGCGCGGCAGCGGGTGCAGGATGCAGAGATCCTTCTTGGCGCTGCGCAGCTTCTCCGGGGTGAGGATGTAGCTGTCCTTCAGGCGGAGGTAGTCCTCCTCGTTGAAGAAGCGCTCGCGCTGAACGCGGGTCATGTAGAGAATGTCGAGCTCGGGCATGACGGCTTCGAGGTCGGTCGTCTGCTCGTAGGGGATGTTGTTCTTCTTGAGCGCCTCGCTCTTCACGTAGCTGGGGAGCTTGAGCTCCTCGGGGGAAATGAGGACGATCTTGATGCCGGTGTAGCGGCTCAGGGCGCTGATGAGGGAGTGGACGGTGCGGCCGAACTTGAGGTCGCCGCAGAAGCCCACGGTCAGGTCGTTGAAGCGCCCCTTTTCACGGTTGATGGTGAGAAGGTCGGTCAGCGTCTGGGTCGGGTGGTTGTGACCGCCGTCGCCCGCGTTGATGACGGGGACCTCGGAGTGCATGGAGGCGACCAGCGGCGCGCCCTCCTTGGGGTGACGCATGGCGATGATGTCAGCATAGCAGCTGACGGTGCGCACCGTGTCGGAAACGCTCTCGCCCTTGGCGGCGGAAGAGCTGCTGGCGGACGAGAAGCCCAGCACCTTGCCGCCGAGACCGAGCATCGCGGACTCAAAGCTCAGGCGCGTGCGGGTAGAGGGCTCAAAGAAGAGCGTTGCGAGGATCTTGCCGTCGCACTTGTGTGCGTAGGCGTCGGGATGGTCGATGATGTCGTTGGCCGTGGCGACCATATCGTCGATCTCCTGGGGGGTCAGCTGCAAAATGTCGATCAAATGCTCCATGTTAGTTCTTTCCTCCGATCCAAGATTCATCCGACGGGTCGTTGCGGAACTGAATGAGACGCGCAACGTCCTCGGGGTGGATATAATTTTGCTTCGCCGCTACGTCGGCGATGACGTCAAAGTTGGTCAGGCTGTGGTTCTTCACGCTGGCGGCGGCGAGGCGGTCAAGGCCCTTCTGCATACCGTAGGTGAAGATGCTCGCAACGCCCAGCACCTCCGCGCCCGCTTCGCGCAGGACGTTCACAACGTCCAGAACGCTGCCGCCGGTGGAGATGAGGTCCTCGATGACGACGACCTTCTGGCCCGGCTCAAGGCGGCCCTCGATCTGGTTCTGGCGGCCGTGGTCCTTGCTGGAAGAGCGAACATAGCCCATGGGAAGGCCCATCATGTGGCCGACGATGGCGGCGTGGGCGATGCCCGCCGTGCTTGTACCCATCAGCACCTCCACATCGGGATAGTCGGCGCGAATGATCTCGCACAACGCACTTTCCACCTGCGTGCGCACCTCGGGTGCGGTCAGGATCAGGCGGTTGTCGCAGTAGACAGGACTCTTGATGCCGCTGGCCCAGGTGAAGGGCTCGTTCGGGCGAAAGAATACTGCGCGGATGGAGAGCAATCCCTCCGCAATGCTGCGTTCCAAATGCTCCATTGCTATCTCTTCTCCTTTCAAAATGTCAGTTTGCTGATAGAATTAGCGTTTCCAATGCCTCCGGGGTTTCGGCGATCTGGTCGGCGCCGGCGGCGGTGAGTTCTTCGCGGCTGCCGTAGCCGTAAAGCACGCCGATCACGTCGAGCCCCGCAAGATGCGCGCCGATGACGTCGTGCTCGCGGTCGCCGACCATGACGGCGCGGGAAAGATCGCCGCAGCCGGCTGCCTTGAGCGCGGCTTTTACGACGTTCACCTTTTTCCCCGCTTCCCTGTCGCCCTCGGGTGCGCCGCAGATGGCGTCGAAGTAGGGCGCAAGACCGAAGTGCTCCAGAATGCACTCAGCCATGGTGTCGAGCTTCGACGTGGCAACGAAGAGGCGCTTGCCCTCGCTTTTGAGATGCGCGAGCAGCGTGGGAATGCCGGGGTAGGGGGCGTTGTCGAGCCAGCCGTCCTGCTGATAGTATTCGCGGAATTTTGCGACCGCGGCGTCGACATTCTCTGCGCGCACGAAGCGTGCGAAGGTCTCGCTGAGCGGCGGGCCGACGAAGAACGACAGCTCGCGCCAGTCGCGCTCGATGCCAAATGCGCGCAGGGCATACTGCCCGGCCTTCATGATGCCGGGCCCGGAGTCGGTCAGCGTGCCGTCCAAATCAAATAAGATGATGTCGCAGTGCATGGTTTAGCCCACGAACTCGCTGACGCAGCGGCGATAGGCTGCGACAGGATCCTCCGCCTGCGTGATGGGGCGGCCGACGACGATGTAGTCCGAGCCGATCTCGCGCGCCTTTGCGGGCGTGGTGATGCGCACCTGGTCGTCCGCCTTTGCGTCAGCAAAGCGGATGCCGGGGGTGACGGTGAGAAAGTTCTTCGTGCAGGTCTCGTGGATGCGGCCGGCTTCAAGCGGGGAGCAGACCACGCCGTCGAGCCCGGCGAGTCTTGCGTTTTTGGCATAGTCGATGACCACATTCTCAAGCGGGGCGTGAATGCCGATCTCTTCCTCCATGCTCTGCTGGCTGGTGGAGGTGAGCTGCGTGACGGCGATGAGGAGCGGGCGCGTACCATCCACGCGGGTGAGTCCCTCAAGCGCAGCGCTCATCATGGCGCGCGTACCTGCGGCGTGGAGGTTGACCATATCCACGTTGAGGGAGGAGAGCACGGCCATGGCCTTTTTCACGGTATTGGGGATGTCGTGCAGTTTGAGATCGAGGAAGATCTTGTGGCCGCGGGCCTTGATCTCGCGCACGATCGCGGGGCCTTCGGCGTAGAAAAGCTCCATGCCGATCTTCACAAAGGGCTTTTCGCCGGTGAAGCGGTCAAGAAACGCGAGGGTCTTTTCCTTGCTGTCGAAATCCAGCGCAATGATAACGTCCTTACTCATGGTGGGCACCTCCTATGATGTCGTTCAAATCGTTGATGTTGTATTTCTGCATGACGCGGGGCAGGTCCTCGACGATGCGGCGGCAGGCGAAGGGATCGACAAGGTTGGCAGCGCCTACCTCGACCGCCGTTGCGCCCGCGAGCATCAGCTCGATGACGTCCTCGGCGCTCATCACGCCGCCGAGACCGACGACGGGGATGCGCACCGCTTCGTAGACCTGCCAGACCATGCGCACGGCGAGCGGGAAGATCGCGGGGCCGGACATACCGCCCGTGCTGTTGGCAAGAAGCGGCTTTCTCGTTTTGAGATCGAGCCGCATGCCCATCACGGTGTTGATGAGGCTGATGCCGTCCGCGCCTGCGTCCTCGCAGGCCCTGGCAATGTCCGCAATGCTTGTGACGTTGGGCGAGAGCTTGACAATGATAGGCTTTTTGACCGCGTCCTTCACCGCGCGCGTGACCGCTGCGGCAGCCTTCGGGTCAGTGCCGAAGCTCATGCCGCCGCCGTGGACGTTGGGGCAGGAGATGTTCACCTCAAGCCAGCCAACCTGCGGACAGGTGTCGAGCTTCTGGCAGACCTCGACGTATTCATCGAGCGAAAAGCCGCTGACATTTGCCATGACCGGCTTGCGGAAAACGCGCGCGAGCTTGGGAAGCTCCTCGGCGATAACCGCGTCCACACCGGGGTTCTGAAGGCCCACGGCGTTGAGCACACCGCTTTGCATCTCAGCGATGCGCGGCTGGGGATTGCCAAGGCGCGGCTCGCGCGTCGTTCCCTTAAAGGAGAACGTGCCGAGGCAGTTGATATCGTAGAGCTCTGCGAACTCGTGGCCGTAGCCGAAGGTACCGCTTGCGGGAATAATGGGGTTATCGAGCGGAAGAGAGCAGAGCGTGACGTTCGTTTTTACCATTTGATCTCATCCCTCCCGAATACGGGGCCTTCACGGCAGACGCGCTTGGGGCCGTTCACTGTGTCGATCGTGCAGCCCATGCACGCGCCGAAGCCGCAGCCCATGCGCGCTTCCAGACTGATCTGACCGGGCTTGTCCGTCTTTGCGCAGAGCGCCTTGAGCATCGGCATCGGCCCGCAGGCGCAGACGGCGTCGAACCGCTCGGGCAGCGCGTCGGTCACAAAGCCGCGTGTGCCGCGGCTGCCGTCCGCCGTTGCGATGACGGTCTGCACGCCGAGCGCCTTGAATTCATTTTCGTAAAAAACATCCTCCGCAGTGTTGAAACCCAGAACGGCGACGGGCGTTTTGCCCGCGGCAAGAAGGCGCTTTGAAAGACCGAAGAGCGGCGCGGCACCGATGCCGCCGCCCACAAGGAGCGTCGTTTCGCCGCAGGAGGCAACGTCAAAGCCGTTGCCGAGACCCGAGAGCGCATCGAGCGCCTGCCCCGGCGTGCAGCGGGAGAGCCAGTCCGTTCCGCCGCCGACGACTTTATAAAGGAGCGTGACGCTCTTTTCGTCCCAGTCGCAGATGGAGATGGGCCTGCGCAGGAAGAAACCGGGCAGACGAAGGTCGAGGAACTGGCCCGGCGCGATGATGGCCGAGGTGTCGCCCTCGAGCTTCAAGCGGTAGACGCCCGAGGCAATGAGGGCGTTCTCTGCGATGGTGTAAGTTACTTCGATCAAAGCATGTCCTCCTTCCAGACGATCTCGCCGCCGATCATCGTCAGCTTGCACGCACCGGTGAGGCACGTGCCGGCGAAGGGCGTTGCGCGTCCCATGGTCAAAAATGTTTCGGGGTCGACGGTATAGGTTCCGTTGAGGTCAAATACGGTCAGGTCGGCGGGCTGGCCGACGGCGATCTCCGTGCCGCAGCCGAAGCGGCGCATCGGAGAGGTGTGCATCAGCTCGACGAGCTTTTCAAGCGGCAAGATCCTCTTTTTCACAAGATGCGTGTAGCTTGCGGCAAAGGACGTTTCCAGTCCGACAACGCCCATGGCGCTCTTTTCAAGGCCTTTGCTCTTTTCCTCGCGGCTGTGGGGCGCGTGGTCGGTGATGAGCATGTCGATCGTCCCGTCCAGAAGGCCCTCGATGAGCGCGTCGCGGTCGGCCTGATCGCGCAGGGGAGGATTCATCTTGAATCGTCCGTCCTCCTGTAAATCGTCCTGCGTGAAGGCGAGATAGTGCGGCGCTGTTTCGCATGTCACGTCCACGCCGCGGCGCTTGGCCGCGCGGATGACCTCGACGCTTTCCTTGGTCGAAACGTGGCAGACGTGGTAGGCGCAGCCCGTTTCCCCGGCAAGCTTCACGTCGCGTGCGATCTGACCCCACTCGCTCTCCGAGCAGATGCCGCGGTGCCCGTGGGCGCGGGCATACGCGCCGTCGTGGATGTAGCCGCCGCGAAGCAGGGCGTTGTCCTCACAGTGCGCGGCAAGGATCTTGCCGAGACGGCGGCACTCGGCCATCGCCTGGCGCATCATGCTCTCGGACTGCACGCCGCGCCCGTCGTCGGAAAAGGCGATGACGTCTGGTGCCATGCCCGCAAGGTCTGCAAGCTGCTCGCCCTTTTCACCGACCGTGATCGCCCCGTAGGGATGGACATGAACGAGGGCGTCCTTCTCGATGAGCGCGCGCTGGAGCGCAAGCGATTCGACGCAGTCGGGCACGGGGTTCAGGTTCGGCATGGCGGCAACGTGAGCGAAGCCGCCGTGCGCGGCGGCCAGTGTGCCGGAGCGGATGGTTTCCTTATAAAAAAATCCCGGCTCACGAAGATGAACATGAACATCAACGAAACCGGGAAACAAAACCATATTAGAAATATCAATAACAATAGTATCATCGGAAGGGGAAACACCATCACCAATAGAAACGATCTTTCCGTCCGAAAGAAACACGTCCGCCAAATGAAACACGCCCTGCGAGAAAAACTTTGCATTCTTCAGAAGATAGCGCATTTTCATTTCCTCCTTGTGTTGTTTTCGGTGCATTATACGGGATAATCTGACGAATGTCAAGAGCAAAAGCTTCGGGAAAACGACACGGTAAAAAAAGAAATGAGAAAGTATGCAGCCTTGCCCTGCCGCACCTTGCAGCGCGTATTTCTGCGGCGGCGAAGGGGCGGGAAAAATCTGCGGAACTTGGTGAAAAGTGCTGAATTTCACCAGGATGCCTTTGAAGAAAGAGCGTACTTTTCAACGAAAATTTGCCCCGTACTGGAAAATGTAAAATTATGCGGCTGGCAATCGGAATGGAGGTTCTTATACTGAGGCCAACCTGGTTCTATGAACGGAGAACCACAACAATGAAGAGCAGTTTCGTTTTTGCATACTATTATCACTTTACTATGGATTCGGAGTAAGGCTAATTTGTGATACAAAGATGCAAAAAAAGCTCTGAAAAGAGGTCGCTTGATGCGGCACAGGTTAGACCTGTGCCGCCTTTTTGTATCCCGAAAACCACTCGCTGGGCGAGTGGTTCAAAAGAGGCTGCTGCCGATGAGGGAAAATAAAACTCCCTCTGTTATAGTAGAGATGCGGTCTGGCAACTGCAAACTACAAAACAAAGGGAGGCCATTCAAGAATGAAGTGGCAGAAACAGTTTAGCAAGTTGTGTGATAGAAGTAAAGATTGCTGTTGAGATAATTAGGTAGAAGAAAAAGCATAAGTGTTAGGGATGACGGCTATATAAGAATGAAAAGGTGCCGGACTTATACCGGTGTGGGTAGGACAGCCTATGCAAATGGCAAGTCGTACTAACGCCGCATGAGGCGTGGCTGGTAACATAGGGCTTCGCCCGCATAAGAAATACCCCCGGCTAGGCCGGGGGATATTTATTTCTGCGCGTTCTGCGCTTGTCAACGCCGGGCGGAACGATGGGAGGAACCGCGCTTACCCGGCAAGAAGGCTGCTGAGCGCGGCGATCAGCTCCTCAATATTGATGGGCTTGGACTCCTTGATTTTTTTCACGGCTGCCACGCCGTTTTCTGCCGTATCCACTATGAAGTCGTATTTGCTGAGGATCTCCGCGGCGATCTCCCGGTTCAGCTCATTGTCCTCCGCCAGCAGAATGTGCTTGCCGTGGAAATCCGGACTGCCGCCGGAGAGGATGCTGTCATCGGTCTCCGTCCGGCTCTGGCCCAGTGCCGTTAGCAGGGTCTCCCGCAGGTCGGACATGAACATGGGCTTGGAGCAGAACGCCGTGACGCCGGCGGCCTTGGCCTCCGCCTCGATATCCGTCCAGTCATAGGCCGTCAGGATAATGATGGGGGTTCCGTCCCCCAGACTGCGGATCTGACGGGTCACCTCAATGCCGTTCATATCCGGCAGACGCCAGTCGATGATATAGGGTGGAACGCATCCCCCAGCTCCACGGACTGCCGGGCCCGGAGGACGGCCTCCTTGCCGGAGAGCGTCCACTCCGAGCGCATCCCCACCCGAACCAGCATTTTGGTCACGCTGTCGCAGGTGTTGAAATCGTCATCCACCACCAGAGCCTTCAGGCCCTCCAGCTCCGCGATCCGCTCCACACGGTGTTGCTCCGGCTGGACGCGCAGCACCACACGGATGATAAACTCGGTGCCCTTGCCCGGCTCTGTCCGGATCTCGATGGTGCCGCCCATCATATCCACGATGTTCTTGGTGATGGCCATGCCCAGACCGGTACCCTGGATCTGGCTCACGGTGGAGCTCTGCTCCCGCTCAAAGGGATCGAAGATCTTCTTCGCAAACTCCGGACTCATGCCGATGCCGTTGTCCTTGACCCGGATCTCATACTGCTCCCGGCCCTTCCGAGTCCCCGGCAGCTGTCTGAGCCGGACGGAGACCGTTCCGCCTGCCGGGGTGAACTTGATGGCGTTGGACAGAAAATTCAGCAGCACCTGATTCAGCCGCGTCTTGTCGCAATATAAGTCCTGTTTCTCGATCTGCTGGTAAATTGCGACTTCACTGCGTTGCAGATTGTAGGAGATCGTCGAGATGCCATATCCGGCTTCGAACATATCCTGAAGCTGACGCTTTTCCTCCTCCGTCCAGTATTCGCCGTCTCTTTTTAACAGTTATTATTTTTCGATAGGAAATAAAGGCATGTAGTAAAGCAGTAATTTTGTAAAATTTTCAATTGTGTTAGAAGCCTTTATTTTATCCCTTTCGACTTCCCTTAAAAAGTAAATTAAAGTCCCGAAATCTTAAGATTTCGGGACTTTGTTGGTTGCGGAGGGAGGACTTGAACCTCCGACCTCCGGGTTATGAGCCCGACGAGCTACCAACTGCTCTACTCCGCGATATAGAATTTGTACCGGTGGTGCCGGTGACCGGACTCGAACCGGTACGGCATTTCTGCCGGGAGATTTTAAGTCTCCTGTGTCTACCATTCCACCACACCGGCGGATCAGGCAATACTTAGATTACCACATCAGGCCCCCTATGTCAACACCTTTTCCGAAAAAACATTTCGTGGGTTTTCTGCCTTTTCCGTGTATAATAGGGCAGAGAGACACGAAGGGTGGTGGGACAGTGGACGATAGATCCCTGATGGACAGGATCGCCTCCGGCGACGAAGCGGCCTTACAGACGCTGCTGCGCCGCCATGGGCCGCTGCTGCGGTATATCATTGCGCCCATCCTGCCGGATGCGCGGGACAGGGAGGAATGCTTTGCCGACGTGTCGGTGCGGCTGTGGCAGACGGCGGGCAGCTTCGACGCGTCCAAGGGGACGCTGCGCGGATGGCTGACAGTGCTGGCGCGCAACTGTGCGCTCAACCGTGCCCGCGGCCTGCGGACGGAGACGGCGCTGACAGACGATATGCCCCACGGCGCGGGCAGCGCCGAGGATGCCCTGCTGCGGCAGGAGCGCTCCCGGTTGCTGGTCAGGGCAGTCAAGAGCCTGACCGACGGGGAACAGACGTTGTTCTACCGGAAATATTACTACTGCCAGTCCACCGCACAGATGGCTGCCGAGCTGGGACTGACGGAGCGAGGCGTGGAGGGGCGGCTGTACCGCCTGCGGCAAAAGCTGCGGGAGCTGTTGGGAGGTGACTTCTGTGAGTGACGATCTGCGATTTGACGCGCTGCTGACAGAGAGCGCCGACACCCTGCCGCCGCCTGCGGATGTCCGCCCGTGGCGCAGTGCCATGAGCTGTGTGGTGTGGGGCATCGCCCTGAAGACGCTGACGCTGCAGCTTCTGTATCTGGACTACATCCTGCCCACGCTGGGCTGCATCCTGCTGGTGCTGGGCTTCCGCACACTGCGGCAGGAGAATCGGGCGCTGCGGTGGGCCTACGGCCTGTCCATTGCCGCCGCCGTCCTGCGCAGCGCCGCCATGGTGCTGGCGGCGCTGCCGGTGGAGGAGGGGTTGACGCTTGCCTATGCGGATATGGCGCTGATGCAGGCGACGCTGATCGCCCTGTGGCGGGGCATGGTGGGCGTCTCCCGCGCCGCCGGTGCGGAGAAGCCGTCCGCACCCGCCGCCGGGGCGCTGGCTGCCTTTTACGCGGTACTGATGGCGCTGGCCATGATCGGTCTGGAGGGCTGGCTGCTGGTGCTGCCGGTGCTGGCGGTGTACCTTGTGATCCTGCGGAATCTGGTGAAGCTCTCCCGCTCGCTGGAGGACACCGGCTACGCCATTCACGCCGCACCGGTGCGCCTTTCGATGACGACGGTGCTGTGGGGGTATCTGGGCGTGACGCTGGCGGCGGTGATACTGGCCATGCTGCTGGGCCAGCGGTACCCCATGGACTGGCAGGTGCGTCAGGATGCGCCGCAGGACGAGACGATCCGGGCGGAGCTGCTGGCGCTGGGCATGCCGCAGAATGTGCTGGACGACCTGACTGCCGAGGAGGTGGCCGGTCTGACGGGCGCAAGCGAGGTGCTTACACAGATCGACACGCGGTACGACAGCGACAAATATCGGGTGGTGACTACCGGTGTCTGGGACGAGGATACGCCCAATACCTGGCAGTACCAGAGCGCGGAGAAGCAGGAGGACGGCACGTACCGCTATACCTACCACGTCTACGACGTGGAGGAGGTCTGCACCATGATCCACGTGGCGGTGGTGCTGCCCCAGGACGGCTATCAGCGGGTGGTGCTCCTGCACCACATCGCGGCGCGGCCCGAGGGGCTGGCTCTGACGGAGAGCGTGGAGCTCTGGCCGATGTGGCGTGACGATGAAAACTGGACCCGGGGCAATATCATCGGCGGCCGCGTGCTGTGCGGCCGGCGGGGACAGACGTACACGGCGGACTTCGCCGCGCTGGACAGCGGCAGCTACACCAGCCAGAGCTTCTTCGGAAGCAGCCAGCGCAGCACCATCACTGCGGAGTGGTCGCGCCTGCGGGGCGCGGAGGATCTGCGGGCCTACGTGCTGTACGACGCGGAGACGCTGACGCCGGAATGGGAGTATCTGGAGAGCTGGTGCAACTACGCGCAGTCCGGCGGCGCGGTGTATCCGTTCCGCAGTGCGCTGGCCCGGTGGCACAGCTGGGGACTGACCGACGGCGATACGCTGATCCAGTCGGCGCTGCAGGAATGGGCCGACGATGTGGAATAAAAAAAGAGGAGACGCACAGTGTCTCCTCTTTTTTTCTCGTGTTTATGGCTGATAGTGATGGGCGTCCTGCAAGACCATATCCTTGACCTTCATCAGCCGGGTGGTATTGCCGCGCTCGTTCTCGTCCAGCTTCATCGTAATATAGCGGATGTTCTTCTCCGTCTCCGGGATCATCACATATTCCAGCGCATTGACACGGCGGCGGGTCTTTTCAATGTCCTGCGCCAGCAGCTGCATGGATTTCTCCACCTGCGCCAGCTCCAGCATATCGGCGAACACCGCCTGCATCTTCTCCAGCGCCGCGTCCAGCTCGCCGCTGGTCTGGGCGAAGCCGTAGGGCAGGAGGGAACCCTCACCGCCCTCGGTGTGGAACGTGAACACCGGCACGTTGACGCTCATGATGTTCCGGGCGTCCACATCCAGCGACACGGAGCGCTGGGGCCGCAGCAGCGACTGCTCCAGCATCTCCGGCCCCATGACAGCGGAGGCCACGGTGAAGGCGTCGTTGGCCTCCTTCAGGCCCTGCTCCACCTTGGCGCGGAGCTGCCGGTTGCGGCGGACGATCTCCAGAAACTGCTTCATCAGCTCGTCCCGCTTGTCCTTCAGCAGCTTGTGGCCGCGGCGGGCCGTTTTGAGACGGCCCTTCAGCCGCGTCAGCTCCATGCGGGTGGGATTGACAGTCTTTCCGGCCATAGGCGGTCACTCCTTCTCCGGCAGGTACTTGTCCAGCATCTCCGGCTTGATGCGCTTGAGCTCGCTTCTGGGCAGCATCCGCAGCAGCTCCCAGCCAAGATCCAGCGTCTCCGCAATGGAGCGGTTCTCGTCAAAGCCCTGGGAAACGTAGCGCTTCTCGAACTCGTCGGCGAACTTGGCGTACAGCAGGTCCGTGGGGCTCAAGGCGGCCTCGCCCAGAATGGTCATCAGCTCCTTGGCCTCCTTGCCGCTGGCGTAGGCGGCGAACAGCTGGTTCATGGTGGGGGCGTGATCCTCACGGGTCTTGCCTGCGCCCACGCCCTTGTCCTTCAGACGGGAAAGGGAGGGCAGCACGTCTACCGGCGGCAGGATGTTTTTGCGGTACAGGTCGCGGCTGAGGATGATCTGGCCCTCGGTGATATAGCCGGTCAGGTCGGGGATGGGGTGGGTCTTGTCGTCCTCCGGCATGGTCAGGATGGGGATCATGGTGATGGAGCCCTTGCAGCCCAGTTTCCGCCCGGCCCGCTCGTACATGCTGGCAAGGTCGGTGTAGAGGTAGCCAGGGTAGCCGCGGCGGCCGGGGACCTCCTTCTTGGCGGCGGACACCTCGCGCAGCGCCTCGGCGTAGTTGGTGATGTCCGTCAGGATCACCAGCACGTGCATGTCCTGCTCGAACGCCAGATATTCAGCGGCGGTCAGGGCCATGCGGGGCGTGGCGATACGCTCCACGGCGGGGTCGTTGGCCAGGTTGGTGAACAGCACGGTGCGCTCGATGGCGCCGGTGCGCTTGAACTCGCGGACGAAGAACTCCGACTCCTCAAAGGTGATGCCGATGGCGGCGAACACCACGGCGAAGTTGGAGCTGTCGTCCAGCACCTTGGCCTGACGGGCGATCTGGGCTGCCAGATTGGCGTGAGGCAGGCCGGAGCCGGAGAAAATGGGCAGCTTCTGGCCGCGGACCAGAGTGTTCAGACCGTCGATGGTGCTGATGCCGGTCTGGATAAACTCGTTGGGGTAGTCGCGGGCGGCGGGATTCATGGGCAGGCCGTTGATGTCCATGTATTTATCGGCCAGCAGGGCAGGGCCGCCGTCGATAGGCTCGCCCATGCCGTTGAACACGCGGCCCAGCATGTCCACAGACACGCCCAGCTGCAGAGGATGGCCCAGAAAACGGATCTTGGCGTCCCGCAGGTTGATGCCGGCGGAGGAGTCGAACAGCTGCACCACGGCGCGGTCGCCGTTGACCTCCAGCACCTTGCAGCGGCGGACCTCACCGCTGCGGAGCTGGATCTCTGCCAGCTCGTCATAGGTGACGCCCTCCACGTTCTCCACCACCATCAGGGGGCCGGAGACCTCGTGGATGGTACGGTATTCCTTCATCATGCGTCCTCACCTGCTTTCTCGATCAGGGCGGCGATCTCACTGTCCATCTCGTCGTGTACCTGCTGATAGTTGGCGGCGTACTCCTCTGCGGCGGCGTACTTGGCCCAGCCCAGCCGCTCCCGTGCGGGAATGGCGAACAGGGCGGGCAGCTCCACGTTCTTGGCGATGGCATCGCGGCACAGGTCCTCGTAGTGCAGGATCAGCGCCAGCAGCCGCAGCTGCCGGTCGAAGCTGGAGTAGGAGTCCACATCCATGAAGGCGTTCTGCTGCAGGAAGTCCTCCCGCAGCATGCGGGCGATCTCCAACGTCAGCTGGTCCCTGGGGGACAGGGAGTCCTTGCCCACCAGCTGGACGATCTCATTGAGCTCGTTCTCCTCCTGCAGAAGGTGCATGGCGCGGTTGCGGTCCTTCATGAACTCAGGACCCAGATGTTCATCGAACCAGGGGGCCACCGCGTCCAGATACAGAGAGTAGGAGTTCAGCCAGTTGATGGCGGGGAAGTGGCGGCGGTAGGCCAGAGAGGCGTCCAGCGACCAGAACACCTTGACGATGCGCATGGTGGCCTGTGCCACCGGCTCGGAGAGGTCGCCGCCCGGAGGCGACACCGCACCCACGGCAGTGAGGGAGCCGGTGCGCTCCTCCGTGCCCATGCAGCGGACCACGCCGGCCCGCTCATAGAACTGGGCCAGACGGGAAGCCAGATACGCGGGGTAGCCCTCCTCACCGGGCATCTCCTCCAGACGGCCGGACATCTCGCGCAGGGCCTCAGCCCAGCGGGAGGTGGAGTCGGCGATGACGGCCACGTCGTAGCCCATGTCCCGGAAGTACTCGGCGATGGTGATGCCGGTGTAGACCGACGCCTCACGGGCGGCCACGGGCATATCGGAGGTGTTGGCGATCAGCACCGTCCGCTTCATCAGGCTTTCGCCGGTGCGGGGATCCGTCAGCTCGGGGAACTCGCGGAGCACGTCGGTCATCTCGTTGCCCCGCTCGCCGCAGCCGATGTAGACCACGATGTCCACGTCCGCCCACTTGGCCAGCTGGTGCTGCACCACGGTCTTGCCGGAGCCGAAGGGCCCGGGCACGGCGGCAGTGCCGCCCTTGGCGATGGGGAACATCGTGTCGATGACCCGCTGGCCCGACTGCAAAGGCGTTTCCGGCGGGAATTTCTTCTTGTAGGGACGGCCCACGCGGACCGGCCACTTCTGCACCATGGTCAGCTCACGCTCTGCACCGTCAGCGGTGCGGATGCGGGCGATGGGCCGGGTGATGTTGTACTGCCCCGCCTCCGCCAGCCACGACACCGTGCCGCTGACGCCGTTGGGGACCATGATCTTGTGCAGCACCGACTCCGTCTCCGGCACGGTGCCCAGCACATCGCCGCCTGCCACGGCATCGCCGACGGCGGCGGTGGGAGTAAAGGACCACAGCTTTTCGCGGTCCAGCGGCGGCACCTGGATGCCGCGGGTGATGTTGGCGCCCACGCGGCGGACGATCTCCTCCAACGGGCGCTGGATGCCGTCGTAGATGTTCTCGATGAGACCCGGGCCCAGTTCCACGCTGAGGGGCGCGCCGGTGGTGACCACTTCTGCGCCGGGGCCAAGGCCGGACGTCTCCTCGTATACCTGAATGGAGGCGCGGTCGCCGGTCATATTCAGGATCTCTCCGATCAGATGCTGGGGGCCTACGCGCACTACGTCCGCCATGCTGGCATCCGCCATGCCGTCGGCCACCACCAGCGGACCGGAGACTTTGATGATCTTACCCATTCTTCTGCTCCTTTCAGGAAATATCCGCGCCTACGGCGCGTTCCACGGCTGCATGCAGCGCACGGTCCGCAAGGCCCAGCGCCCCGCCCTTGCCGGGGATGAGGATGACAGCGGGCAGCATGTCATTCTGATAGCGGGCGATCTCCGCCGCCATGCTCTGGGCCAGCTGCTCCGTCACGTAGATGACGGCGTAGCTCTCCTGCGCCAGACGGTGCAGGGTTTTCCGCGCCGTCTCTGCGTCATCGGCGAAGAACACGTCCAGCCCCAGAGCCCGAAAGCCCAGGACGCTGTCGCGGTCACCCAATACAGCGATCTTATACATATGTGTCACGCAGCCTTTCCCGTATGGCGTCGGCGCTGAGCCCCGCCAGCCGTCCGGCCATGACGATGCGCACAGCCGTCCACTCCGCCTCCTTGGCGATGAGGTAGCCCAGCGCCACCTCCACGCCGAAGGGCACCCGTCTGGCGCCTGCGGCGGTGCGCAGCACCGCGTTGTCACAGGCCTTTTCGAAGTCCGTCAGGCTGCCGCCCTTGACGGCAGCCTCACCCAGCTCCGCGGCCTCACGGAGAGCGGTACTGCGGAACAGGGCGGCGGGCTCGGACGCACCGGCGCGGATGGCGTCGGGGGTCACGCTGCCGCCTTCGAACAGCACCTCCTGCAAAAAGCCGGGATCCATGTGCATCCGCTCTGCCCGTACCAGCGCACGCAGGTTGGCGGCGTCGATCATGGCGCGGACATAGGTCTGGAGGTAGACGCAGCGGCTTTCCTCCGCCAGCTGCCGCAGCTTCTGGAAGCAGGCACGGTCCAGCAGACAGTCGCTGCGCTGGGCGCTGCCGGTCTCCGCCAGCAGAGCGGCGGCCTTTCCGGCGGCCTCTGCCATATCGCGGGGCAGGAACTGCCAGTTCCCGCTGTCGGCGTATTTGCGCTGGAGCTCCGAAACGGGGATGGTGCCCGCGTCCATCAGCAGGCGCTCCGCCCCCTCCGGCGCTTTCAGCAATACCTTGATGTTGTGGTAATCATACTTGATGCGGAACACGTCCAGCAGCTGCTTTTCCGGCATGAACCGCTCCAGCTCGGCGAACACCGCCTCCCGCTGCCGCTTCAGGCTGCTCTGCAGCGAGGCCTCGTCACGGATGGGGGCGTACCCCAGATCGCTCAGCAGCTGGGAGCAGTTCTCCACCGACGGGGATTGCAGCAGCTGTTCCAGCCGCTGGGAGGTCAGCAGGTCCTTCTCCAGGCTCCGGATGCGGGCGGAGAGGAACAGGTAGTCCGTGTCCTTTCTGGGTTTTGTCAAAGGGACGCCCCCTCTCAGTCAAATAGCAGCCTGGCCACGGCGGAGGATTCCTCCTGCCGCAGCTGGCGGAGCTTTTCGGTGAAGCTGCAGTTCAGCTCCACGCGGCCCCGCCGCAGCACCAGTCCGCCGCCGGTCTCGCGGGTCTCCTCCGACAGACGGAAGGCGGCGCCGGCCTTTCTGGCGTTGGCGGCCTTCACCACTGCGGGACCCACGGCCTCGCGGTCCTTGGCGGACAGCAGCAGCTCCTCGTCGCCGCTGCCATTCTCGGCGGCCAGCGCGGCCAGCAGGTCAATGTACTCCGCCTGCGGCAGACTTGACAGCCGCTGGGCGGCGCCTGCGAAGGCCTCATCGATCAGCTGCTGCTTGGCGGCCAGCACTTTTTGGCGGCAGGCCAGCTGGCTGCTGCCGTTGAGGTGCTCCAGATGCTCCGCCGCCTGAGCCTCCGCCCGCTGGCGGCTGTCGCGGGCCACAGCGTCCGCCTGGGCCCGGCAGTCCCGCAGGATGGCGGCGGCGTTCTCGGCGGCGCTGGCGGTCAGCGCATCGCACTCCGCTCTGGTATCCGCCTCCATGCGGGCCACGATCTTTTCCAGTCCGTTCATAACGGTACCCACCTTACTTCAGGATGTTCAGGGAGATCATGATGGTGGCCACCAGAGACAAAATGGCGTAGAACTCCACGATGCCGCAGTAGATGATGCCCTTGGTGGCGGCCTCGGGACGCTTGGCCACGATGTTGACGGAGGCGGCGGCCACGCGGCCCTGGAAAATGGCGCTGAGCCAGCCGCCCAGCATGATGGGCAGGCAGGCGGCGAAGAAGGACAGGCCCTGGGTCAGGGTGATGTCCACGGCGCTGCCGCTGAGTACGCCCACCTGGCCCAGCACCAGGAACAGGGCCACAAAGCCGTACAGGCCCTGAGTACCGGGCAGCACCTGCAAAATCAGGCACTTGGTGGACTTGTCGGGGTCCTCGCTGGTGAGGCCGGCGGCGGCTTCACCCACCATACCGGTGCCCTTAGCGGAGCCGATGCAGCACAGGCCGGCGGTCAGCGCCGCACCCAGGATGGCGAAACCCAGTCCGCCGATGGATTCAAGAATACTCATTGTACGTGTTCCTCCTTTATGATCTCTACATGATTGGCCTGCATGCGCAGGGGACGGAAGGCCTTGCCGCCGTCCTTATAAAAACGTCCGAAGAATTCCAGAAATTGCAGGCGCATATCGTGGACATAGCAGCCCAGCAGATTCAGCGCCAGGTTCAGCGCGTTGCCCACCAGCGCGATGATGACGAACAGCACGATGTTTCCGGTAGTGGCGCCCAGCATGTTGAACACCTGGGCCAGCACCGCGCCGGACAGCATCAGCGCCATCAGCCGCACGTAGGACAGGATATCGCTGAAAAAGCCGGTGACGCCGTTATACACGGCGGCCACCACGCCTGTGACCTTGCCGAAGCCCTTCTTGCCGCGGCCCGCGCCATACAGCAGCATCAGTCCGCCGACGCACAGCACCACCGGCACGCCGCCGACGCTGCCCACGCCCAGAATGGCCATGGCCCCGCCGGCCAGGATGATCCACCATGTGATCTCATCGAACAGCGCATCGGGGAAATGCCCGTTCCGGCACTTCTCCACCACGCTGACGGTCATGCCGGTGAACACCTGAATGCCGCCCAGCACCAGCGAGCCTACCATGATGGCCATGGTGTCGTTCAGCGGGTCGAACAGTGCCGGCATGGTGAAGGTGCTGGCGGGATCGATGAGCTTGCACAGCTGGGGAATGAAATCCCCGAAGAAGCCGCCGGTCAGCGCACCGAAGATGAACGTCATGATGCCGCACCAGAAGATCATCTCCATAAAGCTGCGATCATCGGGCCGCTTTTTCTTCAGGAACAGCAGGGAGCCGACGATCATCAGCAGGCCGTAGCCCATGTCCGCCATCATCATGCCAAAGAAGAAGATGAAGAACGGCGCCATCACGGGGTTGGGGTCCACGCCGTCGTAGGCGGGCATGGAGTACTGCTCCGTGATGCAGTTCATGGAGCGGGTCAGGATGTTGCCCTTCAGCGCCACCGGCACGTCGGGGATCTCCTCCGGCGTGGGGTCGCTGAGGTCGTAGGCACAGTCCAGCGTGTCCAGCCACGCCGTCAGCTGCGGCAGCTTCTCCGCCGGCACCCAGCCGTCAAAGGCCACGATGCAGCCATCGGTCATCAGCCGTTTCCGGTTCTCCTCCCGCATGAGACGGGAGTTCAGCCGGTCGCTGCACAGCTGCATGTCGGGGAGCTTCCCGCCTAAGCCGGCAAGCTCCTGCAGGGCGGCGTCCTTTTCCGCGGCGGTCTGACGCAGACTGTCCGCCAGCGCCGTCAGGTTTTCCTCCGGCGTACCATGGCGGCCCTTGAGCTGCCCGCCGGAGAAACCGAAGCTGCGCAGCAGCTCCAGCGCCTGAGCCGTCACGGCCTTGTGGGTCAGCAGCAGAATGCCCTGCTGCTGCCGGTCAGCGTACAGCAGGTATGTCTCCGATTCCGGCACCTGTTGGCTCAGCGTGCCCTGTATCTCCTCCCATACGGCGAAGGGGGGCAGCGTGCCGGTGGTGATATCGCACCACCGCGTCTCCGTCAGCTCCAGCGGGATATCCAGACTCCTCCAGGGCGTCAGGGCGGCCTGCTCGCTGCGGAGTTGGGTCTCCTTGGCGGTGAGGCGGTTCACGTCCGCCGCCAGTTCATTGATGTGCTGGGCCGTTTCCAGCTCCGATGCCAGCGCCGCCTCGTCCAGATATTCCCGCTCGGAGATGCGGGGACGCGGCGTCAGCAGGCCCGTTTTCTGGGGCGGCGCGGTGCGGCGCAGGATGTCTATGGCCGATTGCAGCTGCCGTTGGCGGGCCAGCAGGTCCGCTGCCGCAGTATCGCACCGGCGCAGGGTGTCGGGAAACGCCTGTACATCCGGCTCGCTGATCTCCAGACAGCCCATGTGCTGGAGTCGGCGGAGTATGGCATCGTGGTCACGCTCCAGCGCCAGCACCTGCAAATGCTTCATTTTGACAATGGCCATCTACCGCTTCACCACCTTTTCCAGCAGGTAGTCCATGGCGCCGTCCATCCGCGCCATAGCCACGGCACGCAGGGCATCGCAGTCCTTCTCGGTGCGATCCAGCATGGCCTGCCGCTCCGTCTCGGCCTGGGCCTCCGCCTGACGCAGGGCATCAGCCGCGGCGCGCCGCGCCGCCTCCTGGGCCTGGGACACCAGCGCCGCGCCGTCCTTTTCCGCCTGCCGCACCATCTCCGCCGCCGCGCTTTGCGCCGCAGCCTTCTGCGCCAGCAGACGGCTCTCCTCCGCCTGAAGACTCTCTATTTTTTCACGGTACAGTTCACTCACCGCCTTTCTCGGAATATGCAGGCAGGGGAAGCCCCCGCGGCATCCCCTGCTGAGCATCCGGTATACCGCAGGGTGGCCCTCTGCGTTATTTGCATCAGGATACCATAAAAGCAGGTTTCTCACAACGGTCAAGCCGTAGAAATTGTCCATCATATTTTTGTGAATTTCGTCAAAAGAGTTGCGCTGCCTAAAAAAAATAGCGCAATAAGAAACTCTTGCCCGAGACCGGCGGATGTCAAATTCCAGTGGCATTTTCCCCATATCTATGGTATAGTATCCTTGTTATGGTAAACGTTCCGACAACAAATGGGATAGTTCCGACAATATATAACAGAAAGTATTCGAAAATAACACGTGAGGTGTGGTTATGACATACGTAACATCATTCCTGCTGGGGCTGGTACAGGGCGTGGCGGAGTTCCTGCCCATCTCCAGCTCCGGCCATCTGGCCATCGCACAGAACCTGCTGGGTCTGGAGGGCGCGGGCAGCGTGCCGGAATTTTTCGACGTACTGCTGCATCTGGGTACGCTGATCGCGGTGTTCGCCGCCTATTGGAAGGACATCTGCGACATGGTGGTGGAGTTCTTCCGCGGCATCGGGGACCTTGCCCATCGCTCCACACCATCGCCGGTACCGCCGGCGCGGCGGCTGATCCTGCTCATCATCGTGGGCACGCTGCCGCTGTTCGCGGTGCTGCCCATCCGCAAAAGCGTGCAGGGGCTTGCCGATAATATGGTATTCGTGGGCGCAGCGCTGATCGTCACCGGTTTTCTGCTGTTCCTGTGCGATCGGGCCCGCAAGGGCCGCAAGACCGAGCGCAGCGCCACGTGGCTGGACGCCCTGCTGGTGGGCGTGGGCCAGGCGGTGGCCACGCTGCCCGGCGTGTCCCGTTCCGGCATGACCATCACCGCCGGCTGCTTCGTGGGCTACGAGCGCAGGTTCGCCGTGCGGTTCTCGTTTCTGCTGAGCATTCCTGCGGTGCTGGGCGCCAACATCCTGTCCTTGAGCGACGCGGTGAAGGCCGGCATCAACACGGCGGAGGTGCCCATGTACCTGCTGGGCGTTGTCACCGCCGCCGTATCGGGGTATCTGTGCATCCGCCTGTTGAAATACGTGGCGGACAAGGGCCGCTTCGGCGCGTTTGCCTACTACTGCTGGGCGGTGGGTATCCTGACGCTGGTGCTGCAGGCCGTCAAGTGAGATGAAGTGAGGAAAACTATGGCATCGACGCAAAAGAAGACCACAAAAAAGAAAAAGGCGCCGCCCAAGCCGGAGCCGCCCGCCTATAACGGACTGGCGCGGCTCATCGGCGGCGTGGTCTGCCTGCTGCTGGCACTGTGCGTACTGGTCAGCTATTTTCAGGTGGACGCCCTGCTCCTGACGTTTATCGCCAAGGCACTGAAGGGCACACTGGGCTACGGGTATTTTCTGGCGGCGCCGGCGCTGCTGGCTGTGGCGGTGATCCAGCTGCGGCATCAGGGCCGCCCCGTGATCCTGCGCACCACCTGCACCCTGCTGGTGCCGTTGCTGTCGGGAATGCTGTGCCACCTGCTGCTGTGCCGCACGGCCTATGAGCTGGGCAGCGGCCTGCTGCCCCAGCTGTGGAAGGACGGACAGACCCTGACCTGCGGCGGCGTGGTGGCCGGCGGCCTGGCACTGGGCAGCGAGGCGCTGCTGAGCAAGGTGGTGTCTGTGGTGGTGTTCGTGGTGCTGCTGGTGGCGGCGCTGCTGGGCGCGCTGCACATGACGCCGCAGCAGGCCGTGGATAAAATGAAGGAGTACCGCAGCAGCCGCTGGGAGGACGAGGAGGACGAGGACGATCTGGAGGGCTTCGAGCCTGCGGCTCCGCGGAAAGCGCCTGTACCGGAGAAGCCTGTGAAAGAGAAGCCCGCCAAAAAGCGGGTGAACATCGATATCCCGCTGGACGGCGCGCCCTCCGCCATGGAGAGCGGCGAGAAGAAGGACTTCTTCCCCCGCCGCAGTGCCGCCGTCCGGACGCCGGACGAGGTGCTGGACCGCGCCGCTGCCGCGCCCGCCGTCCCCGCCGCACCGGCAGCCCCTGCGGCATCGACAGCTCCTTCCGCTCCCGCGGCACAGGAGGCCGCAGCGGTGAAGGAGCCGGTGTCCGAGAAGAGAAAGAAGGCTCAGGTTCAGCAGGAGGTGGAATCTGCCGCCCAGGAGGTGGGACAGGCCATCGAGCAGGAGCTGGCCCAGGGCGAGGAGATCTACCGCTACCCGCCCATCACCCTGCTGGAGGAGAACCACACCGACAACTGCACCGAGGTGGGCGCGGAGCTGCGCAACAACTCCCGCCGTCTGGCGGACGCCCTGCGTTCCTTCGGCGTGGACGCCACCGCAGGCGACGTGGTCCACGGGCCCAGCGTCACCCGCTACGAGTTTACCCTGGAGCAGGGTGTGAAGCTCAGCAAGATCACCAACCTGTCCGACGATATCGCTCTGGCACTGGGCGCCAGCGGCGTCCGTGTGGCGCCGGTGCCCAACAAGATCTCCGTGGTGGGCATCGAGGTGCCTAACCGCACCGTTACCGCCGTCCGTATCCGCGATGTTATCGAGTCCCGGGAGTTTACCCGCCACCCGTCCCCCGTGGCCTTCGCCGTGGGCAAGGACATTGGCGGCAGCAGCATCGTGGGCAATATTGCCCGCCTGCCCCACGTGCTGATCGCCGGTACCACCGGCTCCGGTAAGTCCGTGTGTACCAACTCCCTGATCGTCAGCATTCTCTACAAGTCTACCCCCGACGAGGTGCGCTTCATCATGGTGGACCCCAAGATGGTGGAGCTGGCACCTTACAACGGCATCCCCCACCTGCTGATCCCTGTGGTCACGGACCCCAAGAAGGCCGCGGGCGCTTTGCAGTGGGCGGTGTTCGAGATGATGAAGCGCTACAAGATGTTCTCCGAAAAGGGCGTCAAGGACCTGGCGGGCTACAACGCCCTGTCCGAGACGGACGAGGACGTGAAGAAGCTGCCCACTGTGGTGGTGGTCATCGATGAGCTGGCCGATTTGATGCTGGTGGCTGCCAAGGAGGTGGAGGAGTCCATCTGCCGCGTGGCCCAGATGGGCCGTGCCGCCGGCATGCATCTGGTGGTGGCCACCCAGCGTCCCTCCGCCGATGTCATCACCGGCCTGATGAAGGCCAATATTCCCAGCCGCATCGCCTTCGCCGTGGCCAGCTCCATGGAGTCCCGCATCATTCTGGATACCCCCGGCGCGGAAAAGCTGGTGGGTAAGGGCGATATGCTTTACTCCCCGCTGGGCGACAGCAAGCCCACCCGCGTACAGGGCTGCTTCATCACACCGGAGGAGATCGAGCGTGTGGTGGCCTTTGTCAAGGACACCGCCGGCGAGGCCCATTACGATCAGGATGTCATCGAGAAGATCCAGCAGGCGGTGGACGCCAAGTCCGACAAGGGCAAGGGCACCGCATCCGATGCGCCTGTCGATGGCGAGGACGGCGACGAGCTGCTGCCCGCCGCCGTGGAAGTGGTACTGGAGACGGGGCAGGCCTCCGTGTCCATGCTCCAGCGGCGTCTGAAGCTGGGCTACTCCCGTGCCGCCCGGCTGGTGGATCAGATGGAGGAGCGGGGCTATGTCGGACCCTTCGAGGGCTCCAAGCCCCGACAGCTCCTTATCACCCGGGAGAAGTGGCAGGAGCTGCAAATGGCAAAGGGCGCTGCGCCGACGGAGACGCCGCCCACCGCCGACCGCTGCGGCTCTATCCACGACGTGTTCGAAAGCCACGACGCACTGGAATAAAGGGATTGCAAAAAAAGGGGGGGGGCAGTGCTGCCCGCCCCTGTTTGCTTCATCGCCGCCACTTGCTCAGATCGCAGCCTCCGCCGGAGGCAAGGACGCGGGAAATCGCCCCTGACAAAGCAGCAAAACATAAGAGCGCTGCGGCCATGCCGCAGCGCTCTTCAGCTTGTCAAAAAAGTCCGTTCGGACTTTTCTGACAAGCTGCCAGCAAAATCGCAAAATAAAAAACAGTATTTTGTTTTGCGATTTTGGCCGCTGCGGCGGGTGATTGAACGCGAAAGGGAACCCTAACGGTTCCCTTTCACACTATCCTTCCCTCCGATACTTGTGACCGGGCAGGTTTTTGACAGATTGAAGAGCGCTGCGGCCATGCCGCAGCGCTCTTCAATCTTATACACAGTTACACAGTCAGATCCTCACACGCCCAGCTTTTCCAGCGCTGCCAGGCGCAGGCAGATGCAGAACACCGCGATGGCCTGCTCCAGCTCCGCCACCGGCGGCAGGGACGGCGCAATGCGGATGTTGCTGTCGTTGGGGTCCTTGCCGTAGGGGAACGTGGCCCCCGCACCGGTCATGGTGATACCCGCCTCCCTGCACAGCTCCAGCGTGCGCTTGGCGCACCCGTGCATGGTGTCCACGCTGATAAAGTAGCCGCCCACCGGCCGCTTGTAGTCCGCGATGCCACGGGGCGCGATCTCACTGTCCAGCGCGTTCAGCACCGCGTGGAACTTGGGCGCCAACACCGCCGCGTGCCGCTTCATCAGCGCCAGCGTGTGCTCCCGATCCTGCAGGTACAGCACGTGCCGCAGCTGGTTCACCTTGTCATAGCCGATGGTCTGGATGTTGATGAGCTTGGAGAAATACTGGATGTTGGCCTCGCTGGCCGCCATCACCGCCACGCCCGCGCCGGGGAACGTCACCTTGCTGGTGGACGCGAACTCATACACCATGTCGGCGTTGCCGTACTGGGCGCACAGGCCGATGATATCGGAGAACGGCACGAAATCGCAGTCGAACTCGTGGATGCAGTAGGCGTTGTCCCACATCAGCATAAAGTCCGGTGCGACGGGTTTCATGGCCGCCAGACGGCGGATGGTCTCATCAGAGTACACCACGCCCTCGGGATTGGAGTACTTGGGCACGTTCCACATACCCTTCACGGCGGGATCCTTGATAAGCTCCTCTACCATGTCCATGTCGGGGCCCTGCTCGGTCATGGGCACGTTGATCATCTCCACACCGAAGCTGCCCGTCACCTTAAAGTGCCGGTCGTAGCCGGGGACGGGGCAGATCCACTTCACCGTATCCAGCTTGGCCCAGGGCTTCTCGCTGTGGAGCAGGCCGTGGGTGAACGCCTTGGAGATGGCATCGTACATCAGCTGCAGGCTGGCATTGCCGCCCACGAACACCTGCTCCGGCTTGCAGCCCAGGATATCGGCGAACAGCTTCCGCGCCGCGGGAATACCCGCCACCTCGCCGTAGTTGCGGGTCTCCACCCCGTCGGATACAAACTGCTCCGGCTGGGTCAGCACCTGCAGCATGGGCGTCACCATGTCCAGCTGCTGGCGGCTGGGCTTGCCCCGCGCCATGTTCAATTCCAGATGAAGGGCCTTCGCCCCCTCGAATTCCGCCTTGACAGCCGCGTATTCCGCCTGCCGCTCAGGCTTTGTCATCTCTTTATAATTCTTCTTCATCATGAACGTCCTCCCGCCTCATGTTTTTTGCGATTATACACCGTCTGATGCCCCGTGGCAATCACTTTTTTCGGACGCCGTACACGTCCGTCCGGCGCGCTGAAAGAATGGGCAGCTGTTCCCGTATGGCGGACACACTGCTCATGTTCAGCTCCGTCACCACCACCTGCTCACCGGCGCCGCACTGGTGCAGCACCGTACCCCAGGGGTCGCAGACGATGGAGTGGCCCCAGGCCACGTAGGATGCCGTCTCGTCCCGCGCCGGTGAAGTGCCTGCGGTGAACAGCTGTCCGTCCACCGCGCGCTGCCGGAACAGCAGTTCCCAGTGGGCGGGGCCGGTGGTCATATTAAAGGCCGCCGGTACCAGCAGCACCTGTGCGCCCTCCAGCACCATCAGCTGTGCCAGCTCCTGAAACCGCAGGTCAAAGCAGATGCACAGCCCCATTTTGCCCCAGGGCGTGTCAAACACCGTGATCTCATTTCCTGCCGACAGGGTGTCGGACTCGCGAAATCGCTGACCGCCGGCCACGTCGATGTCGAAAAGGTGCATCTTCCGGTGACGGGCCACGCAGCGGCCCGTGGGATCAAACACATAGCTGGTGTTGTACACCTTATCGCCGTCCAGCTCCGGCAGAGAGCCGCCCACCACCCACAGGCCGTGGGCCGCTGCGGCGCGGGACAGCATCTGATAGGCCGGCCCGCCCTCCGGCTCGCCGTAGGCGCGGAAGCAGGCGTTGTCGTAGGGACAGCAGAACATTTCCGGCAGCACCGCCATGTCCGCATCCGCTGCCCGGGCCAGCAGGGCCTCCGCGTGGCGCAGGTTCGCCGCCTTGTCAGGGCCCACGCGCATCTGTATCTGTGCAAGCTTCATACCTTTACACCTCTTTCACGGAAATCGTTTCTCAATAGTATTCCCGCAGCACCAGCTCCGTGACGCCCTCGCTGACGCTGACCATGCGCTTCACCTGGCTGCGCCGCCCGTAGGTCAGCCACAGCATGTCCCGAATGGCCGTGCCGCCGCGATAGCCGTGGATCAGCCGCAGGCGGTACGTGCCGTTTCCGGCGCGGCGCAGGGCCGCATCCACCGCGATCTGGGCCTGATAGGTATTCATGCCGTGCAGGTCCAGTTCCACCACACCTCCGGTCATGACAACACCTCCTCTCAACTGCCCTAATCATACGGGAAATGAATTGTTTTTTCAACCGCTTTGTGGTAAAATACCCTTCATTACATCAAGTGTGAGGGGCCTATGAATGTTTTGGTGGTATCCGACTCCCATGGGAAAGTGGACAAACTGATACAAGCGGTGGAGCAGGTACACCCCGGCTATGTACTGCATCTGGGCGACTGCCAGCGGGATCTGGAGAAGCTGCGGCAGGCGTTTCCCATGCTGCCCATGGAGGGCGTGCCCGGGAACTGCGACTACGGCAGCTGCGACCAGCCGGAGCGGCTCATCGAGCTGGGCGGCGTGCGTATCCTGATGCTCCACGGCCACACGCGGGGCGTGAAGTCCGACGTGATGCGGGCTGTCTGGGCGGCACGTGAGTGCGGCGCGCAGGTGCTGCTGTTCGGCCACACCCACCGGCCTCTGGTGGACAACGACGGGGCCCTGCTGGTGCTGAACCCCGGGGCCGCCGGAGACCCGCTGCACCCCACCTGCGGCATCCTTACCATTGAAAACGGCAGGGCGGACGTCCGGACGCTGGCCCTGTGAAAGGAGAAAAACTATGCTGACCATCGGCTGTCATCTGTCCGCCTCGGAGGGCTTTCTGGCCATGGGGAAAACGGCGCTGTCCATCGGCGCCAACACGTTCCAGTTCTTTACCCGCAATCCCCGGGGCAGTAAAGCGAAAGCCATTGACCCCGATGACGCGGCGGCGTTTCTGGCGCTGGCGCAGGCCAACGGCTTCGGCCGTCTGGTGGCCCACGCGCCCTACACCATCAACCCCTGCTCCAAAACGGAGCGCACCCGCGAATTCGCCCGCATGACGCTGGCGGACGACCTGAAGCGGATGGAATATCTCCCCGGCAACTACTACAACTTCCACCCGGGCAGCCACACGGAGCAGGGCATGGAGGTGGGCGTCAGCCAGATCGCCGAGACGCTGAACGCCATCCTGAAGCCGGAGCAGCACACCACGGTGCTGCTGGAGACCATGTCGGGCAAGGGCTCCGAGGTGGGCGGCCGGTTCGAGGAGCTGCGGGAGATACTGGACCGCGTGGCGCTGAACACCCAGATGGGCGTGTGCATGGACACCTGCCACATCTCCGACGCGGGGTACGACATCGCGGGCGACATCGACGGCGTGCTGACGGAGTTCGACCGCGTCATCGGGCTGGAGCGGCTGAAGGCCGTCCACATCAACGACAGCATGAACCCGCTGGGCGCCCACAAGGACCGCCACGCCCGCATCGGCGAGGGCTATCTGGGGGAGGCGGCCTTTGGCCGCATCATCAATCACCCCGCGCTGCGGGACCTGCCCTTTATTCTGGAAACGCCCAACGATCTGGCGGGCTACGCCCGTGAGATCGGACGGCTGAAGGAGCTGAGGGCGGAATGATGCTGCGGCTGTCCGCGCTGTTTCTGGGCCTGCTGGGACTGGCGGGACTGTATTTTCACTCCACACTGCCGGTGACGGGCCGCATCCGGCCTGGATTCTTCGTCTTTTACACCAACCTCAGCAACCTGCTGCTGGCGGTGTACCAGCTGACGCTGGGGGTCAGCGGCCACGATCCACAGTGCGGCGTGTTCCGGTGGCTCAGCTCCGCCGGTGTGGCCCTGAGCATGACGCTGTGCATCTTCGTGACCCACCTCATCTACCAGTGGGTGCTGGTGCCGTCGGCGAAAAAGGGCGGGAAGGCGCTGTCAGACATCGGATTCAGCAGCTTCGGCAACCTGTGTGTCCATTACGCTGTGCCGTGGCTGACGGTGGTGCAGTGGCTGCTGTGGCAGGACAAGTCCGGCCTCGCCATCGGCCACGCCGCCTGGTGGCTGGTGCTGCCGCTGGCCTACTTTGCCTTCGGTATGGCCCGTGGGGCCACGGGAAAGCCCATCGGCCACACGAAGCGCTGCTACCCCTACCCGTTCATGGACCCGCAGGTGATGGGCAAACGGTTTTGGCCGGTGGTCCTGCTGCTGATCGCGGCGTTTTTCGGCCTGGGGTGCCTGTTTGTGGGCATCAGCAGGCTGCTGTAAGCGAAAAAAGAACGTCCCCACCGGGGGACGTTCTTTTTTCGCTTTTTGCTGTTTCTCAGCCGCGGCCGCTGACGCGGAGACGGTTCATGGCGCGGGCCAGATGGCTCTGGGCCAGGTGGTATTCCGCCATGCTGCGTTTCTGGCGCAGCTCCTCCTCCGCCTCCTCACGGGCGCGGAGGGCGCGGTTCACGTCGATGTCCTCGGGACGCTCGGCCGCGTCCACCAGCAGCAGCACGCGGCCATTCTCCACCTTGAAAAGGCCCGGGGCCACGGCGGCGCGGCGCTGCTCTCCCTCCGCCGTCTCGAACCGCAGCTCACCGGCGGTGACGGCGCCCACGGCGTTGCTGTGGTTGGCCAGAATACCGTACTCGCCGTCGGTGGTGGGCAGCACCAGCGATACGCAGTCACCCCGGTAAAACGGGACGCTGGCCGCCAGAATATCCAGATGGAACGGCGCTGCCATCACATGCCGCCTTTCTTCATCTGCTCCGCCTTGCGGATCACGTCGTCAATGGTGCCGGCGTTGAAGAAGGCCGCCTCGGGGTACTCGTCCATGCTGCCGGACAGGATCTCCTTAAAGCCGCGGAGCGTCTCGTGCAGGGGCACGAACACGCCGGGGGCGCCGCTGAACTTCTCCGCCACGTAGAAGGGCTGGGACAGGAAGCGCTGGATGCGGCGGGCACGGGCGACGGTCTTTTTGTCCTCGTCGCTGAGCTCCTCCATACCCAAGATGGCGATGATATCCTGCAGCTCACGGTACTTTTGCAGGGTGGACTGGACGGCACGGGCAATGTTGTAGTGCTCCTCGCCCACGATGTCCGGCTCCAGAATGCGGGAGGTGGACTCCAACGGGTCCACGGCGGGGTAGATGCCCTGCTCCGCGATCTTACGGCTCAGCACGGTGGTGGCGTCCAGATGGGAGAACGTGGTGGCGGGGGCGGGGTCGGTCAGGTCGTCGGCGGGAACGTACACCGCCTGCACGGAGGTGACGGAGCCGTCCTTGGTGGAGGTGATGCGCTCCTGCAGAGCGCCCATCTCGCTGGCCAGAGTAGGCTGGTAGCCCACGGCGGAGGGCATGCGGCCCAGCAGCGTGGAGACCTCGCTGCCCGCCTGCACGAAGCGGAAGATGTTGTCGATGAACAGCAGCACGTCCTTGTGCTCCACGTCGCGGAAATACTCCGCCATGGTCAGACCCGACAGCGCCACGCGCATACGGACGCCGGGGGATTCGTTCATCTGACCGAACACCAGCGCCGTCTTGTCGGACACGCCGCTCTCCCGCATCTCGCCCCAGAGGTCGTTGCCCTCGCGGCTGCGCTCGCCCACGCCGGTGAAGATGGAATAGCCGCCGTGCTCCATGGCCACATTGTGGATCAGCTCCTGGATCAGGACGGTCTTGCCCACGCCGGCGCCGCCGAACAGGCCGATCTTGCCGCCCTTGGGGTATGGCTCGATGAGGTCGATGACCTTGATGCCCGTTTCCAGAATGTCGGCGGCGGGCATCTGCTGGGCAAAGCCGGGGGCGGGGCGGTGGATCTCCCAGCGGGGCGCGTCGGCGCTGACCGGCGCTTCACCGTCGATGGGGTCGCCCAGTACGTTGAACATGCGGCCCAGCGTGGCTTCGCCCACCGGTACGGAGATGCCGTGGCCGGTGGCGGTGACGGTGAGCCCGCGGCTGAGGCCGTCGCTGCCGGCCATCATGACGCAGCGCACCGTCTTGTTCTCCAGATGCTGCTCCACCTCCATGGTGTAGCGCGTACCGTTTGCCTCCACGGTCAGCGCTTCGTTGATGGCGGGCAGGCTCCCCTCCGGGAAATGTACGTCGATCACGGGGCCTGAAATGCCCGTGATGGTTCCTTGTTTCATTGAGGTCAGCCCTCCTTTTCTTTCTTGCTGCGCTGGGCGCGCTCACCGGCGGAGACCTCGGTGATCTCCTGGGTGATGGCGGCCTGACGCGCCCGATTGTACTGCACGGACAGGTCCTTCAGCAGCTCCTCCGCGTTCTGGTCCGCCGCGTTCATGGCGGTCATACGGGCGCTCTGCTCGCTGCAAAAGCTGTCCACCAGCGCGCTGTAAATAAAGCCGGTCAGGCAGCTTCGCACCGCGTTGTCCAGCACCGCGGCGGGGCTGGGCACATACTCAAAGGTGGGGTCGCCCGCCGTGCTGGCCTGGGCTGCGGAGAAGTGCTCCCGCGTCAGGGGCAGCACCTGCGCCTGACGCACCGTAGCCTCCAGCCCGTTTTTCATGTCCGTGTAGATGATGTGGACAGCGTTGATCTCACCGGCGTCGTACCGCTCCAGCAGCAGCTCGCCGATCTGGCGGGCGCGCCGCAGCGTGGGGTTCTGCGCGGTGTAGAGAAAGCTCTTTTCGATGGGGATGCCCCGCTGGGTGAACCAGCGGCGGCCGTACTCGCCCACCACATACAGCACCGCGCCCTCGTGATCCGACAGGAACTGCTGCGCCTGCCGGATGGCGTTCTGGTTGTAGGCGCCGGCAAGTCCCTTATCCGCCGTGATCAGCAGGCAAGCGGCCACGCCGGGCAGCGGCTTGCTGTTCTCATCGTAGAGATACCGGCTCTCCGCGGTGTCGTCGGCGTTGAACACGCGGCCGATCTCCCGCTGCAATGCGTCGAAGTAGGGACGGGTGTTGCTCAGGTCCTGCTTGGCCTTGCGCAGCTTGGCCTGGGAGATCAGGTACATGGCGTGGGTGATCTTCTGGGTCTGCCGGACGCTTCCGATGCGGCGGCGGATCTCACTTGTGCTGGCCATGGCCTCACCGCCCGCCTGCGCGCCGGAACTTCTCCAGCGCGGTCTTTGCAAAGTCCACGATCTGCTGGCGCACCTCGTCGGTCAGCGCCGCGCCCTGCTCCAGCTCCTGCATGAGCTGGGGGCGTCCGGCGGCGAACTCGCCCAGGATGTAGTCCCGCAGCGGGCAGACCTGGGACACCGGCACCTGCTGATAGATGCGGGCCATAGCCGTCACCAGCGTGACGATCTGCTGGGCCTGACTCAGCGGGCTGCACCGGCCCTGACGCAGGATGTACATCAGGCTCTGGCCGTAGGCCAGCTGGTTCTTGGTCTCCTCGTCCAGATCGCTGGAGAACTGGGTAAAGACCTCCATCTCGCGGTATTGCGCCAGATCGAGGCGCAGGGTACCGACCGCCTTTTTCATGGCCTTGGTCTGGGCGGCGCCGCCCACACGGGACACGGAAAGTCCCACGTTCACGGCGGGGCGGTGGCCGGAGAAGAACAGGCTGCTCTCCAGAAAGATCTGGCCGTCGGTGATGGAGATGATATTGGTGGGGATGTAGGCGGACACGTCGCCTGCCTGCGTTTCCACGATGGGCAGGGCGGTCATGCTGCCGCCGCCCCGTGCGTCGCTGAGGCGCGCTGCGCGCTCCAGCAGGCGGGAGTGCAGATAGAACACGTCGCCGGGGTAGGCCTCACGGCCGGGAGAACGTCCCAGCAGAAGGCTCAGTGCGCGGTAGGCGATGGCGTGCTTGGAAAGATCGTCGTAGACGATGAGCACGTCCTTCCCCTTGTTCATGAAATACTCGCCGATGGACGCGCCGGCATAGGGCGCGATATACTGCATGGAGGCGGACTCACCGGCGCTGGCGCAGACGATGATGGTGTATGCCATGGCGTCGTGCTTACGCAGCATCTCCGCGATCTGCGCCACGGAGCTGGCCTTCTGGCCGATGGCCACGTAGATGCAGATCATATCCTTCCCCTTCTGGTTCAGGATGGTGTCGATGGCGATGGACGTCTTACCGGTCTGGCGGTCGCCGATGATCAGCTCGCGCTGACCCCGTCCGATGGGGAACATGGAGTCGATGGACAAAATGCCGGTCTGCATGGGGGTGTTTACCGGCTGGCGGTCGATGATGCCGGGGGCGGGGCTTTCGATCATGCGGTAGGCATCGACGGGGATGTCGCCGGCATCGTCGATGGGCGCGCCCAGCGCGTCCACCACGCGGCCGATCATGGCGTCGGACACGCCGATGCCAGCGGTACGGCCGGTGCGGTACACGGCGCTGCCCTCGCTGACCTCCTCCACACGGCCAAACAGGATGCAGCCGATGCGGTGGCCCCGCAGCTCCTGCACCATGCCGCGGATGCCGCTCTCAAAGAGCAAAATTTCACCGTAGGCAGCGTTTTCCAGACCGTCCACGTAGGCGATGCCGTCCGCCACGGACAGGACGCTGCCCACCTCGCGGGCGCTGATCTCCGGTACCCAGTCCCGCACGGTGTCGCGGATCAGAGGGATAACGGACTGGCCGCCGGTCTTCAGGGCGGCAAGGCGCTCCTTCAGCTGGCCCAGACGACCCTCCGCCGTCCAGTCGATGATCTCGGAGCCGATCTCGATGCGGAAGCCGCCGGAGACGGTCTTATCCTCCTGCCACGAAAGCGCCACCGGCCGGCCGTACCTCTTTGCCAGCACGTCCTCCAGCTTCGCCTTCTGCGCGGCGTCAGGCGGGCAGGCGCTGAGCAGTCTGGCGGTCAGGCGGGCATCATTCGTGCTCATGCTTCTCCACCCCCTCGGCTGCGTTCACGAACGCGTCATAGGCGCGGGAAGTCTCCTTCGCCAGCAGCTTCTCCATGGCGGCCTCGGCGATGGACACGGCCTCGCGGTTGGCCTCGTCCACGATCTTTTTGCGGTCGTTCTCCGCGTTCTCGCGGGCGGCAGCCACGATCTTGTCCGCCTGCTCATGGGCAGCGGCGCGCTGCTGATGGGCATAGGCCTCGGCCTCCCGGGCGGCGGCGGCGCGCTTCTCGTCCAGCTCCGCGTCCAGCGCAGCCTGACGCTGCTGCATGGATGCCTCCAGCGCGGCGGTGTTCTTCTCCCGCTCCACGGCGGCGGACTCCATGTCGGCATAGTGCTTGGCGCGCTTGTCCATGAAGTTCTTTACCGGCTTGAACAGCAGCAGGTACAGTCCGCCCGCCAGAATGGAGAAGTTGAACAGGTGCAGCAGGATCTGCTGCCAATCAATATTCAGAGGGATGTTCATAGCTTCTCTCTCCGTTTCTTACAGCACAAAGATGATAAGGATGACCACCAGCAGGGCGTAGATGATGGCGGTTTCCAGGAACACAAGGCCCAGCATCATGGTGGTGCGGATCTTGCCCTCGGCCTCCGGCTGGCGGGCAATGCCCTCAGCGGACTTGGAGATGGCCATGCCCATGCCGATGGCGCCGCCGGCGGCGGCCACGCCGATGGCGATGGCGGACGCCATGGCCTTGGCGCTGTCAACGCTGCTGTCGGTGGTCTGCTCCGTCTGGGCAGGGGCATCGGCGGCAGGCTCGGTGTCGGCAAACGCGGTCACGGTGAACAGTGCGGTCAGTGCCAGCACCAGGCACAGCAGCAGGGCAACAGCCTTCTTATTGGTCAGTTTCTTCATGATCTCTCTTTCCTCCGTCAGTTATTTACAGTTTCAGCTTTGACTTTTTTGGCTTTCTTGGGCTTGGGCGCGTGCTTCTCCGTGGTCTCTCCGTAGAACATGGAGGTCAGGGTGGTGAGCACATAGGCCTGGATCAGCGCGTGGAGCAGGGTGAACAGCACCGCCACGATCACGGGGATCACATAGCTCAGTGTCACATAGTAGTAGACCAGCTCCGTCACCAGCAGACCGCTGAGCAGCGCGCCGAACATACGGAAGCTCATGGAGATGGGCAGGGAGAAGTCCTTCAGGGCCTTGCCCGCACCCTTGAGGCCGTTGGCCACGATGCCGCCCACCAGAATGACGCCGTAGGACAGGCAGCCCAGGGAGATGGCTGCGTTCACATCGGACAGCGGGGCCGGCAGGGCAATGATGTGCCCGTTGGTGGTAATGGCCTGGAAGCCGAACAGCTCAAACAGCGTGCCGATGAAGATATACACGCCGGCGCCGAAGATGTAGGCACCCAGGAACTTGTTGCGGTGGGGGCTGTTGTCCTTGGCCATGCCGTCGAACATCCCCACCACGGTCTCCACGGCCAGCTGCAGCTTCCCCGGGACCATCTTGAAGCGGGGGATTGCAAACAGCCGCAGCAGCAGCGCCGCCAGCAGGATCACGCCCACCACTACCAAAGAGGATATGTACGCGGGGTTCACGTCTTTCAGTCCAAACAGACTGATGCGGTTGGTCCCGTGGAGCACCGCGTCACGCATGGCCTCCTGCACCGACTCCGACTTCCCGTGCCCGGGCACCAGGAGAGAACCGGCCAGCAGAGCCGCCGTGATCAGCAGCCACCCCACGATGAACCTTGTTTTCTTCTTTTTTTCCATTCTCTTATCACCTTCACATACGGTCCGGATTTTGTGCCGCTACGTCGTTTTTACGGCATGAGCGGCACGGCGGCGCCCTATTGCACGCAATTCCTTAACGGAATCTTCACGCGACGGGACGCCATCTTGACGCTTCGCTTTTATTATAATGAAAAGGCGGGTATAACACAAGCATTTTTTCGTCAGGACTGTCCAAACATTTCCGCTTTTTTACCGAAGAAAAGGCCAGTTTCAGTGAAATGTCCAAAAAAGGCTGGGGGCCTGCGGCAATTGCAGGCCCCCAGCGGGTCATGATTTCCTTTTTTTGGCAAATGCCGCCTTTTTCCGGTCGGACATTTTACCCTTCTGTACCGGCTGACGGGCTGTTGGCGTACCGCGGCGGCCGCGGTTGCCGGAGACCTCCTTCCGCGGGCGGCGGGGCTGGCGCTCCGGCTTCTCCGGCTTGGCGGGAGGCTGACCGTAGGGCTCGCCCTTGCGGGGGCGCAGCAGGCACTCGGGGCCGTAGCCGATGAGGTCGGTGCGGCCTGCCTCCTCCAGCGCCTCCACCACCAGAGCGCGCTTTTCGGGGCGGGACCACTGGAGCAGCGCACGCTGCATGGCCTTGTCCTTCGGGTCGCGGGCCACATACACCGGTGACATATCCCGCGGGTCGATGCCGGTATAGTACATACAGGTGGAGAGGGTACCCGGGGTGGGGTAGAAATCCTGTACCTGCTCGGGAGTGCGGCCATTCTTGTGGAGAAACTCCGCCAGCTTCACGGCGTCGTTCAGGGTGCAGCCCGGGTGGCTGGACATCAGGTAGGGCACCAGATACTGCTCCGTGCCGTCCTGCTCGTTGAGCTTTTTATACTGCCGCCAGAACTTCAGGAACACGTCGAAATGGGGCTTGCCCATGTAGTCCAGCACGGAGCTGACGCAGTGCTCCGGCGCTACCTTCAGCTGACCGGAGATGTGGTGCTGTACCAGCTCCAGGAAGAAGTCCCTGTTCTTGTCCTGGAGCATGTAGTCATAGCGGATGCCGGAGCGGACGAATACCTTTTTTATTCCGGGGAGCTGCCGCAGCTTCCGCAGAAGTTCCGTGTACTCGGAGTGGTCGGCGTCCAGATTGGGACAGGGCTCCGGCGCAAGGCAGCTGCGATTTTTGCACATGCCGCACTTCTTCTGCTTCTGGCAGCTGGTGTGGCGGAAGTTGGCGCTGGGGCCGCCCACGTCGTGGATGTAGCCCTTGAACTGGGGATCCTCCGTCAGGAGGCGGGCCTCCTCTACCACCGATTCGATGGAGCGGCTGGTGACCATGCGGCCCTGGTGGAAGGCCAGAGCGCAGAAGTTGCAGCCGCCGAAGCAGCCGCGGTTGTGGGTGATGGAGAACCGCACCTCCTCAATGGCGGGAATGCCCTCGGCGTACATGGGGTGGACCTCCCGCGTGTAGGGTAGGGCGTACAGGCGGTCCAGCTCCTCCCGTCGCAGGGGGCGGGCCGGCGGGTTTACCACCAGCAATCGGCCCTCGCAGGGCTGGAGCACGGCGGAGCCGCGGATGGGGTCGTGCTCGTCATACTCGATCTTGGTGGCCCGGGCGTAGGCCGTTTTATCGGCGCAGACCTCCTCATAGGAGGGGCAGGGGGCCTTGTGGAAGCGGCAGCCGCTGTCATCGGCGGCGATGTAGGCCGTGCCGGCCACATCGGTGATGTCGCGCACCGGCGTCTTTCGGGAAAGGCGGCGGGCGATCTCCACCGTGGCGCTCTCCCCCATGCCGTAGACCAGCAGATCGGCGGGGGCGTCAAACAGAATGCTGCGGCGCACCCTGTCGTCCCAGTAGTCGTAGTGGGCGAAGCGGCGCAGGGACGCCTCCAGCCCGCCGATGACGATGGGCGTGTCGGGGAACGCCTCCCGCGCCCGGTTGGTATAGACGATGGTGGGGCGGTCGGGACGGTAGCCCAGCTTGCCGCCGGGACTGTACAGGTCGCGGGTGCGGCGGCGCTTGGCCACGGTGTAGTGAGCCACCATGGAGTCCAGATTGCCGCCGCCGATGAGCACGCCGTAGCGGGGCTTGCCCATGGCGCGGAACGGCTCTGCCGAGTGCCAGTCCGGCTGGGCCAGAATGGCTACGCGGTAGCCCTCCGCCTCCAGCAGGCGGGCGATGAGGGTGGAGCCGAAGCTGGGATGGTCGATGTAGCCGTCCGCCGTCACCACCAGAAAATCATAATAGTACCAGCCGCGGTCGATCATCTCGTCACGGCTGACAGGTAAAAAATATTCGCCACGTGTCATGGGACAGCTCCTTTCAGGGACGGTACGCCTGGGGAATGGGCGGCAGCTGCTGGCGGATGTCCTTTTCCATCACATCGCCGCTCAGGGGGTAGAAGCCCAGACGGGCGAAAAACCGCCGCAGCTTCGCGTCGCCGCAGGAAAGACGCAGGAAGCCCACGCCCCGATGGCGTCCGGCACGGATGATCTGGCCCATGGGGGCGATGCCGCGGCCCGTATCGCGGAAGGCGGGGTCCAGCCAGTACCAGCCCAGCCATACGGCGTCCGGCTCGCGGTCCGGCAGCAGCTGATACGCACCGATGAACGTCTCGCCGCTGCGGATGCCCACGGCCTCGCCGCCGTCGGGCACATGGAAGCGCGGACGAAGCTCCTCCGGCAGGGGCAGATAATCCTCGCCGGGGTCCACCATGTTTTTGCTGCGCCACCAGCTTTGTTTGGCGAAGGTGGACAGGCCGCGCTCCGTCAGGTGGCTGTTGTCATCGCGGTACTCCACGCGGAGCTGACCGTTGTCCCAGGTCAGCAGGGAGACGGCGGTGTTGTCGCCATGGGGCGTCTCGCCAATCCCGGACAGGGGGACGCCCTGCAATGTGCCCAGCACGATGCGCAGGGCCGCGCCGTGGGAGAACACCGCCACGGTGCCGCCGTCGTGGGCGGCGCCCACGCGGTGCAGCGCAGGGAGATAGCGATCCAGCACGTCCTGCGCCGTCTCACCGCCCTCCACGTGCCACAGGTCCACGCGGCGGTTGAAGTGGTACATCTCCTGGGGGTATGCCTTGTTCAGCTCGTGCCACGTGTGATTCTCCCACACGCCCATGTGGATCTCGCGGAAGGCGGGCTCCAGATGCAGGGGCAGAGCCTTGGGCAGCCAGATGGCACGGGACGTGATCTGGGTACGGTAGAGGTCGCTGGCATACACGGCGTCAATGTCCACGTCCTGAAAGCGCTGGCGCAGGGCATCGATCTGCTGATAGCCGCGGTAGTTGGTGATCATGCCGTTGTAGTGGCCGTGAGCCATGCGGTAGAGGTTGCCCTCCGCCTCCGCGTGGCGGATAAGATAGATCTTCGTCATACCACTGTCACCCACTGCTTCAGCAGCTGCGCGGCGGCAGGCACGGCCTGCGCCGGTTCCTCCGCGTATTGCAGATCGAAGTCCACCAGCATGGCGCCGTGGCCGTACTCATCGAAGGCGGGGACGGCATTCTCGCCGTCGCACTCCGGCAGCAGCAGGAAGGACTTGGGGCACTGCCGCCGGACATCGCGGATGTCCAGCCGGTAGCCGGTGCCCACCACCAGCGACGCACCGTGGCGGGCCATCTGATCTGCCACCGCCAGGTACAGCGGCCGGTCACCGGCCATGAGACGCTGCACCTCACCACCGCTCTTGTTGCAGGTACGCACCAGGGCGAACACCGCCTGCTCGCCGGCATCGCAGCAGTCGCTGCCCATGTAGGGATCCACGGTGATGGCGTCGGCGCCGTAGCCCTGCCACAGGGCGGGCTCCTCCGCACCGATACCCAGAATGACGTACAGACCCTTGGCGTGGGCGGCGCTGATGAGGTTGGACAGCACGTCCGCGCCCATCATGCCGCAGCGCAGGTAGCTGGCGCCGTGGAGCATCACGGCGGGAAGCGTCTCCGCCGCCGCGTCCAGCAGGGTGGTGCCGTGATAGCGCAGGGCTTCCGCCTCCGCCATGCTGCCCGGGCCGAACATATCGGTGAAGTTTTTCAGAATTTTGGGACTGAGCTTCTCCAGCTCCGGACGCAGGCCCAGGGCCAGGGGCGTCTTTTTCTGCCGGATGCGCTGCTGCAAATCGGTAACGGACATACAGGGGTCCTCCTTTTCCGCAATAAAAATACATTAAATATTATTATACCGCGCTTTGGGGCGATTTGGCAAGAAACACCGCGTGTTTTTTTCGCGGCAGCGGGAGATACTGGTGCTGTACGGAAAAGGAGTGAGATAAAGATGAACTTGACCGCATTTCTGCGGGGCGTCTGCGTCGGCATGGTAGCCGGCGCGGCGGTGGATATGGCGGCGCGCCCCTACCCGAAGCCCAGAAAAACCGTTGTGGGCAAGGCCATGCAGCGGGTGGGAAATACACTGGACTCGGCGCTGGTGACTGTCACATCCATGCTGCACTGAGGGATCACGGCAGGCGGTGGAGGGGCTCTTGGCCCTTCTACCGCCTGCCTGTGCGAAAAAACGGAGTTTTGCAGGAATTACTTCTTGACAAGGACGGTTTTTTTGCTATAATAATTAATGCTGTTCGTCACAGAACTGAATATTTGCAGTGGTATCGAAGAGGTCATAACGAGCACGACTGGAAATCGTGTTGTCGTCAAAAGCGGCACGAGGGTTCGAATCCCTCCCACTGCGCCAGAAAAGCCTGAACGATGCCATGCGGTGAAAGCCGCATGGCATCAGGCATATTTACCTCAGTTGACATGGTTGCCCCTGCCAACTGACGGCATCTCCAAACGACCCAGACCCCGACCGCTCCCCGGCAGTCGGGGCCATTTATCGGCTCTGAACGCCGCTGTCACCTCATCTTGAAAGGAGTGCAGCCCTCTTGGCCTCTGCTACCACCAAAGACATGACCCATGGCGTGCCCTGGCGGCTCATCGCCGGATTTGCCATTCCCGTTTTCCTGAGCCAGCTGTTTCAGCAGCTGTACAACACCGCCGACTCTCTGATCGTCAGCAACTTCCTGGGCGACAACGCGCTGGCCGCCGTCAGCGCCTCCGGTCCCCTGATCTTCCTGCTTATCAGCTTCTTCGCCGGCGCCGCCAGCGGCGTGGGCGTGGCTATCGCCCGCTATTTCGGCGCAGGGGACTATGACAAGGTGTCCCGAACCGTCCACACTGCCGTGCTGCTGGGCCTCATCAGCAGCCTGATCCTCACCGTCATCGGCGTACTGTTCACCCCTACGCTGCTGCTGTGGATGGACACGGATCCCGAGGTGCTGCCCGATGCCATCGGCTACTTCCGGTGCTACTTCGCCGGTGTGGGCGCGGGTGTGATGTACAACACCTTTACCGGCATCATGAACGCTCTGGGCGACAGCAAGCGGCCCCTGTACTTCCTGATCGTCTCGTCCGCGACCAATGTGATCCTGGACCTGCTGTTCGTGGCGGTGCTGCGGTGGGGCGTGTGGTCCGCGGCGCTGGCCACCATCATCTCCCAGGCGCTCAGCGCCGTGCTGTGCGTCATCCATCTGGCCAAGAAGGGCACCATTTATCAGCTGAAGCTGTCGGCCCTGCGGTTGGACGGCCCGCTGCTGCGGGAGATTTTGCGCTACGGCCTGCCCGCCGGTATCCAGAACTCCGTGATCGGCCTTGCCAACGTGGTGGTGCAGACCAACATCAACTCCTTCGGCAAGATGGCCACGGCGGCCTACGGCGCGTATTCCAAGATCGAGGGCTTTGCGTTCCTGCCCGTCACCAGCTTCACCATGGCCATTACCACCTATGTGGGCCAGAATCTGGGCGCGGGTATGAAGCCCCGTGCCAGAAAGGGCGCCATCTTCGGCATCGCGGCGGCGGCTATCATCGCCGAGCTCATCGGTATCGCCACCTATCTGGCGGCGCCGTGGCTGGTGCGGCTGTTCTCCCGTACCCCGGATGTCATTGAGCTGGGCGTGCTGGAGACACGGATCATCTGCCTGTTCTACTGCCTGCTGGCATTCTCCCACGCCATCGCCAGCGTGTGCCGCGGCGCGGGCAAGGCCTTTGTGCCCATGTCCATCATGCTGGGCGTGTGGTGCGTGTTCCGCATTCTCTACATCACCGTGATGATGCAGTGGCGGCACGAGATCGTCTACGTCTACTGGGCCTATCCCATCACATGGGCCATCAGCTCGGTGATCTACCTGCTCTACTTCCTGCTTTCCAACTGGCAGGACGGATTCGATCCCCAGCCGGAGGGGGAGGGCCACAAACACCATCACCACTTCCATCTGGGACATCATAAGTGAGCGCAGCCGAAAGCGCATCCGCGGAAGCGGATGCGCTTTTCGTTTTTTCTCCGCCGGTGGTGGAATAAACGGCAGTAGACAAACAGCGTTCTGCATAGTATACTGTATATGCATTTTCACGAGAGGAAAGAAAGGACGCTGTTTATGACCGGAAAGATCAAGAGCATCGCTGCGCAGTATGCCATGATCACGCTGGCCTGCGCGCTGTACGCCGTGGGCTTCAACTGGTGCTTCGACCCCAACCACCTCAGCGTGGGCGGCTTCACCGGCGTGGCGCAGATCATTAATTTCTTCATTCCTCAGATCCCCATCGGCGTGGCCATTATCGTGCTGAACCTGCCGCTGTTTCTCCTGAGCTGGACCAAGGTGGGGCGGCACTGGCTGTACGCCACGCTGTACGCCACGCTGGTAAGCTCCGGCATGATCGATCTGCTGGCCGGTGTGTATACATTTCGGCCCATGGAGCCCATGCTGGCGGCGGTCTACGGCGGCGTCATCGTGGGCCTGGGCTGCGGTCTGATGCTGCGGTACAGCGCTACCACCGGCGGCACGGAGCTGGCGGCGCGGCTTCTGAAGCTGAAGCTGCCGGGACTGTCCATCGGTACGCTGTGTCTGGCCATCGATACCATCGTGGTGGTGTCCTACGCCGCGGTGTTCCGCGACCTGACCCAGGCGTTGTACGCCATGGTGGCACTGTTCATCATCTCCAAGGTGATGGACCGCGTGGTCTACGGCGGCAACGGTGCCAAAATGGCCTACATCGTTTCCGAACGGTATGAGGAGATCACCGCCAAGCTGCTGGAGCTGGACCGCGGCGTGACGCTGCTGGAGGGGCGGGGCGGATACAGCGGCAAGGCAAAGAACGTGATCCTGTGCGCCTTCAGCCGCGCTCAGATCGTGGCCATCAAGTCCATCGTCAAGCAGGCGGACCCTGACGCCTTTATCATCGTGTGCGACGCCTACGAGATCCTGGGCGAGGGCTTCGGCGTCAACACTCCCAATGGGTTGTGAGAGAGCAAAGAGCCACCCGCAGTCGTAAGACTGCGGGTGGCTCTTTCTATCGTATGTACGTCAATAGCCGATCTTGCGGTCGACGTAGCGGGCCAGAGGACGGCCGGCGGCGTAATTCTCCAGATCCTCGCAGAACAGGGCCACATTCTTATCCCGCGTATAGCCCAGGCTCAGCTGGCCGGAGACGTGAGGCGTCAGCAGGAGGTTCTTGGCGTCCCAGATGGGGTCGCCGTCGGGGATAGGCTCCTGCACGAACACGTCCAGTGCCGCGCCGGCCAACTGCCCGGCGTTCAGGGCGTCCACCAGCGCGGGCTGGTCGATGGCGCTGCCGCGGCCCACATTGATGACGAAGGCGGTCTTGGGCAGCAGGGCGATGCGCCGGCGGGACAGGAAGCCGATGGTGTCCGGCGTGGAGGGCAGGGCCAGCACCAGCAGATCGGTGTCCGGCAGGAGGGACTCCAGCTGGTCGTGGGTATGGACGCTGTCAAAGGCGGGGTCGGCGGGCTTCATGGTGCGGCGGACGCCGCGAATGGACTTGGCACCCATAGCCTTGGCGCGGCGGGCGAACTCGGTGCCGATGTCGCCGGTGCCCACCACGGTGATGGTGCTGCCCATGATGGAACGCATGGGCAGGACGGGGCCCCAGCGGTGGGCGGCGGCCTCCAGCACGTAGGCGGAAGCATGACGCAGCAGCATCAGCGTGACCATGATGAGGTGTTCGGCGATGGTGACGCCGTAGGCACCGGAGGAGTTGGTCAGGATCACGTCGGGGGAAGGGTAGAGGGCGTCATCCAGATAGGCATCCACACCGGCGAAGCTGCCGCAGAACCACTTCAGGCTGGTGAAGGTCCTGAGGGCGGCGCGATCCGGCATGCCATACAGCACCTCGTACTGTCCGGCCAGCTCCGCAGGCACGTGGCCGTCGGGATAATAGTCCGCGGCAAAGCCGCAGCGTGCCGCGGTGCTGCCGATCTGCGCATGGTGATGCGGCTCCAGAAAATCTCCGAGTACAGCAAGCTTTTTCATCGGTATACCTCCAGTAATTTTTCGGCGCAGCGCATACCGTCAGCAGCGGCGGAGAGGATGCCGCCGGCATAGCCGGCCCCCTCGCCGCAGGGGTATATGCCGCGAATATTGGACTCGTATCGGTCATCCCGCACCAGCCGTACCGGCGATGAGGAGCGGGTCTCGATGCCGGTAAGCAGGGCGTCGGGGTCGTCGTAGCCCCGCAGCTTCCGGCCAAGCTCCGGCAGAGCCAGGGCCAGCGTTTCGCTGATGAAGGCGGGCAGGCAGCGCCGCAGGTCGGTGTAGGTGACGCCGGGCAGGTAGCTGGGCTGCACGGTACCTGCACCGGTGGAGGGGCGGCCCGCCAGAAAGTCGCCCACCCGCTGGCAGGGGGCGCGGTAATCGCCGCCGCCCAAGGCGAAGGCGGCGTCCTCCAGCTGCCGCTGAAGCCGGATGCCGGCAAGAGGATGCCCGTCCGGGAAATCGGCGGGTGTGACGTTTACCAGCAGGGCGCCGTTGATGTTCTCGCGGTCACGGGCGTACTCGCTCATACCGTTTGTGACGACGCGCTGTTCCTCCGAGGCGGCGGCCACCACCTGCCCGCCCGGGCAGACGCAGAAGGAAAAGGCGCTGCGGCCGTTGGGCAGGTGGCAGGACAGCTTATAGGTGGCAGGCGGCAGAGCGGGATGGCCCGCCAGCTGCCGGTAGCGGGCGGCGTCCACCGCCGACTGGCGGTGCTCGATGCGGACGCCCATGGCGAAGGGCTTGGGCTCCATGGCGAGGCCGGATTCATACAGCGTCTCAAAGGTGTCCCGCGCGCTGTGGCCCAGAGCCAGGATCAGCCGCTGGGCGGGAATGGTGTAAAGGGAATCGCCTTGTCGGCAGGTGATGGCAGTCAAGGCCCCGTCCTGTGCGGTGAAGCCCTCCAGCCGCGCACCGAAGCGGATGTCCGCACCGGCGTCCAGCAGCTGCTGGCGCAGGTTCCGCAGGGCAATATGGAGCTTGTCGGTACCCACATGGGGCAGGGCGTCGGTGAGGATGCTCTCCGGTGCGCCGCAGGCCACCAACTGTTCCATGATGTAGCGGTGGCGGAGGTCGCGGGTACCGGTGTTCAGCTTGCCGTCGGAGAAAGCGCCTGCGCCGCCCTCGCCGAACTGGACGTTGCTCTCAGTGTCCAGTTGGCCGGTGCGCCAGAAGCGTGTCACGTCCCGGCTGCGCTGCTCCACGGGCTGCCCGCGCTCCAGCAGGATGGGGCGGGCGCCGCAGCGGGCCAGTACCAGAGCGGCGAACAGGCCCGCGGGGCCTGCGCCCACCACGATGGGGCGCACCTCCGGCGGAGCCACGGGGGCGGGGAGGACGTAATGCTCCGGTACGTAGGCGGTGACGCGCTTATCGCGGCAGCGGCGGAGCAGCGCGGCCTCCTGCGGAGCGGAGACGGCCACGGTGTAGACGAAGGTCAGACCCTCCCGTGCATCGATGGCGCGGCGCAGCACCGTCAGGTCCCGCAGGGACGACGGGTCTGTCCGCAGCAGACGGGCGCACTTGGCCGTCAGGTCCGATTCCGGCTGGTCCGGCAGCAGGCGCAGTTGGTCGATCCGCAGCAAATGTCTCACCTCGTTTTCAAAAAGTTAAAATTTCCAGCGGAAACTTAAAGCTTGGATTAAGGAAAGTGCTTATCCTATAAGATAGAAAAAGAAATTTCCCGGCGGCGGTATCATACCACGAATTTCCCGCTGCCACAAGCATCAAAAATCATATGGTCCGCCGAAAGAGGAGGTATTTTTTATGTATTACAACGATGACTTCAGAAGCAGCGACCAGTATCGCTACACCAATCGGGATCAACTGCCCCACGACGACTACGCGCCGGGCCCCAACCGCGCACCGGCGCCTGCGCCGGAGTCTCCCAAGAAGCGGGGATTCTTCCACCGCACTGCCGTGAAGGTGACGGCGCTGATCCTGGCCTGCGCCGTGGCAGGCGGACTGGCAGGCTGGGGCGGCGCGGCCATCGCCGGGAGCAGTGCGTCCAGGACCGCCATCCAGCAGAGCTCGCGCCAGCCCGTGTCGGTGCAGGTGAAGAACGTGGACGGTCAGACCAAGATGGAGCCTGCCGAGGTGTACGCCTCCGTGGTGAACAGTGCCGTGTCCATCAACTGCTCTGCCACCAGCACCAACATCTTCGGCCAGCAGACCCAGACTGCCTCCTCCGGCAGCGGCTTTATCATCACCGAGGACGGTTATGTGGTCACCAACTACCATGTTGTCAGCGGCGCCAGCTCTGTGGAGGTGACGCTGTACAACGGCGACACTTATGATGCCACCGTCATCGGCGGCGACAGCGACTACGATGTGGCGGTGCTGAAGATCAACGCCTCCGGCTTGCAGCCTGTGACGCTGGGCGAGAGCGCCGACGTCAACGTGGGCGACACCGTGCTGGCCATCGGCAACCCGCTGGGCGAGCTGACGTTCTCCATGAGTCAGGGCATCGTGTCCAGCTGTGACCGCGCCATCAACGTGGACGGTACCCCCTTCAACATGATCCAGGTGGACTGCTCCATCAATCCCGGCAACTCCGGCGGCCCGCTGGTGAACCTGTACGGCGAGGTGGTGGGCATCGTGTCCGCCAAGTACTCCACTTACTCCAGCACCACGGTGGAGGGCCTGGGCTTCGCCATTCCCATCAGTGACGTGCGCAGCATCATCACCGACATTATGGAAAACGGCGCTGTGACGGATAAGGCCTACATGGCCATCACCGCCGGCACCATGAATGAGCAGATGGCGGCACAGTTCAATATCGACGTCACGGAGGGCGTGTTCGTCTACTCCGTGGTGGAGGGCGGCGCCGGTGACAAGGCCGGTCTGCGTCTGGGCGATGTCATCACCAAGATGAACGACAAGACCCTGACCTCCCGTCAGGATCTGTCCGCCGCCATGAAGGGTTATCGCGCCGGTGACACCGTGACGCTGACGGTGTACCGCAGCGGGCAGTATATTGAAGTGGAGCTGACGTTTGACACCCAGCCCCAGACCACCGGCTCCGATGACAGCAGCCAGAGCAGCGACAACAGCTACGGCTACGGCAACGGCGGCAACAGCTACGGCGGCCAGATGCCCGACAACTTTCAGGAATTCTACAACTACTTCTTCGGCAACCGCGGCTGAGCGGCGCGGTGAAGGTAAGGGCTACGGAGAGCGGCACACCGTGCCGCTCTCCGCTTTTTTGCGCGTTCGAACCGCTTTTTTCGCGGCGGCAGGCGGCGCAGGAAATTTCTCTTGTACTCCGGCGGGAAGTAGTATATAATATAACGTATTAAATTGGGCTTATTATTTTTGCTGCCATCCGCCGCGGCAAGCGGGCAGGTCCCTGCACCGGCGGGACGGATGGCGGTATTCCGCAGAAAGGAAGTCAGCTATGATAAAAGTCCCCACTGAGCAGGGCGAGATCACCATCAGCGATGCGGTGTTCACCACCATCACCGGCGCGGCGGCCACCAACTGCTTCGGCGTCAAGGGCATGGCACAGCGCAGCATGACGGACGGTCTGGTCCATCTGCTTCGGCCGGAGGCCATGAGCAAGGGCGTCAAGGTCACGTACAACGATGACCATACCGTTTCCATCGAGCTGCACATCGTGGTGGAGAACGGCGTCAACATCGCCACTGTCTGCCGCTCCATTATGAGCGAGGTCAAATATGTGGTCAGTCTCAACACCGGCGTCACCGTGAAGGCGGTTAACGTCTGCGTGGATTCCGTCACTGTGTGACATCGCCGAGAAGGAGAATTAGGACATGACAGATAGGATCAGCGGCGGCGCCTTCAAGCAGATGGTCGCCTTCGGCGCCGCGTGCATCGCACAGCAGAAACAGACCATCAACGACCTCAACGTTTTCCCGGTGCCCGACGGCGACACCGGCACCAACATGTGCCTGACCATCCAGACGGCGGTGAACGAGCTGCGCAAGAATCAGCCCGCCACCGTGGAGGAGGCGGCCAAGATCACGGCCTCCGGCCTGCTGCGGGGCGCCCGCGGCAACTCCGGTGTCATTTTGTCCCTGCTGTTCCGCGGCATGAGCAAGGCTCTGAAGGGCGTGGCGGAGGCGGACGGCGCACAGCTGGCCGCCGCCATGCAGGAGGGCGTGGCCACCGCCTACGGCGCGGTGATGAAGCCCGCAGAGGGCACGGTGCTCACCGTGTCCCGTCTGGCCGCCCAGCGCGCGCTGGAGGCGGCAGGCGAGCGGAACGACGCCGACTATGTGCTGGAGGAGGCCATCAAGACCGGTTATGCCACGCTGGCGGAGACCACGGAGATGAATCCGGTGCTGAAGAAGGCCGGCGTGGTGGATGCCGGCGGCAAAGGCTACCTCATTATTTTGGAGGGCATGCTCCGTGCCCTGCGGGGCGAGGAGATCCCCGAGGTGGAGGAGCAGGCCGAGGAGAAGGCGGACTTTACCGCCATCGGCGATGAGGACATCACCTTCGCCTTCGACACCGTGTTCATCGTGCGCAAGACCACGAACCGCCCGCTGGACGGCCTGCGGGAATATCTGGGCGGCATCGGCGACAGTCTGGTCATCGGCGAGGATGACGAATCCTTCAAGGTTCACGTCCACACCGACACCCCGGGCGACGCCCTGAACGAGGCCCAGAAGTACGGTACGCTGGAGCTGGCCAAGATCGAGAACATGCGCACTCAGGCGGCGGATCTGGCGGCGGGACGCAAGGCCCAGTCCACCGATGATCTGGACGCCATCGAGGAGGAACTGGAGAAGAGCGCCTGCGCCGTGGCCGCACCGGAGAAGCGGTACGGCTTCCTGGCGGTGTGCGCCGGTGAAGGCCTGGCTGCGGTATTCCGCGACCTGGGCGTGGACCGCATCGTCTCCGGCGGCCAGACGATGAATCCCTCCACCGAAGCCATCCTGCGGGAAATCAATCAGACCCCCAGCGAGGCGGTGTTCGTTCTGCCCAACAACAAGAACATCATCATGGCGGCCCAGCAGTGCGTGGGCCTGTCGGAGAAGGAAGTCGTGGTAGTCCCTACGGCCACCGTGCCCCAGGGTATCTCCGCCATGATGAACGTGGACCCCGAGGAACCGGACGCCCAAGTGATCCTGCAGGCTATGACCGACGCTGCGGCCAACGTCACCACGGCACAGATCACCTACGCCGCCCGCAACTCCGATTTCGACGGGTTTGCCATCAACGAGGGCGACTATCTGGCCCTGTGCGATGGCAAGCTGATGGGTACCGACCGGAATCTGGACGTGCTGCTGGAGCGGCTGGCCCGCATGGCGTCAGACAAGGGCGCCGAGTTCATCACCATCTACGCCGGTGAGGGCGTGTCCGACGAGGACGCCGCCCGGGCTGCGGCCCTGTTCGAGACAGTGTGCCCTCAGGCGGAGGTCAGCGCCCTGCCCGGCGGGCAGCCGGTGTATTACTACATCGTGGCCATTGAATAGCGACAACAAAGCGTAATATTCGACGAGAATATTGCGGACGGTAGAGAAAAAGGACCCGTGAACGCCCTGTAAGGGTGGTCACGGGTCCTTTTGGTTTCGGTTACAGGTTCAGAACGGACAGGAGGGACTGGGTTTCCGACGCCTGCTGCCGCGGCGTGGCGCTGTTGCAGCGCAGCTCCCGCACGGAGCGCTTCAGGCCGCCGCAGAACACCAGCTTCCCCCAGCGGCGCACCTCCATCAGGGGGGTGAGCCAGCGGTGCTGCTCCAGCACGGGGTAGTGGTGCTTCAGGGTGTCGTAGGGCAGGAAGATGCGGGAGGCGGCGTACCGCAGCTTGCCGCCCTGCTTTTGCTGCCGCACCGTGATGCGGTTTTCCATGCTGCCGTACAGGCCGCCGCGGAGGATGTAGGAGGTCATCTGGTCGGTAACGGCGGTGGGGGCCGCGCCGCCGAACCACACCTCTGACAGGAGCTCCGCCTGCTGGGCGAAGGCGGACAGGCCGCCCTCCGTCAAAAGGTGGTCACGGCTCCGGCGGTCGAAGGGGATGCGGTGGGTCAGCACCCAGACATCCAGCAGCGGGCGGATGCCGCAGCCACCGGTGGAGACGAAGTGCTTGGCCATGTGGGCCATGTGGTAGAAGTAGAACAGATCGTCCGGCATGTCGTACCGGAGGGTGCTGTCCCCGTGGGGCACGGCGGTATCCCAGACGCGGCGCAGCACTGCGGCGGCGTCGTTCACCATGCCGTCCTCAATGAGGTCGTAGTGCAGCTCTATGTGGGAGCCGGCGGGGGCAGTGAGGGCCACATCGTGGGTGCTTTTCTCGCCGATGGTGAAGCCATTCTCGCAGAGAAGGGCCACGGCGCGGTCCAGATCGGCGGGGTGTACCAGCACGTCGATGTCGCAGCTGGTACGCATCCACGGCTGGGGGTAGTACTGCCGCAGCACCGAGCCTTTCAGGGGCAGGAACGGTATCTGCCCGTGGGTGAGCAGGGCATCCAGCTGGGCCAGATCGCTGCCCTGCGTCTCGCAGCGGTAGACGGCCAGCAGCACCTGCTTTTCAAAAGCGGCCCGCAGGGGACCGTCCGGCAGCAGGCCGCGGTGCAGCAGGGCGCTGCCGGCGAGGTGGGCCAGATCGTAGGTTTTAGACAGGGCGTACAGGTGTGCCGCCTCATCCGCCGTCAGGGCAGGGAGGGGCGGCTCTCCGCCGCAGACCTGACCGGTCAGCAGGGACATCATCACGCCGGTGATCCGGTCCATAGGGGCACCTCCTTTGGGGTCAGTCACGGAAATACAGATCGCGGGTGTAGACCTTGTCCGGCACGTCGCGGATATCGTCGCTGTACCGGTTGGCCACGATCACGTCGCTGACGCGCTTGAACTCGTCCAGATCGCGGATGACGCGGCTGTTGAAGAACCGGTCCTCGCGGAGGGCGGGCTCATAGACCACCACCTCCACACCCTTGGCCTTGATGCGCTTCATGACGCCCTGAATGGAGGACTGGCGGAAGTTGTCGCTGCCGGCCTTCATGGTCAGACGGTAGATGCCCACCGTCCGGGGGTGTCTGGCCAGGATCTGCTCCGCGATGAAGTCCTTGCGGGTGCTGTTGGCCGCCACGATGGCGGAGATGATGTTCTGGGGCACATCGCGGTAGTTGGCCAGCAGCTGCTTGGTGTCCTTGGGAAGGCAGTAGCCGCCGTAGCCGAAGGAGGGGTTGTTGTACTGGTCGCCGATGCGGGGGTCCAGACAGACGCCCTCGATGATGGCCCGGGTGTCAAGACCGCGGACCTGGGCGTAGGTATCCAACTCGTTGAAGTAGCTGACGCGGAGGGCCAGATAAGTGTTGGCGAACAGCTTGACAGCCTCCGCCTCCGTGGGAGCCATGAAGCGGACGGGAATGTCCTTCTTGACGGCACCCTCCCGCAGCAGGGCGGCGAAGTCCTCCGCGGTCTGCCGCAGCTGGGAGTCGTCCCGGGAGACGCCCACCACGATGCGGCTGGGGTAGAGGTTGTCGTACAGTGCGCGGCCCTCCCGCAGGAACTCGGGGCTGAACAGGAGCCGGCGGCAGCCGTGCTTGACCCGGGCGCTCTCGGTGAAGCCCACGGGCACGGTGGAGCGGATCACCACGGCGGCACTGGGGTTCACGGCCATGACCTGACGGATGACGCTCTCCACCGACGAGGTGTCGAAATAATTCTGGTCGGGGTCGTAGTTGGTGGGGGTGGAGATCAGCACCAGCTCCGCATCACGGTAGGCGCTGTCGCCGTCGGTGGTGGCGGTCAGGTCCAGCGGACGGGTGGACAGGTACTCCTGTATTTCGGAGTCGGCGATGGGGGAGATGCGGCGGTTGATAAGATCCGCCTTCTCGGGGACGATGTCCACGGCGGTGACCGTGTTGTGCTGGGCCAGCAGGACGGCCATGGACAGACCGACATAGCCGGTCCCGGCGATGGCGATACGCATAGGGGACCTCCTTATGAGCGGGGGCGCAGAAGTGGATGAAGTATGTGCAGGCTTCTGCGCCGCGGGGGCGGGATACCCGGCAAATGCGGGGAGAAACCCGCGATTTTCAACGTTTTTACTGTACCATAAACGGGAGGGAAAGGCAAGGAAAAAGGCTGCTTCTTATCGGCGGCTTATTCAGCACAACCGCAATACAGCGCGGAGAAACGACAACAAATCGTATAAAACGGCAAAAAGAACACCCTGTGTATTCACACAGGGCGTTCTTTGGGGTACGACGGCGGTACAGGGGACACGCTTTACAGTGCTGCGTGGGTCAGGCCAGAGTCTCCATCTCCTGATTGACGCGCTCCTCGCAGCTGCGCATGGCCAGAATGGTCTTTTCCATCAGCTCCTCGATGGGCCAGCCCAGGCGCTCGGCGCCGGTGTTGATGACATCGCGGGAGCAGCCGGCGGCGAACTTCTTGTCCTTGTACTTTTTCTTCAGACTGCTGACCTCCATGTCCATGACGCTCTTGCTGGGGCGCATGCGGGCGGCGGCGCCGATGAGGCCCGTCAGTTCGTCGGCAGCGAACAGCACCTTCTCCATTTCGTGGGTGGGCTCCACATCGCAGCACAGGCCGTAGCCGTGGGAGCAGACGGCGTGGATGAACTCATCGGAACAGCCGGCCTTTTTCAGCAGCTCAGGCGCCTTGACGCAGTGCTGCTCCGGCCACATCTCAAAGTCAATGTCGTGGAGCAGGCCCACCGTGGCCCAGAAGTCCGCATCCTCGCCGCATCCCAGCTCGTTGGCATACCAGCGCATGACACCCTCCACCGTCAGACCGTGCAGAATGTGGAACGGTTCCTTATTATATTCTTTCAGGGCGGCCAGCGCCGCTTCGCGGGAGATGCACTCTTTCATCTTCCAGACCTCCTTTGTGGTGTTGAATTACCCCCCTATTTTAGCAGGTTATTCCCTGTTGTCAAGCTGCTTTCCAACAGGTGCAGCAGGGAGGCGGCGTGGCCGTACTCCGCCTGACTGAAGCGGCGGAAAATGTCCCGCAGACACACGTCCTCCGTGTCTTCCGCAGCCTGGGCGTAGGCCCAGCCGCCGCAGGTTTCCTCGCGGTACAGCTCCCGCAGCAGCCGGCACCAGGACAAGCGGGGCTCCTTTCCCACGGGGGTGGGGGGCTGGTAGTACCGGCCGGTCAGCAGATAGTGGGCGGCCAGCAGTGTGCGGGCATGGGCCAACTCCTCATCCGACAGGCGCAGCAGCGTCCGGCGGGCCGAAGGCGGGGCGCAGCGGACCTGACGGCGGTAGGCGCGGGCCATGGACAGCTCCTCATCGATAAACCGCCGCAGGCGATGGGTGCTGTCCTCCGGCGGCGGGGCGGCGATGCCGCAGCTGCCGGTATCCGCGGCGGGCGCTTCCAGCGGCGGCAGTGACTGTGCCACCCGCTGCCAGACCTCGCGGGTCAGCTTTTGGTCATAGGCGATGTTCAGTTCCTGCTCCATGTTTGAACGCCTCCTTCTCACGGCATACTATGCGCAGAGGGGCGGCGGTGCGCCTGCGGCGCCTGGTTGCGGCAAAATACGCAGGAAAAGATTGCTTTTTGCGGGGGAATCTGTTACACTGACGGGGTTGTAAAGTCACAGCACTTTTTCTTTTGACTGTTGCAGATGCCATAAAGCGGCGTGGAAAGCTCTGGTATACTGCTGTCAGATATTACCTCAAAGAGGGGAGAGGCATTCATGCTGGAACTGCAGAATATCTGTTATCGCGTATCCACTCCCGATGGGGAGCAGGACATTCTCAAAAACGTCTCCATCACCATTCCCGACCACAAGCTGGTGGTGTTCACCGGCCCCAACGGCGGCGGCAAGACCACGCTGGCCAAGGTTATCATGGGGCTGGTGCAGCCCACGTCCGGCCGCGTACTGTATAACGGCGAGGACGTGACGGACATGTCCATCACGGAGCGGGCCCGCCGCGGTATCAGCTACGGCTTTCAGCAGCCGCCGCGGTTCAAGGGCATCACGGTCCACGACCTGTTGCTTCTGGCGGCGGGACAGGAGAAGCTCAGCAAGGACAAGTGCTGCGCGTACCTGACCAAGGTGGGCCTGTGCGCCAACGACTATCTGGACCGCGAGGTGGACGTGTCCCTGTCCGGCGGCGAGGTCAAGCGCATCGAGATCGCCACCATTCTGGCGCGGCAGAGCGACCTGATGATCTTCGACGAGCCGGAGGCGGGCATCGATCTGTGGAGCTTCGCGCGGCTCACCGAGACCTTTGAGCAGATCCATCAGGAGGGGCAGGCCACCATGATCATCATCTCCCATCAGGAGCGCATCATCCGTCTGGCGGACGAGATCGTGGTCGTCGCCAACGGACAGATCGCCCACCGCGGCAGCACCCAGGAGATATTCCCGCTGATCCTGGCGAATACGCTGGGCGGCTGTCCCGTGCTGGATAGAAAGGAGGGCGTACAATGATCACCGATATTGATGCCAAGCTGCTGGAAAAAATCGCCGACCTGACGGGCAAGCCCGTGGGCGCCTTCAATATCCGGAAGGACAGCGGCTGCGAGGCCCGCCAGTCCACGGAGCACATCGACATCACGCCCCGCGCCGACGGGAAGCAGGGCATCGACATCCGCATCAAGGCGGGCACCAAGGGGGAGAAGTGCTACATCCCCGTCATCATCAGCAAGACCGGCCTGAGCGAGCTGGTCTACAACGACTTCTACGTGGGCGACGACTGCGACGTGGAGATCGTGGCAGGCTGCGGCATCCATAACTCCGGCTGCGACGAGAGCCGTCACGACGGCGTGCATACCTTCCACATCGGCAAAAACGCCCGGGTGCGGTACAGCGAGAAGCACTACGGCGAGAACGACCCCGGTCAGACCGGCGGCAACGTGATGAACCCCAAGACCGTGGTGTATCTGGGAGAGAACTCCACCATGCAGATGGACACCATCCAGATCCGCGGCATTGACTCCACCAAGCGGGAGACGGACTTCTTCTGCGAGGCCGGCAGCGAGGTGGTGGTGACGGAGCGCCTGCTGACCCATGGCAGTCAGACGGCGGAGAGCGATATGAACATCCAGCTCAACGGCTGCGATGCCAAGGGCCGCGTCATCTCCCGCTCCGTGGCGCAGGACCAGTCCCATCAGGTATTCCGCCCCGTCATGGTGGGCAACGCCCAGTGCTTCGGCCACGTCCAGTGCGACAGCATCATCATGGGCCGGGCCAAGATCGAGTCCGTACCGGCCATCACCGCCAACTGTCCCGATGCGCAGCTCATCCACGAGGCGGCCATCGGCAAGATCGCCGGCGACCAGCTGCTGAAGCTGGAGACGCTGGGCCTGACGGAGGAGGAGGCCGAGGACACCATTCTCAGGGGCTTCCTGGCGTAAGCACACACGAAATACCGGAAAAAGACCGCCTCGGGCGGTCTTTTTTTCCACCGCGCTTGCATGCGCCGCGGAAAGATGGTATGATATATAGTCGAAAAATATAAGGGAGGTTATCCTCTATGAAATTAGGTATCGTGGGGCTGCCCAACGTGGGCAAGAGTACCCTGTTCAACGCCATCACCAATGCCGGCGCCGAAAGCGCCAACTATCCCTTCTGCACCATTGAGCCCAACGTGGGTGTGGTGGCCGTGCCGGACGCGCGGCTGGACAAGCTGGCAGAGATGTACCAGCCGGACAAAAAGACGCCCGCCGTCATTGAGTTCGTGGACATTGCCGGCCTGGTAAAGGGCGCCAGTCAGGGCGCGGGCCTGGGCAACAAGTTCCTGGAGAACATCCGCCGCACCGACGCCATCGTTCATGTAGTGCGCTGCTTCGATGACGAGAACATCATGCACGTGGTGGCGGACGCCAGCCAGAACGTGCCGGTAGATCCGCTGGGCGATATCGGCACCATTGATCTGGAGCTGATCATGGCGGATCTGGAGATGGTGAACCGCCGCGTGGAGAAGGCGGCAAAGGCTGCCAAGGGCGACAAGAAGTTCCTCCACGAGGCCGAGGTGTTCAAGGCGCTGGCTGCCCATCTGGATGCCGGTAAGTCCGCCCGCACTTTCGAGTGTGATAAGGACGACCGCGCCATCATCGAGACGGCGGATCTGCTGAGCCTGAAGCCCATTATTTACGCCGCCAACATGGATGAGGACGGCTTTGCCAACTACGAGGATAACGGCTATTTCCGGTCCGTCCGTGAGCTGGCGGAGAAGGAGGGCGCGCAGGTGCTGCCTATCTGCGCCAAGCTGGAGCAGGATATCGCCGAACTGGACGATCCCGAGGAGCGGGCCATGTTTCTGGCGGATCTGGGCATTGAGAAGTCCGGTCTGGACCGGCTGATCCAGTGCTCCTACGACCTTCTGGGCCTGATTTCCTTCCTGACCTACGGCAAGGACGAGTGCCGCGCCTGGACCATCAAAAAGGGCACCAAGGCCCCCCAGGCCGCAGGCAAGATCCATTCTGACATCGAACGGGGCTTCATTCGCGCAGAGACCATCAATTTCGACGAGATGATGGCTTGCGGCGGCAGCGTGGCCGCCGCCAAGGAGAAGGGCCTGCTGCGCTCCGAGGGTAAGGAGTACGTGGTGAAGGACGGCGACATGATCTACTTCCGCTTCAACGTGTAAAAAACCATCCGGAGGCGGCGCAGGCGGCAGCTCTGCGCCGCCTTTTTGTATGCCGAGTGGACAAAATAAGCGGATTTTGGGCATATTATCCAAAAAAGAACACATAATTTCTACCGCACAAGACGGGAAAGTGCTTGTCCGGCGCGGGCGGTACGGCGTATAATAAACCCATTATTGTGATTTGGGCACAAGCGAAACGGGAGAGAAAGGAAAATCTATATGGAAAAACGGTATACGCTGCCTGTTGCCATCGCGCTGGTGGTGGGCACGGTCATCGGCTCCGGCGTGTTCTTCAAGGCGGAGGCGGTGCTGACAAAGACCGGCGGCAATCTGTCCGTGGGCATTCTGGCTTTCATTATTATGGGCGTGGTGATGATCATCAGCGCCTGCACCTTCGGCGTGGTGGCCCAGAGCCATCAGGACGTGGAGGGGCTGGTGGGCTACGCCCGGGCCTCCTGCGGAAAGACCTACGGCTACTATGTGGGATGGTTCATGGCGGTCATCTACTACCCCTCGCTGGTGGCGGTGCTCAGTTGGCTGCCCGCCCGCTATTTCGGCGTGCTGATGGGCTGGGAGGATGCGGTGATAGGCGGCCGCACCATGATGCTGGCGGGGGTGTTCATGATCGTCACCTACACCATGAACGCGCTGGCCCCGCGGCTGGCGGGGCGGTTTGCCATCACCACCACCGTCATCAAGCTGATCCCGCTGCTGCTGATGGCCGTGGTGGGTACTATCGTAGGACTCGGCAACGGTATGACCAGCTTCAACTTCACCCACGTGGTGACGGAGATCCCCTTCGCGGAAGGACTGTTCGGCGCAGTGGTGTCGCTGGCCTTCGCCTTTGAGGGGTGGATCTGCGCCACCTCCATCGGCACGGAGTTGGAGAACCCCAAGAAGAACATGCCCCGCGCCCTGCTGATCGGCACCGTCATCATCGCCGTGGTGTATGTGGTGTACTACATTGGCCTTGCCGGCGCGGTGGAGTCGGAGGTCATGATGGCCGGCGGCGAGGCCGGCGCAAAGCTGGCCTTCCAGAACGTATTCGGGCAGGTGGGCGGCGCGCTGATCTTTGCGTTCGTGGTCATATCCTGCTGGGGAACCTGCAACGGCCTGACCATGGCCGTGACCCGCGGCATGTTCGACCTGGCCAGCGAGTGCGAAAGCCCGCGGCTGGCCATGTTCCGCAGCGTGGATCCCAACACCGGTATGGCCAACAATTCTGCGGTGTTCGGCCTGCTGGTCAGCTCTCTGTGGCTGCTGTACTTCTACGGCGGCACGATCATGAACGGCTTCGGCCCCTTCAAATTCGACTCCTCGGAGCTGCCCATTATCACGCTGTACGTCCTGTATATCCCCATCTACATCGCTCTGATGCGCCGCCGCGACCTGCCCGCCTTCCGCGGAAAGGTTATGCCGGTGCTGGCGATCCTATGCTCACTGTTCATGGTGTTCGCAGCCGTCTATTCCCACGGCGTGAATGTGGCGTGGTATCTGGTGGTGTTCGCGGTCATCGAACTCATCGGCGCGGTATTTCGCGGCCGGACGGCGTAACGGCATCTTACAGGAAAATCCCCCGGCTTTGCCGGGGGATTTTTATTTTGTCTGTGCGGGAATAAGATCGGGGTTCCGACAGAAAACGGCGTATTCTGCGGCCCGCGTGTGCTACCATAGCTCCAGCAAACGACAGGGGGGAGCATCATGGAACAGAGAAACGCCGTACCGCAGGGGACGGCACGGCCACGCCCGCCGCGAACGGCGGAGGAGCGGCAGCGGGACCGGCGGCTGGCCCTCTCACTGCTGACGCGGCTGGCGGCAGCGGCGGCAGCACTGGCGGTGCTGCTGGGCGTGGTGCTGCTGGTGACGCAGGCGGAGGGGCAGGACATGTTCCCCGCCGTAAAGGACGGGGATCTGCTCATCGCCTACCGGCTCCAGCGCCGGTGGGCGCAGGACGACCTGGTGCTGTACCGGCAGGAGGGGGTGCTGCGGCTGGGCCGCGTGGCCGCCGTGGGCGGTGATGTGGTGATGCTGGAGGAGGACGGTACGCTGCGGGTCAACGGTACCCTCCACGCGGGAGAGGTGCTGTATCCCACATATCCCGCCGGTGGGGTGACGTATCCCTACACCGTGCCGGAGGGCTGTCTGTTCATACTGAACGACTACCGTACCCACGGACGGGACAGCCGTCACTTCGGCGCGGTGCCGCAGCAGGACGCGGCGGGGAAGGTCATCACCCTGCTGCGCCGCCGCGGGCTGTAAGGGGGGGACGGACATGCTGCCCTATAAGGTGCTGAAATTTTTCGACGATGTCACCAGCGCGCTGGTGGCGGTGCTGCTGGCGCTGCTGGCGGTATACGCGGGCTACGCCCTGTGGGACAACCAGCAGGTGTACGCGGCGGCGGAGGAGGTGCAGGCGTCTCTTCTGACCCTGAAGCCCCAGGAGGGAGGGGCACCCTTTGCGGAGCTGCGGGCGGTGAACGCCGACGTGTGCGCCTGGGTGACGCTGGACGGTACCGGCGTAGATTACCCCGTGGTGCAGGGAAAGGACAACCTGACCTACGTGAACACCGACGTGTACGGGAATTTCTCCCTGGCGGGCACCATCTTTCTGGATACCCGCTGCGCACCGGACTTCGCCGGCGGGTACAGCCTGCTGTACGGCCACCACATGGTCAGCGGCCAGATGTTCGGCGACCTGGAGAAGTATCAGGATGCGGCGTTCCTGCGGGAGCACCGGACGGGAACCCTGCTGCTGCCGGACGGCGCCTGCACGCTGGAGGTGTTCGCCTGCCTGCTGGTGCCGGCATCGGGGGAACACATCTTCCGGCCGGAGCACTGGCAGGAGGACGTATCGCCGCTGCTGGACTGGGCCGAGGGGGAGGCCCTGTGCTGGGAGACGACGGACCGACCGCAGCGGGTGCTGGCCATGTCCACCTGCTCGTCGGCGTTCACCGACGCCCGCACCGTAGTGCTGGCGGCCATACAAGAGGGATGAGGAGCACCTCGTCCCTCTTGCCATCTGCGGGAAGGCGTGGTAAGATAGCACCGACCTGCGGCGGGGTGTCCCGCCGATGAAAGGAACGATGCTGCATGAAATACAAAGCGATCTTATTTGATATGGACGGCACGCTGCTGGACACGCTGGCGGATATGGTCAGCGCGGTGAACCACATCCTGTCTGTCCACGGCTGGCCCCTGCGCACAACGGAGGAGGTCCGCGCCTTCGTGGGCAACGGCGCACGGCGGCTGATGGAGCGGGCTCTGCCGCCCACCGTCACCGGCGAGGACTTCGAGACGGTGCTGACGGAGTACCGGGACTGGTATCAGGCCCACAACTGCGTGGACACCGCGCCCTACGCCGGTATTCCGGCGGTGCTGGCGGCGCTGGCGGAGGCGGGCATTAAGACGGCGGTGGTGTCCAACAAGCCGGACGCCACCACCAAAACGCTGGCCGCCCGGTTCTTTCCGGGGCTGCCCGCCTTTGGGCAGCGGGACGATGTGCCGCCCAAGCCCGCGCCCGATCTGGTGTTCCGCGCGCTGGACACGCTGGGCGTAGCCGCTGCCGACGCCGTCTACGTGGGGGACAGCGAGGTGGACGTGGCCACGGCCCGTAACGCGGGACTGCCGCTGGCGGCGGTGAGCTGGGGCTTTCGGGGCCGTCAGGCGCTGGCAGAGGCCGGCGCGGCGGTCATCGTGGACACGGCGGCGGAGCTGCTGGAGGTTCTGCGGTAAAACGCGGTAAGACCTGTTGACAAACCGCAAAAAGCGGTTTATACTATTCCCCATCAAAAAGGCATTGACGGAGAAGAAACTGTTTTCCAACGGCCAAAGAGAGGGACGCCCCGGCTGAAAGCGTCCTGCCTGCGGCGCAGCCTGTACCACTCCCGAGCCGCCTGCGACGAGCAGGACGGGGGCTTCCCGTTACAGAAGTCACGAGCGACGGCGTATGCCGTAAGCAGGGTGGAACCGTGGAGTAAAGTCATTTACCTCACCCCTGAAACACATCAGGGGTGGGGTTATTTTTATACCCGCCCCCAAAACAAGGAGGACTGTACCATGAGCGAGGAAAACATCTACACGTTTGAAAACGAGCAGTACCGCAAGACGTACTGGCATACCTGCTCCCACATTCTGGCGCAGGCGGTGAAGCGCCTGTGGCCGGAGGTGAAGCTGGCCATCGGCCCCAGCATCGACAACGGCTTTTACTACGATCTGGATGCACCCTTTGCCTTTACCCCCGACAACCTGGCGGAGATCGAGGCAGAGATGCGGAAGATCTGCAAGGAGAAGCTGAAACTGGAGCGCTTTGAGCTGCCCCGCGCCGAGGCCATCAAGTTCATGGAGGAGAAGGAGGAGCCCTACAAGGTGGAGCTGATCAACGACCTGCCGGAGGACGCCCACATCTCCTTCTACAAGCAGGGCGAGTTCGTGGATCTGTGCGCCGGCCCCCATGTGGACTCCACCGGCCGCATCAAGGGCAACGGCATCAAGCTGACCGCCTGCAACGCCGCCTACTGGCGCGGCGATTCCAGCCGCCAGCAGCTCCAGCGTATCTACGGCGTGGCGTTCCCCAATAAGGACGAGCTGGAGGCGTATCTGAAGGAGCGTGAGGACGCGCTGAAGCGCGACCACAACAAGCTGGGCCGCGAGCTGGAGTATTTCACCACCGTGGACTGCATCGGTCAGGGCCTGCCCATCCTGCTGCCCAAGGGCGCACGGGTCATCCAGCTGCTGCAGCGCTGGGTGGAGGACACCGAGCAGGAGAGAGGCTATCTGCTGACCAAGACGCCCCTGATGGCCAAGCGGGAGCTGTATAAGATCTCCGGCCACTGGGATCACTATCTGGACGGCATGTTCATCATGGGCGACCCCATGGATGAGACCAAGGAGTGCTTTGCCCTGCGTCCCATGACCTGCCCGTTCCAGTATCAGGTCTTCCTGAACCGGGGGCGCAGCTATCGCGACCTGCCCATGCGTCTGGGCGAGACGTCCACCCTGTTCCGCAACGAGGATTCCGGCGAGATGCACGGTCTGATCCGCGTCCGCCAGTTCACCATCTCCGAGGGCCATCTGGTGCTGCGTCCCGACCAGCTGGAGGAGGAGTTCAAGCAGTGCCTCGACCTGGCCAAGTACTGTCTGGGTACTGTGGGCCTGCTGGATAAGTGTACGTTCCGCTTCTCCCAGTGGGACCCCGCCAACCCCAACAACAAGTACGAGGGTACGGCGGAGCAGTGGGATCACGCACAGTCCGTGATGGAGCGCATCCTGAAGGACCTGGACGTGGACTACACCGTGGGCATCGACGAGGCCGCGTTCTACGGCCCCAAGCTGGATATCCAGTACAAGAACGTCTACGGCAAGGAGGATACCCTTGTCACCATCCAAATCGATATGCTGCTGGCCGAGCGCTTCGGTATGTACTATATCGACGAGAACGGCAACAAGGCCCTGCCCTATATCATCCACCGCACGTCTCTGGGCTGCTACGAGCGGACGCTGGCCTACCTCATCGAGGAGTACGCCGGCGCGCTGCCCACGTGGATGATGCCGGAGCAGGTGCGCTTCCTGCCCATTACCGACCGCGCCGCCGACTACTGCGCCCAGCAGGCCGCGGAGCTGCGTAAGCAGGGCTTCCGCGTGGAGGTGGACAGCCGCAACGAGAAGGTGGGCAAGAAGATCCGCGAGGCTACGCTGGAGAAGATCCCCTATATGCTGGTGGTGGGCGACCGCGACATGGAGGCGGGCACCGTCTCCGTCCGTACCCGTACCGGCGAGGATCTGGGCGCCATGTCCCTGGCGGATTTCAGCGCTCTGCTGCGCGACGTAGTGGACAGCAAGGCCCGCAAGTAAGCGGAACACATACCGTTAAAAAAGAGGAGCATCTTGGGGCACCCTCCGTGAGGAAGGTGCCCCAACTGCTTTACATTTGACTCCTTTTCGGATTGTGTTGTCACAATCCGATGCTCGCTATCCCTATGGACTCGGTGACGTATGCTTCGTATTATTTGTTTATAACTTCTTTGTACCAAGTTGGAACGGGTTTTGTCATATTATCATACCAACTTAGTACATCTTTTGCTTGATTTACCATTACTTGAATTTTGCTCTGACCAAAAGGAATTGCCCAAGGCACAGAAGATAAAGTATTACTGCTGATATAAAGTGCGAGCAACTCCCAAAACTGAACCGGCACATCATTATCGAAGTACCCGTTTACCATTCCGGTTGCAAATAAAGGAGCAGCTTGAGCGCACCACACAATGCGGTTAAATTCTTCCCACGGATCTCCAAAGTCATTTCTGTTAAAATCAATAATGTAAAGTTGCTTATCATTCCCTATCATCATATTGCCGATATGATAATCTCCGTGCTGATAAGTTCGAGGGCGACCGCTGAGTAAATATCTGTGAGCATTAATGTAATCAATGAAGGCTTGCCCATTTTCGTACTTGATAGGACATTCTTCATACATTTTGATTTTGCGGTCTGCTTTACGATTAAAGTAAATTTCCCAATCTTCTATTCCTTTGGAAGCTGGGATTTTGTGAATCTCCTTCAGTATTCTTCCCGCTTCAAAACCATAAGAATATTGTTCTTCGCATGTTAAATTATGTACATTTTCTTCTACATCAACGCCATCTATCCAAGTTTGAATAGAATAAACTCCTTCATCAGATGTACCGAACTCTAAAGGTTTGCACATTGGCACACCGAGAGTTGCTACCTGACTCATAAGTTCATATTCACTTTTCTTTCTGTCATACTGTTCAATCGGAGAAACACGAAGCAAAAATCTTTTTCCTTGTTCGTCAGTAAGACAGTATTTTTTATCTTCTGACCAACCTTTATCTATTAGTTGCTTTGTAATAAACTTATGTTGTGGCACAGTCTTTCCCCCCTTCAGATAGCAAATAGTTATTTGCTATCTGAAAATTATTATATCATAAAATGATTTTTCCGCAAACCAGTCATTTTGACGACTTACAAAAGCAAAAAGGGAAACGACTTCCTTGCGGAGTGTTTCCCTTGGATGCTCCTCTTTTTTGCGCCCCTGCCCCTGCATTTTGACCGGTTGATTTGCAGGAAAAGTGGAAAATTCCTGCAATTTTGCAGGATTGCCATTCAAAATCACAATTTACCATGTTGTTCAGTGAAAACATCGATCGTGCCAAAACTCCGACAGAATCGGAATAGTGCATAAAAAACGGCGGCGAAATCAGACAAATCGGACAACGCTTGTGAAAAAACTTTTTCAAAAAAATGAATTTTTATGTATTTGGATGTTGCAAAACAGGAAAAGCCGCGTTATAATGGGCGCTGTAAGAGCAAGCCCCTCAAGCGGAGGGGTATATGAAGGAGAAGACTGTTATGAAGAAACTGATGAGCATGATCCTTGCCCTGATGATGGCGCTGAGCCTGGTGGCCTGCGGCGATAAGGGCGGCAGCGGCGACAACGGCGACAACGGCGACAGCGCCAGCAAGCCCGAGCATACCGACACCACTACGGTGGCGGTGGGCGCGGTGATCCTGGCCCGCGACGATGTGGCTGAGGACGATGTGTACAAGTTCGTGGCCGATATCTTCGACAACGCCGCAGACCTGGTGACCAGCCACGCCAAGTACGGCGAGCTGAGTCTGGAGTACGGCGCGTCCATCACCTCCGTACCCTATCACCCCGGCGCTGCCAAGTACTTCGCTGAGAAGGGCATCGATGTGGCCGCCGTCAAGGATGGCGCTGGCACCGGCGCTTCCCGCAACCTGCGGTTCGTCACCGGCGGCGAGTCCGGCACCTACTACGCCTTCGGCTCCGTCATCGCCCAGCACGCCACCAACAACGCCGGCGTGAACGTGGTGGGCCTGTCCGGCAACGGCTCCCAGGCCAACGTGCAGGAGCTGGTGGACGGTACCGCCGACTTTGCGTTCTGCCAGTCTGACGTCATGGCCTACGCCTACAACGGCACCAACCTGTTCGACACCAAGGTGGAGGGCTTCTCCACGGTGGCCGCCCTGTACATGGAGCAGGTGCAGATCGTCACCACCAACCCCGATATCAAGACCGTGGCTGACCTGGCCGGTAAGTCCGTGTCCATCGGTGCTCCCGGCTCCGGCGTGTACTTCAACGCTATCGATGTGCTGAGTGCCTACGGTCTGACCGAGAACGACATCAAGCCCACCTACCAGTCCTTCGGCGACAGCGCTGACGCCCTGAAGAACGGCCAGATCGACGCTGCCTTCATCGTGGCCGGTGCGCCCACCACCGCCGTCACCGACCTGGCCACCACCAAGGATACCTATCTGGTGAGCCTGGATGATGAGCACGTGACCAAGCTGCTGGAGACCTCTGACTACTACACCAAGACTGTTATCGCCAAGGATGTGTACTTCGGCGACTGATCCTTAACGCGGATTTGACACTTTACGAGGCTGCGGCGGGGCATCCCGCCGTAGCCCTCGCATTATTCTGAAAAGATCGAGAGGATCGCCACTATGAGCAAAGACAAGAAAAAACCGGATACCCGCCCGGCGGCAGGGGCGGAGACCTCTGCCGAGGAGGCTGCGGATCTGGATGCGGTGATGCGGAAGTATGACCGCGAATCTGCCACCCGCATGTGGGAAGGCACGCCCCAGCTGCTGATCCGCATCCTGATGGCGGTCTTCGGCGTGTTCTGCATCGGTATGACCCTGTTTTCCAAGGATATGCCGGAGATCCGGCTCACCCTGTTCGTGGGCTGCATCGTCATCATCGGCTTCCTGACCTACCCTGCCAGCAAGCGTCATGTGCGGGTGAACTACCTGCCCTGGTACGACATCGTGCTGATGGTGGTGGGCGCGTTCTGCTTCTTCTATTTCGCGCTGAACGCTATGACGCTGGTGCGCCTGTCCACCCGTATCGAGACTGTCCACGTCGTCATCGGCGTGGTGGGCATCCTGATCCTGATGGAGCTGTGCCGCCGCTGCGTGGGCGTGCCCATCCTGTGCGTGGCCGGTGCGCTGATCGTCTATGCGTTCATCAACCAGCTGAGCTACGCCGGTGCCGTCAACGGCGCTACGCTGTATGACGCCCTCAAGACCATCATCTACAAGCTGTTCTACACCACCTCCGGCGTTATCGGCACGCCCATCAGCGTGTGCTACACGTACATCGTGCTGTTCATCATCTTCGGCGCGTTCCTGGAGCGCACCGGTATCGCCAATTTCTTCATCAGCTTCGCCAACCGCATCGCCGGCTGGTCCAGCGGCGGTCCCGCCAAGGTGGCTGTTATCAGCTCCGCTCTGTGCGGCATGGTGTCCGGCTCCTCTGTGGGTAATACCGTCACCACCGGTTCCTTCACCATCCCTATGATGAAGAAGACCGGCTACAAGCCGGAGTTCGCGGGCGCCGTGGAGGCCGCCGCCTCTACCGGCGGCCAGATCATGCCGCCCATCATGGGCGCTGCTGCCTTCCTGATGGCGGAGTACATGAAGTTGCCCTACGCCCAGGTGGCCGTGAAGGCCATCCTGCCTGCCATCCTGTACTTCACCGGCATCTTCATTGCCGTCCATCTGGAGGCCAAGAAGCTGGGTCTGAAGGGTATCTCCCGCGACCAGCTGCCCAAGTGGAAGCTGCTGGCCCGGGACTGCTACCTCATCATCCCCCTGATCCTGCTGGTGTGGCTGGTTTCCTCCGGCAGCAAGACCATGTCCCACTCTGCCGCCTACTCCATTCTGGCGGCCATCGTTGTGGGCTTCGTCAACTTCTTCCTGCAGGGAAAGCGCGGCGATGAGGAGCATGAGGCCCAGTCCACCGGCAAGGCGCTGGCCTCCGCCGGTAAGCGCTCCTTCTTCTCTGCGGTGGAATCTCTGGAGGCCGGTTCCCGCGGCGCCATTACCGTGGCCGTGGCCTGCGCCATGGCGGGCATCATCGCCGGCTGCATCACCGTCACCGGTCTTGCCTCCATCCTCATCAACGCTATCGTTCAGCTGGCCGGCAACGCCACCATCGTCGGTCTGGTGCTGACCATGCTGTGCTGCATCGTGCTGGGCATGGGCGTGCCCACCACGGCCAACTACTGCATCATGGCCTCCACCTGTGCCCCCATTCTGATCCAGCTGGGGTTCCCTGTGGTGGCTGCCCACTTCTTCGTGTTCTACTTCGGCATCGTGGCCGACATCACGCCCCCTGTGGCGCTGGCGGCTTACGCCGGTTCGGCCATCGCCAAGTCCAACCCCATGAAGACGGGCCTCAACGCCACGAAGCTGGCCATCGCGGCCTTCATCGTGCCGTACATCTTTGCATACAGTCCGGCACTGCTGTTTGAAAACATCTCCGGCTGGTGGGAGGTGGCGCAGATCTGTGTCAGCGCCCTGCTGGGCATCTTCGGCATCGCCGCGGCCCTCAACGGCCACCTGTTCAAAAAGATCGGCTGGCCTCTGCGGATCCTGCTGGTGGTGGGCGGCCTGGGCATGATGATCCCCGGCACCGTCACCGACCTGGCGGGTCTGCTGCTGGTGGGCGCCATCGTCGCGTACCAATACCTGTCCAACAAGCGCGCCAGCGCTTCTGCGGCAGCGTAATAGTCCTCTCCGAAAGCAGAGAAAGCGTTCGGCTATGCCGGACGCTTTCTCTGCCGCTGTTTCCCGCGGCGTAAGATGTTGCAAAAATGCTTTGTGCAAAACGTCAACAACTTTGCAGGAAGACATGCGCGCCTGCGTGAAGATTCTAAAGAATATGCCAAAAAGAATTTTCTCCCATTTTCGGGAGATTTTTTTCTTTTTATACGAGAATAGTTGCATAAAAAATTTTTTAAAAATACAAATGGGAACAAATGCGTGGGAGAAAATGACAGAAATATGTCAATCTTACGTATAGAAGCGTTTTATGGCGGAAAAAACAGGGGAAATAACGGTCTATTTATACGAAAAAAGTTGTAGGCAAAATCACGGATGATTATCCATACTTTTTAAGACTACCTGAAAATTTGTATGAAAATTTGACGAGAAAATCAAAATTTTTTATAATGATAGACGGAACAAAAAAGTGAATATCCCCTGTAACGAGGGGGAGGAAAGAGGAAAACACACATGGAAAAGTATCTGGTCCTTGCCACATTCGTTGGCTCCGTCATCGCGCTTTTGTTTGCGCTTTTCACGGGAAAACGGGTACTGCGCTTTGAGGAGGGAACCCCTCTGATGAGCAAGATCTCCCGTTCGATCCGCGAAGGCGCCAACGCCTACCTGCGGCGGCAGTACACCGTCGTCGGTATTTTCTTCGCCTGCATGATCGTGGTGCTGTGCATCATGGCTGCCTGCCATCTGCTGACCTGGTTTGTACCCTTCGCATTCCTGACCGGCGGCTTTTTCTCCGGCCTCAGCGGCTTCGTGGGCATGCGCATCGCGACCAAGTCCAACTGCCGCACCGCCAACGCCTGCCGCGAGGGGCTGAACAAGGGCCTGCGGGTGGCCTTCTCCGCCGGTTCCGTCATGGGCTTCACCGTGGTGGGCTTGGGCCTGTTTGACATCTCCGTCTGGTTTGCCCTGCTGCGCTTTGTGTTCAAGCTGGAGGCCGCCGACATCACCAGCGCCATGCTGACCTTCGGCATGGGCGCCAGCTCCATGGCTCTGTTTGCCCGTGTGGGCGGCGGTATCTTCACCAAGGCCGCCGACGTGGGCGCGGATCTGGTGGGCAAGGTGGAGGCCGGCATCCCCGAGGACGATCCCCGCAACCCTGCCGTCATTGCCGACAACGTGGGCGACAACGTGGGCGACGTGGCCGGTATGGGCGCGGATCTGTACGAGTCCTACGTGGGTTCCATCATCTCCGCCTCCGCGCTGGGCGTGGCGGCCTTCTCCAATCAGGCGTTCAAGGCCATGGCTATCCCCATGGTCATGGCGGCCGTGGGCATCCTGTGCTCCATCATCGGCTCTTTCTTCGTTAAGACGGAAGAGAATGCCGACCAGCGCACCCTGCTGAAGGCGCTGTCCCGCGGCACCAATCTGTCCGCCATCCTCATCGCCGTCATTTCCTTCTTCCTGGTGTGGGCTCTGCTGGGGCTGGAGCACTGGGGACTGTACGTGGCCATCCTGTCCGGTCTGGCGGCCGGTGTGCTCATCGGCAAGGCCACCGAGTACTACACCTCCGACACCTATAAGCCCACTCAGGAGCTGAGCGGCAAGAGTCAGACCGGCTCCGCTACCATCATCATCGGCGGTCTGGGCCTGGGCATGCTGTCCACCGCGCTGCCCATCGTCATCGTGGCGGTGTGTATCCTGCTGGCATTCTTCCTGTCCGGCGGCGGTACCGACGCCAGCATGGGCCTGTACGGCATCGCGCTGGCCGCCGTAGGCATGCTGAGTACTCTGGGCATCACCCTGGCCACCGATGCCTACGGCCCTGTGGCCGACAACGCCGGCGGCATCGCCGAGATGGCCGGTCTGGACCCTGAGGTCCGCAAGCGTACCGATGCACTGGACTCTCTGGGCAACACCACCGCCGCCACCGGCAAGGGCTTCGCCATCGGCTCCGCCGCCCTGACGGCCCTGGCCCTTATGGCCTCCTATATTGAGAAGGTCAAGGAGGTGGGCGCGGCGGATGTCACATTCAACGACTTCTCCCTGATGAACCCGCTGGTGCTGACAGGCTTGTTTATTGGCGCCTGCCTGCCCTTTGTGTTTGCCGCTCTGACCATGAATTCCGTGGGACGCGCGGCCCAGAGCGTGGTGCTGGAGGTGCGCCGCCAGTTCCGCGAGATCGCCGGCCTCATGGAGGGCAAGGCTGACCCCGACTACGCTCGCTGCGTGGACCTGTGTACCAAGGCCAGCCTGAAGGAGATGGTGCTGCCCACCGTCATCGCGGTGGTAACGCCCATCGTTGTGGGCATGGTGCTGGGCTATAAGGGCGTCGTGGGCCTGCTGGCCGGCGCCACCGTTACCGGTTTTCTGATGGCCATCTACATGGCCAACGCCGGCGGCGCGTGGGACAATGCCAAGAAGTACATCGAGGCGGGCAACTTCGGCGGCAAGGGCGGCGACTGCCACAAGGCCGGCGTGGTGGGCGACACCGTGGGCGACCCCTTCAAGGACACCTCCGGCCCCGCCATCAACATTCTCATCAAGCTGCTGAGCATGGTGTCCATTGTGTTCGCCGGCCTGATCGTGAACTACTCCATCTTCTGAGATCCCTTGGCCTATGCCAGGCGATAGAGAACGCCGAAGCGCCCAGCCGAAAGGCTGGGCGCTCTGGTTTGCTGTATTGCGTTAAAGCAGTGTCTCTGCGCCGGCGGTGAACAGCGCGTCGTTGATCTCCGGCAGCGTCAGGCTGTGGCTCAGGCCGAACAGCAGCACCGCGTCCCTCTTGTCCCGAGCGTACAGCGGCGCGTGGTGTGCCTGCTGCAAGAGACTCTGGGTTTCCTCTGTCGAGGCGCCCAGCCCGATACACAGACACAGCAGCCGGTCGCGGGAGGGGGTGCGCCGCCCGGAGAACACCTGGTGGAGATAGACCTCGCTGATGCCGGAGGCCTTGGCCAGCGCGGATTTGCTCATGTCCTGCTGGTCGAACAGCGCCTGCAGTCCGTGGGGCAGGTCGCTCTTGCGGAAGCAGGCGGAATTATCGGAGAGTACGCGGCTCAGATCGTTGGAGTCCATCAGCTCCTTCAAAAGCTGATCCGTATTCTTGCGTTTCATCACACATACCATCCTTATCTCTATGCTGCTTATCATTATAGTCAAAATTTGCCGAAAAGACAATATGCACGCTGCATAGTTGGCAAATTTCCTCATTTTTCTGCCCGCAGCTTTACAGATGGCGAGATTTCGGCTATACTGGTAAAAACCGCAAAGAAGGGGGGATGGACATGTACGACGAGCTGCTGCGCGCCATGGAGCAGTATTTTGACGAGGTGAAGGTGCTGAAGCGGGGCGCCCGCGGCACGGTGACGCTGGTGCGCCACCGGCAGACGGGGCAGCGTTACGTGTTCCGCCGCTTCGACGGCGCCGCTGATGTCTACCGGCGGCTGCTGACCGTGTCCAGCCCTTACCTGCCGCGGGTGGAGGAGGTGGCCGAGTCCCACGGCCGCGTGGCCGCGCTGGAGGAGTATGTTCAGGGCGACACCCTGCTGTATCTGCTGGAGGGCGGGCTGCTGGACTGGCCCGAGGCCCGCAAGGTAGCCCGCGACCTGTGCGCGGCGCTGTGGGTGCTGCACAGCGTGGGCGCGGTACACCGCGATGTCAAGGAGAGCAACGTCATCCTGCGGGGCGGTGAGGCGGTGCTCGTCGACTTTGACGCCTCCCGCATCATGAAGCCGGAGCTCCACAGCGACACGGTGATCCTGGGAACCACCGGCTATGCCGCGCCGGAGCAGTTCGGCCTGTCCCAGACCGATGGGCGGGCGGACATCTACTCTCTGGGCGTGCTGCTGAATGTGATGCTGACGGGACAGCACCCCTCCCGCCTGCTGGCGGAGGGCCATGCGGGGCGGATCGTCCGCCGCTGCACCATGATGAATCCGAATCAGCGGTTCCGCGATGTGCTGGAACTGCGGGACGCTTTGTGAGGTAGTTGTGGAGAATCGAAAGAAATGTATCAGATGCGGCGCGTTGCTGCCGCAGGAGGCGTCCTTCTGCCCCTGCTGCACCGCCAGCCAGCTGGCACGGGAGCCTATGTCCCCGCCCCGCAGCGAAAAGCGCCGCGGGGCGCTGGCCTGCGCGGTGCTGCTGGTGGTGCTGCTGGGAGCGGTACTGTGGGCGACCCTCGGCGGCCGCGCTGCCCAGACCCCGCCCCGGACCGACGGTGCCCAGGCGCTGGAGCCCGCCGATCCAACGGAGCCTACCGGCCTTTCCGGCAACTACCAGAGCGGCGGCTGCCAGACCTGGTACGACGGCGCAGATGGGCGGATGTACCACCTGTACGTCTGCTTCAGCCCTCAGTCTGACGGCGGAGGGCTTCCTGCCAGCCACCGCTCGGAGCTGCTTCCGGCCGACGCGTCCGGTACCAGCCCGCTCTGCCTGTTCGTGGAGGACGCGGAGGACCCCTCTCTGGACGTGCGGGAGGATTTCAGTGCCCTGCTGGCCTACCACACGGTGGAGGCCGTGGCTGCCGAGGGCAGCGATACCTGCACCATCCTGGGGGAGACGGATTCCTATTACAACGCGGGGGCCCTGCTGGCCCACGAGCATGAGGTCACCAGTGCCTGCACCTATAATGACATCATCTGGACGCTGCACATGAAGACCGGCGACAAGATCACCCTCCGCCAGGTGGAGGAGTGCAGCGAAAAGCAGCGCCGTACCGTCAGCTGGGAGGATACCCCCATGGACACCACGGCGGATCTGCAGGCGCTGCTGGACGATCTGACGCTGAATCTGAACGCGGAGACGGAGCTGGTGGTGGAACTGCCCAGCGTGACCTACACGGAGCCGCTGACCATCCGCCGCGCCATGACGCTGCAGGCTCACGCGGACGGCACGGAGTTCACCGCCCCCATCACGGTGAACCATATGGCATACAGCGAGGTCACGGACATCCACGTAGTGCTGTCGGGCCTGCGCCTTTGCGGCGCGGGGGACATGACCGGTACCGGCGTCACCGCCAAGGCCCCTACTTACCTGAACAACTGCTGGATCACCAACTGGGATGTAGGCGCGCTGGCGGCGGACGGCGGCTGGATCTGGGTGGAGAAAAGCAGCTTCACCCGCAACGCCACGGCTCTGCGCATCGACACCACGGAGAGCTCCTCCTGGGGCAGTGATCTCCACGGCGGGAACTTTATCCGCAACGGTACGGCGCTGGATATCCAACGCATGCCCGGGGACTGGATGACCTACTACGTACACAACAGCACCTTTACCGACAACGACACAGTGATTGCCGGCCCTCTGGCGGATCAAGTCCGGCTGGAGGACGGCAACTACGTGCAGCAGAGCGCCTGAGCAAAAAAAGGACATCCGCATAGGGCGGATGTCCTTTTTTCACCCGCTCTGCCCCTGCTGCGCGATTTTTAGTCTGCCCCTTGTGCCGCGCCCCGCGGTATGATATACTTTAACCATTACCATACAACGATTATCATTGACCGGCGGACGGGCCCTGCGGCCTGCCGCCGCCGGAGAAATAAGGAAGGCGACATGGACGAAAGGGAAGAGATGACCGTGGAGGTCATGTACGGCAGCAAGACGAAACAGGCCTACGAGCTGATCAAACAGAAGATACTGATGCTGGAGTATGCCCCGGGTCAGCCCCTGCGGGAGCTGGAGCTCAGCGAGCAGCTTTCCATGAGCCGCACGCCCATCCGCGCCGCCATCGAGCGGCTGGTGGCGGACTGCTTCGTGGACGAGACGGCGGGCAAGCGCACCGTGGTGTCCGGCGTCTCGGTGGACAGCTTTGTGGAGCTGTACGAGATCCGTGAGGCCATGGAGACGCTGTGCGTCTCGCTGGCGGCCTACGCCTGGCAGGACCACAGCCAGATCGACGCCGCCCGTGATCTGGTGGACCGCCAGTTTGAGCTGGCGACCCAGACGCCGGTGGATTCTCAGGCTGTGCAGGCGGTGGACCGCGAGTTCCACCGCGCCCTGGCCCACCTGTCCGGCAACCGCCTGCTGGAGCGGGAGACAGTGTGGATCTACGACCTGTGCCTGCGCTACATCTTCTACTCCATGCACATGAACTGGTCCGCCCGCATCGCTCAGGAACACAGGGACATCCTGGGCGCCATCGAGCGCCGCGACAGCCAGCTGGCCCAGGCCCACGTCCGCAACCACCTGTCCAAGGTGAAGGACGCGGTGCTGATGGGCCTCGCCAAGGGCTTCGACCCCTCGGTGGAGCTGCGGAACGCGCGGGAGGGCTATACCATCCGCCCCCACGGCGAGTGAGCGGCGGCATATACCGGCAAAAAGCGCCCCGCCGGACCGAAACGGTCTGGCGGGGCGCTTTTTTTATCTCCGACCGGCGCAGGTGGTGTGGGAGGTAAACCACAAGGGGGGGACGCCGGCGCAGCGTATTTACAGCTCCTGATCGATCTGATGCAGGATGGAGATAGCCTTCTGCAGCACCTCCATGGAGGAGGCGTAGGACAGACGCACATAGCCTTCACCGTTGCGGCCGAAGGCGGTGCCCGGGATGGTGGCGAGACGGTACTTATCGATAGCGTAGGCGCAGAACTCATCGGCGGTCATGCCGGACTTCTTGATGTTCATGAAGATGTAGAACGCGCCCTCCGGCTTCTTGCAGCTGAAGTGCTGCATCTTGTTGATCTCCTCCACCAGATAGTCGCGGCGGCGCTTGAACTCCTGCCGCATCCGCTCAATAGAGCCGTCCTCCTCCAGGAGGCCCGCCACACCGGCGTACTGCACGAAGGTAGTGGCGCCGGCGGTCATGTAGAAGGACAGCCGGTTCATAGGCTCGATCATGTTCTCCGGCGCGGCGATGTAGCCCAGACGCCAGCCGGTCATGGCCATACTCTTGGAGAAGCCGTTGAGCACGATGGAGCGCTCCTTCATGCCGGGCAGAGAGGCGATGCTCACCAGCTCCTGCTCATCATCGTATACAAAGCGGTCGTAGATCTCGTCGCTGAGCACCAGCAGATCGTGCTCCCTGGCGATGGCGGCGATGGCCTCCAGCGAGGCGCGGCTCAGCACGCCGCCGGTGGGGTTGCTGGGGGAGACGATGACCAGCATCTTCGTCTTATCGGTGATGAGGGAGCGGATCTGGTCCACATCCACCTGATAGTCGTTCTCCTCCAGCAGGTCGTACTTCTTGATGACGGCCCCCGCGATGTTGGGGATCTCGGAATAGGTCAGATACACGGGATCGGGCACCAGCACCTCATCCCCGGGATTCAGGGTGCTCAGCAGCGCCACGAACATACCCTGCGCCACACCGGTGGTGACGGAGATCTCGCTGGGCGTGTAGTGCAGGCCGTTCTCCCTTTCCAGCTTCTGGCAGACAGCCTCCTTCAGCTCCTGAATGCCGGAACCATCGGTGTAGCGGGTCTTGCCCTCGTCCAGCGCCTTCTTGCAGGCATCGATGATATACTGGGGCGTGTCAAAATCGGGCTGGCCCAGAGTCAGGGCGGTGACGGGGATGCCCTGCGCCGCCAGCTCGGCGCACTTGCCGAACACCACGCGGGTGCCGGATACATGCAGATTTTCCAGCCGATGTGCCTGTTTGAATTCCATAAAATGCTCCTCCTTCAGTTCTCGTTACTTCTGTACGTTGTTGCCGCCCGGTACAAAGACGCACTTGTCGTAGTTGCCGGTGAAATAGTTGCGGATGTCGGCGCAGCACTGGAGCCGGCCATCCCGCGCGGACTCCTGGGAATAGAACGCCACGTGGGGCGTCAGGATCACGTTGTCCCGATTGGCCAGGGGATGGGTGTTCAGGTCGGGGTACTCGTCGGTGAGCACGTCCAGATAGGCGTAGGAGATCTTACCGCTGTCGATGGCGTCGATCATCTCCTGCTCTACCACCACGCCGCCGCGGGCGGAGTTGATGAACACCAGGTGGTCGGGGATCTCGTCAAACAGTTCCTTGCCGATGAGGTGCTCCGTGCCCTCAATCAGAGGCACGTGGAGGCTGATGTAGTCGGACTCGCGGAACAGGGTCTTCATATCCACCATGGTGACGCCGTACTGGTCGCCGATAGACTGGTCAATATAGGGGTCTGCCGCCAGAATGCGCACACCGAAGCCGGACAGGTTCTTGGCCACCAGACGGGCGATCTGGCCGAAGCCCGCCAGACCAACGGTCTCTGCGTTGAAGCGGTGAATGTCGGGGCATACGGAGTAGTCCCACTTTTTGTCCCGCCGCACACTGCGGTCGTAGGCGAACAGCCGCTTGTTGTGGGCCAGGATGCAGGCCGTCACGTAGTCTGCCACATCAATGGAGAAGGCACTGCGCAGGTGGGTGACGGAGATGCCGCGGGCCTTGGCGGCCTCCAGATCCACATAATTGTATCCCATGCTCTTGCAGGCGATGAGCTTCAGCTTGGGCAGGGAGTTGATGACCCGTGCGGTCAGCGGCTCGAAGATGCCCATGACGGCGTCGGCGTCCTGGCAATACTTGATGATATCGTCCTCGGTGGAGCAGACGTGCTCCTCCACCTCGCACACGCCCTTCAGCGCTTCCTGCTCCAGTCCGAGGCCATCTTTATAATTGAACATGCGCACAGCTTTGTACATACCAAAACCCTCCAGAACAAAAATTGGATACAATGATTATAGTGGCGGCATACAGCTCCGTCAAGCTGTAAAAACCAACATATGGCAATCCTGCGATTTCATTTCAAGAAACTATTTGCGCGCAAACCACACCATAAAAGTAATAAAATACACGATTTGTTGAACAACATATCGTAAAAATGGCGGATGCATAATTAGCAATCTTTTAACAAACTTACAAAAGAATACAAAACTTTTGGTGCTAAACGCCAAAAATGGCCGCGCCATATTGCATACAATTGTTGACGATGCTATAATGACGCCAATGTCACTGCTGCATAGGAGGTTTATATGAAGCAGACCGATCTGATTTTGAAAAACGGCGTGATATACACCATGGCCCGGGAGGGCGACGTGGTGGAAGCATTGGCCGTGCGTGACGGTAAGATTGTATACACGGGTACCACGGAGGAGGTGCTGGGCGCCTGCGAAGCGCCGCAGGTGGTGGATCTGGCGGGCAAGACCATGCTCCCGGGCATGGGTGATTCCCACCTCCACTTCTTTGCCTACTGTCAGACCCACACCACCGTGGACCTGGGCGGCTGTACCAGCAAGGCAGAGGCCATCGGCAAGCTGGCTGCCCGGGCAGCGGAGACCCCCAAGGGCCAGTGGATCAAAGGCTCCAACTTCGACGAGTCCAAGTGGGACGCCGACAACGACCACCTGCCCACCAAAGCGGATCTGGACCTGGTGAGTCCGGACCACCCCGTGATGATGAAGCGCGTGTGTCTGCATACCGCCGTGGCCAACACCGCGGCGCTGGCCGCCGCCGGTATCGGCAAGGGCTATGAATTCGGCCCCGGCGGTCTGGTGGAGCTGGACGCGGACGGCATGCCCAACGGCATCCTGCGGGAGCAGGCCACCAAGATCTTCGACGAGCTGATCCCCGACCCCGCCAAGATCCCCGAGGTCAAGGAGAAGATCATGCGCGAGGCGCTGGCGGAGGCCTCCAGTCAGGGTCTCACCACCGTCCACACCTACGCCGCGGACATCTGGAAGTACACTGAGGATCCCGAGGACTACCTGCTTCTGGACCGCAAGGGGCAGCTGCCCCTGCGTGTGGTGATCTATCTGGATACCCTCTATCAGAAGCCCTACCTGACCCGCAGGGAGATGGACGATCCCTATCACAAGGTGTGCTACGGCGGCCACAAGATCTTCTCCGATGGCTCGCTGGGCTCCCGCTCCGCCAAGCTGCTGGTACCGTACAGCGATGCGCCCGATACCGATGGCATCCTGGTCCAGAGCCAGCAGGAGCTGAACGAGCACATGCTCAAAGCCTATGAGATGGGACTCCAGCCTGCCACCCACTGCATCGGCGACAAGGGTCTGGACTGCGTGCTCACCGCCATCGAGTACACACTGGAGAAGAGCCGTGAGCACGGCATGACAGCCCGGGAGCAGGCGGACCGTGACCCGTTCCGCATTATCCACGCACAGATGGCCACCGACGACATGATCCGCCGCATGCAGAAGCTGCCGGTGGTGCTGGATCTGCAGCCGGTTTTTCTGGAGACGGATATGCACTGGGCTGTGGAGCGCATCGGCCCTGAGCGGGCGGCGTACAGCTACCGCTGGGAGACGTACCGCAAGGCCGGACTGATCCTCACCGGCGGCTCCGACTGCCCCGTGGAGCCCTTCTCTCCGTGGCTGAACATCTACACCGCCGTGGCCCGCAAGGACTTCCACCGCTGCCCCGAGGGCGGCTACCAGCCGGAGGAAAAGATGAGCGTCTATGACGCTGTATGCATGTTCACCAAGAACCTGCACTACGCCGCCGGACAGGACGCGGTGCTGGGCACGCTGGAGCCCGGCAAGTTCGCCGACATGGTGGTCATCGACCGCGACATTTTCAAGATCCCCGCCGACGAGATCATGGATATCCAGGTGGAAAAGACGTATCTGGCCGGTCGCGAAGTATACAGCAAGTAAAAAAGGAGACAGCATATGAAACTGGATTGCTTTGAGGAGGTCAAGCGCCTCACTTCCGAGATGGTGGCCATCCCCAGCATCAACAAAGAACCCCATGGCGAGACGGCGGTGGCCCGCTACGTGTACAACTATTTCATGGATCTGCCCTATTTCAAGGCCCATCCGGAGCAGGTGATCTGCTTCCAGACCAAGGACGACTTTGTGGAGCGCCACTCCACCCTGGCTTACGTCAAGGGCACCAAGGGTACCTCCAACCGCACCGTGATCCTCATCGGCCACATCGACACCGTGGGCGTGGACGATTTCGGCACCATCCGCGAGTACGCCTTCAAGACCGACGAGCTGCCTCAGAAGCTGAAGGAGACCTTCTCCCTGACGCCGGAGGTACTGGCGGACATTGAGTCCGGCGACTATATGTTCGGCCGCGGCGCTCTGGATATGAAGTCCGGCGTGGCCGGCCACATGTACCTTGTCAAGTACTTCTCCGAGCACCCCGAGGAGCTGGACGGCAATCTGGTCCAGATCGCCGAGTGTGACGAGGAGGACAACTCCCACGGCATCATCACCGCCATCGACTACCTGCTGGACCTGAAGAAGAAGGAGCACTTCGAGTACGTGGCCTGCATCAACGCCGACTACTCCACCAACTACATGCCCGGCGACGAGAACCGCTACATCTACTACGGCAGCATCGGCAAGCTGCTGCCCTGCTTCGTGGCGCTGGGCAAGGAATCCCACGTGGGCTCCGCCTTCAATGCCTTCGACCCCAACCTGCTGATCGCCGAGGTCACACGCCGCATGTCCCTGAACACCGCCCTGTGCGACATCGCCCAGGGCGAGGTGACCATCCCGCCCATCTCTCTGAAGCAGGCGGACACCAAGGAGGGCTACACCGTCCAGACGGCGCTGACCGCCTTCTCCTACTACAACTTCTTCACCCACGGCATGAGCCCCGACGTGGTGCTGGAAAAGAGCCGTCAGGTGGGTGTGGACGCCTTCGACAGCGTGGTGGCCTACCTCAACGAACAGTACGAGAAGTACTGCTCCCTCAGCGGCGTGCCCTACACGAAGCTGCCGTGGAAGACCCGCGTGTATACGTGGAGGGAGTTCTATAACGAGGCTGCGGAGCGTCACGGCCAGCCCTTCAAGGACGCCATCGCCGCCTTTGCCGAGAACCTCCAGCGCGAGCAGCCCGCCATGGACCTGCGCTACTTCAGTCTGGCCGTGGTGGAGGAGGTCTGGAAGTGGTACGAGGACAAATCCCCCGCGCTGGTCCTGTTCTTCGGCTCCGTGTTCAGCGCCCGCATCGAGATGACCGGCAAGACCGAGAAGGAGCGCGCACTGCTGGACGCCGTGGAGGGCGCGGTGGAGAAGCTCCGCCCCGAGGCCCAGCGCCAGATCAAGACCCGCATGTTCTACCCCTACATCTCCGACTCCAGCTTCATGGCCCTGTGCGACACACGGGAGTCCTTCGACGCCGTGGCGGAGAACATGCCCTCCTGGAAGGTGAAGTACTTCCACGATGTGGACAAGATCCTGGAGATCAACGTACCCGTGGTGAATATCGGCGCCTTCGGCCGCGACGGGCACATGCTCACCGAGCGCGTGGATATGCTCCAGACCTTCCGCAACGTGCCCAACATCTCCTACGAGGCCATCGTGTCCATGCTCAGCTGAGCGCCCCCAATTGCCCGTGTGCAGCGGGCTTTGCCCGATGAAATAGCACAAAGAGAGAACCACAAAATTGAGGAACGGAGGAAAAAACGTGAGCAGTAAAGCAAAAGGCGTCGTTGCCCTGATCCTTGTTGTTGCCGTTCTGGCCAACGTCGGCATCTTCGCCAAAATGTCTTACAACAAGACCCACACTGCGCAGGAAACCATCGTGTTCCGCGTAGGCGACACCGTCGCATCTGACCACCCCATTTCCCAGGCACTCTACATGTTTGAGGAGGAGCTGGAGCGTATCTCCAACGGCCGATTCGATGTCCGCGTGTATATCAACTCCGCGTTGGGCGGCGACCGGCAGCAGACCGAGAGCGTCATCCTCGGCTACATGCAGGGCAACACCCCTCCCACGTCCGTGCTGGCGGGCTTCGATACCCGCTTCATGGTGGTGGACCTGCCCTTCGTATTCAAGAGCGGCGAAGCGGCCATGAAGACCCTCAACGGCGACCTTGGCAAGGAGCTTGACCCCATTCTGGAGGGTCTGGGCCTCCACGCCATGGGCTGGACCGAGTCCGGCTACCGCCACATTACCACCAACAACATCGAGGCCACCAGCCCCGAAGCCCTGAAGGGCCTGTCCATCCGCACGCAGGAGAACCCCATCCACATGGCCTCCTTCCAGGCCTGGGGCGCCAGCCCCACGCCCATGGCGTTCTCTGAGCTGTTCACCGCCCTGCAGCAGGGCGCTGTGGACGCCGAGGAGAACCCCCTGGCCGTCATCACCGCCAACCGCCTGTACGAGGTGCAGAACACCGTGACCCTCACCGGCCACTTCTACACCGCCGGTATCTTCAACATCAACAAGGACTTCTACGAGTCCCTGGAGGGTCAGGACAAGGAATGGTTCGATGAGGCATCTGAGCACTTCGTCCAGAACCTGACCCAGCTGATCCGCGATGCGCAGGAGGGTTATATCCAGCTGCTGAAGGACAACGGCATCAACGTGGTGGAGGTCACCTCCGAGCAGAAGGACGCCTTCATCGAGTCCGCTGCCTCCGTGTACGACCTGTTCATTGAGAAGTACGGCGGCACACAGGAACTGATCGACCTTGCCATGAAGTACAACGATGACTTTTAAGGAGAGGTGAGAGAAATGAGAGCTTGGAAATTTATTGAAAAGAACTTCGAAAAGTGGTTCCTCATCATCTCCCTGGTGGCCATGGTGCTGATCATCTTCATGCAGGTGGTGCTCCGCTGGTTCCACGCCGCCACTGTCTGGGCAGAGGAGCTGGCCCGTTACATCATGCTCTATCAGGTCTGGATCGGCGCGTCCTACGCCGTCCGCGAGGACGCCCACATCCGTATCACCGCGCTGATCGGCAAGCTCACCGGCAATAAGCGCCGTGTGTCCGAGACCGTGGTGCTGACCCTGTGGCTCATCTTCGCCCTGTGGCTCACCGTGGAGGGCGTCCTTCTGGTGAAGGAGATCGCCATCATGGGTCAGGTGTCCTCCGCCATGCGTATCCCCATGACCATTCCCTACGCCTCTGTGCCTCTGGGCGGCGCGCTGATGAGCATCCGCCTGGTGCAGAAGCTGATCCAGGGCATGAAAGACGGCCCCCAAGAGGAGATCAAGGAGGAGGTAGCCTGATATGTTAGCTATTTTGATCATCTGCCTGGTCATCTTCGGAGCGATCAGCCTTCCCATCGGCATCGCCATGGGCCTTGCCACCATGCTGTGCCTGGTGTTTGCTACCAATATCGACCCCATTATGGTGGCGCAGAACGCCTTCGCCGGCATCGACAGCTTCTCTCTGATGGCCATCCCCTTCTTCATGCTGGCCGGCAACTTCATGCGCTACGGCGGTATCTCCAAGCGCCTGCTGGATCTGGCTGATAACATCGTCGGCTTCTTCACCGGCGGTCTGGGCGCCATCACCACCTTTACCGCCATGTTCTACGCCGCCATCTCCGGCTCCGGCCCCGCCACCGTGTCTGCCATCGGCTCCTTCATGATCCCCGAGATGGAGGAGAAGGGCTACGACAAGGGCTACGCCACGGCGCTGTCCGCGGCAGCCGGTACCATCGGCGTCATCATTCCCCCGTCCATCCCCTTCGTCATCTACGGCGTAGCCACCGGCACCTCCATCGGCGATATGTTCAAGGCCGGTGTTATCCCCGGTCTGCTGATGGGTCTGGCGCTGATGCTCTACAACTGGGCCACCAGTAAGAAGTACGGCTGGAAGGGCAATGGCCGCAAGTTCAACTTCAAGGCGCTGGGCAAGTCCTTCATCGACTCCTTCTGGGCCATCCTCAGCCCCGTCATCATTCTGGGCGGTATCTACGGCGGATTCTTCACCCCCACCGAGGCCGCTGCCGTCTCCTGCGTCTACACCTTCATCATCGGTACCTTCGTCTACAAGGAGATCCACTGGAAGGAGTTCGTGGACTGCATGAAGGACACCGTCGTCATCGCCGGCGCCACCTCCTTCATCGTGGGTATGTCCACCAGCTTCGCCTACGTCATGACGCTGGAGCAGGTCCCCGAGACCCTGTCCGCCTTCATTCTGGGCATCAGCGACAACAAGATCATCATCCTGCTGCTGATGAACGTGTTCCTGCTGGTGGTGGGTATGTTCATGGACAACATCTCCAGCTGCACCATCCTGGCTCCCATCCTGCTGCCCGTGGCGGTGGCGCTGGGCGTCAACCCCGTCCACTTCGGTATCGTCATGACCATGAACCTGGCCATCGGCTTCATCACCCCGCCCTACGGCGTCAACCTGTTCGTGGGTTCCTCCGTGGCCCACATCCCGTTCGAGCGGATCGTCAAGTGGATCTGGCCGTTCATTGGCGTCATTATCGCGGTGCTGATGCTGACCACCTATATCCCGCAGCTGTCCCTGCTGCTGGTGTAAGCGCACTTACCCCATATCCTCACGGGCTGCGGCCCGCCGAAGATAATATGTTCCGTATCGGGAAGCAGGCTGCGGCGATAACCGCAGCCTGCTTCGCGTTCCGCGCCCTGTGCGCCGGTTCCTTCACCGCGCCGCAGGGACCATCATCCGCACAAAAAAAGAACACCGTGCCGCAGACACGGTGTTCTTCTTTTGTGGTATCACCCACATGGAAAAGAAAAGTAGGAAAAAATGCAGTTTATTTGGTCTGCAGCCGGTTCTCCTTGTCCCAGCTGGAGATATCCAGATTGCGGTACTGCCGGCGCAGACGGGGCAGCTCCGCCTCGGCGTCGTTGCCCATCGCCACGATGCGGTTCACCGCGGCAATATCGGCGGCGGGCATGCTCACATCGCTGTCCGTCCCGCAGGTGGCGCAGTGATAAGTCTTGCCGTCGAAGGAAACATCGCTGCTGCCGCAGACAGCGCAGCGGATCATTTTCGTTACCAGAGCCATAGTTCATTACCTCCATATTTTTCACAGATCTTGTTGATGATATGATAGTATCACAGAATTCGCTATTTGTAAAACGCATTATTGTACTTGCAACTATGAGTAAAAGTATGATAGAATGGCGGCAGAAAGGGAGGTGCGGACATGAGCATATCCAAGTACCAGATGTTTCTCAAGACCGCGGCTTGCGGCAACTTTTCCAAGGCGGCGGAGGCCATGAACTTCACCCAATCCGGCGTCAGTCACGCGGTGCAGTCGCTGGAGGAGGAGCTTGGAGTCACACTGCTGAGCCGCAACCGCGGCGGCGTAGTGCTGACGGCGGACGGGCGGGCCCTGCTGCCCCAGATCGAGGAGCTCTGCGCGGCCCACCGCGCCCTGATGCAGTCCGCCGCCAGCCTGCGGGGCGTGGACACCGGCCTTGTGAAGGTGGCCACGTTCTCCAGTGTCTCCGCCCAGTGGCTGCCCTCCATTCTCAAGAGCTTCGGCGAGATCTACCCCAACATCGAGTTTGACGTGATCACCAGCGACTTCTACGAGCAGGTGGAGGAGTGGATCCTGAAGGGCACCGTGGACTGCGGTTTCCTGCGCCTGCCCTCCGTGAAGCGCCTCCATACCTACGCCCTGCACCAGGACGTGCTCCAGATCATCCTGCCCTGCGACCATCCTCTGGCCGGCAGAGACCCTTTCCCCACGGAGGCGCTGGCCACAGAGCCCTTCATCCAGCTGGAGGAGGGCGAGGACTACGAGATACGTGCCGCCTTCGATGAGATGGGCGTGCGCCCCCACGTCAAGTACACAGCACGTGAGGACCGGACCATTCTGGCCATGGTGTCCAAGGGGTTGGGCATCAGCCTGCTGCCGGAGCTGATGGTCCGCCACAGCCCCTATCCGGTGACGGCCTGCCGCCCGCCCATGACGTTTTACCGCAACATCGGCATCGCGGTGAAGGATGAGAAAGCCCTTTCCGCCTCCACGCAGCGCTTCGTGTCGTATGTCCGCGGCTGGGTGGAGCAGAACGGCGCGAAATAAGGAAAACAATAAGGACTGTCTCTTATACACATCTGACGCTGCCGACG
>ERZ1027040.5-NODE-5-length-136089-cov-17.742623_pt1 | contig 136089 bp, 83 predicted proteins | sample MGYA00519437_ERZ1027040 | MGnify/ENA primary metagenome ERZ1027040 (study PRJEB26926, sample SAMN06164809) | human gut metagenome | biome: ENVO:00009003; feature: ENVO:2100002; material: ENVO:00002003 | host: Homo sapiens | place: USA | collected 2012 ... | reverse complement strand
GCTGCCGTTTTTGATTGAAGCCTCCGGACTTGAAGAAGTTCCGGAGGCTTTTTTTGTATCCACGTGTGAAATATGACCTCTACTATTGCTCATCTCCCAATTATGGATTACTTTTGCCCATAACCTAAAAATAATACGTCAATGGATACATTATTACCATTTGCATTACTATGCTTTACCTCTTTTTTCACATTAACCAACCCGTTGGGAACCATGCCTGTATTTTTGACTATGACTAAAGGAATGGATGATGAAGAACGGCGTCATATTGTGAAACGCGCTACTATCATTTCCTTTATTACACTTCTGGCTTTTACTTTCTCCGGGCAATTTTTATTCAAATTTTTTGGAATATCGACCAATGGCTTTCGTATTGCTGCCGGTTTTATTATTTTGAAGATTGGATATGATATGTTACAGGCACGTTTTACTAATACTAAGTTGAAAGACGAAGAAATTAAAACGTATGCCAATGATATTTCAATTACCCCATTATCTATTCCTATGCTTTGCGGTCCCGGTGCTATAGCTAACGGAATAATGTTAATGGATGATGCCAATACTTGGACTATGAAGGGGGTATTGATTGGGATGATTGGTTTGATTTATTTTATCACTTATCTTATATTGCGGGCGTCTACCCGGTTGGTTTCTATTCTTGGCGAAACTGGAAATAATGTAATGATGCGTTTGATGGGACTTATTTTGATGGTAATAGCTGTGGAATGTTTCGTTAGCGGACTTCGTCCGATATTAATTGATATTATCCAATCAAGTAGGGTTTAACCAACGAAAGAATGTGCTGAAAGTAGAATATGATTATTTAATTCACTTTGAGCACATTCTTTGTATCTGGGTGCTGGTTATTAGTCAAATTCAACTAATATACGGAATACTTTTCCGGGGGCTTTCGCCCACTCTTCCATAGCTTGTAGTGCGGTTTCGGGTTTGGCTACTTTGCTGATTAATTCATCCTTTGGACAAGTACCTTGCTCCATATAGCGGATAACTGCCCTGAAATCTGCGGGTAGTGCATTACGAGAACCTCGGATATCAAGCTCTTTCTGTACAAAATATTTAGTCTGAAAAGACACCTCTGATTTTGCATAACCTATGCATACGACCCTTCCGGTAAATCCAACTTCATTGACTGCCATGACATAGGTTGCAGGGCTGCCGACAGCTTCGATGACCACATCAGGACCAAATCCTTCTGTAATCTTTGTCAAGCGTTCGTGTACATTCTCTGTCATGGAGTTGATGGTGTGGTGAGCGCCTACCCGTTTGGCTAGTTCCAATTTTTCATCGTCCAAATCTACGGCAATAACGGTAGCTCCACGAAGAGTTGAACGTACAATAGCACCCATACCGATCATTCCGCAGCCAATAATCATAACTGTATCGATGTCTGTAACTTGCGCTCGTGAAACTGCATGGAAACCTACACTCATTGGTTCGATTAGTGCACAATCACGAGGAGAAATATGGCTTGCCGGGATTATTTTGTTCCAAGGCAGTGCGATATATTCACACATGGCACCATTACGCTGTACTCCCAGGGTTTCGTTATGTTCGCAGGCATTTACTCTGCCGTTACGGCATGAAGCACATTTTCCGCAATTGGTATAAGGATTGACTGTGACGCTCATACCCGGTTTTAATGATTCTGGTACATCCTTGCCTATGGCTTCAATAATAGCTCCTACTTCGTGTCCCGGAATGACAGGTAGTTTTACCATTGGATTACGTCCTAAAAATGTATTCAGGTCCGAGCCGCAAAAGCCTACATATTTAATTTTTACAAGAACTTCTCCCGGTTTAAGAGCGGGTTTCTCAATGTCTACTACCTTCATCTCGGAAGGAGCAGTAATTTGAATTGCTTTCATCTTCTGTTTATTTTTATAAGTTTTTAATCAATTACTTTGTATCCTTTCCAACCATAGTAGGCACAAAACAGGAAACAAATCATAGGAATAGCATAAGCTATATAATAAATGTGTTCGTTCAGATGCATCACATAAGCAGTGAGTTGGGGCAAGCAAGCATTTCCAACGATGGCCATAACTAGAAATGCCGAGCCGCTTTTTGTGTTGCTGCCTAAATTAGTCAAAGCAAGCGAGAACTGAGTGGGATACATGATAGACATGAAAAAAGAAATGCCCAGCATGGCATAAAGACCTGTCCAACCGCCAAAACAAACCACAACAATACATAGCAAGACATTAATCAGCGCATATACCAAGAGCATGTCTTGTGGACGGAATTTTACCATGAGTAGTGTGCCTGTCCATCTTCCTGCCAAAAAAGCCAGCATATAAAGACCGAAAAAGGTGGTGGCTGTATTTTCAGGTAGTTCTGCATAGGTACAACAGTAGACTAGAAATAAACTGTTAATGGCTGTCTGACCACCATTGTAGAAGAATTGTGCAATGACTCCCCAACGAAGGTGAGAACGTTTTAAGACTCCGAAATCAATTAATTTTTCTCCTTTATATTCTACTCCTTCCATCGTATTTCCTTCTTTGATTTTAGGTAATTTGGAGAAGATAAAGATGATGGCAATAACAATGAGTAACATAGCTAGCAGCAGATAAGGAAGTTTCATGGCGTCTGTTTCTGTTTGAATGTAACCTTCCCAGCCACCGGGAAAAGAAGCGGGCAGGGTGTTGCGGGTATAGTGGTTGCCACTCAGAATCAGTTTGCTGAGAAACATGGCGGCTATAAAAGCTCCCAGCCCATTGAATGATTGTGCTAGATTCAATCGACGGGGCGCACTTTCTGGATCTCCCAAAGCGGTTACATAAGGATTGGCTGCTGTTTCTAAAAAACACATTCCAGTGGCAATGATGAAGAATATACATAGATATGCCCAATATTCTTTCAGCATAGCAGCGGGGAAGAACAGTAACCCACCACATGCTGCCAGTAATAACCCGAAAATAATTCCCGATTTGTAGCTGTATTTTTTCATGAACATAGCGATGGGAATGGGACAGATGAAATAGGCAAGCCAGTAGGCTGTTTCTGTGAATGATGCTTCGAAAGCGTTTAACTCACAGGTTTTCATCAGCTGTCTTATCATAGTAGGTAGTAGATTGCTGCTGATAGCCCATAGGAAAAACAGGCAGAATATGAGCATCAATGGTACATAATAGGTCTTATTTTTCATGGTATGGATTAATAAGTGTCAGTTGATTATTCTGACATGTTTTTAATGTAAGGAAGAGATATGAGATTTTTGAAACCATAAAATCTTTCGGCGTTTTTACCTAAAAAAAGTGCTTTCTCTTCTTGTGTCATTTCAGTCGTTTTAAGGATGAAATCGTAAGACATCTTGTAAGTAATGGCCGTAATGGTCCGCGGGTAATCCGATCCCCACATCAGTTTGTCCATACCGACCAAATCTGCTGCTTCTTTGATAGCCTTCACCGCTCCTGCAAACGGGTAGAATTCACTGTTGAACAACCAGGTAATGCCTCCTGACTCTATCATGACATGGGTATGCCGGGCCAGTTTTATTTGTTCCTGCCAATGAGGAGTTGTAACCATACCGAAATGTCCGATAGCGATTTTTAGTTGCGGACATTCCTGGATAATTTCTTTCATCTCCTGCACTTGCGTGTTTCCATCGGCTAGATCAATGGAAAGGATAATGTTTTTATCTTCCATGTAATGGAACATTTCCATCATTTCGTCACAGTTCAGCATGACTCTTCCTTCTTTTAGAAAAAGGCGGTGTGCTGGGATTTTTATTGCTTTGAAACCAGAACTTATTAATTCCTTGGCCTGTTGCAGATAACCGGGTTTACGAAATTCGCACATACCGCATACAAAGAAACGGTCCGGGTATTTATGGGCCACTTTTGCGAGGTATTCATTTTGGATGCCATCAATAAATTCCTGAGTGACTACGGCAGCCGATACTTGTGCATAGTCCATGTTCGAGAGAAAAACCTCGGCACTATTCCGCCCGTCAATCATAAAGGGCGGAACCATCTGACGTTCTTCTCCCATAAATAACGAACGTCCGTTGGTTAAAGTACGGATAGGCAATCCGTTGACTTCCGTATTTTGCCGTAACCAAAGATGGGAATGTGCATCTATTATGTTAAAATCCATCATTATTCTCCTTTGTATTATGAATTAGCCCAACTGACACGCATTTGTTTTCCGATAATTTCTTGTACTTCCTTTACAAGGTTCCAATCGATGGGTTCTTCAGCGTATGTTATATTTTTCAATACATTATCTGGATTGGCCGAACTGAACAAAGTGGTGGCGATACGTGGATTGCTGACAGAATATTGAATAGCCAGTTTCTCTATAGGATAATTTTTGGACAGGCAATGTTGAACAGCTTTCCGACAGGCTTCTACCAGTGATTGGGGGGCCGGATGCCATGCAGGAACCCCACGTTGGGAGAGCAAGCCCATTGAAAGGGGGGAGGCATTGATGATGCCGATATTCTTTGATTCAAAATAATCCAGATAATCAGTCAGTTTCTCGTCATTCAGACAATAATGGCAGAAGTTAAGTACGCTTTCTACTGTTCCTGGTTCCGAGTGATCAATGACCCATTTTAAGTTTTCTAATTGCAAATCTGTGATACCTACATGTCCCACAATACCTTTCTTTTTAAGTTCTACCAGTGCAGGTAATGTTTCGTTGACTACCTGATTCATGTCTGAAAACTCTACATCGTGTACATTAATCAGATCGATATATTCAATGTGGAGTCTTTCCAAGCTTTCATAAACGCTTTCCGTTGCACGTTTTCCGGAATAATCCCATGTGTTGATTCCATCTTTTCCATAGCGTCCCACTTTGGTAGAGAGATAATATTTGTCACGTGGGATTTCTTTCAATGCTTTGCCTAATACGGTTTCGGCCTTGTAGTGCCCGTAGTAGGGAGATACATCAATAAAATTCATTCCATTCTCTACTGCTGTGTAAACAGCTTTGATACCCTCTGCTTCGCGGATATCATGAAAAACTCCTCCTAATGAAGATGCGCCGAAACTAAGATTGGAAACCCGCATACCGGTTTTCCCGATTTCATTGTAATTCATAGTTCTATTTATTTTTAGATTTATTTCCGGCATCAAAAATAGAGGAATAACCTTTAGGTATGTGGTGGAAGAGGTTGAAAAAAGTACGTAAACCTTTGCGTAAAAATAATAAGACGGTTACTTTTTATATAGTTCTCTATATTGCTGAGGAGTAACGCCTGTGATTTTTTTGAATAAGCGGTTGAAATAAGAATGGTCTTCATAAGCAAGGAGATAAGCTATGTTTTTTACAGGAATATCCTCTGTAATCAGAATTAATTGGGCTTTCTCTATTTTTTTCTGATTAATATATTGCAGCGGTGTGTTACCGACTTCTTTTTTGAAAAGACGGATAAAATGATCTTTTGAGAGGCATGAGATTGCTGCCAATGAGTCTATATCTACTGTTTTATAGATATTTTTTCGGATGTGGGACAAGACTTTTTGGATACGGTTATCGTTGACTTCCACTTTAGGTTTGGCGTCTTTTAAAAAGCGGGCAATAAGTTGATATACTATACCTCTGGATTCGACTTTGTCACAGAAGGTACGCTGTTTATTTTTAATGATGTTTCTGATTAATGTGGGGTTGTTGTCATAGCTTGTCGGGTCGGATTGAGGAAGCTGCATGGTAGGATTTATTTCACATAACCTTTTAATAAGTGGTAATTCCAGGTTGTCCGCAGGTATTTCTATCGGGAAATTCCAATCTTCCAGAATGCCGGATTCTGATTGATGGTCTTCATATATATGGAGATAATAATGAGTGAAATGAGAATTGCACTGATAACTATGGGTAGTGAATGATGGCACCAGATATAGATGATGTGGTTTTAGTTCCTGTATTCCGTCGGGAAATATTATTTGGGCAGTTCCTTCCATTATATAATAGAGTCTGGTAAAAGGGCTGCTTACGTTTTTCCAGTTCCAGTCTGCATTGTGAATGGCTAGTCCTACATTTAATATAAGTAAATGTAATTGGTCGATTGATTGTGTCATATTCCTTAAGGTATTAGAATGAAAGATTCAGTTTCGTACAAAGTAAGCAAAAGTATATATATAATCCAATGGGAAATCGATATTTTCATATCAAATCACCTGTTTTGGTATTCGTTTTTGAATTATCTCAGGTAAAAGTCGATATTGTCCTACATAATGGCGCATTTGGATAATATAAATTGGTTTCAACTCTGTATATTTGCACTATTGATAATTATTAGGATTGAAGAGAAAAATAATTTAAAAAGGTTTGCATATAGATTTGGTATTTTATTAGTGACAGAAAAAATATTAATTTAATTACGACATTATGAAAAACATTAAAAGAATCAGCCTGTTATTAAGCTGGAAAATTTGTAACTCTAGGCTTTGCTGGATTTTGTTGTTGTTAGTACTAAGTGTGGGGCTTAAGGCTCAAACTAAAACGGTTTCAGGTACAATTGTTGATGCTTCCGGTGAATCCATTATTGGAGTTAATATTGTTGTCAAGGGGACAACGAATGGGGTCATTACTGATTTTGATGGGAATTTTACATTGACAAATGTGCCTGAAAAAGGAATCATTTCTGTTACTTATATTGGTTATAAAAGTCAGGAGATTTCAGTGGCAGGACAATCTGTATTTAAAATTACATTATTGGAAGATACTGAAACTTTGGAAGAAGTGGTTGTAGTGGGATATGGAACGGTTAAAAAATCAAATGTTGTTGGTTCTATAGCGAAGGTAGGTGCTGAGGTTATTGAGGACAGACCTGTCAGCCGTGTGGAACAAGCCCTACAAGGACAAATGGCAGGTGTTTCTGTAAGAAGCACTTCTGGAGCACCAGGAAGCGATATTACCATTAATGTGCGTGGGGCAGCTTCTATTAATGGAGAAAGCACTCCTCTTTATGTTGTTGATGGTGTGCCCATTGAAAGTCTATCGGGTATTAATCCGAATGACATTGAATCAATAGATGTTTTAAAAGATGCCGCTTCTGCTGCAATTTATGGCTCTCGAGGCTCTAATGGTGTTGTTTTGGTAACGACTAAAAAAGGAAAAACGGGAAAACCGGTAATTTCATTGAATGCATATGCTGCTTTTTCTTCTTTGGAAAGAAAAGTAGATGTAATGGATGGAAATGAATGGATACAATTCAATAAAAAATGGTACGATCGTCAATGGCATAATAGTACGGGACAATCTACCAATGTAAGTCAAGAGGATAGAATAGCATTTGCTGAACGAGTTACTGGCAAAACTTATACTACACGTGCAGAATTGGGAAATATAAGAAATACTTATGGTATTTATGATCCTTGGTGGGGAACGGATGAACTGGAAATGATTGACTGGCAGGATGAGCTCTTTAGAACATCTCCCTCCTATGATATACAATTAAATGCCTCAGGGGCTACTGAAAAATTGAATTATTCTATTTCAGGAGGAGTCTTTTCTCAGGAGGGTATTGTGCATGGTTCTTCTTTTGATCGTTATACATTACGTGCAAATATTGAATCTCAAATGACTGACCGTATAAAAGTAGGACTCACTATTGCTCCTTCGTATGGGGTACAACAAGGAGCCAATGTTGATGGTAAAGATAATGCGGTTGCTAGATCATTAAGCTTCCCTGGATGGGTATTGGCTGGAAGTGGACGCAATGCTGGTGCAGATCCTTATAAATACTATGATACTTGGGGGCCTGGTCCCAATAATGTAAGTCCTTATGTTCAAGCTACTGCCACAGAAAGAAAAAATGCTGATACGCGCATTAATACATCATTGAATGCAACTATTAATATTATTAAAGGACTTAATGTAATTGGTATGGTAGCATGGAATTTCCGTAATAATAATGAACGTATATATACTCCTACATGGTGTAATGGAAAATGGGATGTGGCTACTCATCCCGGTGAATATTCCAGCTCAAGCTATGCGACTATTTCTTCTAATTCATTATTGTTTCAGGGACTTGTTACATATAATAAGGAATGGGGAATTCATAGTATTGATGCAATGATCGGTGCTTCTCAGGAAACTTTTAGTCAGAATAAGTCATATCAAAAACAGTCAAATTTCCCTAATGATAAAAGTTGGATTTTTGATAAAGATAAAGGCGCTACTACAAATAATAATGAGATAGAACATACAAAAAATGCACTTTTATCTTATTTTGGGCGTATTCAATATGCTTTGATGGATCGTTATCTTATGACTATTTCATTACGTCGTGATGGTTCTTCTAAATTTGGTGCGTTGAATCGTTGGGGCTTTTTTCCCTCAGTTTCTGGCGCATGGAAGATTAATGAAGAAGCTTTTATGAGAGATTTAGATTGGGTAGGTACCACTAAATTGCGTTTGAGTTGGGGACAAGCCGGTAATGACCGGATTGGTACGGCACAATTTTTATCGAATATGTCTACATTAAATTATCCGGTAGGAGAGTCTCAAGCTCTAAATAGTGGTTATGTAGTAGGAAATATTGCTAATAATATGTTGGGGTGGGAAACAACTACTTCATATAATGTAGGTGTTGATTTTGGCCTTTTTAATAATAGAATTTATTTATCTGCTGATTATTATAAAAAAACAACTAAAGACCTGTTGCTTAAAGCTCCAGTATCTTTAATCACAGGTTTTGCTAATATGATGGATAATGTGGGAAATGTAGATAATTGGGGACTGGAATTTGAATTAAATACTGCAAATATAACGACAAACACTTTTAGATGGAATTCTTCATTAAACATTTCATTGAATCGTAATAAAATAACAAGTTTAGGAGATGATAATTCTGATATACGGTCAGGGCAGGGTAATACCATCATCCAGCGTGTAGGAAATCCTATCAACTCATATATGTTGTTACGTGTTGATAGAACTTTAAGAGCTGCTGATTTTGAGGCAGACGGGGTTACACCTAAGCCTGGTATAGCGATTTATACAGGGCAGAAACCTGGTGATACAAAATGGGTCGATGTAAATGATGATGGGAAAATAACTTCAGCTGATTATGATGTTGTAGGAAGTTATCAGCCTAAATTTGAATGGGGATTTACGAATACTTTTAAGTATAAAAATTTAGATGCTTCCATTTTGCTCCAAGGACGTGTAGGGGGCAAGTTATTGTCTATAGGTTCACGGGGATGGAATAGAGCTACGAATGGACCCGGTTGGAATTACATGAGCCGTTGGTTGTATGATGCCTATTGGTCTGAAGAAGAACCAGGAGATGGGAAAACTCCAGGATTCTTTTCTACTGTAACGGGAGGACAATACGATACAAATTGGCTGTATGATGCGGGATATGTACGTATTAAAAATATAACGTTAGGTTATAATATTCCTTTTAAGCCGAATAATTTAATAAGTAAAGCACGTGTTTATGTATCTTGCGATAATGTATATATGTGGGATCATTATGATCCTGGTTTCTCACCAGAAGCTGCGACTCAGGATAATGCATCTTCTGACTGGGGGGCATATCCACAGGCACGTACTTTCTCATGTGGTATTAATGTAACATTCTAAAACGAAAAAGGTATGAAAAAATATATTTTATCAGCTTCCATAGTTGTATTGTTGGGTTTATCTTCTTGTGGAGATGTTTTGGATATCTATCCAGTTGAGAATAATACAACAGATCAATTTTATTCTAATGAATATGAAATACAGCAAGCTGTAATGGGAGTATATGCTCGTTTGGGACGTAATAAGACAAACACGGACTTTCCTACGGATTTTTATTATCAAGCATCTGAAAGTCGTTCGGATAATTTATATTATGCAACTTTGGCGACAGCACAACGTGATCAGGTAGATTTGAGGAACTTTCAAGTAACAGATGTTACTGGATTAAATCAAACAATATACGCACGTTTGTATCAACTTATAAATGATGCTAATATGCTATTATCAAAAGCATCTGAAGAATATAGCCGATATAGAGCAGAGGCTAAATTTTTACGTGCTTTAGCTTATTTTGAATTAGTGAGAGCTTATGGGCCACAACCTGTTTTTGACAGACCTATAACTAATAATGAGGCTAGGCAGATGGAACGTCAACCTATTGAGGATGCATATAAACTAATTATCTCTGATTTAGAATATGCCGCTGCTAATTTGGAACCTTTTTATGACGAGGAGGAGCTAGGAAGAGTTGGTGCTGTGGCTGCAAAATGTTTATTAGGACAGGTATATGTTACAATGGCAGGTTATCCTTTGTTGGATAATCAGGGATATGTAAATGCGGAAAAAATATTAAAAGAGATTATGCCTGAAGCTAAAAAGCGTTTTGCACCTGATTATTCATATATATTTGATGTAAATAAAGAGAATACTTATGATTTATTTTCGATACAATTTGCCTCAGGTAATCAAGGATTGGGATCTTCATTGGCTGCGTATATAACTACCTCAGGCTCTACAGGAACATGTTTTCCGGAATGGGCTTATCAGGGATATAATCAGCAGGGGCAGGATTTTAGAGTGGATACATTATTAGTTCAAGAAATGAAGAATGCAAGAGATAAGAGATTGGAAACATCTGTAGCAGATGGCTTTTGGGATACGATAGATCATGGATATACTACAGAAGACAGTATTGAGCATTATGTGGTAAGATCAATTATGGTTAAATTTTTAACAAAGGATAATACGAATAATACTATAAAGGCTTGGAATGATTATCCATTGAATTATCCGCTTTTAAGACCTGCTGATGCCTATCTGTTGTATGCAGAAGCATTAATTAATAACGGTAAAGCAAATGAGGCTGCTGAATGGATTAATGCAATTCGTCGGCGTGCAGGATTACCAGAACTGGATCATATTCCGACAATGGATGATATTATGTATGAACGTAGATGTGAATTTTTAGGAGAAGGAAAACGGTATTTTGATCTGGTAAGAAGTGGAAAAGAGATCTTCTTAAATACACTTAAAACTTTTTCAGATCATTATGGACATGTTGCTAATATGGGAGCAAGTGTTCCATCTGAAAAAGATATGCTATTGCCTATACCATTGACTGTGATGAATGTACATACTTCATGGAAGAATAATCTAGGTTATTAGTTCATTTGTGGTAAAAGATAATTTTTTTTGCTTTATATTTCTTGAAAATAAATTTATAAGGTATTTGCAAAGTCTATGTTGAATGCCTAAGTTTAAAACAAAAGTTAGAAAGCCTGTCAAGTTATTGAATTAAATAGAAATGTTGAATTTATATTCAAATGTTGACAGAACTGAAGAATCTGTGTACGTGATGTATCCAGATTCTTTTGGAACGTTGAAAGAGGTTTTATTTTTATAATTCGATAATGAAATTGGAAAGATGAGGAAAGGTTTGAATAAAATTATAATTTTATTAGTTTGGACGATTATGAATCCCGTGTTTGCTCAAACTGAATTTGTTCCTTCTCAAAAAGAAGTAGAATGGGCGAAACAATTTTCGGGTATCAGTGGCCCCGGTTGTCCAATAGTAGGTGATGGTTGGGGCGGTTGGAGAAGTGGTATTGATGGAGTAAAATATTCAGGCTTATATCCTAAATCTGAATATGACTTGGAGTGGAATGGCTACCGGTTCCGCGGTTGAGAGAGGCCTGATACCTCCTTTTAAACCAGCGCTTGAATTACATATACGAGATGTAGTAGTGACTCTTGGTGGGGACGGCAATTATTATATGACAGGATCTATAGGGGATAATATATGGGCTTGGACTCAAGGTATTGAACTCTGGAAATCCTCTGATCTTTATGAATGGGAATATATGGGACTCGTATGGAATATAGATAAAGAAGCTGACCAATGGGTAAAAGATTGGCGTAAACATCCCCGTAGAGCAGTGAGATCAATATGGGCTCCCGAAATACATTATATTAAAAGAAACTATTTTATTGTTTTCAGTATGTGTCCGGATGGAATAGGAATGCTAAAAAGTTCAACGGGAAAACCGGAAGGACCTTATGTAGATGCTTTTAATGTAAACGGGCCAATAATTAGTGGAGGAATTGGTGCTACCTTGTTTGAAGATGAGGATGGCAAAGTATATTTCACTTATGGTGCTGCCACACGTATTGCATTGATGAAGGATGATATGAGTGGATTTGCCGGACCATTTGAACAAATTATATTTGATGAGCCCGATAATAATCCCCATCATCATGCAGCCAAATGTGAACCACGTGGAATGAATGATCTCGGGCATGAAGGTGCTGTGCTTTTTAAACGTAATGGTAAATATTATCTTGGTGCTGCGGATAATTATGAAGGAAGGTATTCAACCTGCCTTGCCATATCAGATAATATTTATGGTCCGTATAAGAAGCGCCATGAAGGAGTTCCTTGTGGGGGTGGCACGGGATATTTTAGAGATAAAGAAAGATATTGGTGGTGTAGCTATTTTGGTAATGACTCTCAATCACATTTCAGAGAAAAAGTAGGTTTTGTGCGCGTTGATTTTACTTCGGATGGTAGGGTATTCGTCGCGAAGGAGCAGCCTTTCGTAACTCTTGAGAAAAAGGAGGAATGGGTGGCTAAATGGATGAAAGTATGGAAAAATGAATACAATGAATAAAATAAAAATATGAAGAACTTAGTCTTGTTACTTTTATTAGTAACAGTTTCAACATTATCTTTTGGGAAAATCTATGATATACGAGATTATGGTGCGATTGGTGATAGCTTGACAATTAATACTAAAGCTATTCAAAAGGCTATTGATGAGTGTAGTGCCGAAGGAGGAGGAATAGTTCTCATTCAAGGTGGCAATTATGTAACAGGAACGATTTTTATGAAGAGTGGAGTAACACTGCGTATTGAAAAAATGGCCGTACTGTCAGGAAGTAAAGATATAAAAGATTATGCAGAGAATGTAATGAAAAACATGTATCGTGATGAATCTTATATGGATCGTTGTCTTGTTTTTGCTCACAATCAGAAATTTATTGGTATAGAAGGAGGAGGAATAATCGATGGTAATGGAGAGGCCTTTCCCAATAAAATACCAGGAATTAAATATCGTCCTATGCTCATACGTTTTGCAAATTGTGAAAATATTCGTATGCATGATATCATGCTCCAAAATCCTAGTGGATGGACCTCAGCATGGCTTTATTGCAGAGATATAGTAATTGAAGGAATATCTGTTTGGGCGCGAGTTAGAGGCAATGGAGATGGTCTTGATTTCGATGGATGTAAAAATGTACGTGTTTCAAATTGTTCTTTTGATACCAGTGATGACTCAATTTGCCTCCAAACTTCAAGTAAAGATCATTCTTGTCAGGATATTACTATTACAAATTGTCAATTTTCAAGTCGTTGGGCTGGGGGTCGAATAGGGTTGCTTTCAAGAGCTAATTTTGAAAATGTAATAATATCATCGTGTATATTTCGAAATACAAATGATTCGGGGCTGAAGATACAGATGAATGAGGGTGCAGAAATGAAGAATATGCTTTTTACCAATCTTTTAATGATTAATGTTCCACGTCCCATATTTATGACTCATACTAGCTTAAGAGCTTATGTTGACGGTGAGGAAGAGTATCCTGAAATGAAAACTATGGGTGATATGACCTTTAGTGATATCCATGTAGACAATACTGGCCTTGATAAAAATTCGGCAATAGTAATGACTAGTATACCTGGAAACTATATCTGAAATATCACATTGTCAGATATTATAATACGTACAGCTGGTGGTGGAACAGTAAAAGATGCTAATAATATTTTTGGAGAATTTTCTAAAGAATGGTTTGAATTGCAGGATAAACGAAGATGGCCGGAGTATGGATACCTTGGAGGGACTGTTCCGGCATACGGTATATATCTGAGACATCTTGAAAATGTTATTATAAATAATGTGAATATAACTACTATAAATAAAGATGTACGCCCTGTAATTATGGCAATTGATGTCAAGAATTTGACTATTAATGGGAGAAAAATAATGAAAGAACGAATTGAAAATATAAATAACTAAAAATATAAAGCCATGAAAAAACTATTAATATTAATCGTGACATTTGTCGCTGTAACTGCTTCTGCTCAGCAAGAACCTCCTCCTCGTAAATCTATAGAATTATCTGGAGGTAGAGCTGCTGATTTTCCTGTAGGACCTTTTACTGATTCATGGGAGTCTTTAAAAGATAATTATAAAACTCCCCAGTGGTTTATTGATGCAAAGTTCGGAATCTTTATACATTGGGGAGTCTATTCTGTTGCTGCTACAGGAAGTGAATGGTATCCACGTCATATGTATGGTGCATTATTGAAACATCATACGGAAAATTGGGGAAATCCGAAAAAATTTGGTTATAAAGATTTTATTCCTTTGTTTACCGCAGAAAAATTTGATCCTGATACATGGGCTATACTTTTTAAAGAAGCTGGTGCCAAATACGTAATACCGACAGCGGAGCATCATGATGGTTTTGCATTGTATGATAGCAAACTTACCCGATGGGATGCAAAGGATATGGGACCGAAACGTGATTTGATAGGAGATTTGGCTAAAGCTGTAAGAAGACAAGGAATTAAATTTGGAGTTTCTAATCATCGCATGGAACATTGGGATTTTATGTATCCGACGGCAGCAACAGAACATGATTTGTATGATCCTGAGTATGCTGATTTTTATGGTCCCCCACAGAAACCTGATAAAAACAAAGCTTCCGCGATGGGACCGTCTGCCGAAGAAGTTATGGAAGGCAAGGAAGCTCCACAAGACCAAGGTTTTCTGGAAGAATGGCTGGCACGATGCCAAGAAATAATTGATAAATACCAACCGGATATTCTTTGGTTTGACAATGGAATCAATAGTCGTAGCCTTGACCCGTTAAAATTACGTCTTGCTGCATATTATTATAATAGGGCCGCACAATGGGATAAGCCGGTGTCTTTAAGTACAAAACATGATGCTTATCTATATGGAACTATTACAGACTATGAACGACAAGGAAGGGCACCTAAAGATATAACTTCACATTATTGGCAAGTGGATGAACCCATTGGTAATAAATTTGGTTACATTGAAGGATTACAAATACAATCTTCATCACAAATAATCAGCAAATTGGTTGAAAATATTTCTAGGAATGGTAATCTTTGTCTCAATATATCCCCTAAAGCAGATGGGACTATCCCTGAGAATCAGCAAGAGGTTTTACGTCAAATAGGTCATTGGATGAAAATCAATGGTGAGGCTGTTTATGGTACACATGCGTGGATGGTGTATGGTGAAGGTCCCACTGTGGAAAAGAATAAATCTGAGTTTGATTGGCGTTTCACTCAAAAAGATAAGAGTACATTTTATGCTTATATGATGAAATGGAGAGGAGGTAAAGTTGTTATAAAATCATTCAATATTGTAAATCTTGGTAAGATAAAAAAGGTAGAGTTACTTGGATATGATAAGCATATCAAGTTTGTTCAAACGGATGAAGCATTGGAAATAGTACTCCCATCAGAAAATCCTAATATTAATATATCAGTTGTTAAAGTTGAGATTTAATAAAGACTTTGATGTTGTTTATTATTTCATTGGATTTTATTGGTTGTATGGGGAGAATGTCTTTTGTGTATAAAAGTATATATAATAAAATGAAAGAGAAAGGATATGAAATAAAAAGGTATGATTATCCGGTAAAGAGGTATTGTCAAACAATGGATTTGAAAGATAATCCGGAATTAATAGCGAAGTATCGGAAGTGTCATAGTAAGGTGGAATCATGGCCGGAGATAAGAAAGGGAATTCGTTCGGTAGGTATTTTAGAGATGGAAATATATATAGAAAAGAACCACCTGTTTATGATTGTTGAGACTCCATTGGATTTTGATTGGAATGTGGCAATGGAACAATTAGCATCCTTGCCTCGCCAATCAGAGTGGGAGGAATACGTATCAGCTTTTCAGTTATGCAATTCCGATGCTTCTTCTGCTCAAAAATGGAGATTAATGGATAGGATGTTCTATTTATATGAATAATACACATAAAAAAGAGTTCTGAATTTTCAGAACTCTTTTTTATGTGCGCGTGATAGGACTCGAACCTACACGTCTCACGACACCAGATCCTAAGTCTGGCGCGGCTACCAATTACGCCACACGCGCGACATTGCTTTCGGTAAGCGGGTGCAAAGATAAGGAATATTTCTTAAGTACCAAAGATTTTTAGGAAATTATTCTTTGTGGTTATGTAAATATTCACGTGCAGCCTCAATAATTGTATCCACATTGCGTTGCATATCCTCTGAGGTCATATTGACTTTGATGTCCGGATCTATACCAAATTCCAGATGTTGCATATTCGCATCGTACATTGGACTGGCCGAGAAGCGGACAGACCAGCCATTGGGCAGTTCAGAAGAGAAGGGCAGACCAGAACCGCCACCTGTTTTGTCACCGATGATGGTTACTTTGGGTAGTATTTTCATTCTGTTCACAAAATCATTGGTGGCGCTGAAAGAGCGGCGGTTAGTCAGCACTACCGCTTGTTTTTGCCAGCGTACGCGATCTAGTGACGGTTCCAGCCAAACAGCTTTAGGAGTTGAGAAATCATTGTGTCCCGGTCCGGTTTTATGGGACATATAGCCTACCAACACTTTTTCATTCGTGAAACGTGCGGCTAATTTCTCGGCTGTGGTAAGGTTACCACCGGAATTGTTTCGCACATCAATAATCAATCCATCGCAAATAGCCAGCTTGTTTAGAATCTCGTCCAGATTTCCTTCGCCGATACCTGATTGGAAACTGCCACAATAAATATAGGCTATGTTATCCTCGAATACCTGATACTTCATGCCTGAGGATTGGGCATAGTCCTTACCTAGATAGACACGTTGGATGCTGTCGCTGAAATTGGCCGGATAGCTGTCAAACCATTCACGATATTGGGAGTACTCCAGTTTGGAAGACAGATTTACGTGTCCGTCACGCAACTCGTTCAGCATATCTGCCAGAACTTCGAATAACTGTTCATTATTCATGCCTTTTGATATTCTCTGTTTGTACTGGCTATATATTTCATTCCAGTCCAATCCGTATTCCTGCTTTTTATAGTCAAGGAAACAATACTGGCGGTCGATAGTCTGCCATAACGCTTCGAAGTTGCCTTCGGGGGAGTTGTCGTATTCGTCCTCCGTGATGCACGAAGTAAATAATACAACAGACAATAACAGACTGATAAAAAAATAACTATTTCTTTTCATTCTCTATATTAATAAGGGCTGACCCGGCTGGGCATCGCCACTTTGTTCTTACCTTTTAATAAATAGAAGTTTTTCACGAAACCTATCATAAAGGCGTGTGACCATATATGACTTTTCAGATTATTGACTTTCGCCTGCTGGATATCACATAGGTATCCGAAACGCATATTGACTGACCGGATAGGAAAATCCAATGTAACCAATTGCCGCAAGGAAGGTTGGTTATGCAGGGAAGTGAACAGCACATTCTTGCCGCCATTCTTTAAACTGAATATCTCATAATAAGATTGTCCGTATTCCGGGGAAAACATAACCCCCATGACAGGCAAATTGGCTTGATAACGGGCTATCAGCGGATAGTTACCGATATGGAACCGATAGATGACCATACCCGATGCCGCCAGATTGACATATGCTTTGGCTTGGGCAGGATTATTAGAATTTCGCATGTTATAGATGAATCCGCCGTTCAAGTCCAGCATGGGACCCGCCAGTATCTTCAAGTTTTCTGTCAGCCGGAACTGGTAATGCAGTGCATAATTCCAATTGACCATACCTGACATTTCGTTACTTGTTTCTGCTTTATTCTCAGTCAGGGACAGATTGGCTTGGAACAGACTTTGAACAGATACGTTGCCATTCATCAGTTTGGTCATGCGCATACTTTCACGCAGGATACGAATTTCGGGTCCGGTATATTCCATCGGTGAAAGATAGGTGTCCAATATATTTGTAAAACCGACACCGTAAAGAGTAGCCCTCATAACGTAGCGGTTTGCTCGTAAGCTGTCTTCCTGAGCCTGTGAAGGCAGACCAAGAAACAGGGACAGTAATAATAGGAGAATTTTTTTCATTTCTTAAAACAGTTTCATCTGGCCGGTAATTTCATCAATGATATCTGTTTCACTCTTACCATGATCCGGATCTTCAATTTCAGCAGCTTCTTCATTTTTATCAGTCCCCTCTTCCGCACCGTCCTCTTCTTTGGGAGGTTCGGGAAAACGTAAAGGCTCCAGCTCGTTTATTTGTTCAATGTTGTAAGTACTGATTCGTTTTCCTTTCGCTTTGAAACTCTTAATTCCGATGAATTCGTCCACATCTATTTCCAATGGATCACGGAAACTATCATGTTCTCCGAATATGACTTGTATGCGTGGATAAACCACACAAGTAAGCAATATAGAACGGCTTTCCTTGTTCTCGCCCAAATAATTGAGACGGCGTGAAGTGGATTCAAAAGTGAATCGTTTCAGATAAGGATATCCCTGATCGGCATCAAATAAAGCGGCAGACCATACCTTGTTGGCGTCGAACTTCTCAATGATGCGGATTCCCGGATCATAATGATTATTCAAATCGAAGTTACTAGTATAGAATTCTCCATTTTCATGGACTATTAAAATCAATTCGTCACTTTGGAATTCTCCCAGATATTCACCGCGTCCGTCATAGTTCAAGCGGAGCACATCCCGGTCAAACCATACTTTTCTTCCACCCAAAGTAGAGCCGCCACGTTGTTTTAAGGCTATTTTATGTACTTCGTATTTAGACAGGATATTGCCCATGGACTGGCGTCCCTTGATATTGATGTCACTGAAATCTTTTTCATATATGATTTTTTTGATACGTGGATTCGGTTTTAAGGTAATCTTGATAACCTCTGCTTCTCCATTAGGATTGGCTGTAAAGTAAACAATACGTGAGCCGGGTGTACCTTGCGTTACATCATATTCACGGTCACGGGTGATGGAGGTAATGTTGAACCGTTTGATATAGTGAAACCCTTCTTTTCCATCACGATAAACCACATTGTATATGGTACGTTTGTCGTTTTTCTTGAAGATATTGACATAGAGAACATTCTTGCCGACAAACATTTTGTCTGTTACGCGAACTACTTTATATTTGCCGTCTTTATAGAAGATAATCACATCGTCTATGTCTGAACAGTTGGCTATAAATTCATCTTTTTTCAAGGTGGTGCCGATAAAGCCTTCTTCGCGGTTGATATAGAGTTTTTCGTTAGCTTCCACTACCTTCGCCGCCTCAATGGTATCGAAGTTACGCAACTCTGTACGGCGGGGGTATTGTTTGCCATATTTATCTTTCAACATCTGATACCAGTCAATGGTATATTCTACGATATGTGCCAGATGATTGTTTATTTCTTCAATCTGTTCCTTGATACGGGCTATGTTTTCATCTGCTTTATCCTTGTTGAACTTCAGAATTCGGGCCATCTTGATATCCAATAACTTCAGAATATCCTCTTTGGTCACTTCACGGATAAATTGCGAATAGAAAGGAGTCAGCCGTTCATCAATGAACTCGCAGGCGGCGTCTGTATTTTCGGATTGCTCGAACTTTACTTCCTTATAAATCCGTTCTTCGATAAAGATTTTTTCCAATGATGCGAAATGAAGGTTTTCAAGCAATTCTCCTTTGTGTATTTCCAACTCTTGACGAAGCAGGGACAACGTGTTGTCTGTGGCTTTTTTAAGGACGGCACTGACAGTAAGGAAGTGGGGCTTCTTTTCATCAATAACGCAACAATTGGGGGATATGCTTACTTCACAATCAGTAAATGCATAGAGCGCGTCCAAGGTTTTGTCCGAGGATACTCCCGGAGCAAGGTGCACTAGGATTTCCACTTTTTCAGAAGTAAGATCTTCTACTTTCCGAATCTTGATTTTTCCCTTTTCACTGGCTTTGACAATAGAGTCGCATACCCCCGGGACAGTCTTTCCGAAAGGCACTTCGGCTATGGACAATGTTTTGTTGTCTATTTTATTGATTTTAGCACGTACCTTCACCATTCCGCCGCGTTCTCCATCGTTGTAGCGGGATACATCAATAGAGCCTCCTGTCTGGAAATCGGGATAGAGTTTGAATTCCTCACCACGCAAATAGGCAATGGAGGCATCACACAGTTCGTTAAAATTGTGTGGTAGGATTTTGGAAGAAAGGCCCACAGCAATACCTTCTACTCCCTGAGCGAGCAAGAGCGGGAATTTGACAGGTAGGGTGATCGGCTCTTTGTTTCGTCCGTCGTATGACGCTTGCCATTCGGTGGTTTTGGGATTGAAAACCACGTCCAATGCAAATTTGGATAGACGTGCTTCGATATAACGGGGGGCAGCGGCACCATCTCCTGTCAGTATGTTACCCCAGTTTCCCTGACAGTCTATTAACAGATCCTTTTGGCCTAGCTGTACCAACGCGTCGCCTATGGAAGCATCGCCGTGCGGATGAAACTGCATGGTATGTCCTACAATATTTGCTACTTTGTTATATCGGCCGTCATCCAATCTTTTCATAGAGTGGAGGATACGTCTTTGGACAGGTTTCAAACCGTCATTGATGTGCGGTACGGCACGTTCCAATATTACGTAAGAGGCATAGTCCAAAAACCAGTTCTGATACATTCCACTCAGCTGGTGCTTCACCCCTGTGTTTTTGGTATCGGTAGGTTTATAGTCCGAGTGTCCGTTCTCCGGTGTGGGGATATTTTCTTCGTTTTGTTCCTCTTTATCAATAAAATCGTCGCTCATATATATTTAAATTCCTTAATGTTCTGATGATATGCACGCAAAAATACGACTTTTATTGAAAAAAATCATTTACTTTGCATATTATTTCGCCCTTATTAAAGGTTGAAAACAGGAAAAAACAACAAAAGTGTAAGAATAAACAGATAAGAAAATGGCACAAGAAGATGTTTTTAAGAAATTAGTATCGCACTGTAAAGAGTATGGTTTTGTATTTCCGTCCAGTGATATATATGACGGACTAGGCGCTGTATACGATTACGGTCAGATGGGAGTGGAGTTGAAGAATAATATCAAGCAATATTGGTGGCAGAGTATGGTGCTGCTGCACGAGAACATCGTAGGAATTGATTCTGCTATTTTTATGCATCCTACTATTTGGAAGGCTTCCGGACATGTGGACGCGTTCAATGATCCTCTGATTGACAACCGCGATTCTAAAAAACGTTATCGTGCCGATGTGCTGATTGAAGACCAGCTTGCCAAATATGACGAGAAGATAAACAAAGAAGTGGCCAAGGCTGCCAAGAGATTCGGGGATGCTTTTGATGAGGCTCAGTTTCGTAGCACCAACGGTCGTGTTCTGGAGCATCAGGCCAAGCGTGACGCTTTACATGAACGATTCTCAAAAGCTTTGAACGACAATGATTTGGATGAACTTCGTCAGATTATCATTGATGAAGAGATTGTTTGTCCTATTTCGGGAACCAAGAACTGGACTGAAGTACGTCAGTTCAATTTGATGTTCTCCACCGAAATGGGTTCTACTGCCGATGGTGCCATGAAGATTTATCTTCGTCCGGAAACAGCGCAGGGTATTTTTGTCAATTACCTGAATGTACAGAAAACCGGCCGTATGAAGATTCCTTTCGGTATCGCTCAGATTGGTAAAGCTTTCCGTAACGAGATTGTAGCCCGCCAATTCATTTTCCGTATGCGTGAGTTTGAACAGATGGAGATGCAATTCTTCGTAAAACCTGGTACTGAGCTGGAGTGGTTCCCCAAATGGAAAGAAATTCGTTTGAAATGGCATAAAGCATTAGGTTTCGGTGATGATCATTACCGTTTCCATGACCACGACAAACTGGCACATTATGCCAACGCAGCTACAGACATCGAATTCCTGATGCCGTTTGGATTCAAGGAAGTGGAAGGTATTCACAGCCGTACGAACTTTGACTTGAGCCAGCACGAGAAGTTCAGTGGCAAGAGTATCAAGTATTTCGATCCGGAATTGAACGAAAGCTATACTCCGTATGTTATTGAAACATCTATCGGTGTGGACCGTATGTTCCTTAGCATTATGAGTGCTGCTTATACAGAAGAAACATTGGAAAGTGGTGAAACTCGTGTCGTGTTGAAATTGCCTGCTGCTCTGGCTCCGGTGAAACTGGCCGTGATGCCGTTGGTGAAGAAAGACGGCCTGCCCGAGAAGGCGCGTGAGATTATGAATGACTTGAAGTTCCATTTCCACTGCCAGTATGATGAGAAAGACAGCATCGGCAAGCGTTACCGTCGTCAGGATGCCATCGGTACTCCATATTGTATCACTGTAGACCACCAGACTTTGGAGGACAATTGCGTAACATTGCGTAATCGTGATACCATGCAGCAGGAGCGTGTGGCTATTTCGGAACTGAACAATATCATTGCCGATAAAGTAAGTATAACAAGTCTGCTGAAGACTTTGCAATAATAAACAGGAATTTATGAATAAAAGTATTCTTTGGCTGATTAGTCTGCTGTTTGTTGCTTCTCTGTCCATTGTTTCATGTAGTGAATCAGATGGAACAGAAGACCCGTATGCAAACTGGGAGGAACGTAATCAGAGATATATTGACTCCATCGCTACAGTGGCGGAAGCTAATCAAGGCAATGAGGTAGGACAATGGAAAATTATCAGATCGTATAAACTTCCTCCTTTGGGATTGAATGAGACAGGAAAGGTGAATGATAATGTTTACTGCAAGATTGTTAAGATTGGTGATGGTACTACAAGTCCGATTGCCACGGATACGGTAGCGGTGAATTATCGTGGTCAGTTTATTAATGGAACAGTCTTTGACCAAAGTTATCAAGGAGAACTTGATCCGGAAACAGCTACTCCAAAGACATTTGTTGCAGGTGGGGTGATTGCCGGATGGAGCACTGCCTTGATGAAAGGATATGGAGGTATGAAAGTAGGAGATCAATGGGAACTTTATATTCCTTATCAATTGGGATATGGAAAGGATGGATATAGTGATATTCCCGGATATTCCACATTGATATTTAATGTAAATTTGGTTGGCATATCCCCGTTGAAAGGTACGGAAAGAAGTGTTGATGATGTATTAGTTGCTGAATAAACAGTTATCATAAAAGATTAAAAGGAGTATTGCAGTTATTGTGATACTCTTTTTTTATGGATGATTTGAGCTATGGCAGTTGAATGAATCGGGTTTTATTTGACGATCTTGTTTTCTTATTTGTGGGACAAACCATTTTTTTGTTTGCTGAAATGTTTTTTGGGGTATGACTAACTGTTTTTCTTCATATGGTTAAGTGCTTTATATGCCCGCTTGCTACGTTCCATTATCTGTAAGGAATGGTTTAAAGGTCGGGGGATAAAAGGCTTATAAGGCTTATTATATCAAAAAGAAGTCTTGACGGGAACAAGGAGATTGTTTTATTTTATCGGGGACAGAATAAAAAAACTTCGTCCTTTCGGTATCCGAAGTGTTTTTTCTTTCAGCATAATGTTGTGGGGATAGTTTGACGGACGAATAACTGTAATAAACGATATAATCTTTATCTTGGTCAATTCATTAAATCAATGATTGGCGCAAAGATAAAGATTATAAAAAAAATTATTTCACAAATTATTTCACGTTTCCTACTTTGATCAAGTATTCGGCAATCTGAACAGCGTTCAATGCCGCACCTTTCTTAATCTGATCGCCTACGATCCAGAAAGTCAGTCCGTTTTCGTTTGCCAGATCTTTGCGGATGCGGCCCACGTAAACCGGATCTTTACCTGCCAGGAACAAAGGCATCGGATATTCTTTCTTTTCGGGATTATCCATCAATACCAGGCCTTCACCTTTGGCAAAGGCTTCACGGGCTTCTTCGGGAGAAATGGGGCGTTCAGTTTCTACCCAGATACTTTCCGAGTGAGAACGGAGGGCGGGAACACGTACACACATGGCGCTAACCTGAATGTCGGAGTGCATAATTTTGCGTGTTTCGTTGAACATCTTCATTTCTTCTTTGGTATATCCATTGTCGGTAAATACATCAATTTGGGGAATCAAGTTGAATGCCAACTGATAAGCGAATTTCTCTACAGTCACGGGTTCATTAGCCAATACCTGACGATATTGTTCATACAATTCATCCATAGCCGCTGCACCTGCACCGCTGGCAGCTTGATAAGTAGCCACATGCACACGTTTTATGTGTGAAAGATTTTCGATGGCTTTCAGTGCAACTACCATCTGAATAGTTGTACAGTTGGGATTAGCTATCACGTTACGGGGACGATTCAAAGCATCTTCCGGATTCACTTCGGGTACTACCAAAGGCACATCGGCGTCCATACGGTAAGCGCTGGAGTTGTCAATCAGTACGGCACCATGTTTGGTAATGGTTTCACAAAACTCTTTTGTGGTACCTGCGCCGGCTGATGTGAAAGCGATATCTACACCTTTAAAGTCATCGTTGTGCTGAAGGAGTTTCACTTCAATCTGTTTACCGCGGAATGTGTATTTTCGTCCTGCACTGCGTGAAGAACCGAATAACACTAACTCATCCAACGGGAAGTTCCTTTCATCGAGCACACGCAGGAACTCTTGTCCTACAGCTCCGCTCGCACCAACAATTGCTACTTTCATTTTGTTTTTTGTTTTATAAGATAAAATTTAGTAATACTTTAGAACTATCTCTCAGCATGTAAGTATGTTCTGCGTGCAAAATTAGAACATTTTAGAATATAAATCAGTAAAAAAGAAAGTTTTTTCGTAATTTTGTCGATATAATGGTATAAAACTCAAAAAAAGATGGAATTATTCGACCTTAACATACATTTTCCGGTCACAGATCCTACCTGGATATTCTTCCTGGTACTTATTATCATCCTGTTTGCCCCTATGATTTTGGGGCGTTTACGCATTCCGCATATCATCGGTATGATACTTGCCGGGGTAGTGGTAGGCAAGTATGGCTTTAACATTCTGGAACGTGACAGCAGTTTTGAATTGTTTGGAAAGGTCGGACTTTACTACATTATGTTTTTGGCCGGTCTTGAGATGGATATGGACGATTTCAAGAAAAACAGGACAAAAGGATTGATCTTTGGTATGTTTACTTTCCTCATCCCGATGGGGCTGGGCATATGGAGCAGCATGAGTATGCTGGACTATGGATTTTTGACTTCTGTGTTGCTGGCCAGTATGTATGCCAGTCACACCTTGATTGCTTATCCTATTATCAGCCGGTATGGCTTGTCGCGGCAACGGACGGTCAGTATCACTATTGGTGGTACGGCGGTGACTGTGGTGCTAGCTTTGATGGTGCTGGCTGTTATTGGTGGTATGTATAAAGGTGAGGACGTAGGCGGACTGTTTTGGGTGCTGTTGGTTGCCAAGGTAGTTTTGCTGTTCGGACTTATCATATTTTTAATGCCTCGCATCAGCCGATGGTTTTTCCGTACGTATGAGGATGCGGTGATGCAATTTATATTCGTGCTGGCTATGGTGTTCTTGGGCGGAGGCTTGATGGAATTGGTGGGGATGGAAGGTATTTTGGGAGCTTTCCTTGCCGGGTTGGTATTAAATCGTTTTGTTCCTCATGTCTCTCCTTTGATGAACCGGCTGGAGTTTGTGGGTAATGCGCTGTTTATTCCCTATTTCTTGATTGGGGTGGGGATGATTATTGATGTACGTTGCCTTTTTACGGAAGGTGAAGCGCTGAAAGTGGCGGTTGTAATGACCGTAGTGGCGACATTCAGTAAGTGGCTGGCTGCATGGATAACCCAGAAGATATATGGAATGAAGAAGGTGGAGGGCAGCTTGATATTCGGATTAAGTAATGCACAGGCTGCTGCGACCTTGGCCGCTGTGTTGATAGGTCATGGTATTATTATGGAAAATGGAGAGCGGTTGTTGAATGATGATGTTTTGAATGGTACGGTGGTCATGATTTTGTTCACTTGTATTATAAGTTCTGTTGTGACAGAACGTGCCGCACGCAAAATGGTGACTCAGGAAAATCTGATGGAGGGCAGCGAAGGTAAGGAACAGGAACGCATCTTGATTCCGGTAGCTAATCCTGAAACCATAGAAGGGTTGGTAGGCATGGCTTTGATGATGAGGCATCCTAAACAAAAAGAGTCATTGGTGGCACTGAGTGTGATCAATGATAATAATACTTCAGAAACCAAGGAACTGATAGGCAAGCGCAACTTGGAGCGTACGGCGATGATTGCTGCTGCTGCCGATGCGTCTGTAAAGACTGTGTTGCGTTATGATTTGAATATTGCGCAAGGTATTATTCATACGCAGAAAGAATATGCGGTAACGGATATTGTAATAGGTTTGCATCGTAAGACGAATTTGATGGATTCTTTCTTTGGTACAATGACGGAAAACTTGTTGAAGGGTACGAACCGCCAGATTATGATCGCTAAATTATTGATGCCTGTCAATACGTTGCGCCGGATTGTGGTGGCGGTTCCCGATAAGGCGGAATATGAAAAAGGTTTCTTGAAATGGATGACACAGCTCTGCCGTATGGGTAAACAATTGGGATGCCGCGTGCATTTCTTTGCTACAGAAGATACATTGAAGCATTTGCGTGCCCTGACAGAAAAACAGGAGGCGAATACTTTTACGGAGTTTTCTTTATTGGAAGAGTGGGATGATCTGCTTTTATTGACCGGACAGGTGAATTATGACCATCTGTTTGTGGTTGTATCTTCGCGTAAAGGTTCCATCTCTTATCAGACTTCTTTTGAACGTCTGCCGTCACAAATCAGCAAGTACTTTGCCAATAACAGTTTGTTGATTGTGTATCCGGATCAGTTAGGGGACGATCCGCAAGAGATTGTTTCTTTTTCTGACCCTCGCGGACAATCGGAAACACGAGTATATGATAATGTAGGAAAATGGTTCTACAAATGGTTTAAGAAAGGTGATGAACGAAATTAATATAGAGTGGCAGCAACGTACGGAGTTGTTGCTAGGAAAAGATAAGATGAAACGCCTGCGTCACGCTCATGTGCTGGTGGTAGGTTTGGGTGGAGTTGGAGCGTATGCTGCCGAGATGATTTGTCGTGCAGGAGTAGGCCGTATGACAATTGTGGATGCAGACATTGTGCAGCCCAGTAATATTAATCGTCAGCTTTCGGCCCTTTACTCTACTATGGGACGTCCCAAAGCGGAAATTTTGGCGGAACGTTTCCGTGATATTAATCCTGATTTGGAATTGACTGTATTGGTGGAGTATCTGAAAGATGAGCGTATTCCGGAATTGCTGGACAGTGCAAAATTTGATTTTGTGGTGGATGCCATTGATACGGTAGCTCCTAAATGTTACCTTATATATAATGTGCTTCAACGTCGTCTGCCCATTGTGAGTAGTATGGGGGCCGGTGCTAAATGGGATATTACTCAGGTTCGTTTTGCCGATTTATGGGATACTTACCATTGCGGATTAAGCAAAGCCGTGCGGAAGCGTTTGCAGAAAATGGGGATGAAGCGAAAACTTCCGGTTGTATTTAGTACAGAGCAGGCCGATCAGGATGCGGTGATATTGGTAGATGATGAGAAAAATAAGAAATCTACTGCCGGAACCGTGAGTTATATGCCGGCAGTCTTTGGCTGTTATCTGGCGGAGTATGTGATAAGAAGAATTTGATTATGATAGAATTACAGGGAATAACGAAGAGTTTCGGGACATTGCAGGTACTGAAAGGTATTGACTTGATGATAGAAAAAGGAGAGGTGGTAAGTATTGTAGGTCCCAGTGGTGCGGGGAAAACTACATTATTGCAGATTATAGGAACGTTAGATAAGGCGGATACGGGTACTATTTTACTGAATGGTACAGAAGTGAGTTGTTTGAAGGAAAAAGAGTTGTCGGCTTTTCGTAACCGGCAGATTGGCTTTGTGTTTCAGTTCCACCAGTTACTTCCCGAGTTCACGGCTTTAGAGAATGTGATGATTCCTGCGTTGATAGCAGGTACATCTTCTTCCGAAGCTATGCGGAAAGCCAAAGAAACGCTAGCTTTTTTGGGGTTGTCCGAACGTGCTTCGCACAAACCGGCTGAATTGTCGGGAGGGGAGAAGCAACGGGTGGCGGTAGCGCGTGCATTAATAAACAACCCGGCGGTTATCCTTGCGGATGAGCCGTCGGGCAGTCTGGATACCCGCAATAAAGAGGAACTTCATCAGTTGTTCTTTGATTTGCGTGATAAATTAGGCCAAACTTTTGTTATTGTTACTCATGATGAAAATTTGGCTCGTTTGACGGACCGTACTATTCACATGGTAGATGGCAGGATTTCTTTGAAAATTTAATAGAGCAGAGATCAGTTTAATGGTATATGGATGCTGTCATTCTGCTCTTTCCATTGGTCTACTTGGAATCCTCCGGTCCCTCCTTCTTCCAGTAGTACACCGTCCATACTCAGGTTGACTGTTGTTTTTGTTCCGGCACTAAGTTGTGTGGTTAGCTTTTGTTGGTAATGCTTTAAATCTCCGTTTTTCATTTGCACGAAGACTTGGATCATTGGATTTGGCTGGGATGGGAATACAGATACAAATTTATTGCTGAATTCTTTTCGATCTGCGTTAGGGATCAACCCGAAACGTATGGTTTTGACAGTTCCTTCCGGTTGGGCGGAGAAATAATTCAGATTACTATAGATATTGCTGATATAAATCCACATAGAGTCTATGCTTTCGCTGAAAGCGTTACCGTTTGTTTCGGTAGTGATTACTCCTAATGCGGCGGTAGCACGAATGAGATGCGCTTGAAGGTCATCTTGACCGATATTGATCTCTTGTGTGCCGAATACTAAATCGTGTACAGGATAGTAAACAGTATCTACGGGGACTTTTCGTAATCCTAATGAAGTGTCGAGTAATTTTTCTCCTAAAATTAGGGTAGGGTCGCTCAGTGCGGCGTCTGTAGTATTGAAAAAGGTGGGATATCCCCAATAAATGATATTATAGGTGCCTGCGGGCAGTCTTAGAGGGGAATTTTTAGATTTTCCTATTCCGTTTTCTATGGAATAATATGCGGGGACAGGGGTCTGATTTCCGGTTGATGTGTAATTTCCTACATAAATACTGCCATCAGGCCGGCAAGGTAATACTTCCAAAGGACCGTTATAAAGATCGGTCGTATTTTGTTGAATGGTGGCATATAAGGCGGGAGTCACCATCTCTTCAGGTTTGGGATTGCTTCTGTCATAATCCTCATCTTTACCGCACGAAGCTAGCAGTGCCAGTAAAGGTAAAAATAAAAACTTTCTCATGTACATCTTTAGTTTAGGTTTGAATACTCCCTATAACAAGATATGGATGAGAAAGTTTGAATGGTGTAGAAGAAAGTTATGCTTATACTTTCTCGGGAAAACTGGCTTTCAGGATTTCAAATGCCTGGGCATAATCTTTTTCGAAGACTAGAACCTTTATTTCCATTCCCGGAATATAAGCCAAAACTTGGGCTGTATACTCTCCCTGCAACATGGATTCTATACCTTCATTTTTTAGAAGATCCTGTAACATGTGTGCTCGGACATCACTTTTGAAAGAAGTAAGAATAACTGTTTTCATACTCGTTCCTCCTGTATCAGTTGTTTCTTTTTTCGATTTACAGTTTTGCAGAATCCGGCGTGCCACTTCTCCAGTTACATCACCGTCCTCTCCGTATGCTGCGCCTCTCTCATTGAACCGGCGTACTATTTCTTCGATGGTATCATCGCCTATTCCTGCTTCATCCAAACGGGTCTTAAGTCCTAAATTTCTAAAGAATTCTTCAGTCTTTTCTATGGTTAGCGATACTCGTACACTGGGAACTCCTGAAGTAACCCCCCAGATACGTTCGCCATATTGTAGTATTTTGTCACGCTTTTTGTCGGCGAGTGTCCGTAGAGTTCCGGGAAATACGATAGCCAGTGTCTGGCCGTGTGTCATGCCATGTAATGCAGTCAGCTCATGCCCTATCATGTGGGTGGCCCAGTCTTCGGATACTCCCATAGCAATGAAACCGTTCAAAGCCATAGTGGCGGACATCATAAATTCACTCATCAAGTGATAATCCTGTTTGTTTTCTTTGATTTGCGGAGCGATTTGTACCAATGTACGAAGGATGCTTTCGCTCCAGCGGTCCATTAGATAAGATTCGTTTGTTTTGGTCATGTATTGTTCCATGACGTGTACAAAAGTGTCTGCCAGTCCGCAAGCTATCTGATAGTCGGGCAATGAGAAAGTTACTGTCGGATCTAGGATAGAAAATACAGGATGAGAGGAGAAAAATGGATATTTTTCATGAGTTTCACGGCATGAAATTACAGCTCCGTTATTCATTTCTGAACCTGTGGCGGGAATAGTTAGCACAGTTCCTAAAGGAATAGTATTTTGTGCACTGCCTTTTTTAACTAGTTCCCAGGCATCTCCGTCGTAGGGAATACCAGCGGAAATCAACTTGGTACCGTCTATAACTGAGCCGCCACCTACTGCCAGCAGGAAGTCGATGTTTTTTTCTTTGCCTGATTCTATAGCTTTTTTCAGGGTAGATATATCAGGATTTGATTCTATTCCCCAAAACTCCGTGTAATCACGTCCTTCAAGGGCTTGGATTACTTGTTCATAGACTCCATTTGTTTTTACACTGCCACCTCCGAAAGTGATCATGATTCTCTTGTTGGCCGGTATCTGTTGGGACAATTGGGCAATCATGCCTTTGCCAAAGATGAGGCGTGTAGGATTGTAAAAGATAAAATTATCCATAACTAATTGGGGTTTTCTTTGTTAATAGCGAGTAAAGATAGTGCTTTTTATTTATCTTTGAGAAAAAATTTAGCTAATGAACGTAAAACTGGGAAAATACAACCAGCTGGAGGTTGTAAAAGAAGTAGACTTTGGTGTCTATTTAGATGGAGGCGATGACGGAGAGATTTTATTGCCTACGCGTTATGTGCCCGAAGGCTGTAAGCCTGGCGATGTGCTGAATGTCTTTCTTTACCTCGACAATGAGGAAAGGTTGATAGCTACCACTTTACAGCCATTGGTGCAGGTGGACGAGTTTGCCTGTTTGGAAGTGGCATGGGTTAATGAGTTTGGTGCGTTTTTGAATTGGGGATTAATGAAAGACCTTTTTGTACCTTTCCGTGAACAAAAGATGAAAATGCAGAAAGGGAGAAAGTATATAATACACGCACATATAGACGAAGATAGTTACCGCATTATGGCATCTGCTAAAGTGGAGCATTATCTTTCTAAAGAACATCCCGATTATCGGCTGGGGCAGGAAGTGGATATCCTGATATGGCAGAAAACAGATTTGGGATTTAAAGCTATTGTGGAAAATAAGTTCAGTGGTTTGCTTTACGATAATGAGATTTTCCAACCTTTAGAAGCCGGTATGCGGCTGAAGGCTTATGTAAAGCAGGTGCGTGAGGATGGCAAGATAGATTTGGTTCTGCAAAAGTTAGGCGCAAAGAAGGTGGATGATTTTTCAGAAGTGTTATTACAATATATTAAAGATCATGAAGGTTTCACTCCATTGAATGATAAAAGTGCTGCAGAGGATATCTATGATGCTTTTGGTGTCAGTAAAAAAACTTTCAAAAAAGCGGTGGGGGATTTATATAAAAAACGTCTGGTTGTTTTAGAAGCTGAGGGGATACGCCTTACTTAGTGGAGCTTTTCCCTACCAGATATAGGAAAAGCCCTATGAATTTATGGGGAAAATCAATTGTGGGGGAAAGTGATTTCCCCTATTTTTGTGCCATAGAACTAACAAACTAAAAACGTAACAGCTATGAAAAGATGGACTACATTACTGATAGTGATTTGTATGCTAGGTATAACTATTCCCGCAATGGGGGCCATGAGTATCAGCAAAATGAGACAGAACACTCGTTTTCTTACCGACCGTATGGCATACGAACTGAAACTCACTCCGCAGCAATACAATGATGTATATGAGGTGAATTATGATTTTATCAATAATGTCCGTTATCTGATGGATGATGTGGTAAGAGGCTATGATTATGCGTTGGAACGTTATTATGATTTTTTGGATGTGCGTAATGATGATCTTCGTTGGATACTTTCCAGTGCGCAATATCGTCGTTTTATGAGGGCTGAGCATTTCTACCGTCCCATTTATGCGCATGAGAACAAATGGCAGTTCCGTATCTATCTGGTATATAATAATGTGAATTTTTTCTACTATGGCAAACCGCATCACTATGCTAGTTATTGCGGAGGGCATTATCGTACTCATTTCAATAATGTCAGTTATTATAAGATCCATTATCGTGACCATTATCGCCATGATGTGTACGACGGACATTATCGTATCCGCCATGATAGAATGACGTATGATATGCACCGTCGTCGTGATTTTAATATAGTTGTTCGTCCTCCTCAAAAGGATCATCATCGCCCAGCCACTCCTCCTCAGGTTAGTCCAAAAAGACCTCAAATCCGTCCTGACAGGCCGTCGGGTGATCATCATCGTCCGTCTGTTCCACAGGCAAGGCCGGACAGACCGAAGAAGGATCATAATAACAAGCATGATGGGCGCCCTTCACGACGTGGACAGAACTCACAGGTTGATAAGGACCGTCATGAAAATAGGCGTATTACTCCATCCGGCAGGGATGTGAGAAGAGGAAATGGTAAGAAAGAGAAAGATTCGGAACGTTCAGGAGGAAGCAATAAAAGTAATTCTAAGGAGAGAACTGTAGTGCGTATGCGTACGGTATAGTATGATTTGAAAAACGACGAAAATTGACGTAAATAAGAGTTGGAGATACAATGAATTGTCCGGATTGTAAAGATCATTTTTATGATGATTCACCACAGGTCAACGCAGAATTTGATTATGAATGGACTGTGAAAATCTGTGGTGAATCTTAAGAAATTATTCTAAAGTAAGAGGAACTCCTTTGTAGAAATCCAGAATTTTGGTACGGAACAGATAATCATATTTTGCTTGAAGCATATCCGAAACGGCTTTCATCCAATTGGTACGAGCCTCATTGTATTCAGTAGCGTTGGCTTTACCATTGGCATATTTTTCGCTCATCAGACGGAAGGAAGCCTCAGAAGCATCCGTAGCTGTATTACTGCTTTTATATTTGCTTTCGGCAGCTACTGCATTATAGTATGCTTGCTGTATTTCTTTGAAAAGAGCCTTTTTGCTTTCTTCCAACTTCCATGATAAAGCAGTGCGCTGGATGCGTGCGTTCTTTACTTTATTTCGTGTGTCAAAACGGTTGAATAACGGAATGCTGAGTGAGAATTGCAGGTATTTATTAAAATTTTGATGCCACTGACTGCTGAATGAAGCATTTTCTACTCCTGAAATATTATAGTAGTTTGTTCCTATACCTGCACCGAAGTTTAATTGCGGATACCAGGAACTTTGGGCAATACGGATACTTTTGGCTGCACCTTCCAGACGAAATTGGGCTGCTTTAATACTTGGTTTGTTCAGAACAGCTTGTGCATAGATATCTTCGGGAAGTGAAAGCAGAGTGAAATTATCCTCTACACGGGGAGATACTACTCCAAATCCGTCAGGAGTCGGAAGTTCCAACAGTTGGCTCAGTTCTAACAAAGCTAACTGATAGTTATTGTCAGCCTGTACTGCTGACATTTCGTCTTGGGCGACACGTGTGCGGGCTTCGTAGACTTCGGCTTCAGATGCTTTCCCATTTTTGAAATAAGCTTCTTTCAATTCCAGCTGTTCCCGGCTTAACTCTACTTGGTTGTGAGCTACTTTTGCTAATTCTTCATTAAAAAGAATTTGTAGATAGGCAGAGGTGACAGAAATGCTGATATCTTCTTTGGCCTTGTTCAAGTCCTCTATAGCTGCTTTCAGGTTTAGTTTGCTGAGAGCGATGTTGTTCGGTATTCGCAATCCTGTAAATAAAGGGATGCTGGTACTGAGTGAGAAGTTGGTATTTTTGGTATTACGGTCGCCATACGTATTGTCTGCCTGTAAGGCACGGCCGAAGTTAAATGACTGTCCCACATTACCGTTCAGATTAGGCAGACGGCTGTATTTAGCAGTATTCAAATCCACTGCATTTTGATCTCTTGCTGCTTCCTGTTGCTTGATGCTCAGGTTGTGTTCTATAGCATAATCAATGCATTTACGTAAATCCCATTTTTCTTGGGAAACGGCCGGTAATGCAGTCAGGGTGGCCAAGGCTATAATGATTTGTTTCTTCATAATGATATTCTGTTATTTCTTTTCTGCTCCGCGTACTTTTTCATTGACATTCAGACCGTTCTTTATTTCAATCTGGATACCGTCACTCATACCTGTAATAACGGCACGACGGCTGAATTTTTGTGAAGGTACACTATCAGTCAATACATATACAAAAGTAGAGTCGTTTTTAAACTCAACAGTACTTTCGGGTACTGCCAGTACCTTGCTGGCACGTGCCAGAACGATTTCCGCATTTGCGCTATATCCGGAACGGATGGTAATACTGTCGGGGACTGTGATGGCTGCTTTGATCTCAAATTGGTTAGCACCATTTTCTTCTACACCTTTGGGGGATATATATTCTAGTTGTGCATCAAATTCCATGTTTTGTAAGGCTCCTAAAGTTATTTTTACCGGCATGCCTTCGTGTATGCGTCCTACTTCCGTTTCATCAATATTGCCGCGGAAAATCAGATCATTCATGTTAGCTACGGTGGCGATAGTGGTTCCGTCATTGAATGTGTTGCTCATTATGACGGAGTTACCGGCTTTTACGGGCACATCTAAAATCAATCCGTCAATAGTAGATCGGATAAGGGTACTACTGAATGAAGCTTTGTTTTTAGTGATACCTTCTTTGACTATTTCCAGATTGTCTTTGGCTGTTTGTAATTCTTCACGTGCTTGTTTTACAGCTACTTCACTCTTTTCGTATTCTTCACTGCTGATAAGTTTGCTTTCGAACAGTTTTTTCATGCGGGCAAAGTCCGTTTCCCCTTGTCTGGCATTGATTTCTGCCAGCCTTACACGGCTTTCTGCTGAGTTTAGTTGTCCCAGTTCGGGGATCACCTTTACTTTGGCAATCACTTCTCCTTTCTTTATTTTTTGTCCGGCTTCCTTATATACCTCGTCAATGATACCTGAAATCTGTGGCTTAATCAGAATCTCGTCACGTGGTTCTATTTTTCCAGTAGCTACAGTGGTCTTTTTCAGATCGGTGATTTCTGCGTTTAATATAGTATACACGCTGGCTTTGGGTTGTGATTTTTGATAGAGAAATACAAATGTTCCGATGAATATCAGTGCAACGATGACTAATAGTGCAATTTTTACATACTTTTTCATATCTGTTTGTTTTATTATTTTTTTATTCTTGTTTGTTCTTGCATGGAAACTTTATCCGTTACGTCGGATGGTTTTATTCGTCTCTTATAGCCTCAATTGGTTTGATGGCCATAGCGCGATAGGCCGGTGCTAATCCGGCCAGCATACCTAAGACCATCAATAAAATGCAAGCCCCGACGGCCATCCAGAAGCTGATTTGAAAATGAGCCTCTGTACCCGAAGCTGCCGTTCCTACTTCTAATCCTTGTAAGATCAAGACTCCGAAACTAATCCCCATTAACCCTGCAAAAGTTGTCAATACCATGCTTTCAGAAAGAATTTGGTTTAGAATATCTTTAGGGCGTGCGCCAATGGCTCGGCGGATGCCGATTTCGGTTGTACGTTCTTTCACGGTAACCATCATAATATTGCTTACTCCGATAGCTCCTGCCAGTAATGTTCCCAAACCTACCATCCATGCCAAAATTTTGATGCCTGTGAACAGATTGTCAATCATGCTGAACATTGCTTCTGCATTGACCATGATCACCGCTTGTTTGTCGTCCGGGTGGATATAGTGCGCTTTCTTGATTACTTGTTCTATTTTGTCGGCTATACTGGTAACAGTTACTCCCGGTTTTACGGTAATACAGACTAAATCAATGCGCTTTCCAAAGTTGTATGCTTTTTGCATGGTAGTAAATGGAAGAGTTACACTATCCTCTGTTCCGGCATTGATATTCATGTTACTGGTTGATAAGCTAACACCTACAATCTGATAATAAATACCATCCACACGCAAATATTGTCCGCATGGGTTTCCTCCTTGGGGAAACAGTTCGTCGTATACACGTTTTCCTATGGTACAGACTTTCCGGTTTTCCAGTATGTCTACGTCATTGATAAAGCGCCCCATTGTAATATTTTGAGCTTCTATCTTTTCATAATCAGGCTGCAATCCTCTGACGGCACAGGAGCTTTTCTTGTCTCCGAAAATAGCAGTAGAGCCCCATCGGCTGATATTGGGAGTGATAACTTCTACTTCCGGTACGGCTTGGCGGATACGTTCCACATCGTTAAATTCCATATCCCAATAACGTCCTTTTCTAAATCCTTTATAGGCTTCACTGGTTTTATTACTTCCGAAAAAAACGGAATTGGTGGCGAATCCTTTAAAGTTGGCCGACATCATATCTTGTAGTCCTTGGCCACCCCCCATAAGGGCCACCAGCATGAATATGCCCCAAAAAACACCAAAAGCGGTCAATAGGCTACGTGTCTTGTTTCTGGTAATGGTGATGAATATTTCTTCCCACCTGTCTAAATCTATTCTCATAATTTTAATCTGCTCTAAGTGCTTCGATTGGTCGGATCATGACGGCCTTACGAGCAGGAAAGAAGCCTGCCAGTGTACCGGCTATCACCAATGTCATGGTTGCTTGTATGGCTATACTGATATCTACTGTGGGATTGAGGAAAACTGTTTCGGTGAAAACGCCTGCGTCTACAGTTTGGTTTCCTGCCACTGTATTCATGTATTCTGTGGCAGCGATACCTGCCACCATTCCTATATACCCGAAAAAGGTGGTAATTGTTACGCTTTCGGCTATAATTAGCCATAAGATAGATATAGGTTTGGCACCTAACGCTTTGCGGATACCAAATTCACGGGTCCGTTCTTTTACTGTGATCAGCATGATATTACTTACACCTACGATGCCACTCAGCAAAGTGAATATGCCTATTACCCAAATGGCTATAGTCAGAATGCGCATACCTTTTTCTTGTTGCAGGAATTGAGTGAAACGGTTCCACATCCAGATAGCGCCTTTGTCATCAGCTGTAAACCGGTGGTGTATGCCGATAGCTTTGCGGTACTCCTTTTCAAAGATTTCATTTTTTTCTTCTGTATCGAGTCCTCGTGTCATAAATATCAAATTGTTCAGCTTGTCACCTTTATTATATATGAGTTGTAAGGTGGTGAATGGGATGAAGGCATTAGGTTGGAAACTTCCCTTGTCGGTAAATAGGCCTACTACTTGATATACTACTCCATTGGCGTTGACAAATTTTCCGATAGCTTTGTCTGCGTCTTTTTTAAAGAGCATTTCTGCGGTTTTTGTATGAAGAATGATTACTTTTCGCCGTTGACGGATATCAATGTCATTGATAAATCGCCCCCCTGCAGGTTTTACTCTTTCTACATCTTTATGATTAGGGTATACTCCTTCCAGTGTGGTGGATACATAGTCTTGCCCGTATGTTAAAGTCACATTACTCTGACGTACGGTAGCTCCTACACTGATGACATTTTGGAGGAAATCGGTTTCGGTTATCCGATAGTCTTTATTGTCCAGTTCAATGCGGCGTCCTTCTTTTAATCCATCGTATGCTTTGGAAGTCCAGCCTGGAAATACTTTGATGGAATTCATAGCCATATCTGCAGATGAGCTTTCGAAAGCATGGATTAGTCCGTTGCCTGCCCCCAGCAGTACGATCAACATGAAGATACCCCAAGCTACGGCAAAGCCGGTGAGGAACGTGCGTAATTTATTGCGCTTTATTGTTCCGAATATTTCTTGAATAAGATCAATCATGTGTGTCAGTTATTTCATGAATCCGTTCTTGCCGAAAGGAGAGGCATTATGGTCTATGTTTTCTTCAATCCGTTCAATCAGTCCGTCCTTAATATGGATGATTTTGTCCGTTTGGTTTGCTACTCCACTTTCATGAGTGACGACAACGATTGTCAGTCCCTCGTTTTTATGCAGTTCTTTCAGAATATTCATCACTTCCACGGATGTTTTGCTGTCCAGGGCTCCGGTAGGTTCATCGGCGAGGATGATTTGCGGTTTGGATATCAAGGCACGTGCTATGGCTACACGTTGTTTTTGTCCGCCGGACAATTCATTGGGCATATGATGCGCCCATTCTTTAAGACCTAGTTTGTCAAGGTATTCTAATGCCATTTGATTCCTTTTTTTTCGGCTCACTCCTTGATAGAAGAGGGGAAGAGCTACATTTTCTACCGCATTTTTAAAAGAAATCAGGTTGAAAGACTGAAAGATAAATCCTATCATCCGGTTTCTGTATTCGGCAGAGCGGGTTTCACTCAGATTCTTGATTAATACATCGTTCAAATAATATTCTCCCGAATCGTAATTGTCCAAGATGCCTAAAATATTCAATAAAGTGGACTTTCCGGAACCCGAAGCTCCCATAATAGAAACAAACTCACCTCGTTCTATGTCGAGGTTGATACCTTTCAAAACATGTAGCGGAGCTCCGTTATGATAGGTTTTGTTGATATTCTCTAAATGTATCATTACCGATGAATTTAACTTGTGTTTGTCTGGTTAGACGTGCCGAAGATACAAAAAGTTGCAATGCTATATGAAATAATTGAAAAAAAATTTGCTCTCTTTTTTCGCATTGTGTACATTTGCTCAAAATAACTAACCCTAAATAATAATATATCATGGTAACAGGCATGGAAAAACCCTACGTAGTAGGTATGGACATTGGCGGAACTAATACAGTTTTTGGCATTGTAGATTCGCGTGGTAACGTATTGGCTACCGATTCAGTTAAGACACAATCATTTTCTAAAATAGAGGATTATGTAGAGGCGGTCAGTTCAAAGTTGCGTCTGTTGATTGAATCGTTCGGTGGCGTAGAAAAAATTAAAGGTATGGGGGTAGGTGCTCCTAATGGAAACTACTATAACGGTACCATTGAATTTGCTCCAAATCTTCCTTGGAAAGGGGTGATTCCCTTGGCTGCTTTGTTTGAAGAAGCAATAGGTGTTCCTACTGCTTTGACAAATGATGCTAATGCTGCCACCATCGGCGAAATGACTTATGGTGCGGCTCGTGGCATGAAAGACTTTATTATGATTACTCTTGGAACCGGTGTTGGTAGTGGTATTGTAATAAATGGACAACTGGTTTACGGACACGATGGTTTTGCCGGAGAATTGGGACATGTGATAGTTCGTCGTGACGGACGTCAGTGTGGTTGTGGTCGTAAGGGCTGTTTGGAAACTTATTGTTCGGCTACAGGTGTGGCACGCACGGCACGTGAATTTCTAGTTGCCCGTCCCGAACCTAGTTTGTTAAGAGACATCCCGGCTGAAGATATTGTATCTAAAGATGTTTTTGACGCGGCTGTAAGAGGGGATAAATTAGCACAAGATATCTTTGAATATACAGGACGTATTTTGGGTGAGGCTTTGGCGGATTTCATTGCTTTCTCCAGTCCGGAAGCGATTATTCTGTTTGGTGGATTAGCAAAATCCGGTGATTATATCATGAAGCCGATTCGTAAAGCTATAGATGATAATATCTTGAAAATTTACGAAGGTAAGACTAAATTGTTGATTTCTGAATTGAAGGATGCTGATGCCGCCGTGTTGGGAGCTAGTGCATTAGGTTGGGAAGTAAGAGAATAATGGAAAACAAAAAGCAAGGATATAAAGTTCGGAAATATCAGGGACCGGTAAAACGTTATTGCCAGATGTTGAATCTGAAAAACGATGCGGCCTTGATAGCCGAGTATAGAAAGCGCCATTCGGAAGGCAAGGTTTGGCCGGAAACATTGGCAGCTATTCGTGAAGTCGGTATTTTGGAAATGGAAATTTATATCCTGGGGACTAATTTGTTTATGATAGTGGAAACTCCTCTCGATTTTGATTGGGATACGGCCATGGCCAGAATGGCTACGTTGCCTCGCCAGGCAGAATGGGAAGAGTATATGTCTGTCTTTCAACAGGCAGAGCCGGGAGCGTCTTCGGCTGAAAAATGGCAGTTGATGGATAGAATGTTTTATCTATATGAATAACTTTCATTCTAGATAATAATAAGAAAAGGATATGATAAAAATCATATCCTTTTCTTATATTATAAAATTATAAACTTGTGTTCTTTATGGTAAAGCTCATCAGGCATTCGCCTGTTGGCTCATTAATTTCTGAAGCTTGTATTGCAAAGATTGGCAAGCAGCTCCTTTTCTCATTGCTTTGTATCTTCTTAACTGATACTGCAACATCTCGATTGTGTCATTTGTTCTTTTCATAATTACATCTTTTTTATGTTCTCCCGTTTGGAGAACTGGTTATTCCTAAAAACCTTTTGTTTTCTCTTTTACTACTGCAAAGATAACACCAAAATTCCTATTTATGTTTTAAAACATAGTGTTAGCCTGCTTTATTTAACTTTTAATGTGTATTTTATCTTATTGTTTAGTATACGTTAAGAAATATAGCTGTAAAAATGTCACTTATAATCTGACAGGGAAATGTTCATTAACACAAGTGGTGGATCTCCTTAAATCATGTTAGAGAACATAATTTTCTTTTTGTTGAATTTGCAAATTTCAATAATGTTCGTACCTTTGCATTGTGTTTTTCATAGTATTAGATTTAAGGTTAACAAAGGTTGGAGCAAGGCGTTGCTCCTTTTTTTATGTCTATATCTCTGCATAAAAGTTTCCTTTTTACAAATTGTTTTGTTACATTCGCACCATACTATTGATATTAAACTACTATTATGAAACACTTATTTATCACAATTCTACTCTTATTACCATTGTGCCGCATGCTGGCACAGGAGAGAGAATACGTAATTGTTGTTCATGGAGGTGCCGGTGCTATGGAAAACCTTGAGGACGATAAGGAGAAATCAACCTTGTATTATGCGGCTTTAGATTCAGCTTTGAGTATCGGAAATGCTATATTGGATGCTGGTGGTGAAGGACCTGAAGCGGTAATGGCAGTTGTTAACTATTTTGAGAATAACCCCTTGTTTAATGCTGGTAAAGGGGCTACTTGTACCAGTACCGGTACTTTTGAACTGGATGCTTCTATTATGGAAGGTAAGGATTTGACAGCAGGAGCTGTCGCCGGGTTGAAAACGGTGAAGAATCCGATTAATGCAGCCTATGCGGTAAAAAATAAAACACCTCATGTGATGCTGGCAGGTGAGGGGGCCGACCGGTTTGCAAAGTCACAAGGGCTGGAAATTGTAGATAATATGTATTTTGCTACTCCTAAGACATTGAAGTGGATAGAGGATTTGAAAAAGGAGAGCAAGAAGAATGGAACTGTGGGCTGTGTGGTACTGGACAAGCAAGGTAACCTGACAGCGGGAACAAGTACCGGTGGTATGTTCAAGAAGCAATGGGGCCGTGTGGGAGATTCTCCGGTGATTGGCGCAGGTACTTATGCGGATAATGAAGGTTGCGCTGTGTCATGCACCGGGCATGGGGAGTATTTTATCCGTCATGTTGTAGCTTATAATCTTTCTACTCGTGTGAAGTTGCTGCACCAGCCTGTTGGGGAGGCTGCCGATTATATTATCCATCAGGAACTGAATACCAAGGAGGGAAATGGTGGATTGATTGCAGTGGACAAGAAAGGTAATTTTGCCATGCCGTTTAATAGTGGAGGCATGTTCCGTGGCTACTTGTATAAGGAAAAAGGAACAGGCAAAATTTCTAAAGCAGTGGGCATAGGGAAGAAGATGAAAACTTTATAATTTTAGTTCCTGTTTGAATTTTCCTCCCACCTGCAACAGAGTTTTGCAAAACTGCTACCCACTACTACCACCCTCTTTCGTAAACACCCATGAACAGGGCGTTTCAAAGGTGGTGGTAGTAGCATGAAAAAACATCTGCTACCACCACTTTTTATCTGTTATCACTTCCCTTTCCTCTGATAGTTTGGGAATTCCTGTCACATTTTGTCTTAGCTTCGTTACCCCTTGGAATAGACAAAACCGTTTGAAAGCTATAGGTTGTATGGTAATGACACGGACAGTTGGTATGCTTATCGGGAACCGGTACGGATGATATCTTGACTATTCACTGACGGAGAAGTTTTGGAGCAGTAGAATTTTAGCGGGGCTTTCATCCGTAAGAAAAAGGCATCCGCAAAAGACTTTGGCATCAGATTCGTCCTTAAAGAATCTCATCCGTATCCCTAACCCTTTCCTGACGTATGGTTAAGGCTTTTCTACCTGTTTGTCTTATCTCCGCAAGCCTTTGGAGTTAACTCCATAACCTTGGGAGATAACTCCAAAGCTTATGGAGATAACTCCAAAGGCTATGGAGATAGAACATATCCGTATAAAAAGGCTTAACCTGAAGAAAGAAAAGGCTTATGCTATAGGGTAGGGAGTGATATACATTCAATTGAGGCTTGACTACTCCTACAGCCATGATGTTTGAAGCGATGCTGGATATCCTGCCGGTTCGCTGATGCGGCTGTAACCGGAATATAATATGCAGCAGGCTGGTAATGATCAGACGCTTAGGAACGTTTGGATACTATCCGTAAATAGGCCGCTTTGCTATAAAATGCTGTCTCGCTGCGGCTTGATCGGTTGCAGGTGCCTCACTGAGCATGAGGTAAAAAACATTGGCGGAATTAATTCAGTCTTTCAAATACAGTCTGGATTAACTCCGCCAATAGGCTACCACTATCGGATATCTTATTTATAAGTAACCGGTATCAACCTTACACTACCATTCAATCCCGATGGCAATGGCTGCCAATCAGTATAAGGTACCGGTTTGTATTGCAGATTTACCACATTGATTTCATTGAAGATACGCCATTTCTCACCCCGACGATCCATATCCGCAATGCGGTTGGCAGGCAGATTGGTCACTTCTATTTCTATCTTGTTATCTCCCGGTTTCAGCCATTTGCCTACTTTCAACTGATAAGGTACGGCCCATGCCGTTCCGGCATCTTGTCCGTTGATGCGCACACGGGCACTTTCCCGCACATCACCCAAATCCAGTATCCAGTCATCGGCGGGAATATGGGGAACAGTGATGATATTAGTATATACTCCCGTCGCCATGGTAATCGGAGCGTTGGGGTGAGCAATTTCAGTCCACGAAGACGGAGTATCGATATCAAATGTACCTTCTATCTGGGGAGTACTTTTGGCAAAATGAAGTTTCCAGCCGTGATCAAGGCTGAGGCTGACAGGTTGTTCTTGAACGTATTTCCATTCGGCAACGTCTGTCAGGGCATGGTTGAAAGTTTGCAGGATGACACTTTCGCCGGAATGTAGCTGGAGGCGTACTTGGGTTTTGCCTTCTTGCTTGCGGGTTTGTGCTTTCCCTTTTTCTCCCGTCATCGGATTGAACAGCATGACACTTTCTGCGGGAACGGCTAAGGTTATCCAGTCGTTTACTCCTTTTTCCTGCAATGAGGAGATGAAATAATGATGTCCATCGGCATGGGAGCGGCGGATACATTGTAAGCCATACCGCGTTTTCATCTCTTCGGGAACAACACCGCTTTTTTCCAAGGCAGATTGATAGTTATTTCCTGTAATGATGATCCCTTTTTGATAAGGAGTTGCTACCGTCTCATCGAAAGAAGCAATTTCCGGAAGTTGCTTTTGTAATTGCGCAAAGCCTTTCCGGCGTGCTTCCAGTTTTCCATAACCGGGTACATCCTGCGGATAGTTTTCGGTAAAGATGATAGTAGCTCCGGCTTGTGCCAGCTTTAGTAAATGGCCGAGTACCTCGGACGGCATTAATTTTACAGCAGGAATGATGATGGCTTTATAGGAAGTTCCTCCTTTGGTCAGTAATTTGCCATTTACGCAACGGGTACTTTTCACAAAGTTGTCAGAGATATAATCCATGTCATAGCCGCAATTGCTGATGGTATGAACGGTCTCTATAAACTTGGGAGCACGTTTTGCCATATCATGGATGCTGAACAGCAAAAGACGGCCCGGCTGTTCCTGCCACATATCATATACAGGCAGATAAACAAGAAAATCATTGTCCGGTTTCCCCATTTGCAGGAAAGACTGGCAACGGGTGATATATTCAAAGAAAGCAGGAGCATCCTGCCAAATGTTATTGGTAGGAGACATATCAATAGAGGCATAAAACTTCCATCCCGGCCATTTGGCTTCTTTAGGACTGTAGGGGGTTCCATGGAAAAACATGTGGTTTACACCTGATACGAACATCAAATCCATATCCGGTTTGCACTGGGAAAGTGAGGTACGGAAATGTTCTGTCAGCCAGGTGAATGTTTCTGAAGACGTGTAGGGCTTTCCGGCGATATGGGCAGCGGAAGAAGCATACTTCAGCATGGAAAGGTCTGAGTCATTCTTACGGGTCAGGGAATCTTGGCGCAATCCTTTAATATGGAATTGCGACAGGCCGAATCCTTCGCATTCGGGAATATCCACAGAGGCATAGGTATCTATCAGATTGGCAGGGGAACCATGTGCTTGGTTACGGGTGATGCTGCCATGACCGTGTGCCCAGTTAGTCCATTGGGTACTGAAATTCTCAATCAATAAATCGGAGATTGTTTCGCGATAGTCACTGACTATGCGGGCGGTGGTTTCATTACGATCCTGAGCTATAAATTCAGGGAAGTGTTCTTCCAGTTTATAGCCACGACGACGGGCGAATTGTTCCAGGAAATCAGGAGTCCAGTCAGCACCATATACTTCGTAAGAGTCATTGAAAAAAGTATGTGGAAAATTGGTCTCGTTTTCTTTAAAAGCTTTGTCAAAGTTGGCAAAATAACGTTTTACGGCTCCTTTATCCAAGTGGTTCATCACATAGCCTTCTCCACCGGGAGCGGCACGTTTCACTTTTTGGAATGTTTTACCTATATATAAGGTAATAATATGCCAATGACCTGCCGGAGCTTTCCATTGTAATTGTCCGTTCTTCGCTTTGGAAGTGAGATTAAGACATTGCTTATTGTCCGCATTATAGGCCATAACCCGGCTTAAAGTGGCTACAGGGCGTTGTTTTTCTTCTTCTACTTTCAAATCTAGCGTAATTTCTTTTCCACCCTCTACTTGATAAGATTGAAAAATAGCTTTGGTAGCAGCATCTGTCATACTCACGTGAGGACCGCCGAAGGGCCATCCGGTACCGGTGTTCATATCTACTTCAATACCGATACGTTTTCCTTCAGTTTCAGTATGTTGCAACATATTCATCCATTGCGGGCTGAGGAAAGGGAGGTTATTCTTATCGTTGCCTTGAACACCATAAATAGGAGTGATTTCAACACCTCCCAGTCCGGCTTTGGCATATTCCTCCAGATTGTAGGTCAGATTGGTTGCATCGACAGCACTTCCCAGCCACCACCAGCGGGTAGCCGGACGGGTTTCGGGGTGTACTGCCGGCCATTCTTGTGCATAAAGGCTGCTTCCGGTCAGTAATAGGCTGAACAATAAATATTTTCTCTTCATTCTATTTGTTTTTTATAAGTTTGCTGCATTGAATTCTTTTCCATCCACTGTGATGTTCCTGTATCTGATATCATTGGCATCCTCTGTGACAAACAAGGGACGTCCGTCCGCTTTCTCGTAATGGAAATTTACATTGTCCAAGGTGATGTTGCGTGCATGGCGGATGTAGAAACCTTTGGCGGGAATCGTTCCGAACATCCACGGTTCAGGATATACTTTCTCTTGTTCGGGAGGAGTCAGAAGTCCGTCGGCTTCTGTATATCCTCCTTGGTGATAGATATGAATATCGCTCAGTGTCACATTTTCAATAAGGGCTCCCGGTATTCCGCTGATAATGGAGGAGTAGCGCGAGTCGGCATTAAATACATTGACGTGGCTGATGAGGATGCGTTTCATTGTGCCCACGGGCGTTCCTTGCGGGCTGCGCATCCGGGCTCCTAACCGCAGGAAGATAGGGGCGTTGACAATATCGCGCATCGTGATGTTGCTGATGACGATATCTTCCAGTTTTCCCCCGTCTACCGTTTCCAGGGCAAGACCTCGGCAACGTTCGAATATGCAATTGGTAATGGCTATGTTTTTAAAATCGCCACTGGATTCTGTTCCTAGTTTGATACGTCCGGTTACAAACCCGTGATCCGGTGCTTGGGGTTCGTCTCGTTGCCAGGTACAATCCAATACACTGCCACGGTCGTATCCGCTGACAAAACAATCGGAGATGGTTACATTTTCCGTATCCTTGAAATAGCCTAATCCGTAGGACGCTTTAAGCACGATAGCATCATCCCAGGGAGCGTTGACTGTACAATGACTGATGCGGACATTTTTGCAGCAGTCTATGTCAAAACCGTCCCGGTTGGTATCTACTTTCACGTTCAGAATGCTGAGATTATCTACTCCTGTAGCCAGCAGACCAAAATGACCGCAATGCAACAAAGAGAAGTCTTTCAGTGTCACGTTCTTGCAGAGTTTCAAGCTGATGGCTTTGTTGCCTACACCGGGCAGGCGGCTTTCCTCACGGGTGAGTCCTTTGCCATAAATCAGTCCCGGTCCGCTGATGGTGATGTCTTCCAGACCGATTCCCCAAATAAGTGAGTTCTTCCAATGACTGTGCCCGAAATCCTGGAATTGGGTGTGTTCATTCGGTTCTGCCAGGTCATAACCTTCCGTTGCTGATGGGAAGGCGCCTACAATTTGTGCTCCTTGTTCTATGTACAAATGTATATGACTGGCCAGACGTATGGAATAGCACGCGTATTCTCCGGCGGGGAAGTAAATGGTTCCTCCACCCTGAGAGGCAGCTTCCTCAATAGCTCGATTTATGGCAGGGGTGTCAATGGTAGTACCATCGGCTTTCGCTCCGTAATCTTTTACATTGTATATCTTTGCCTGTGCTGTCCATGTGCTGAGGCATAAAAGGAAGAGTATGAGTTGTTTCATGGTCTGTCTTTGCTTTTACTGAATGGGCATTAGTTTGAATTTGTGTAAATAAGATGCATTGCCATACATGGTATGTTCATCGGATAAATTCCAGAATCCGTCTTTGGAGGTAGGGTGGGCATCCCAGTCAATCACTGCCCAGCATAATCCGATTTCATTTCCTTCTTTTAATAAAGTAGGGCAAGATAGTTCGGGACCATCGGCATCCGCATGGTCAAAGGGAGTGATATAAAATTCCAATGTCAGCTTACCCGGTTCACCCTCCTTGAAAGAGTACTGATAGGCATAATCAGCGTATGGCTTTTGTTTCAGCCATACTTGAGGACCCCATAACATACACCAGTCATTGCCGTGAGCCGGGGTGAAGATGTGATAGTTCTGGGCATGGCATCCGTGAAATTTGAACCAAGCCTGCCATACGTCTTTGGGAGCTGTGGGATGAAAACGGTCGATGAACGGTCCCCCTGAACAATCGCCATCCACCACTACTTCAAAAATATCCGTGTTCAAGGAGTTCTCACTGAACCGCCAATAATTATCGTATGCTTCATATAGAAAATACAACTTCTGAGTTTCTGCACACCAACCTACTTTGACACTGACTTTCAAGGTGGTGGTATCTGGCTGTGCATGTTTTCCCTCGTCTTCCTTTAAAGCTGTTTCCGTTATCTTATAATCAGCCGGAACGCAATCCCAGTCGTGGGTATTGCCATCTATGGCAGGAACCTTATCTGCCGGAAATTGGTACACCTTGAATTCCTGTGCCTGGGCAGACAGGCATAGGAAAAGGAAGAACAGGTATAGATACAATCGTTTCATTTTGATCGGGTTTTATGTTCTTTCTCGAATAATCCGGGTAGCATGAAATAATTATAATCTGCTCGTTGGTAGAAACAAAAGTAGAGCTTTTCTTGCGGTTTCCACGGGTATAGGGCAGAGATGACAGGGGCATCTGTCTTTTTACCGGAGTTGAATAAAGCAAGCGGGGATGCTTGTTTATGTCCGTCGGACAGACGAATATCGGAACCGATGGGAGATACCCCATGAACCGTTCTCAGTTTCATGCTTTCACCATAATAGGTAGTAAAAGCGTTTCCTTCTATACTGAATACATTATGGAAGCAGGAGGCTGCCGGAATACTGTTGTCTGTTACGGCAGGGTCGTCTGCACCGTCGCATGCACCGAAAGCCCAGCAAAGTTTGAGCTCTTCGGGTAATCGCTCACCGGAAATCTCCATGATAAAACCATTACTATCCGTCAATGGACATACAATCAGCTTTATTTCACCTTCTTTCCATAATTTATCTTTAATGGTATAAGCCTGTCCCTTTTTCTTGACACTGCATTGGTCCAGCCAGCAACTTTCATTGCCGCAAACCACTCCCAGACGGAAAGTTCCCGCACCTTTGGATAAGCGGAAGGGAAGGGTCTGGGCGTTGTTGCTAAAGACAGACAACAGCATACAGAGAAAGAACGGAAGTAGCCACCGGCTATAATTCCATGTTGTTTTCATAGCTGATATTGATTTGTGCGTTCTTATTGTTTTTTTCTTCCACACGGCTGCCGTCTTCTACTTGTAACCGGACATCTTCCAAGTGGAAGTCTTCGGTAAAGATAATGCTTCCTGCTTTATTTACCTTGGCTTTTATGCCGGAAATATGGAAATTCTGCAAAGGCAGTTCCTCATTCCAGCCTGCAGCGGTGATAAAGGTTTGCACATTAGTAGCTTTTACATCGCTGAGCCATACATTACGGAAATGCGGATACCCTTTTTCTTTAGGTGTGACAGGAGTCAGCATAACCTTCCAATGTTCGGGAATCTCTTTTCCTTCATATTCAGCCGGTAAGGTAGAATAACTATAGCTGGGGTTCCAGTTAAGGTCCGCTGCCAGTACATGGCGGACATTGTCTGCTGTCACTTGGGTCATGTAGATATTTTCTACGGTTCCACCGCGGTTCATGGCAGATTTCAGACGGAGGGTGGAAGAGGTTCCGTATGCTTGAAGGTTATATCCCAAGACATTTCGGATGCAGCCTGAAGTTTCGCTGCCGCAGGTAATAAGTCCCGCACCTTTACGTGCAATGCATCCACGAACAATGATATTTTCGGTGGGACGGTTTACACGCAGGCCGTCGGCATCCCGTCCGGCTTTCAGGCAGATATTGTCATCGTTGCAATCTACTTCACAGTTTTCAATCAGGATATTGGTGCTGGAATCAATGTCAATACCATCCGTACTGGGACCATGCCCCCCTACGTTATTATTGATTTTCAGTCCGTTCAAGGTACATTGGTCGGAATACAGCACTTGGCAACCCCAAAATCCGGTACGCATCAAGGTAAAGTCTTTTAGTGTTATATGGCGGCTGTTCGAGATGAGCATTCCTCTTACTCGTTTGCAGTCGTAGTCCACGATCCACCGCAGTTTGCGTTTCTCGTAATCCTTCCGCATGGTCCAATATTTATCCCAAAATATTTTTCCACGACAATCCAACGTACCTGCTCCGCTGATAGCTGCGTTTTCTGCATCCAGAATATTGATGACTGCCGAGGGCCATACCATTTCGATACCTGCCACGCGGGAGCGCATTTCGGGGTATAAATCTATATCCTCGCTGGCTATCAGCGTCGTACCTTGGTTGAGGTGGAGGTTTACATTACTTTTCAGGTAGATGGCACCAATCCGGTAGTATCCTGGGGCTACTTCCACTGTTCCTCCTCCGGAACGGTGGCATTCGTCAATAGCTTTCTGCAGGGCGGCAGTGCTTAACTGGGTACTGTCATTTTTCAATCCGTAATCGGCTGCTTGGAATATTTTTCCCTCAGGATAGGTTTTGGCTCCTACTTGGGCAGTCCACGAAAGGTCAGGAGTTCCCATCCCTTCTCCCCATTGGAATCCGGAGAGGGATTGGGCATTGGTAAAGAGGGTACCTAAGGTAAATGATAGGGTTAATAATAATGTTTTGTTATTCATTTGTTCTTACTTTTAAATTAATTGCCGTCCGGCTTTTCAATTTCTGTAAACGGGCTGTCATTCCATTTGAAACTGTCCAAAGCATCCGGATGTGCAGGATTGTAACCGGAATAGTCGCTGCGCAAATAGTTAGAGATAGGTAATCCCGCTTTCTTTATCCCTTCAATGATACATTTGGAGATTTGATAAGCTCCGTAAGGATTGAAATGAGTATTATCTGCCAATACCCTGTTTTGTCCCGGATAGGTTCCGGCAGGATAATGTACGAATGCCTTTTTGGAAGGTTCCACTCCCATTGCTTCATAGAGGGTACGGGTCATTTCGTTGAGATCGATCAAAGGAACGTTTTCTTTGGCAGCTAGCCAACGCATTGCTTCGGGATAATCTTCGTGAGTATCTCTGATTTTCCCGTTTTCATCGAAACTGCGGCGTTGTGTCGGGGTTACCAGTACAGGATAAGCTCCTCGTGCCCTTGCCTCATCAATGAATGTTTTCAAGCTGGTCATAAATGAATAATAAGCTCCTTTACCGGGACCTTTTTGCTTTTGGTCGTTATGACCGAATTCCATAAAAATATAATCTCCGGGTTTCATTTGTGTCAATGCCTTTTTCAGTCGTCCTGCACCGATAAAAGTATTGGCGCTTTCGCCGGATTCTGCATAATTGGCAAAACAAATGCTGTCATTGAAGAAGCGGGGAATCATTTGTCCCCAGCTTGCCCAAGGTTCATTGTCCTGGTCTACTACGGTAGAGTTACCGCATAGGAATACTGTGGGTACATTATTTACTTTCTCAATAATCAGTTCGGACAATTGGGGGGCATCCCCGTTGAATTCCAAAGTTAGTTTGTCATCCCAGTTCAATTTTTGGCGTTCACGCGGTTTGATGCGTACATTTTCTTTTTCCGAAATATGTGTGTTGCGCTTGTTGATCACAAATGTACAAGGTTTTAACTCCCCTTTTTTTGTCTTCACATTTTCGAAGAAAAGGCGGCGTGATTCTCCTCGCACTGTTGTTTCTCCGGCAGCGCGTTTGTTTCCTATCACGACTGTGACGTGGTAGTTGCCATCGGGTACCGTAATAGAGAAAAAGAATGGGGCTGTACTTTTACCTTCCGGAGAGGGCTGTCTGTCATATCCGTATCCCTTTTCCTCCGAGTATCTGTCGGCGGGAGTTATTTTGGTATAACCGTCTTTAGTTTTTTTACCTGTGGTAAAATCGAATTTGTAAGTTTGTGCTTCGACTCCTAATGTCGCTAAAAGTCCAAGAGCTAATAGGGCTATCTGTTTCATGATTGATATAGATTGTTATTAATTGATTTTCGGTTTTAGTTCATCCGGAGAGTCATTGGTATAAGATTTTATGTCACCGGCTGTTTTTGTGAACAACTCACTGATTTGTTGAGGTGTTACAGTAAATTGCGGACGGAACTGGTCCGAATTCATATAATCCAAAATGGCTTTATGCATCTGACGAGCTACAATGCGTTTCTCTGGCTGGGAGGTAATGTCCATGCTTGTCATGAGCACTTTCCCATTTAATACATTGGCTTCGAATAACATACCTATCTTGCGGCTTATGAACCAAGTGTCAATGCTTTGAACCGTAGGTTGGAAAGCGGGTGGAAAGTGGGTGAATTGCATCACTTGAGCATGATTCAGCAGTTCCCACCATTGCAGATTGCTGTGATATTCTGTCGGAAACTGACGGAATAACGGGTGTTTGGGGTTCACTAAGATACCTGTGGTATGAGGAGGACGCATTTTGAACCAGGAGGTGTTCCAGAATACAGGAGTGAATTGCTGAACCACTTCTTTACCATAACTCACTTTGCCCGCAGCTGTAATAAGCACATTTCCACCATGCTGAAGAATTTCCAAGGCTTTCGAATCCAAGGTATCGGTAGTGTATACTTTTCCTTCGGCTATTGTCACTTGAGCGGGATAAACCCAGAAATTCCAGTCATTTACAGCTTCTGTTCCTGTAATGCGTATTTCCAGATTCAGCTTTTTAGCCTCTTGGATATCAGTAAGCGGAAACTCAAGGCTACCAGTGTGATTTAAATTTCCGATAGGGATGTCTTGTGTTGCCAATGTGCCTTGCGCATATACTTTGCCATATTCGTCTTTTAACGTATATACAATTTCTGCTTGTTTTAATGTCTTGGCACCAAAATGAGCAACTTCAATATCCGCCTTTAAAATCTCATTGTTATTATATACAAATTTATCTGTACGCATCAGTGGAACAGTAGGTGAGCAAAAACGTCTCCATTCTGCAGAGTTGATATATCCTTTTTCTTCAAAGAAAACATCAAGAACACCTACTAGTGCAGTTCCCTGACCCGAATAATCGTTCAGTGCCAATAATTGGAAACCGGCATAATCAGGCGTGCGGAGTGTCTTTTCTATTTCATATTTATAACAAAGGGCTTGCAACTTTCCGCTGGCCATCATAAATAGATGGGCTTGGTCGCTCATGTGGTTATCAGCCAGAATGTCTTTGAAAATTTCGAAGTTCTTAGCTTTATTAACACCTGTATATTTACGTATTTCATTGAAATTAGGGAAAGCACACCATTGACCTGTTTCATGGGATACATAAGGTTGTTTCACTGTGTCAAGATGATTCTGGAAACGATAATCGTCTTGGGTGGATGGCTGTCTTCTAGACCAGGTCAGGCCACGTGCCCCTGCCTTTACATGATATTGGTTGCGGGGTTGCCATTGCCATCCGTTGCCTACCGATGCTCCGGTATATACATGTCTGGGATCCTTCTTTTCCCAATATTCTACGAACTTGGTCACCCATTCTACCCAGCGTCCGCTAGGTTCGTTTCCGCATGCCAACATGCAATAAGAGGCATAGTTGCCATATTCTTTGGTTAATGCGATGGTTTCGTTCATCAAATAGGTGTCAATAGGTTGTCCCAAACCTAATTTAGGACCATGATTGGGCCAGCTCGGACCTTCGGGTTGCAGATAGAATCCTACCCGGTCGGCAGCTATAAAAGCGGCTTCGGGAGGACAGAATGAATGGAAACGCATGTGATTCAGTCCATAACTGCGACAGATACGGAATACTCGTTCCCAACTTTCTACATCCATCGGGGCGTAACCGGTCAACGGGAAGTCACAGTTCTCAACTGTTCCGCGAAGCTGAGTTTTACGCCCGTTTACATAAAACCATTTACCTTTGATTTCAAATCGGCGCATACCGAATTGTATTTCTTTTATCTCAGTTTTTTTCCCATTGGTGACTTCTGCTTTCAGTTTGTACAGGGCCGGATGAAATTCATCCCATAGCAGCATATCATTCCCCATAGGTAATACCATTTCTGTTTCCGTTACTCCTTTGTTAAGTTTGATTTCTTGTTGTATGGCGGGAACTATATGCTTTTTATCCGTATTGAAACTCTCCGCTGATAATTTTATTTTTGTAATGCCTGCACCTTTGATGACGACTTTGACACGTGCCAGTTTTTGTTCCGGTTCCGGATATATTTGAATATCATCGAAATATGTTTTCGGAGTCGTTTGCAGACAGATGCGTCCTACAATACCGTTCCAGTTTCCTTGAGTTTGGTCGGTTATGCTGTGTGAATCCGGTCCAACATTGATTTCTTTGATACGATTATCCACTCGGATGGTGATAGTACATTTTCCGGGACGGACATAACGGGTTATATCATATTGATGGGGAACGCAAAGACTATTCTGCATTCCTGTCTTTTGTCCGTTTACCCATACAGTTGTTTCTATATGGGGACGTTCCAGAAACAACAAAATACGTTCACCTTTCCAGTCGGCAGGTATATTCACCTCTTTCTGATACCAAGCAGCTCCTACATAATGTTTGTCAGGAGTCAGAAAGAATGGAAATTTAATATTACCTTCTTTACGGTATTTTTCCATGTATGGATTATAATAGTAAGAACTGTCATAGAGACTGCCTGTCCATTGGGTCTTTGCGGTGACCTCATCACCTTTCAGTTTCTCGGGCATGGAGCCGGGCAGGTTGATGCAGTCATTCAATGTGTGGCTGAACCATTTTTCTTTTTCTCCATTATCCTGACGGTCTATACTGAATGACCATTTTCCGGATAAGTCAATAATTTTTTGTGCACTTAACGAGAAGCACATCCATGTTAGGCAGATTGTCAATAACGTTTTTTTCATAGTATCTTTTTACTTTGAATTTGATGTTGCTAAATTAAGGTCTTTTCATTTGCATGTAAATAGAAAGAAGTACATATAGATGGAAATTCGTATAAAATAAGGGTAATGTGCGATATATTTGTACGATTTTACATGGATATGCCTTGTATGTGCAGAAAAAAGTCCAAATCTCTTTTTATCTTTGTATGCTCACAATTAAATCATTGTATACATGAAAAAACGATTATTCAGTTTGCTCTGCTTGTTAGGGGCAGTTTCCGGATTATTTGCCGGTGATACGGCTTATTTGTTCTCTTATTTCATTAATGACAGTCGGGACGGTCTTCATTTGGCTTATAGTTTGGATGGGCTGACATGGACTCCCCTGAATCATGGAAAATCATTCTTGATACCCACGGTCGGGAAGAACCGTCTGATGCGTGACCCTAGTATTTGTCAGGCGCCGGACGGAACCTTTCACATGGTGTGGACTTCCAGTTGGACAGACCGGATTATAGGTTACGCTTCTTCTCCCGATTTAATCCATTGGAGTGAGCAGCGTTCTATTCCGGTAATGATGCATGAGCCTGCTGCACATAATTGCTGGGCACCTGAATTGTTTTATGATGAACCTTCGCAAACTTATTATATTTTTTGGGCAACGACCATTCCCAGACGTCACAAGGAAGTGCCGGTCATTGAGAGTGAGAAAGGGTTGAACCATCGTATTTACTATGTTACGACGAAGGATTTTAATACATTTTCTGAAACCAAACTGTTCTTTAATCCTGATTTTAGTGTGATTGATGCAGCTATTGTACGCGATCCGGTGATGAAAGACTTGATTATGGTGGTGAAGAATGAAAACTCGTTGCCGGCAGAGAAGAATTTGAGAATAACACGGACAACACGAATAGAGGATGGATTTCCTACTACTGTTTCTCCTTCTATTACAGGAGATTATTGGTGCGAGGGACCTGCGCCACTTTTTGTAGATGATGTTCTTTATGTCTATTTTGATAAATACCGTAATCATCAATATGGAGCAGTTTGCAGTCGTGATCATGGAAAGACGTGGGAAGATGTGTCTGATCGTGTATCTTTTCCAAAAGGAATCCGTCACGGAACCGCTTTTACCGTAGAGAAGGCTGTACTTGATAAATTGCTTCGTATCCATAACTTTAATCCTCTTGTTCCGGATAATATTGCTGATCCTTCTTTATCCAAATTTGGTGATACTTATTATCTTTATGGTACTACTGATATTGATAAAGGGTTGTCACAAGCAGGTACTCCTGTGGTATGGAAATCTAAAGATTTTGTAAACTGGAGTTTTGACGGGTCACATATTGTGGGATTCGATTGGCATAAAGGACATGAATATGTCAATGCTAAAGGAGAGAAAAAGACGGGATATTTTCGTTATTGGGCACCCGGTAGAGTAGTGGAGAAGAATGGTGAATATTATCTTTATACCACTTTTGTAAAACCGGATGAGAATGCACGTACCTATGTGCTGAAGTCCGACCGTCCCGAAGGTCCTTTCCTTTTTGCTGGACGTAATTCTATATCTTCTCATTCTTTGGATGGGTTTGATCAATCTTGTATTGCTCCGGATATAGATGGGGAACCTTTTGTGGATGATGATGGAACTGCTTATTTATTCTGGCGCCGCCGGATGGCTGCCCGTATGACTGACGATTGGCAGCATTTAACCGGTGATACTATTGTGATGAGTACAGCTCGTCAAGGGTATTCGGAAGGGCCGGTTATGTTTAAACGTAAAGGTATTTATTATTACATTTATACTTTGAGAGGGAATCAGAATTATGTAAATGCTTACATGATGAGCCGGCAGTCCCCTTTGTCGGGCTTTGAAAAGCCCGAAGGCAATGATATTTTTCTTTTTTCATCCATTGCCAATAATGTTTGGGGGCCGGGACATGGAAATGTATTTTATAATGAAGAAACAGACGATTATATTTTCGTATATTTGGAGTACGGTGACGGAGGAACTACCCGCCAAGTATATGCTAATCGGATGGAATTTAATGAGGATGGCACTATAAAGACACTTGTTCCTGATGAAAAGGGAGTTGGTTACTTGGCTGTCAGCCAGGAACAGCGCGAAAATAAGGCGCTGAAAGCTTCTTTCAGTGCATCCAGCGTACGTTCTCCCCGTACTTCTAAGGTTGAAATAGAAACTCAGCCTAATTGTCCTTTGGCTGATAAAACTTCGCTTGTCAAGGTGGAACGCACACATATATATCACCCTGGAAATGCAGGCGACCAGTCTAATGGAACACGCTGGATGGCAGAAACAAATGATGATCATCCTTGGCTGATGGTGGATTTGGGTGAAGCCATGCAAGTAACGGAGTGTCAATTTGCCTTTGTACACCCTGCTGAAGGTCATGCCTGGCATCTCGAAAAATCCAATGATGGCACTAATTGGCAACCTTGTGCCGAAGTAAAAGAGGTGAAGGCATGTTCACCTCATGTGGCAACGGTGGGAGATAAAGTACGTTATTTGCGTTTGCACATAGATAAAGGTGCAGCCGGATTATGGGAATGGAAAATCTATTAAATTACTATTTTATCATGAAAAAACGATTTGTGACCGTTCTTTTGGCTTGTTCTTTGGCCGGAGGACTTTTTGCACAACAGCCTTGGTTTAAAGACAAGGATTTGACCTTGACCGGTGCTTATTATTATCCTGAGCATTGGGATGAGAGTCAATGGGAGAGAGATTTTAAACAGATGCACGATTTGGGTTTTGAATTCACCCATTTCGCGGAATTTGCTTGGGCGCAATTGGAACCGGAAGAGGGAAAATATGATTTTTCCTGGTTGGATAAAGCGGTGGCTTTGGCTGCCAAATATGATTTGAAAGTCATTATGTGTACTTCTACGGCAACTCCACCGGTATGGATGAGCCGTAAATACCCTGAAATTTTGATTAAAAATGAAAATGGTACCGTGCTTGATCACGGAGCACGTCAACATGCTTCTTTTGCTTCTCCCGTTTATAGAGAATTGGCTTATAAAATGATAGAGAAGTTAGCTCAGCATTATGGAAATGATTCCAGAATAATCGGCTGGCAGCTCGATAATGAGCCGGCCGTACAATTTGATTATAATCCGAAAGCCGAACTGGCTTTCCGGGATTTTTTGCGTGAAAAATATCATCATGACATTAAAGCATTGAATGATGCCTGGGGAACGGCTTTTTGGAGTGAGGTTTATTCTTCTTTTGATGAAATAACTCTTCCTAAAACTGCCCAGATGTTTATGAATCATCATCAGATTTTGGATTACCGCCGTTTCGCTGCCAGTCAGACAAACGACTTTTTGAATGAACAATGTTTGTTGATAAAAAAATATGCAAAGAACCAATGGGTGACTACTAACTATATTCCTAATTATGAGGAAGGACATATAGGTGGCAGCCCTGCACTTGATTTTCAAAGTTATACTCGCTATATGGTGTATGGAGACAATGAAGGTATTGGTCGCCGCGGATATCGAGTAGGAAATCCGTTGCGTATTGCTTTTGCCAATGACTTTTTCAGACCCATACAAGGTACTTATGGAGTAATGGAACTTCAGCCAGGACAGGTGAATTGGGGGAGTATCAATCCTCAACCGCTGCCCGGAGCTGTCCGTTTATGGATGTGGAGCGTATTTGCCGGTGGAGGCGACTTTATCTGTACTTATCGTTATCGCCAGCCTCTGTATGGCACGGAACAATATCACTATGGCATTGTAGGTACAGACGGAACAACGGTAACTCCCGGTGGACGTGAATATGAGCAGTTCATGAAAGAAATCAGACAGCTGCGGGGACAGGTTGCTGCTCGTGAGGTGAAACCGGCCGATTATTTGGCGCGTCGTACTGCCATTCTTTTTAATCATGAAAATTCATGGAGCATTGAGCGCCAGAAGCAAAATCGTACATGGAATACATTGGGGCATATTGAGAAATATTATCGCACGTTGAAATCTTTTGGTGCGCCTGTAGATTTTATCAATGAAAGCAAGGAGTTTTCCTCTTATCCTGTGGTCATAGCTCCGGCTTATCAATTGGCTGACAAGGCATTGGTAGATAGATGGACTGATTATGTAAAGAAGGGTGGTAATTTGGTCTTAACTTGCCGTACAGCCCAAAAAGATCGCCATGGACGTTTACCCGAAGCTCCTTTTGGTTCCATGATTAATGAACTGACCGGTAATGAAATGGAGTTTTATGATTTATTACTTCCTGAAGAACCTGGCAAATTACGGATGGATGGAAAAGAATATACATGGAATACTTGGGGGGAGATATTGAAACCGGGTAAGGATTCACAAGTATGGGCTACTTATACACAGGAATTTTATGAAGGAAAACCGGCAGTCACTACTCATAAGTTGGGAAAAGGTACTGTTACTTACGTGGGAGTGGATAGTACGGACGGATTATTGGAGAAAGATATTTTGAAGAAACTATATGCGCAATTGAATATTCCTGTGATGGATTTACCATATGGTGTTACTTTAGAGTACCGCAATGGTATGGGGATTGTATTGAATTATACAGATAAACCTTATAAATTCGTACTTCCCTCGGGAGCCAAAGTGTTGATAGGAGAGCCGGTAATTCCTACAGCAGGAGTATTGGTATTTTCTATTACTGATTGAAAACGTATGATTGATAGAACAAAAAGGAGCGGCTTCACAGTCGCTCCTTTTTACTTAACCTAAATCTAACCTTTAAATCATAGTCTATGAAAAATCGATTCACTAACCAATCATATTATTAATTTAATTTGTAAACTTCACTTCCGGCAAGCAGGAAACATCCTACTCCAAAATCTTCAAAATCGGGTACTTTGTCGTATGTGACAGGTTGACTGTCTTTCGGTTCTTTTCCGGTTCCTTGTACAAGTCCTAGGAAGCCGTTAGGGTGAACGGCATCTTTCACCATAGCATTCCATGCTTCCAACAAGACTGGCAGGTATTCTTTTCTGTCCAACAGTCCGTTACGTACCCCCCATGCCATGCCATATACAAATAAAGCGGTGCCACTGGTTTCTTTACCTCCGAAGTTTGATTCGTCATGCATACTTACATTCCAAAAACCATCTGTGCGTTGGCAATTTTTGATAGCTTTACTCATGGTCAGGAAATCATTGATATAGTCGGCACGATGTTTTTCATTAGTAGGAATTTCATCCAGTACACGTACCAGTGCTGCATATACCCATCCATTGCCACGACTCCAATAGCAATTCTTACCGTTAGGTTCTTTGTAGGGGGGATCAAAGTCTTGGTCCCTCCACCACAGACCTTCTTTTTGGTTGTACATGCCATTCTCGCCATGTTTGTTACGGGTATATTCATACATATCCCACATCTTGTCGAAATATTTTTGTTCTCCGGTCAATTTTCCAAGTTTGGCAAATACAGGCATTCCCATCTGGATGGCGTCAATCCACCACCAATCATTTACTTGAGGAGTGTTAACCAGCATATCTATATTAGCTTTGACCTTACGGATTCTTTCCGGATCGGGACAAATGTTATATAAATCAATGTAAGTCTGGCTGGCACAGTAATCATCAGCATTGCGAGTGGTGGTACCGTTGCGAAATCCCCATTCGTGGTAATTTGACCAATCGACAGCATATTTATAATATTCATCGCGTGGATAAACGGAGTAAAGAGCCATTAATCCTTCATAATATACTCCGCGTGTCCAGATATTACTAGGACGCGTTACATTTTTTACAAAAGAAGGAGTACGATAATCGGCATACTTCTTCATGAAGTAATTATTGACTTTTATAACAGTCTTCAACGTTTCTTTTTTGTCCGGCAAGTCTTGTGCTTTTACAACTCCAAAACCTAATGCGACAAAAAAGAATGATAGTATTAATTTTTTCTTCATCATGTTGTTTTAGTGTTTTAATGGTAGCGCAAAAATAGGATGGTCTGGGATTTTCTACAATGGAAATGTGTACATCTTCCTTGAATATTATGCATGTGTACGCATTTCGAGTGTGTTTTTTATTTATCAGTGTTCTTATTGGGCTATTTGTCTTTATTTGCAGATCGTTCATAAATCTTTTCCCCTTCTTTTATCTCTAGTTCCAAACCTTTAAAATTAACATTGGCCACATTTGAGATACTTAATCCTTTTTGAGCTTTGATATGGCAATTCTCAAAAAAGAATGTATCATTTCCGAATGGAGCCTCTTTAAAACCATACATGGTTCCTGCTGATTGTGCTTCTCCATTTATATTCTTGAAATGGATATTGCGCAAACAGGTCAGTGGATAATGTGCAGGTAGAAGCGGAGGAACCATACGCCATTCCATATTGATATCAAAGATACTGCGTGCTCCTTTGATGATAATATCTTCAAAAGTGATATTTTCCACAGTTCCGCCACGGCTGGGCTGGCTTTTAAAACGTAAGGGACTCCAGTTTTCGTTATCCATCAGGCAGGAACGTATGGTCACATTGCGTATGTCGCCTGATATTTCACTGCCCATAGCCACTCCACCATGACCGTATGCGAAATGACAGTTCTCTATCAGAATGTTTTCACTGGGACGTCCTACTCTGCGTCCGTCCTCGTCTCGTCCGGATTTGATGGAGATACAATCATCATGTGCCTCAATGCGGGTGGAAGTAATCAGTATATCATTGGACGAATCGATATCTATGCCATCGGAACTGGGTATATATTCCAATGCACGGATATCGATTCCATCTATAGTGAATCCGTTTGTGTAAAGTACATGAAGACACCATGAGGCCTGATTTATCATTTTTAAACCGGAAATCTTACCTCCCGGGCAATCTGTGAAACATACCAGTCTGGGGCGTCCGGAGTTTCCGAATGGAATTTTTTTCCATTCTACTCCTTTACCATCAATAACTCCTTCACCATAAACTTTAACTCCGTCTGAATGGTCGAAATTCAAGAAAGCACATCGCCACCTTTTTTCTATGCCTTCAAAACGGGTAGGGATGACAGGAAATTCATTGGGGTCGACAGTGCTGATTAGTTTGGCGTTTTTTTCTATACGTAAATCTACACCACGTGGGAAGAATAGAGCGCCGCTTAGATACTCCCCGGCAGGAATAACTATCGTTCCGCCTCCATTGTGAGCTGCTTCATTAATGATACGTTGTAAAGTGGCTGTTTCCGAATAGCCATTTCCTTTTACGCCATATTCTTTAATGTTATATTCTCTGTTATTTTTTCCGATAGATATGAGCTTGCTTTCCCATGCTTCCAGTTTAATGGTCAGACGGGTGCGATTATTGACAATTGTTGCATTTATCGGTTGGAGTGTGCCATCTGTTGCATTCCATTCTTTTACAACTCCTACTTTATCAAAGTCTGCTGTAAATTCTGTAGCTTTATTCCCTTCATTGAATATGAAGTAGAGGTCGCCATCGGGCATTACTCTGCGTGTGTAGCGGATAGAATCATTGTCAGGTGAAATGATTTTCATTTCTGGTTCCGGAAGGGAAGAGCTTACATGTGCTGTCCATCTGGTGGATGGCTCAATCCTGCTGTTGGTTAAATCTGATAGGGAACCAGGAGCAGTGAAATTTTTGTCAATGAAAGAAGCGGGCTTCTTTCCCCAAAACAGGACTTTTCCTCCACGTGAGGAAAATGTTTCTATTACTTTCCAGGCAGATACGGAAATAACATCTGATGATGGGATAATCAATGTTTCATATCTTTGGCTGCTTTTATTTTCCAGATAGCCGGGACCTATGGTCAGTGCTTCCGTAAAAGCATCATCGTTTATGTAGTCAAAATCTCGTTGATGAGTTAACAGCTGTTGGGTAAGAGTGACGATATCCTTATAAACTTCATTGTTACCCAGCCACATAGTAGATGTGGGGTAATACATGGCAATCCGTGCTCCCGGCTTCCCTTGGCTCATCAGGTAAGTAGTGCGATTTGTATATTCATTCAGGCCTTTCATACCAGGATCACTCATCCAATTGCGATGTTTGGATCCTGCCAGCCAGAACATGAATTCAAAGAAGTTAATCCCTCGGGCAATCTGATGATCTACAACAAATTTGGCTTGGGGAATGGTAGGAGAGATGTGGTAAGCTGCAAAACTTTCGCTGAATGCTCTAGGTTTTCCATAAACATGAGCTACAGATGAGGCTAGTTTGGGGAAATCATTAAGGGTACTGGGCCATATTTGGTTCCAGATTGCATCTACTCCGGGTATTTGAACTTTACTTAAGGCTCGAAAATAGTCTCCTTCAGCTTTTACACATGCGGGCATTTCATGTTCTTTGTTAAGATGGGTAATATGGGCTACTCCATTGGCTGCACACCAATCGGCTTGTAATTTGAAAAAGTGGGTGGCAAACAAGCTGGACCAGACATCCCAATAATCGGCTTTTACTCTTTGTTCCTGTATGGTAGGCGAAGCGGTAAAAAAGGAGGCTAGATAGGGAGTCGGATCGTACCCTTTTGTATCTTTGAATGTTTGGACAATGGAAGGAGTCCAAGGTAAATGTGCATAATCGGGTTCATCTCCCCGGAAACCAAGTACGGTGGTACCCAGCTCTTTACCAAGATATTTTTTATACTGTTTGTGTGTCCAATCAATGAATTGTTGTACGGCAACAGGGTTCAGATAATCACACAGAGAATTAGTGGCATCTTTACCGCCATTAGGATTATTAACGGCTCGGGTTACAGCCGTCCGAAAGTCGCTTTTGACTAATAGGATCTTCCAGTCATCCAGCCCGGCGTTGAAACTTATTTTTCCATTATTAATTTCTACAGTTCTGTTAGGAGCGCCGGATGTACTGACGGCTACCGCACTGATGATTTCCGGTGCTATTTTATGGTTTGTCATTACTTCTCCCCGTTTTATCTGTATGGTATCACCTATCACAAGAGCTTGCATTCTCAAATCGGGACGTTCCTGTGAGAATTTTCCTCCTGCAAATCCGCTGGGATATTTTCCTTCATCAATAATCCAGACTTTCATGTCTCGTTTTTTGGCTTCAACTACTCCGGTGCGAATTGCTTTAAACCATTCTTCGGAAAGATATTTGAAAGGTAGTTTGTAACCTGCTTCAAATATTACGGCACGGAATCCTTTCTTTTTGATAGAATCCAAGTCATTGCAAATAGTCTTTTTATCCATTTTCCCTTCCCAACCCCATATTACATGGTTGGCAAATTCCACAGGAGGTTCTGCAAATTGTTGTTCTAGACGGGAAAGGGGTGTTTCATGAATGCCTTGCCAGGATTTTATTTCATTTTTTGAAAATAAGAAGTTGAAATAAAAAAGGGAAGCAATAAATAATAGTATCTTTTGCATGATGTTTATGATTAGAGTTGAGTTTTATATGCATAAGGGCGCATCAAAGCGCCCCTACAACAAAAGGATATCCGTTACAGTTTTTAGAGGAATCCTTCATGCTAATCTTAATATTATTCTCCTAAATAATAGGAGGGGACAGGAGCTTGTGGGTATCCCATGGAACGATGAGCTACATAGCTTCTATATATTCCGTCCTGCATCAATGTGGTACGACGGTCTTTTGCCGGAAGATTGGTTGTGTAGATACGTATTTCACCGGGTAATGCGGTTATTATTTCTTCACGCCAGTCTCCATATAAATCTGCAATCATTAAGATATCACCTTCAATATCTTGTGTTAGTGTTTCTCCTTTCCATTTTACAATACTTAGTGAACGACCGTTTGAAGAGGAACTTGCCCCCCATCGGTTATCATCTCCTTTAAATGTTTCACGCAATAAGTCACCGTCCCACCAGGCCCAATTACGGCAGGAGGGCACTTCCTCATTTTTACCTAAGGGTTTACCGTCAGCCGAAAGTAGATATTTGTCTGTGCTGCCTCCTTTACGGTCTTCGCTGGCAAAACATTCCAGACCTTTATGGACCGGATCAAAATCAGCAACCATCCCATCGCCTACATGGAATGTCTTATGACCGATATTCCATACCGGTTGTCCTGTTCTGGCATCCACAACACAAACGCCACGTCCGTTCTCGTGCCAAGGTTCCAGACAAAGGAACACTTCCATACCCGGACGATCCGGGTCGATATCAGTCAGATAGATTTTATCAGGGTGTCCTAATCCGGTAGACCATAGTAAAGTCCCGTTATCATCAAGCATGCATGAGCCTAATAGAATTTCATCTTTTCCATCTCCATCCACATCACCACATACCATATTATGGGAACCCATGCTTCTTACTACGGGATTTTCTTCATCACCGTCCCATCGCCATGCACGTTCCAGTTTGTTATCTTTCAGTTGCCATGCATCTACAGTCATCAGTTTGTAAGTGCCACGACATGCCAATATATAAGGAGTCTTGCCGTCCAGATAGGCCATTCCTATTTGGTTACGGTTTTGCCGGACCAGATTTCCATACCTGTCATTCCGTTCAGGCCAGTCCACGCGGGCAATTTCTTTTCCGGTCATTCCATCCCATACACTTAGATATTCTTCACCGGAGTCTACCCTTCCTTTTTCATTTCGTTTGGTCGTTTCCGGAGCTGTTTTTAAGGCAATTTCTGCTTTGCCATCTCCATTGAAGTCGTATGCGATGAAAGGGGAGTACCAAACACCGGGCTCAATACCTTGTCCTAAATCTTTAGACCATAAAAAAGTGCCGTCACTTAAATAAGCCTCAATTTGGTAAGTTGAACCATCCAGAGTACCGGGCATTCCGGGATCCACATTTTTTTCTGGGGTACGAATGATATAATCGTAAATACCATCCCCGTTCAAATCAGCAACGGCTATTTTGCCTGCTTTTATATTACGGTTCAATTTAATGGATTGATAGTTTTTCAATAAAGAACAGTCCACATCCAATTTGGAAGATGTGTTAATCACTTTTTTCTTTTTATCTAATGCACAGATCCAATAGGTTGCTTTTCCGGCAACGGGAGTTTGGTCAACAAAGTCACAGGTGTTTTTAATTGGATTTTTTGATAGGCGCTGTGTCTTGCCGTTTGCAGAACGGTAGAGGTGGAAGGGAGTGTCTGTTTTATCTTGTTCCAATAGCCTCCAACTGAGGTAGATACCTTTCCCGTCTACAGATGGGGTGGCCGTTAACCCTCTGTCTAAGTTCTCTTTTACTCTTTCTGTTGCAAAACCTTTGATTTTCGGTTTGGGCTCATGGCGTGGTTCTAGTATTTCATAATAATATGTACGTTCACGCGAGTCCTGAGCTGTCATGTTTATTGATATGCTAAGCAACAGCAGTACCGAGCATAATCCTATAAGTAGGTTCTTGTTTTTCATCATTGATTTATATATTAATTATTTGTTTTTAAAATATTTGTCAGCAAAACGAAGAAATTGTTCCCAATCGTATGGAAGAATAGCGTGAGGCCCTTTGCGATTGTGGTATGCGATAGAGCCATTCATGTAAGGTGTATCCACAGGAGGCATTTCTTCACAACCTATTCCGTTTAAGCCATAGAGGGCATATACAGGTTCAGCTCCTTTACCTCCTAGAAATTCACCTTTTTGGTCGGACCAGTTGTCTTCTTCTGCACTGGCGATATATATAGGTCTTGGAGCAATCAGGGCAACGAGTTCGTGCTGGTCGAAAGGCAAGTATTTTTCCCGGTCGTTAAATTGTTTATAATTACCGCAGAACCAATGAGGAAAACGTACATTCATGGCTTCTACAGTCTCACCAAAACAACGACGTGAGATGGCAACTCCACAACATCCTGAATTCCCGGATATGACTAAAGCAAAACGCGGATCGGAGGCTCCGGCCCAGACAGCGGTTTTGCCAAGACGAGAATGACCTATCACGGCGATTTTTTTGGCATCCACTTTTTTGTCTGTTTCCAGATAATCCATGGCACGGCTCATGCCCCATGCCCAAGCTGCAATGGAACCCCATTGATCCGGATCTGGGAAATTCTGCCCTTTCTCATAATAATAAGGATGCACACCATTTTGGAAGTCATCGTCAAAATCGGGATCCACATCATTATAACAGAAAGTGGCCAGACCATATCCGTGTTCCAAAATTTTATCAAGCTGCCAGGATTTGTCCATTGATCCCCTGAAAGATCTTTTCTTCATTTTTTCATCTGTTATTTCGGGGACAGATAAATCGGGATCATCATATATCGTGTAATTGGGCATGAAGCTGATACCTAGAAAAACCGGAATTTTTCCTGATACATGATTAGGAAGATACAGTTGCAAGTCAATGTGGGGACCCTGTGGATCGTCTGTTAATTGGATGGTTATTTCTTTCCGGGTGGCACATCCGTTCAGAGCTTTTTCATTGATCCGACTGACTGTACAAGGCAGTTTGTGTTTTAATACAGGTGCTTTGCCAAACATGTAAGTCGTGAACAGGTTTAAAATTTCGGGGCGGCGTTTTTGCTCCCATTGTTCCTTGGTCTGAACCATTTCTCCGTCGTGACACATTAATACGGAAGGTAAGGTATATTGCGGAACCTTACTTTCATCATAATTAGCTAATTTGGCATAGTCTTTTCTAGGAGACTTCCCATTTTGGGCGTCAGTATAAGTTATACTCAAGAGGAGCATAATCCATATCATTATGTTTTTCATAAGATCCAGTTTTTATAGAAGTTTGATAACGATTTCTTATAATTAAATTTGTTTTACACCTTTCGGAAGTTTCACTTTGGTTGCGATTTTACCATCGGCTTTCTTCTCGTGGCTGACTTCTATCACGCCCCAAGGGGTGGGATAAGTGCCTTTAGCCCATTCTAATTTACCTAGGTGTGGCTCAATACTGATCTGCTTGCGTTCCACGTTCACGATTTTTATACCTAATACATGATCTGACAGCCATGTGGTAGGTCCTGAGGACCACCCGTGGCAAAGGCTGTGACGGAATCCGGGATAGCAATAGGCGCCGAAATCGCCATGTATGTCTTTTTTTCCGGCTGGAACAGGTTCGTCTATAGGAGCGGCATTAGGAATCCAGTCCAGATTGAAATCTTCCCAAAACGTGGTTGCTCCCAAATCCAGCATGGCCCCCCAGAAAGTGTTAATGATATCTATTGCTTTCTCATACTCACCTGCTTTGGCTAATGTTTCCAGCATATAATACCCGTAAAAAGTGGAAAAACCTTTTCCACCACCGACAGAGACAACTTCATCGCAAGCCTGTTGGGGATCCATCAATCCAGCGATGGCCATTAATGAAGCTGCCTGTTTCAGATTGTTGTGAGGTAATATCTTTTTTTTCATCCGGTTGATAATGTCCAGACATAATTGAGCATCAGAAGTGTTACCAAGTTTTAAAGACAATTGATGTGCATCTTGCATAGCCCATACGATCAGTGCGCGATAGCCTGCCTCAACTCCGGCTTTATTTCCGCTGGATGGCCAGTCCAAAAAGCGGGCAGGTGCTAACGTTTCATTTCCCGCATCATCCACTTTCTCATTTATCAGATGGATTAATCCGCTGATATAGTCGGAATGTTTCTTTAAAAAATCAATATCACCAGTCTGGTGATACCATTCATATTGGTTGATCAGATACCATAGGCTGTATGCACTCATGCCATTCATCCAATTGGGTAACGGAAATTGTTTGCAGGCCAGGTCCAGACTGTTGGGAATTACCTCATTGTATCCGAAAACACGGCTGACAGCCATTAATTCAGGATGCATATCGCCCAGCCAGACTACCCGGTCACGTTTGATGCCATCCCATAAAAACTCCTGCATATTCAAGTGGACAGTATAGGCTCCGGTAATCCATATTTTGTTTAAACGTTGGTCGTTGCATTCAAAAGATCCCAGATAAGGAATATCACGGTAGCGCAGGATAGCTGAAATTTCTTTTAAAGAGATAGTGGCGTTGTTTTGCAGCAAGTCGAGGCGGACAAAGCGGAAACCGGTATTACCTATTTCAATCATGCCGTCACGGGGAATTTCCATGATGATATCACGTTTGGCATGATCGTCTGTTGAAAATCCCACTTTCCATTCGGAATTTGAAGTGCTACTGTTGGCTTCTCCAACAGATTCTCCGAAACGTATCCTTACCAAAGAAGGCTCCCTACGGCTGGAACTGCCCATGACGAGCTTTAATCCTCCATGCAGTTCACTGCCGAAATCCAGTAATAAGGATGCCTTCTCTGTTTCAGTAGAAGTCATTATGCAACATTTTTTTCTGTTCATTTCCGATTGGCCGTTTCCACGCTCTAATAAATAGTGTTCGTCTTTTATTAGATTATTCTTACATCCTGCGTATTTGGTAACAATACGTTTGGGGGTGATGTAAGCACGGTTCATGATATCTTTGGTCATTCTTTGTGAGGCATCGCTTTGTAGGGTGGGAGGGATACCTGCATATAGAAGTGCGGGTAGCAGAACGAATGCAATTATGCTTTTTCTGATTGCTGGTAATAGTTCCATAGTATCTTTGATTTTTGATTTATGCAAATATAGACGAAGAAGGTATCTTACCTATGGAATTTTATTCATTTACATGGAATATTGTTCATCTTCTTTCTGTTCTTTTTCCATATACGGATAACAATCTTTATTCATCTTGTTGGATTTGTATTGGATTTTAGTTATTGATTTTTTTGGGGGGGCTGACAGATAGCTTCTTTATATGAAAAGAAATGAGTGAATGAACTGTACAGAACTTGTTGATATCACCTTTCTTTTATAATCCATATTCCTTCAAAAAAAGGAGCCTCACCTCGTAGCTTTCCTTCTTCTGTTTTATATAGCCGTGCGCTCACTATATCGTTGATTTGTATTATATAAATATCTCCTTCTTTTGTGTAGTGGCTTGTCAGAATCAATGGTCCTGGTGCGACAAATCGGCATAGCGTGTCGTTCAGGAAATCTATGTAATCTATTTGTGGATTGCCATCTACAAGTTCATAGCGTATAGTTTTTTGTTGTTTGCATCCCGCTATTAACAAGAATAGTGTAGTGAAGCATATAAAGACCGATTTTTTCATTATAAAATAAGTATTTATGGTGTGGAAAATAGGGGAGTACTGAATCCGGCACTCCCCTTATTAATTATTGACTGCAAAAATCTAGTCTGTTAATAGCCCGGATTCTGCATTGCGGCTTTTTCTTCATCACTTAAATTTGTACCGTCTTCATGTTGAAGTTGGTCTAAGAATGTTTGTGGAATAGGACGAAGCAAATGTTTGTCTGCTATATTGGCAGCTGCTTCCGGATTGAATAATTTAGCACGTTGAACCAAAGTCTTGGTACGGCTTAATTCTTCCCAGCGGTTCCATTCACCTAGGCATTCGCGGGTACGTTCGTTTAAAATGAAATTGATCAAACGGTCTTTGTCCCCATTTACGCCCATAGCTGATAGAATAGCTTCATCCTCGGCCGGTAATGATGAATAACTTGAAATTTGCAGACTGGAAGCATCTGTAGTGCGTTCTATACCAGTTGAAAGATAGTAAGTGTTCTTTTGAAGGAAAGAAGCCTTGAATGCCTCTGTGTTATTGATTTTGGTACCATTAGCATCTTTGCATTTACCTAAAGTGCTTAGTGCAGTTGAATTATCTTCGTCACCACCTGCGCTTTTCAAGAAAGCCATAGAACCGTCGGTGTAGTATTCGCGGTCTTCACCATTTTTCCATTCGGCACGTGCACGGAGCTGGTTGATGGTAGAGATAGCATCCTGGAAGTTACCGGAACGTACTTGAGCTTCCGCTTTTATCAGATAAGTTTCGCCTGTACGGGCCATAATGACATCACGATGTGCGTCACCTTTCTCTGCTGTACGCGATCCGTCATCAGTTTTATTGATACCACAGAATACATTGGACTGTGCTGGATTTCCGCTAACACCATAGGTATTCAATACATATTGACCACCGGCATATACAGGGAACACATTCGGCACCCATTTATTTGTTTCGGGGTTTACAAAGGAGTGGGCTATACCACCGCGACCTACTGTTCCATAATCGGAGTTTGTGGCGTCTTTAAAACGGTTGTCACTTTTTTTATTAAGAATAAAGATGATGCCTTGGTCGCCTAGTGTTGGAACCTGATCGGCTGTAATACCGTTTGTAGCCACTACATCATCTGCTTTCGATGCAATATTATTCAATCCGTAGACAGTTTTGAATGTTTTCCACATACGTGAGTCATTCACATTGTCGAAGATAGCATAAGCGTATTCTGTAGGGCGGCAACGTTGGAAGTCCATACCACCAATATATTGACCACGTTGTGTCCAACCACCGGAGAAGTTGGAGAATTGTGGGTTGAAGTAACTATAAGTACGGTTTCCGAAACGTCCGGTTGCCGAAGAAGTGTGTTGGCATGACATTAATATTTCATTAGACTCCTCGGCTTTGCAGTCTATACCGGTCCATTTGGCGTAAAGGTTATTATAATCACTTTCTAACGGACATTTTGAGATGACTTCATCGCATAACGTAATCGCTTTTTTCAAATCAGCATCAGCAGGATAACTTGAGTTCCAGTCGCTGCAACGTTCAGACTGACGGTACAGCAAAGCTTTTGCCAGGAAGTGTGCTGCTGTGTATTTAGTCCATGTACCTGTACCACGCCATCTGTCTGTAGGCAGTTTGTCGTAAGCGTTCTGCAAGTCATCAATCACTTGGTTTAATGTTTCTTCTGCAGAAGCGCGAGTAAAGGTTCTGACCACACCTTCAGTAACTTGGGTTTGCAGAACCACACCACCATATTGTGCGAAAAGACGATAGTAGTTATATCCACGTAGGAAATAAGCTTCACCCAAGCATTTTTCACGGACTTCCGCATCAGTAACATAGTCAGCTGATGCGATAACTTGATTGGCAGAAGCGATGCCGTAATACATCTGATCCCAAAGAGCTGATATACCCGGACAGTTATTGTTGGCCGCTCCGTTTGCTTTTGTACAGTCCAATGGGTTCAGACGGCTGTCATAAGTGTTCCATGGTTCTGCTGTCAGGTCAGAGCCGTTTGTGAATTCATCAGTGCCGTAAAGGGTAATACCATACGCCCATTCATAACCGAAATGCCAACGGATGTTACCGTACAGTGCGGTAGCCAGATCTTGAATGCCCTGTGACGTTTTGAAATAATCAGTGGTATAGGATGACTTGTTTTTTTCATCTAGGAAACTATCGCTACAAGAACTGAAACTGGCAGTCATTGCGACAGACAGGGCAGCCGTGAATAATGTATATTTTAAATTTTTCATTTTAAAAACAGTTTAATGTGTTATTATCAAATTAGAAACCAACTTGTAAACCGAAAGTAAAGCCTCTATTGTAATAAGTAGTGCCTAAGTCCAGATCCATAAAATCTACTGAAGAATAGAGGTTGCCTATATTCTTAGCTTGTGCATATAATTTAAGAGAACTGATTCCGATGTTCTTTAATGCTTTGGAATTGAAGTTATAACCTAAAGAAATGTTACGGATCTTGATGAATGAGGCATCTTTAAAGCCTAGCAGACTTGAATAAGCATCACCACCTGCTGTACTGTAAATCGGTTTTTGATAATCAGCACCAGTGTTGTCCGGAGTCCAATAGCTTATTTCACGTTGGTTGTACATACCGTATTGGCCTTCACCACCCGTATCAACCATATAACCAAATCGTCCGTTCAGCTCGATACCTAGTTCAAGACCTTTATAGTTGAATGTATTGCTCCATCCCAGTACCCATTTAGGATTTTTGTTGCCAAGAATAATACGGTCATTACTGTCTATAATATAGTTACCATCTTGATCAACTGGTTTAACCATACCTGCTTCAAATTTATGTCCGTTGGCATTGAATTTAGCCATTTCTGCCGCATCACTTTCCTGCCACAGACCATCGCTGGCAGTACCATAGAAAACATTGATTGACTCACCAATGAACCAGGCATTGGAAATGTCATCCTGCTTACCGTTAGCAAGTTCTAAGATTTCATCTTTTTGATAGGCTGCATTGATAGTGGAACTCCATTCAAAGTCTTTAGTTTGTATGGGAACCAGGTTCAAAGATAAGTCAACACCGAAGTTTTTTGTTTTACCTACATTGGCATAAGTAGAATTAAAGCCAGTTAAGGTTGGAATAGTCATGCTTAATAATAAGTCATTGGTGTTAGAGTGATAAATATCCATTGAACCGCTGATACGTCCATTCAAGAAACTGAAATCTATACCATAGTTATATTGTGTTGTCTTTTCCCAACCTAAATTTTTATTTGCCATTTTTACTTGAGAAGAAGTGTAATAAGGTTCATTAGTAGCATAAGCAGGGGTCAGAGTAGAGCCAAAAGGTACATAGAATGACTGGATGTTACCTAATGTAGAATATGCACTTACAGCTGAGTTACCAGTTGTTCCCAAACCGAAACGAAGTTTTAACTGGTTTATCCAAGAAATATCTTTCATGAAGTCTTCTTGGTCAATGCGCCAGCCCAAGGCGGCAGAAGGGAAGAAACTCCATTTGTGCCCGTCTGCTAATACGGAAGAACCGTCATAACGTCCGGATACAGTCAATAAATAACGGTCGTTGTATGCGTAGTTTACACGTGCCATGTACGATGCCAGCTGATTCTCAGACATACCAGTACTCATACCAGCACCATAAGTTGCTGCATCAGTAATATCTACACTGCCCATGTTGTACCATTCAAAATTTTCATTAGGGATGGCGTTAGCACTTTCGGAACCACTTTCTTTATTATATTTGGAAGCTGATTGCAATAAGGTTACGCCTAAGTTATGTTTGCCGAATGTCTTGTTATAGTTGATCTGATTATCCAGTGTCCATGACAAGTAACGATCTGTTGCATATTTAGCATAGTTTTTTGAGCCCATTTTCACGGCAGAGTCTTTGCTGATAAAAATACCTTGACGATAGTGGCGGAAATCAGGACCGAAAGAGATTTTATAGCTTAGTCCCTCTAGAGGTGCCCATATTTTCCCAAAATCAAATTGTCCGTAAAAGCTGCCTAGTACACGGAAAGTTTGGCGGTTATCGGTTGACTTATTCCATTCGTCAATTACAGTATAAACATTGGTGGTGGAGCCACAGGGGTTGGTAATGATATTTCCTTCTTCATCATAAGGAACACCAAAGCGTGGAATAGCTTTTGCCGCGCTATATATATCAACAGGGCCCGAGCCTGAAGATTGTCCGGTACGGGAATAACCATAGTCTTGAACCGCCCATGAACCGTTGATAGATCCGCCCATTTTAAACCAAGGTTTTACTTGTAAATCGACAGACATTGAAAAATTATAACGTTCATATTCCTGTCCTTTCTGAGTTCCTTGATTATTCAGGTAACCAACAGAGAAGAAAGCTTGCGCAGTTTCGTTACCGCCACTACCACTGATGGTGTGTTCATGAGTGATACCTGTTTGGGTCACTATGTCTGCCCAGTCGGTATCTGTTACTTTACTTCCATCCCAAGTACCGTTACTCCAACCTTTATTTACATTTGCCAAAGCTGCGGGATCACCTGATGCTGCGAAATAAATTTGGTCTTTATCGTAGTTAGGTTGGTCACCGCGAGGATTGTTTACCGGATCTGAGTTATAATAAGCCCAACGGCGCCAGGTAATATAATCGCTTGCACTCATGGCAGGTGATTTGTCTTTTAGGTTTTCTAATGTGACAGAACCTGAGTAGTTTAAAGCGAGTCTACCCGCTTTACCGCGTTTGGTAGTTATCAATATGACACCATTGGCACCACGAGAACCGTAAATAGCTGTAGAAGAGGCATCCTTTAAGATATCAATGGATTCTATGTCACGCGGATTGATCGTTTCAATTCCTCCAGCACTCAAAGGAACTCCATCTACTACATACAGAGGGTCTGATGATGCGCTGATAGATCGGTTACCACGAATACGGATTGATCCTACAGTACCCGGACGTTCACTTGAGGTGATATCTACACCGGCAGCTTTGCCTTGTAAGGCTTCAAAAGCATTGTTCACAGGTCTTGTATTCAATTCTTCAGAACCAACACGTGCCATAGCACCAGTCACATCACTTTTTTTCTGAACACCATAACCTACTACCACAACCTCATCCAGTGTTTCAGTATCCTCCTCCAAGATTACCTTAACGGTAGATTGTCCTTTCACCTGGATATCTACGGTCTTGTATCCCACGAAACTTACTTGGATAGTTCCATTATCAGGAACATTCTGAAGTGTGAACTTACCATCAAAGTCAGTAATTGTACCATTGGTAGTACCTTTCACCACCACACTGGCACCGATTACAGACTCACCTGTTTTGTCAAGGACAGTACCCGAAACGGTTTTGCTCTGTGCAAAGGCCCCTACAGCCAATACGGATAACAAAGCAACGAAGAACAGCCGCTGGAACTTCTCCAAACGACGTAACAGACTTGAATTCTTTCTGTCTTTCATACTTTAATTATTAAGTTAAACAAAAGTTAACTTGATATATAAAGTTGAAAGTATCAAAAAAAGCCCATTTCATCGAATTTTATAATATAGATGATACAATAATAGAGAATATAAAGTGCTCTTATTGCTGTTGGAAAAAAAACTCTTTTAGTTAGTATTTATGAAATATTTCACTTTGCTCTCAAATTTATATGGAGTAGTTTATATCCTGACTTAAACTTAAAAAATATCCCCAAAAAGCAAGTGTACTTTATTAGCTGTCTAAGTGCATTTGCTTGATTTATGAACCACACTTACTTTTTAAGGTAATACGATAATAACATTTACATGATATGAAAGACATTTATGCATATATAATAACATTGACTATTTAAGCAATTGATCGAAGATTTCTCTAAAAACTTTATCGGCGTGCTCTTGCATTATTCGTATATAATTAAATATAGGACGATTGTATTTCATGCTATGACCAATACAATATTCTATTTTTTCTATTTCGATACCTATATCATAACCATGTTGTGCAAATGTTTTTCTTGCAGAATAATATGAAACCTTTCTATTTATGCCTGCCAGATCAGTCACCTTCCCTATATGTCTAAAGACCAAACTATATACTTTTTCATAAGATTCATATTTGCCAAAAACTAATTTCCCATTTTCAGAAATATATCGTTCAATAATTGTCTGTGCTTCTGGCTGGATAGTGAAAGCTATTTCATTTTCATTTTTTTTGCTATTACGGGTTTTATGTCTTATATATCTCATACAGTTCCCTTTAGTGAAATCATACTCCATTAGGTCTCTTAGATTAATACCACCTAAATAATAAGTTAACATAAATATATCTCGAGCCATGATATGCACAGACTTGAATAATTTCACATCACGTATTTTTTTTAATTCATCAACGGACAGATCTAGTTCTCTGATATTACTAACTGGCATTTTAAATAAAACAAAAGGATGAACTAAATAAGTTACATAATTCATTTTCCTGGCATAGTTCAATATTACTTTTATTAAAGTGAGGTAAATTCTGATAGAAGTTTCTTTTAATCCTTCAGCCTTCATTACATCAGCGAAACTTTGTATATGTGTCGGACTGAGTTGTACCAAAGGAAAATCACCTTTCATATGTTTAAGGAACTTTGCACAAGCTATATTATATAATTTATGTGATTTTTTACGATCGTCTGCTTCCATCATTGAAAGATATTCTTTCACTACCGTATTAAAGGTTATTCCTTTTTTTTGTTGTTCCCGAGTTATAACATGTATCAATTCAGTGCATGAAATATTCGACTGATAATGAATAGACGAAAGAATCTCTTCGTATTCATTAATCAACTTGCGCAAACAAGCATTTATATTAGCTGCATTTTCATGTTTTACTACTCGTCCATTTTTCATTTGATTTGCAGAATCCAAAATGAATTGGGTTGAAATATATCTCGTTTGTGAACGATGAGCCACTGCGATCCTGACTCTATGTCTACCGTTAGATATTTTTTTAGCAGGTACAATTACTATTGAAAGATTAGCCATATTCAAATTTTAGTTTATACGTTTTACAATACAATATTAAAGTAACAATCAGAAATAAAAGCACTCTTGTATAACAAAAATGCTCTTGAAACTATCCATTTTGAGATTGTTCACAGAAGTTTGTACTATTTTTCAGTTGAAAAGACGGAAAATTCCATGCTTTTGTACAATCCTACATTGGCTTTTTTAATATTCGCGCATATATTTGCAACACTTTTTCACAGGTAGGAGACCTATTTCTCCTGAGAGAATAGAAAACTAACTTTTGTTTAACTTAATAATTAAAGTATGAAAGACAGAAAGAATTCAAGTCTGTTACGTCGTTTGGAGAAGTTCCAGCGGCTGTTCTTCGTTGCTTTGTTATCCGTATTGGCTGTAGGGGCCTTTGCACAGAGCAAAACCGTTTCGGGTACTGTCCTTGACAAAACAGGTGAGTCTGTAATCGGTGCCAGTGTGGTGGTGAAAGGTACTACCAATGGTACAATTACCGACTTTGATGGTAAGTTCACACTTCAGAATGTTCCTGATAATGGAACGATCCAAGTAAGTTTCGTGGGGTACAAGACCGTAGATATCCAAGTGAAAGGACAATCTACCGTTAAGATAATCTTGGAGGAGGATACCGAAACACTGGATGAAGTGGTAGTGGTTGGCTATGGCGTTCAGAAAAAAAGTGATGTGACTGGTGCTATGGCACGTGTTACGAGTAAGGTTATAGAGGATCGTCCTGTTCAAAATGCTTTGCAGGCTATGCAAGGACGTGTGACAGGTGTGGATATTACGTCTAATAATCGTCCTGGTGAGTTGGGCGATATTCGTATTCGTGGTAATCGTTCTTTAACTGCGGATAATAATCCTTTATATGTTATTGACGGAATACCTATGTCAGCAGGTTCGATTGCTGATGTTAATCCGAGTGATATTGAATCTATGGAAATTTTGAAAGATGCTTCTGCTACCGCTATTTATGGCTCTCGTGGTGCTAATGGTGTTATCTTGGTGACAACCAAAAAAGGTAAAACGGGTAGAACTACTATTAATTATGATGGCTCATTTAGTTTTGGTTTCTTGGATTCAACAACTGATTATATGAATTCTGGTCAATTGTTGGATTATAATCGTCAGTCAGCTATTACGGGGGGTACTTATAATGGTAGATATGGTGACAACCCTGATCCTGAGCGTGATAAAGCTTTATGGTTGAATCCCAATAATATGTCATATATGGATAAACGATTGGAAAAAGTATATCAGCAAAATGCTGATGGAACTTATTCTTATGATCCTTCACAATTAGAAACAACTGATTGGGGCGAATTGGTGACACGTACAGCATTTACTCATAATCATCAGATTTCTCTTTCAGCAGGAACGGAAACTTCCAAATTGTATGTATCATTGGGATATTTGGATCAGAAAGTACCTATGAAAGACCAAGATTTCAAACGTTATACAGCCAATATAAACGGTGAAATTATTCCGACTAAATGGTTGAAAGTGGGAATGGGATTGAATGCTACTCATTCTATTAAAAATTATGGTATTGTAAGTAATACAAGTAATACAGGAGCAAAAGACTCTTATGGTTTGGCTATGGATATGATGCCATGGGTACCGGCTTATAATGAAGATGGTTCTATACTGGAGGTTGCAAGTGCCGATGATCAGGCTTATCATAATCCTTTGAGAAATATAGATGATGCTTGGAATGAAACACGTTATTATGGCGTGAACTTCTCTTCTTATGCAGAATTGGATTTTGGACAATTTTGGGAACCTTTGAAAGGTGTAAAATGGCGTACGAATTTAGGCGCTCAATATCGTAACTCCCGTGTGGGTAGTTATTATGGTGAGGGATATACTAATCCTTTTAAAAATCCTGCAATGGCTCCTAATGTAGCCAATAATGAGCACAGTCAGAAGTTGTCATGGACATTGGAAAACTTGCTGTATATCAATAAAACAATAAAAGATATTCATTCGGTAAATATTACTTTGTTGCAATCAGCTGAACGTTATCGTACTGAAGGGTTGAACATGCGTGGATATGAAATCACATTTCCTTCTTCTTTGTGGTATAATATTGGTGCATCGAATAATGCAAAATATGCTCCAGGCTCCAATTTTTCTACTTGGTCAAGAGCTTCTTATATGGCACGTGTGAATTATGGATTGATGGATAAATATTTGTTGACTGTTACCGGACGATTTGATGGCGCTTCTATGTTGGCTGCTGGAAACAAATGGGATTTCTTTCCTTCTGCTGCATTGGCATGGCGTATGGAACAAGAGAAATGGATACAGCAAATTAATTGGATTAACCAATTAAAACTTCGTGTAGGATATGGTGTTACAGGTAACTCTGCTGTTAATCCTTATCAAACAGCAGGTTCTGTTACTTCTACCTATGCTAGCATCCCATTTGGTGTGGGCAATGTTTCGTCGAATACTATTGGTACAAAGACTAATATTATGCCTAACTATTCTTTAGGTTGGGAAAAAACTTCATCTTTAAATGTTGGTGTTGATTTTGGAGTCTTGGAGAATCGTATTAGTGGTAGTGTTGAATATTATATTGCTAAGACTTCTGATTTGCTGATGAATCAGTCTATTCCGGTAATTACCGGTTATGCACAAATCTTGAATAATGTAGGTAAGACAGAAAATAGAGGTTTTGAAGTTTCGTTGTCAACTGTAAATGTTAAAACAAAAGACTTCACATGGCAAACGGATTGGACTTTCTCTTTGAATAATGAAAAAATTAAAGAATTGGCCGGTGGTGCTACGTATGATTCAACAGGTCCTTGGATGGTGGGTGAGCCTTTGAATAGTTTTTATGATTTCCAGTATGACCGCATTTGGCAAAATACTCAGGAGGATAATCATTTGATGGATGTTTATCGTTCTTTGGGATTGACTTTCCTTCCTGGACAATATAAGATTGTGGATCAACCATTAGTTGAAGTTCCACAAGGTACAGAAGGATCAAAGACTGTAGAAATAAAAGATGCTGCAGGTAATAAAACAGGTGAAGTTGTTTCCTATATGGATAATGGATTTGGTAAATTTGATGATAATGATAAGAAAATTTATAATAAATCTCCTAAATGGACAGGCGGTATCAATAATTCATTTACCTATAAGAACTGGAATTTGAGTTTCTTTACTTATTTTCGATTTGGTAATACTTATTATGGTCTGACCCAGACTATTGGTCGTCGAATTGAAAAAGATACATGGTCACCAACTAATACAGATGCAAAGTTTGCTCAGCCTACTACTGCAACTCGTGAAACTAAATATGACTATGTAAGAAATTATACAAAAGGAAATATGGTTCTTATAAAGAATATAGCTTTGTCTTATACAGTTCCTCAAAGTTGGTTGAAGAAGTGTGGTGCAAGCAGTGCACAGGTATATGCTCAGGTATTGAATCCGTTCCTTTTTGGTGGAGAATTGGTTAAAGCTGGTATTAATCCGGATGATTTGACTGGTTGGGATGCAGGTAATCATATTGGTGGACAAACTAATAATACTTGTATTACTCGCAGTCTTGTTTTGGGAGTAAGATTGGGCTTCTAATTGATAGTATTGATTTTATAATATGAAGAAAATGAAAAAATATATATTAGCTGGTACATTTGCACTTGCATTGGCAAGTTGTTCTGATAGTTTCTTGGAAGAAAAAATGGTATCTTCCATAACACAGGACTATTTGAATACTGAAATAGGTTTGGATCAATTGATTGTGAGTTCATATAATTCGGTTCGTTTTCCTTTGTTGTACACTGAAGGTCTGCATATGTTGGAAACAGGTCATGATTGTGCTATGAAAAGTGGTGCGACGTCATTGAATAAGTTTGCAATATCTGAGTGGTCTCCTTCGGGGCTCATAGGAAATCAGGCTAATCAGTTTATGGGATTTCAGTCAAAGCAGCAGGCTGGATTTTTGATCAATGGCTATCCGATTATCGATAATTGTAATAAGGCTATTACTGCTATTCGTTCAGGGGATGCTTTAGGAAAATATGCTTCTGACCCTTCTTTTGCAGCAGCACGTTTGTCTGAGGTGTTATTTAATCGTGCTTACGTGTATTATTTGCTGAATACAGTTTTTGGTGATGTCTATTTTTCAACGGAAAGTAGTACTTCTTTGCCTTCAAATTATCAATATACGCGTACTCCTGCATCTGTCATGTTCAAGGAACTGATTGGTGATTTGCGTTATGCGGTGGAGCATTTGCCAGAGCAATATAGTGAGGCTGAATATGGACGTGCAACAAAATATGCAGCGGCTCATTTATTGGCTAAGATTTATTTGAATCGTTATCAAGGTAAAGAGTATGGTACTCCTGAATATGGTCGTAGAGCTGATGGAACGATAGATAATAGCAATGAAAAGTCATATTTGGGTATGCTTTATAAAGGTGAGGGGGCTGCGGATTTGGATTCTTGTATTTATTATGCTAATATGGTGATTAATGCTCATCCGTTGGTAGATGATTATCATGAATTGTTCCGCCATGACCTAGGTGATTTCTCGAATGAAAAGACAACAGAGAATGTTTTGAACGCAGTATTTTCAGAAAGTGGTGATAACTATCGTTACGGTGTACGTGCTTTGACTTTCTTTGTCGGTGATTATGCAGGTGACAAGTATGGTATTCCTAGTCGTTTGTGGGAATATGGCGGTAAGTCAAATCAAGGTTTTTGTAATGATGATTTTGGTATAGATGTATTTACAGACAAACTAAATGACTCTCGTTATCAAAAAACTTTCCGTTTGGAATATGTGACAGGCATAAACACTTCGGGAGCTTCTACTCCCAGTGCAAATGGAGATTATTATGCTTACAATGATGAAAGAAATAAAACGTATGTTTGGAATGAGGAACAAGCTGCTTATTTCAATGAACATATTTTGCCTACTTATAATCGTCCTTCTTGGGGAGGTCGTAAAGCTGTGGCGGGAGAACATAAAATGGGAACAGGAGATATCTCACGTGCTATGATTGAGAATACAAAAGAAACCGCTATTGATGTGGAGGTTATCAATGCTCAGCCATATCCTGTATTTGCCAGATGGGTGAAAGATGGCAATAAGTATTATTATCGCCCACAAATTGTTGGTAATGATGATTATTCGTTTGCCGATAGTAAAATTTTCTATGGATTGGAGAATACTTCTAAAACAGGTAAGGTTACAAATATGAAGTATGATGATCCTAATCGTGGTGCTTTGGATAGTGAAAGTGGAGGTCGGGATATTCCGGTTATGCGTTCTGCTGAAATGTACTTGGTGCGTGCTGAGGCTTATGGACGTAAGGGAGAATACGGTAAAGCAATTGAAGATATTAATGTATTACGCAGACGTGCAGCCTTTAAACCTGGTGAAACTCGTAATGAAGTACTTGCACGTTTATATCCTGGACATGAAAATTTAAGTAACGAGTCACAACAATGGCCGTATGAAGTAGATAATAATAGTTATGATGCAATAAAGGTCGATGCTTCATATTGGGATGGAACTTCCGAAAAATCAAAATTAGAAAATTATACTCCTGTTGCTGATACTCCGGAAAAACGTTTTCTGGAATTTATATATAATGAATATGCGAGAGAGTTCAATGAAGAATTTATCTACTATGGAGTGATTCACCATGCAGGTGTTCAAGCTCAGCGTATTCAGTGGCATAACCAAATGGGAGCAAATTCGGCTAATAACACTTATCCGGTAGGTTCATGGGATGTTTCTGATAATGTGAATGGTGGTAATGGTCAAACAGGAAATGCTAAAGGCAATTTCCAGAATTATATGACATTGAAACCATTCTCTAGAACTTTCATAGAGTTGCTGACAGATGAAAATGGTGTGTTGTTGGATGAAGCTGCAAAAAAAGCTTATCAGAATTATGGATATTAATTAAATTGATAATATCAATATGTTCTTGGAAATGAGGTTAATTAGGAAATTTGATTAACTCGTTAAAAAAGTAAGGTGGCATTGTCGGTGTTACCTTACTTTTTTTTATGAGTTAACTAAAAAGTGAACAATTAACCATATAAATGGATAAAATTCTATTTGATATAACTTCTCTCGTGCATAAATTTGTCGTATCAGATAAAAAATGACATGCTATGAGAAAGACATTTTTAGCTATTACATTATTTTTAGCTTTTAGTAAAGCCGCATTGGCTCAGTTTGGAAACTGCACTGCATCGGAAATGCGGACTTATGTAGATAGTGCGACCGGCAATACTATCACTATGTTGACCGATACGATGAAGAATGACCGTTTTCTTTATCAGACTGATCCCATGTGGACAGCTGATGGCAAATATTTATTGTTCAGGTCTTCCAGCCGTGGAAATGACAAAGAGGTAGAAAGTACGCTTCCTAACGGAGAAAAACGTAAATGGACTCCTACACAAATTTATTTTATTGAAATGGCCACCGGTAAGATTATTCAAGCTACGGAAGGACCGAACTTGGGCAGTGCTTTTTTGGCTAATAAAACGAATCGTATGTTTGTCAGCCGGAAAGAAAAAGAAAACTGGAACATGTATGTGATGGACTTGGATAAATTCTTTGCCGATGTAAAACAAGGAAAAGTAGGTAAACCATCCGCTTATGAAACTTTCATAGGCACTTTTCCCACTGAGATGGGACGTCCGGGAGGATATGCTGTGGATTGCAATGATGATTATGCCTACATAACTGTTGAGCGTGAGGGTACGGAAGAGGAAAAGGAACGTATGATGAAAAACGCTTTCTTGCCTGAAAGTAACCAGCCGGTAAAGATAAAGCCAACTCTTTGCGGAATTCGTAAAATGAATCTCAGTACAGGAGAAGTAACTAAGGTTATTGATACGGAATTTAAAACAGGCCACATACAAGCCAGCCGTTTTACTCCGGGTGAAATTGTTTTTTGTAACGAAACCGGTGGCGATGCCCATCAGCGTATGTGGTTTTGCACGGCAGATGGAACAGTCTTTAAACCTTTATATAAAGAAACTCCGCTAGATTGGGTGACTCATGAAACTTTTGCAACCAAAGATTTTGTATATTTCAATATCTTAGGATTTCAGCCGCGCCTTCGCAAACAGGCAAGTGGTATTGTGCGTATCAATTTGCGTACAGATGATGTAGAGTTGATAGGGCAGGTAGAATTAGAAAAAGACCGCCAAGCGATTGACGGCCAATTGGTAGGAAGAGGTTTCTGGCATTGTAATGCTAGCCGTGATAATAAATGGGCTGCCGGAGATACTTTTGGAGGTAATGTATGGCTGATTAATGTGCAAACCGGAGAACGTCATTGGTTGGTTTCGGATACCAAGATGAAACCGGATCATGCACATCCCAGCTTTAGTCCGGATGGTACGAAAGTTCTTTTCCAATCCGGACATTTTACAAATGGAAAAAGATTAAATTTAATGATGGTGGATATTTCATCTTTTAAATAAAGCAAGGTTGGATATGAAAAAAACACGTAAGATATTATTTTCCGCAGCTTTGTTGTCTTCAGGGCTTACGATGGCCCAGACTACAACGGCAGAGAAATCGCCCAATGTTATTTATATTATGGCGGATGATTTGGGAATAGGTGATTTGGGATGCTATGGTCAGCGTCAGATTAAGACACCGAATATTGATGGGATAGCTCAGAATGGGATGAAGTTTATGCAGCATTATTCCGGTTCTACGGTCAGTGCTCCGTCTCGTTGTGCTCTGATTACAGGAAAGCACATGGGACATGCCGCAATCAGAGGCAATGCAAAAGTGGCAGGTTCGGATGGATTGTTATATGAAACTCCGCTTCCTGCCGGTGAAGTTACTGTAGCCGATATTTTTAAAACAAAGAATTATGTTACCGGATGTGTAGGCAAATGGGGAATGGGAGGACCGGGTACGGAAGGTATGCCCGGCAAACATGGTTTTGATTATTTCTACGGTTATCTGGGGCAACGTTTTGCTCATAGTTATTACCCTGAGTTCTTGCATGAGAATGAGCAGAAAATTATGCTGGATGGGAAATATTATTCGCATGACTTGATGTTGGAAAAGGCTTTGAATTTTATTGATGAAAATGCGCAGAAACCTTTCTTTCTTTATTTTTCACCAACCATACCTCATGCAGATCTTGATATAATGGGAGAGGTAATGACGGAATATGAGGGGGAATTTTGTGAAACTCCTTTTGGAGGAAGCAAAGACGGTTATAAATCGCAGCAAACTCCGCGTGCGGCATATGCGGCGATGGTTACTTATTTGGATAAAAGTGTGGGTTTGATTATTAAAGAATTAAAAGAGAAAGGTTTGTATGATCATACGATAATTGTTTTTACTTCCGATAATGGAGTCCATTCGGAGGGAGGGCACGATCCATCTTATTTTGACAGTAATGGTCCGTTCAGGGGTCAGAAAAGAGATTTATATGAAGGAGGTATCCGTACTCCGTTCGTCATTCAATGGCCGGGAGTTATTCCACAAGGGGTAGTTACTAATCATATTTCTGCATTTTGGGATTTTTTGCCTACTATAGGTGAATTGGTGCAGGCGGATATTCCTCAAAATATTGATGGTATATCTTATTTGCCTACTCTTACGGGAAAAGGTATTCAGAAGGAGCATGATTGTATTTATTATGAGTTCTTTGAATTTGGAGGAAAGCAATCTATTATGACACCTGATGGTTGGAAGTTGGTGAGACTGGAAGTTAGTGACCCGTCTAAAACTTATGAAGAATTGTATAATATTTATACAGATCCGGCAGAAACTACTAATGTGATAAAGCAATATCCTGATGTGGCAAGGAAATTAAAGAATATGATAGGTGGTCAACGTGTTGAAAATGCCCGTTTCCATTTTTAAACAAGTAAGATTTATGAAGCAATCCTTATTTTTAAAGAAATGCAGTAAGTTCTGTTATGTACTTTTTGCAGTTTGTGGCTGTTTGGCTTGTACACAGAATCAGAAGATTGAATGGCCGCAAGTGACTAACGAGACCAAGCCTTGGACGCGATGGTGGTGGGAAGGCAATGCGGTCAGGACTACTGATTTGGATACGGTTATGCGTAAGTACCAGGAGGCAAATCTGGGGGGATTGGAGATCACTCCTATTTATGGAATACATGGTTATGAGGACCGCTTTAAAGATTTTCTTTCTCCGGAATGGGTTGATTTGTTTCTGTATACTTTGCAGGAAGCAAAGCAGTTGGGGTTAGGTATTGATCTGGCTAATGCTTCGGGATGGCCGTTTGGAGGACCTTGGGTCACTCCCGAAGATGCGTGCAAGACGGTGGCTTATAAAACTTATCAATTGAAAGAAGGTGAACAATTGGGTGAACCTGTCCGGTATAAAGAAGAAGGCTTTGTCAGATTGGCGGGGCATACTCCGGTAAGACTGGCGGATTTGAAAGAACCAGTCAGTGCGAATGCTGATTTACAGACATTGGCATTGGATCAGGTACGATATAAAAAGGAACTGCCTTTGATTATAGTAACCGCTAATAGTGATAAAGGTGAATGTCTCGACTTGACTTCAAAAATAAAGCCGGATGGTACATTGGACTGGACGGCTCCTCAAGGTGACTGGACTATTTGTGCTCTGTTCCAAGGTCATCATGGGAAAATGGTAGAACGTGCAGGGCCTGGTGGTGAAGGTGATGTGATAGATCATTTTTCAGCTTCGGCCATTGATCATTATCTCAGTAAATTCGATGAGGCTTTTAAAGGAAAGGATATCAGTTATCTGAGGTATTATTTTAATGACTCTTATGAAGTGGACGATGCAAGAGGCGAGTCGAATTGGACTCCTGCTTTTTTTGAAGAATTTCAGAAGTATAGAGGATATGACTTGCGTCAACACTTACCTGCATTGTTAGGTATTGACACACCAGATAAAAATGCAAGAGTGTTATATGATTATAGACAAACCATAAACGATTTATTGATAAATCATTATTCTATTCGTTGGCAACATTGGGCGGCAAAACAAGGAAAGGGTATAAGGAATCAGGCTCATGGCTCTCCTGCCAATATTCTGGATTTGTATGCAGTAAGTGATGTGCCCGAAATAGAGGGGCGTGATTTAGTCAGTATAAAAGCAGCTCCGTCTGTAGCTCATACGGAAGGAAAGAAACTCTCATCTTCAGAAAGTGCGACTTGGTTGAATGAACATTTTCAATCGAATCTGGGAGATGTAAAGAAAGCGCTTGATCTTTTCTTTTTGGGGGGTGTGAATCATATTTTTTATCATGGTACTTGTTTTAGTCCACAGGATGCTCCTTGGCCGGGATGGTTATTTTATGCGGCAGTCCATTTTCATCCGAATAATCCGTTTTGGGAGGATTTTAAATATTTGAATCAGTATGTTACTCGCGTGCAGTCATTTTTACAGGATGGCACTCCTGACAATGATGTTCTTTTATACTATAACATAGCCGATGTGATGTCTGAGCAAGGGAACAGAAGCCTTCAACACTTTAGCGGATTGGATCGTAATATGTTGGAATCTTCGGTCAGAGAAAGTGCGGTAACTTTAACAGAGAATGGTTATGCATGGGATATGATTTCTGACAAGCAACTTCTTAAAACTAATATTGAGAAAGAAATGATTGTAACGCCTGGTGCCGCATATAAAACCGTTCTTGTTTCGGCAGCGCAATATATTCCTTATGAAACAATGGAAAAACTGATGGCTTTGGCTGATGAAGGTGCTACCGTTGTGTTTTATAAGGGAATTCCTCAAGATATGGCCGGAATGATTCTTTCGGAAGAAAAACAGGCTCATTTTAAAGAAATGTTGGATGCTTTGGACTTTCATGCTGAAGGTGCTGTTAAATGTGCTCGTGTAGGTAAGGGGAAGGTTTGTTTGTCAGATGATATTAATGCTCTGATGAATGAGGCGAATGTGGGTGCTGAGAAAATGTATCAGGCAGGTCTGCAATGTATCCGAAGAAATAGTACGACGGGAAAATATTACTTTATAGAAAATAGTAGTGACCGTAAAATAGAGGATTGGATTCCACTTCGTACAGAAGCTCGGAGTGCGGCGATTTTCAATCCAATGACTGGTGCTAGTGGTTTGGCTACTATGAAACGCAATGACGGGCAAACAGATGTTTACCTGGAATTGAATCCGGGTGAAACTGTCATTGTATCAACTTCCGGTCAGCATTTTACAGGAGATGCCTATGCTTATTATCAAAATGCAGGTGAGCCAAATCCAGTTTCCGGCAGTTGGACTGTTTCTTTTGTTCAAGGAGGTCCTCAACTTCCTGCTTCTATAACGGTTGACAGTTTGGGCTCATGGACTGATTTTGTAGGGGATGAATATAAAGCTTTTTCTGGAACAGCCGTTTATACGACTACTATAAATAAGGTGCCTGTAGCGGATGTGATCAAATTGAACCTTGGAACTGTGGCAGAAAATGCATCTGTCTATTTGAATGGAGAATATATAGGTACAGTGATTGACTCTCCTTATCAATTGTATATCCCTGCTGAAAAATTCAAAGGACAGGATGAGTTAGTTGTCAGAGTAGCCAACTCTATGGCGAATCGAATTGCTTATATGGATAAGAAGGGAGTGGACTGGAAGATTTTCTATAATGTAAATATGTCTGCAAGAAAAAAGGAAAATGTGAAAAATGGTATCTTTGATGCTTCTGATTGGGAACCAAAATCTTCAGGGCTATTGGGACCTGTAACGTTGACTCCGGCTATGGTGAAGCAATGAATTATATAGTCCTGATGTTGCAACCTATAGAATAAATGTTTCAGGGTATTTGTGTAATATATTGAGTATTAATGTGATATGTAAATATGTGCAACATGAATACCCTGAAATTTCGTTTTGAACGAATTTCTATATAAATGTATCTTATTCTATGGTATGAGAGGGAACTTTATGCTAGTTTTGTAACAAACAATTTGAGATAACTATGAGAAACAAAATTCTTTTATTTTTATTGGCTTTTATAGGAATAAGTCAGATTGCGGCAGCATCAGCTGTTCGTGATAAATACAATTTTAATTCTGAATGGTTACTTTATGTTGGCGATATACCGGAAGCCAAAGAAGTACGTTTTCAGGATACGGATTGGAAGAAAGTAACATTACCCCGTCCTTTTAATGAAGATGAAGCTTTTCGTTTAAGTATAGAACAACTGACGGATACAATCATGTGGTATCGTAAGCATTTCCGTCTGCCTGCCAATAGCAAAAACAAAAAAGTTTTTGTTGAATTTGAAGGCGTCCGTCAAGGAGCTGATTTTTATATCAATGGTGAATATATCGGCTTGCATGAAAATGGTGCGATGGCTGTAGGTTTCGATTTGACTCCTTATATTAAATATGGACAAGAGAATGTAATGGCAGTCCGCATTGATAATAACTGGAATTATAAGGAACGTGCCACTGATACTAAGTATCAATGGAGTGACCGTAATTTTAATGCCAATTATGGAGGGATTCCTAAGAATGTGTGGCTTCATGTTACTGATAAACTTTATCAGACACTTCCCTTGTATAGTAATTTGAAAACGACCGGTGTCTATATCTATGCGGAGGATATTCGTGTAAAATCTCGTAAAGCCGTAGTTCACGCCGAATCCGAAATAAAAAATGAATATAATCGGGATAAGAAAGTCGCTTATAAGGTTGAAGTGTGTGATCGTGACGGGAAAAGCATAAAAAGTTTTGAGGGTACTCAGACGGTAGTAAAACCGGGTGAAACTGCGACTTTGGAAGCTTCAGCAGAAATAGACGGACTTCATTTCTGGAGTTGGGGATACGGATATTTGTACACAGTAAAAACCAGTTTATGGGTGGATGGCAGAAAAGTAGATGAAGTGGCTACCCGTACCGGTTTCCGTAAAACTCGTTTCGGCAAAGGAATGATTTGGTTGAATGACCGGGTGATTCAGATGAAAGGTTTTGCACAGCGTACCAGTAATGAATGGCCGGGAGTCGGTATGAGTGTTCCTGCATGGCTGAGTGATTATAGCAACGGTTTGATGGTGGAAGATAATGCCAATTTGGTTCGTTGGATGCATATCACCCCTTGGAAGCAGGATATTGAATCGTGTGACCGTGTCGGATTGATTCAGGCGATGCAGGCCGGTGATGCAGAAAAGGACCGTGAAGGCCGTCAATGGGAACAACGTACAGAATTGATGCGTGATGCCATTATTTACAACCGTAATAATCCGAGTATTTTATTTTATGAATGTGGAAACGAATCAATCAGTCGTGAACACATGATAGAAATGAAAGCGATTCGTGATAAGTATGACCCTCATGGAGGCCGTGCCATCGGTTCTCGTGAAATGCTTGATATTCGTGAAGCCGAATATGGTGGCGAGATGCTTTATATCAATAAAAGCAAACATCATCCGATGTGGGCCATGGAATACTGCCGTGATGAAGGTCTGCGCAAATATTGGGATGAATATTCTTATCCATATCATAAAAATGGGGAAGGAAATAATTCATTCCGTTCTGCAATGACTAATAAGGTCCAGAAAAAGGTGGATGCCCGTGCTTATAATCACAATCAGGATTCCTTTACTATTGAAAATGTAATTCGTTGGTTTGATTATTGGCGTGAACGCCCGGGTACAGGTGACCGTGTCAGCTCGGGAGGTGTGAAAATCATCTTCTCGGATACGAATACACATTATCGTGGTGTGGAGAATTATCGTCGTAGTGGTGTGACAGATGCCATGCGTATCCCTAAAGATCCTTTCTATGCACATCAGGTGATGTGGGACGGATGGGTGGATATAGAGAATCCCCGTATTCATATCGTTGGTCATTGGAACTATAAAGAAGATGTGGTGAAACCTGTTTATGTGGTATCCAGTGCTGAAAAAGTGGAATTGTTCCTGAATGGTAAATCTTTAGGAAACGGTCAAAGAGATTATCATTTCTTGTATACTTTCAAAGATGTGGCATTTGTTCCGGGCAAGTTGGAAGCTGTAGGGTATGATAAGAATGGAAAAGAATGTTGTCGCGCTGAATTGCAGACTGCCGGCAAGCCGGAACAGATTAAACTCAGTGTGATTCAAAGTCCTAAAGGCTGGAAAGCGGATGGAGCTGATATGGTATTGCTTCAAGTGGAAGTGATGGATAAAGATGGCAGACGTTGTCCGCTGGCTAATGATTTGATACATTTTGATGTAGAAGGACCGGCTGAATGGCGTGGTGGAATAGCACAGGGCAAAGATAATTATATTCTTTCAAAAGATTTGCCTGTAGAATGTGGAATCAACCGGGCTTTGATACGCTCTCTTACGACTCCGGGGACAGTTCGTATAACAGCCAAGGCTGATGGATTGCAATCTGCCGAAATCAGTCTTTCTTCTGCACCTGTTGAAGTGAAGAATGGCTTGAGTAACTATATTCCGGGAGATGAACTGGAAGGCAGGCTGACCCGTGGAGAAACTCCGTTGACTCCTTCTTACAAGGATACGAAAGTCGATGTGAATATCTTATCGGCGGTTGCCGGAGCCAATCAGGATGAAGTGATAAAAAGTTTCGATGATAATGAATTGAGTGAATGGAAGAATGATGGCAGACTGAACAGTGCATGGATAACTTATAGTTTGGAACGTGCGGCCCGTGTGGATGAAATTTGTATGAAACTTACCGGTTGGCGTTTGCGCAGCTATCCTTTGGAAATATATGCAGGTGATGAACTGATTTGGAGTGGTGAGACTGAAAAAAGTTTGGGGTATATCCACCTGAATGTAAAACCTGTATTGACAAATGAGATAACCATTCGTTTGAAAGGTGCCAGCAAGGAAGGTGACGGTTTCGGACAAATTGTAGAAGTTGCTGCTCCTGCCGCAGGTGAATTAGACTTGTTTAAGGCAAAAAATGGCGATAAAACTAATCACGAGTTACGCATTGTTGAAATCGAGTTTAAAGAGAATTTGTGGCAATAAAAACGAAAATATTGGATAAATCGGATATTTTCATGGGTTAAAGATTGGTGAACAGGAATTTCTTTTTTAAGTAGATAGGTGGGGAGCCTCCCCACCTGTATTAAGGGTTTATAAATTGTTAGATGAAACATTGGATTATGATGAATATGCTTCTGCTTGTCGGAAGCATATTCGCTTTTTCCCAACCTTACAGTGGAGAAAAGCTTTCAAGAGGATTGATTGGAATTCCTACAGAGGATGGAATGTATTTTAGCTGGCGCATGACCTTGGAGGATGCAGCCGGATTACAATTTGATTTATACCGTAGTTCCGGTGGAGGTGCGGAGGTGAAATTAAATAAAGAACCGATAGATCGGACTTCCGATTTTTTAGACCGTACGGTTGATTATACGGTGGATAATCGTTGGACTTTAAAAGCAACTACCGGGGAAGTCGCTATCTGGACCCGTCTGAAAGGAGAGGAACGGAATCCTTATTTAAGTGTTCCTGTTTGTAAACCGGAAGACGGAGAAATAGCAGGTGAATCATTCACTTATACAGCTAATGATTGTAGTGTAGGTGATCTGGATGGTGATGGAGAGTATGAGATTATTTTAAAATGGTCTCCTTCTAATTCAAAGCGACCGCCACAACGTGGCTTTACCGGTAATACCTATTTGGATGCATATAAAATGGATGGAACAAGATTGTGGCGTATTGATTTGGGACCGAATGTACGTTCCGGAGCAGCCACTACTAATTTCCTGGTCTTTGATTTTGATGGAGATGGATGTGCGGAAATCTGTTGTAAGACAGGAGATGGTACTGTCGACGGACTGGGACATCGGATAGGAGATGCCCAAGCCGACTGGAGGACATGGGATAAAAAAAGTCCTACGTATGGTAAGATAGTAAATGGCCCGGAATACCTCACGGTTTTTGAGGGACGTACTGGAAAAGAACTGGATTCGAAAGAATATATTCCAACCCGTTATCCCTTGGATGGTTGGGGAGGTGTCGGTGGTAATTGTGGTAATGACAATACTGGTGGTCGTTCAGACCGTTTTACAGCTGGAGTAGCTTTTCTGGATGGAAAAACGCCTTCACCTGTCATGGTAAGAGGATGGTACGGACGGACGGTGGTGGCTGCATGGACTTTTACAAACGGGGCATTGAAACATACATGGACTTTTGATAGTGCGGCACCGGGTTGGGAGGCCTATTCGGGCATGGGAAATCATAGTGTGACCGTAGCGGATTTTGATGGTGATGGGTGTGATGAAATCTGTGTGGGGGCTATGACTGTAGACCATGATGGTAAAGGACTGTTTACTACGGGCTTGCGTCACGGGGATGCTTTACATGCCGGACGTTTTATTCCTTCCCGTCAAGGTATGCAGGTTTTTGGCGTGCATGAAAATGAAGGCGATAATGAAATTGTAAAGCGTACTCCTGCCGTAGCTATGTTTGATGGAGCGACCGGAGAAATTATCTGGCAGGATGGTTTGGGACAAGATGCCGGTCGTGGAGTAGCTGCCGATATTGATCCGCGTTATGATGGAGCAGAGTGTTGGTGCAACATAGGAGGTTTGAGAAGAGGGGATACCGGAGAAATAATCAGTAATAGAAAGCCTGACTCCTGCAATTTTACCATTTATTGGGATGCCGATCCCTTAGCGGAACTACTGGATCATGTTTCCATCAGTAAATGGAATTGGAATGCGGAAAGTACAGATTTATTATTGAAAGCCGAGGGAGTTGTTTCCAATAATGGAACAAAAGGTAATCCGTGTTTGTCGGGTGATATTTTAGGAGATTGGCGGGAAGAGGTTATTTGGGCCTCCGAAGACCAGACAGAATTACGTATTTATTCTACTACCATACCGGCTGTGGACAGACGTGCCACATGGATGAATGACCGTCAGTACAGATTGGCGATAGCTTGGCAGAATGTAGCGTATAACCAACCGCCGCACTCTAGTTTCTAGCCTTGTCGCTACTCTGATTAGGATATATGTACTATTGGTTGAACGAATAAACAGGAAAATGAATGAATTTCTATTCTCCGGTTTGTTCGTTCATCTTATTTTTGTGAAAGATTTGAAATGCAATAAAAGAAAAACACTATAAATGTCATGAAAGGAAATAAACTTTGTTTATGCTTTTTGTTAGCTGCCGGAGTAGGATTGGGAGCACATGCTCAAAATAAAATAGCTGCTCCGATGAAGGATGTGAACCAAGTCGTTGATAATACGCTTGATAGTTTAAATGTGGCGCGTTCCGCCCGTCCTGTTTCAGGTTCCAGCCGGAAAGGGGATAATCCGGTGTTGTTCCTTGTTGGAAATTCAACGATGCGTACCGGTACTTTGGGCAATGGAAATAACGGTCAATGGGGATGGGGATATTTTGAACATGAGTATTTTGATGAAAATAAGATAACCGTTGAAAATCACGCATTGGGAGGAACCAGTAGCCGTACTTTTTATAACCGGTTATGGCCTGATGTCTTGAAAGGAGTTCGTAAAGGTGACTGGGTTATCATAGAATTGGGGCATAATGACAATGGTCCGTACGATAGTGGCCGTGCCCGTGCCTCTATTCCGGGAATTGGCAAAGACAGTCTGAATGTGACTATTAAAGAGACAGGAGCAAAAGAAACCGTATATACGTATGGGGAATATATGCGTCGTTTTATTCATGATGTGAAGAAAAAAGGTGCTTATCCTGTTTTGATGTCTCTGACTCCTCGTAACGCTTGGGAAGATGCAGACAGCACTATTATTACCCGGGTGAATCAGACATTTGGATTATGGGCGAAGCAGGTAGCTAAAAAAGCGAGAATTCCTTTTATTGATCTGAATGATATCTCGGCACGCAAATTTGAGAAATTCGGCAAAGAAAAAGTAAAGTATATGTTCTATCTGGACCGTATTCACACAAGTGCTTTTGGCGCGCGTGTCAATGCAGAATCTGCAGCCGAAGGAATCCGTAATTATAAGGGGTTGGAACTGGCGCGTTATTTGAAACCGGTAGAAAAAGATACGGTTACGGGGGCTACCCGTAAAAAGGGGAATCCTGTATTGTTTACGGTGGGAGACAGTACAGTGAAGAATACTGATAAAGATGAAAATGGCATGTGGGGATGGGGAAGTGTTATTCACGAACTGTTTGACACAGAAAGAATTTCTGTAGAGAATCATGCGAAAGCGGGCCGCAGTGCGCGTACTTATTTAGATGAAGGGCGTTGGGATAAAATCTATCATGCACTTCAGCCGGGAGATTTTGTTTTGATACAATTCGGACATAATGATGCAGGTGACATAAACACAGGGAAAGCGCGTGCGGAATTACCCGGTTCAGGAAATGAAAGCAAGGTCTTCAAAATGGAGAAAACCGGCAGCTATCAAGTGGTTTATTCTTTCGGCTGGTATTTGCGTAAGTTTATTATGGATGTAAAAGAAAAGGGAGCTGTTCCTATTGTCCTGAGTCATACACCCCGCAATAAGTTTGATAATGGTGAGATAGAGCGCAATACAAATTCTTTTGGTAAATGGACGCGTGAAGCGGCAGAAGCGGCCGGGGCTTATTTTATAGATTTGAATAAAATATCAGGAGACAAGCTCCAAGATATGGGATACAATCAAGGTTTGCGTGTAGTAGGAACGTATTTCAATCATGACCATACCCATACCTCTTTGAAAGGTGCCCGTATGAATGCCCGGAGTATTGCTGACGGGCTGAAAGCTACGGACTGTCCGTTAAAAGATTTTTTAAAGTAAATGAAAACAAAGCAACATCGTATGAAAAATCTGTTTCTGTTTTTATTTTTATTAGTTGTCTTTACGTCAAAGGCACAGGATAATAGAGTATCCGGTTTGAACTCCCGCCAGTTTACTAAATACTGGAAGGTTGAATCGGAATCGCCTGATTATAAAGTGACGTTTCAGGGAGATACCGCTGAGATAGTATCTCCCAAGGGATTGACTCTTTGGAGAAAAGAGAAAATGAGTGGAAAAGTGACCATTGAATATGATGCATGTGTGGTGGTGGAGTCGGATGGAGATCGTCTGAGTGATTTGAACTGCTTCTGGATGGCATCAGACCCTCAATATCCCGATAATTTATGGAAGCGAGAAAAATGGCGTAGCGGTATATTCCTGAATTGTTATTCTTTACAGCTTTACTATTTGGGATATGGTGGTAATCATAACTCTACTACACGTTTCCGTCGTTATGATGGGGATGAGTCGGGTATTACAAATCCTAAAGCCCGTCCTGCTATTCTAAAGGAATATACGGATGCCGGACATTTGCTGAAGCCGAATCATTGGTATCATATCAAGATTACCAACGAGAACAATAGGGTTAGTTATTACATAGACGGTGAGCGTTTGGTGGACTTCAGGGATGCTGAACCGTTACGGGAAGGCTGGTTTGGTTTTCGTACCACTTTGTCGCGTACTCGTATTACAAATTTCAGTTATGAATGCTCATCGCAAGAAGTGGCTACTGTTCCTTTGCAATGGATTGGTGAAACTCCCCGGCAGGATAAGGCCGTAAGTTTCGGAGTGCCTTTTGATAAAGGGGAAGTTTTTCCGGAAAACAAGTTACGGCTATCTGCAGAAAGTGGTGAGGATATTCCTATTGATACTTGGACTTTGGCTTATTGGCCGGATGGTTCTGTAAAGTGGGGAGGAATAGCAGGAGTTATTCCTGCCGGAACAGAAAAACTGACTCTGGAAAAGGCGGTAAAGAAATCTAAGGCGAAATCCAAACTGCCGGATACAGATAAAAAAAAGTCCGTTTCTGTGGCAGAAACATCACAGGGTATTCATATCTCTACCGGAGTCATTTCAGCATATATACCTCGTCAAGGCGAATTTTTGATAGATAGTCTGTTGTATAAAGGTGTGAAAGTAGGAGAAAAGGCTAGGCTTATATGCCATACGCAAAGCGAACCGGTACTTGAAAGTACTTCTCAAGTTTCTTTTACTAATTATATAGGAGAACTGAAATCTGTGACTGTAGAGCGTGCCGGTTCTGTGCGTGCACTTGTTAAATTGGAAGGGGTACACAAAAGTCCGAATGGTCGTGAGTGGTTGCCCTTTGTGGTACGGCTTTATTTTTATGGTGGCAGTGAGCAAGTGAAAATGGTGCATAGCTTTGTATATGACGGAGATCAGAACAAAGATTTCATTCGCGCCTTGGGAGTTCGTTTTGATGTTCCTATGCGTGAGGCTTTATACAATCGCCATGTAGCTTTCTCTTGTGCCGATGGTGGAGTCTGGAGCGAGCCCGTTCAGCCTTTGGTGGGACGACGCATACTTACATTGGATAAAACCGGAAATGGAGAATCTTCGTTACAGCAACAGCAGATGGAAGGAAAACGCATTCCTTCTTATGAAGCTTTTGACGAAAAGAACCGTGCTTTGCTTGATCATTGGGCTTCTTGGGACAGCTATCGTCTGTCCCAACTGACAGCAGATGCATTTTCAATCCGTAAACGTGCCAATGACAATAATCCTTGGATAGGTACTTTTTCCGGTACACGTAGTGAGGGTTATGCTTTTGCCGGAGATATAACCGGAGGCATGGGGCTTGAGTTGCATGATTTCTGGCAGTCTTATCCGTCTTCTATTGAAATCTCGGATGCAAAAACTCCGGTGGCTGCTCTTACCGCATGGATATGGAGTCCGGATGCTGAGCCGATGGACTTGCGCCATTATGATAATGTTGCTCATGACTTGAATGCCAGTTACGAAGATGTGCAAGAAGGAATGAGCACCCCTTACGGGATTGCCCGTACAACGACTTTTACCTTGATACCTCAGGGTGGTTATAGTGGGAAGAAAGCTTTTGCAGAACAAGCTAAACAACTTGCCGGACCGGGAGTGCTGATGCCTGTACCTGACTATTTGCATGCCAAGCAGGCATTTGGTGTTTGGAGTCTTCCCGATCGTAGTACTCCTTTCCGTGCCCGGGTGGAAGACAGGCTGGATGCTTATATCAGCTTCTATCAAAAAGCGATAGAACAAAACAAATGGTATGGCTTTTGGAATTATGGGGATGTGATGCATGCATACGATCCTGTCCGCCATACCTGGCGTTATGACATCGGAGGTTTTGCATGGGATAACACGGAACTGGCTTCTAATATGTGGCTATGGTATAATTTCCTGCGTACCGGACGTGCTGATATCTGGCGCATGGCAGAAGCCATGACCCGTCATACGGCGGAAGTGGATGTATATCATATCGGTCCGAATGCAGGATTGGGTAGCCGGCACAACGTCAGTCATTGGGGATGTGGAGCTAAAGAAGCACGGATCAGTCAGGCTGCCTGGAATCGTTTCTACTATTATCTTACTACGGACGACCGATGCGGTGATTTAATGACCGAGGTAAAAGATGCCGATCAGAAATTGTACACGCTGGACCCCATGCGTCTGGCGCAACCTCGCAGTCAGTATCCTTGTACGGCACCTGCACGTCTCCGCATCGGTCCCGACTGGTTGGCATACGCCGGAAACTGGATGACTGAATGGGAGCGTACCGGCAATACGGCTTATCGTGACAAAATTATAGCCGGGATGAAAAGTATTGTGGCACTGCCCAACCGTATCTTTACAGGTCCGTTGGCTTTAGGTTATGATCCGGCTACAGGGATTATTACCAGCGAATGTGATCCCAAGTTAGAAAGTACAAATCATTTGATGACTATCATGGGAGGTTTTGAAGTCATGAATGAAATGATCCGTATGGTTGATTATCCCGAATGGAATGAGGCATGGCTTGATCTTGCCGCCCGTTATAAGCAGAAAGCATGGGAGTTAAGGAAGAATCGTTTCCGTATATCCCGTTTGTTGGGATATGCAGCCTATCATACCCGTAATGCAAAAATGGCGGAAGAGGCTTGGACAGATTTGTTTTCCCGCTTGGAACATACTCCGGCTCCACCTTTCCGTATAGAAACTATTCTTCCGCCGGAAGTTCCCGCTCCTTTGGATGAATGTACAAGTATCAGTACCAATGATGCCGCCCTTTGGAGTCTGGATGCCATTTATATGCAGGAAGTTATTCCGGTGGATGGTGAATAAATGATGTGAGGATTATCGTTTGGTAGGTATGGATTACATGGATTCCACAAGGTGTTTTATTCTTTTTGTGGAATTCGTGTAAAAAATCAATAACAGATAAAAATGGGTTCACTTGAAGAAATTTATTGGAACATGGCAAAAAAACAATGGAAAGTTGGAACACATTATGCTATCATGCCCTCATGTGATGGTAATTATCTCATTAACAATACGCTATATATGAGTGCATCATCTTTATGCTCTCATAATATGCCCTCATGCTCTCACATCATATTCATGTGTTCTTAGTTATATCTTATTGTTTGTCAGAAAGATAAATTATTTATAGTTGTATCGGTAACTTATTTCTGCAATACGCTTTTGGTCCTTTTTGGGGGCTAATGGTGCATAATAAAGACTCTTTTCATTTGCTGCTTTCCACATATCTTCTTTCTGCATTATCCTTGCAATATATCGTTTACATACAGACGTTTATCAATATTCAACCGTTTGTATTTACTTAATCACATAGGTGGTTAAGTCTAATCACGATAGTGACTAAGTCTAATCATATAGGTGATTAAAGTTAATCACAATAGTGGTTAAGTAATTTTGCTAGTTTAGTTGAGCAATCATGAAGGAACTTTGATGTAATCCTGTTCCTATTTTTACGTAACTACATCTCTATATTTGTATCGTATAATCGGAAGATATGTTTTTGCTATCGGTATAAATCATCTGATAATAAGTAATATACGTCTGTGTGAGAAAGTAAACACAGTGAGGGCATGAGGGCATTTATGAGAGCATAAAGATGATGCACTCATATATAGTGCATTGTTAATGAGATGATTATCATCGTTAATGAGGGCATGAGAGCATATTGTCTTCCAACTTTTTTTGTAAACTTGCTGAAGGAATAAGAAATATGTTTCTTTGAAATCTATATAGTTAGAAAAATTGCCGTATTCTTAGGTTATAGATGTCTTTAGATGGATAGGGTGATATTTTATCGCACCTATTTTTTGTTTTTGTAAAAAGGAGCATTTTGTATGAAGAACATAATCAGAAAGATAAGAACTTACTATCCTGTTTCGGGGTGAAGCGTTGGGAACATTGACACAACTTTTGGAGAGGCATATATTCCCGGCAGAAACACTTCTTATCATCATATCAGTTATGAAGTGATAGAGTACAAGGATATAATAGGATGTACGGGTTCCTATTTAGGGGCAAAAAAGAATAGAAGTAAGGGTAAGTAGTCTTTTAATTCTTTCCGTAATTGTTTTAGTGCCTGTTGAATTCTGTAATCTACTGTTTTGGAAGATATGTTTAATTCTTCTGCAATTTCCTGATAGGTCTTATTTTGGAAACGGTGCATTTCAAAAGCTATCCGATAGGATTCTGGAAGATTAAGAATTGCTTTTTCTATTTTTTGTGTTAATTCATCTATAATATAAAAATCAGGATCTTCGAATAGTTCCTGTATGTCTGGAGTGAGTATATTTTCTATTTGGAATCGAAGAGAATTTCTGGTCATTAAGGTATAACATTTGTTTTTTACTGCTTTGAACAAATAATGATGAACAGAAGAATCTATATGATTTGTTTTTCTATTCTCCCATATCTGTAACATGGTATCTTGAACCACTTCTTCTGCATCTTCTAATGAAACAAAACTGCGGGCAAAAGCACAAAGCATAGCATAATATTTGATGAATAAAGTATCAAACGCTTTCTTATTGCCCTGTTGCATGGATATATACAGTTGCTTGTCTATCAAATTATCATTTGTGGTTTCCATAGATTATAGAAGAAAATGTTACTGCAAAAATAATAAAATTTAAATATGAAAGCGCTTAATCGAAAAATAATTCAAAAAAAACAGTTTTTGGTTTAGGAACTTTGGATCTTGGTTAGACTTATTATAAAAGGACATTATGATAAATTCAGATACCCAAATAGATGAAGCGCTTTTACTCCGTTATTTTGAAGGAGAAGTGACTCTAAGTGAGAAAGAAGAGATTGAAAAATGGATTATCTCTTCCGAAGCAAATAAAAAGCTGGCCAAGCAGATTTATTATCTTTCTTTTGCCACAAAAACAATGGATACCTTAAAACGGACTGATGCACGGGCTGCTTTGAAGGAAGTCAGAGGCAGGATAAGAAGGGAACGACAGCTACAATGGGGGCGATGGGCACAGCGTGCCGCTGCTATTCTTGCCATACCTTTGCTACTGTCTACTTTGTATTTATGGATGAATGGTAATGAGCAGAATAAAGTGAATTTTATAGAGATTCGTACTAATCCGGGAATGATAACTTCTACTATTTTGCCGGATGGAACTCATGTAATTCTTAATTCCAATTCAACTATTGTTTACCCTTCTCACTTTGACGAAAAAAGTCGTAATGTCCAATTGAATGGCGAAGCCTACTTTGAGGTAACAAAGAATTCCCGTCAGCCTTTTATGGTCCGAACGCCGCAGAAAGCTGTTGTAAAAGTTTATGGTACCCAATTTAATGTGGAAGCCTATGCTGATGATAAAACAATAACTGCAACTTTGGTGGAAGGAAGCATTGCCATGGCGTATGAAAATAAGAAAAGTAATTGGACGGAACAGGAAATTCAGCCGGGACAGGAAATTGTTTATACTGCTGCACAGCAACAAATAAAAATTGATCAGGCAGATGTAGAGGTTATCACTTCTTGGAAAGACGGAAAACTTATTTTTCGTGATACTCCATTTAAGGAAGTTCTTAAAATGCTATCTAAACGTTTTGATGTGGATTTCGTAGTAAAGAATCCCAAATGTTTTGAAGCCTCTTTTACCGGTGTACTTGAGAAACAACGCTTGGGACGAATTCTGGAATATATCAGCGTATCTTCAAATATAAAATTTAAGTATGCAGAAAGTAATAATATTCATCAAGAAAAACAGAAAATAGAAGTTTATTAATCTTTTAAAAATAACAAGCTATGTTGAAACATCCTACGTAAAACAATCTACAGAAAAAACACACTACTTTTTATCTGTAATCAAATTATGAAGTTAAAATTAAATCTATTTACGAAAATGAAGAAACCAGTATGTAAACTGCCTTTGTCGCTGAAAATAACTATTTTTGTTCTTTTCAGTTTTGCCAGCTTGTTATATGCTAGCAATAATTATGCACAGAGAACCATGTTGAACATCAGTTCTCAGACTCGGACGGTCTCTGAAGTCCTGACCGAAATTGAAAAACAGACGGATTTCACCTTTTTCTATAATAATAAGCAGGTCGATTTGAAACGTAAAGTAACCTTGAATGTCAAGAATGAGAATGTTTTTTCAGTCTTAAAGAAGCTTTTCTCCGGAACAAATACGACCTATAAAGTCTTGGATAAGAATATTATTCTTTCTGAAAAGTCTGCCATTTCTTCCGCAACGAAAGAGGTAGCCATCGTACAACAGGTAGGTCGTAGCGTAAAGGGCGTGGTGGTTGATGATAAAGGAGAGCCTGTAATAGGTGCTACGGTGATGGTCAAAGGTTCTACTAATGGAACTATTACGGATTTTGATGGAAATTTTATATTGAATGATGTCTCAAGTAATGCTTCTTTGATTGTCAGTTATGTGGGGTATGTAACTGAAACAATAAGTGTAAATGGAAAATCTTCTTTCAAAATTGTGATGAAAGAGGATGCTAAAACCCTTGAAGAAGTGGTTGTTATAGGATATGGAGTAGTGAAAAAACGTGATTTGACCGGTTCTTCTGTTTCAGTTACCGGTGCAGATTTAGCGGAAGTTCCTGTTACTAATGCGGCTCAAGCGCTAGCAGGAAAAGCTGCCGGAGTGAATATTGTTTCACAGAACGGAGCTCCTGGGGCTGAAGTGAATATTACCGTTCGTGGAGGTACTTCCATTACTCAGTCTACTACACCTATCTATATTATTGATGGCTTCCAGTCGGAAGATGGTTTGAAGAATATTGATGTAAATGACATTAAGACTATTGATATTTTAAAAGATGCTTCGACAACAGCTATTTATGGAGCGCGTGGATCAAATGGTGTGGTTCTTATTACGACCAAAAGTGGAAGTAGTGGCAAGACAACTGTGAATTACAATGGCTATGTATCTGTGGATTGGTTGGGCAAGAAACTGGATTTGCTCAATCTTGAACAGTATGCCAAATATCAGTATGAATGGTGGACTCTTGCCGGAGAAATGAACCAGTATGCACGTATGTTTGGAGGGGATTATACGGATGATGGATTTTATACGGGAGCATGGTCTGATATAGAGCAAACTTATGGCGGACGTTCCGGAATAGACTGGCAAGATAAGATTTTTGGTGGAAGTGCTCTTACTCAAAGCCATAATCTATCTCTTTCTACCGGAACGGAAAAAACTCAAGTATTGGTAAGCTACAATAATATGTCGCAAGACGGTATCGTAAAAAATCACGGATATTACCGTAATACGATTCGTACTAAAGTAAATTCCCAGCTATGGAAAAATGTACGTTTTGATATGAATTCTTCTTTTAATTACGCCAAAACATTAGGTGGAGGTTCTTATTCCGGATTAAAACAAGCTATTTTGCGTCCTGAAACTGGCGGAATCCTGTTTACTGATGATCAGCTTATTAATGAAGAGTTAAATACCGAATTCCGTACTTTCAGTAACGAATATGATGTGTATAACCCATTGATAACCAACGATGCTATAATAAATAGAAAACTTAGTCGTATTTTTAGTGTTAATGCCGGTGTGGACATTGATTTCTTGAAGGATTTTACATTCCGTACAGCTGGTAGTTATAATTGGGCCCAAATCAAAACAACTAATTTCGATGATGGTCGTACGGCCAATGCTCAACTCAAAGGCGGACCTTATGGCAGTATTGATAATAAGGAACGATATGCTTATCAATGGACTAATACATTGAATTGGAAACATACGTTTGAGAAGCATGATTTGGGCGTTTTGTTAGGACACGAATTATATTATACAAATACATCTGGTACAGAAACTGCCTATAAGGCATTTCCCGATACTAATTTCGGTCTTAATGATATTAGTATGGCCACTCCCGATACATGGAAGTCTTCTTTAGAAGAAAATGCTTTGTTGTCTTTTTTCGGTCGTCTCAATTATACTTTTAATGACCGCTATCTTTTTACAGCAACCTTACGTGCAGACGGTTCTTCTAAATTTGCCGAGGGTAATCGTTGGGGCTATTTTCCTTCAGCAGCGGCAGCTTGGCGCGTTTCTGAAGAAGGATTCTGGAAAGATAATGCTATCGGAAATGTTGTCAATAATTTCAAATTGAGAGTAGGTTATGGAACTACCGGTAATTGTAATATTGATAATTATATGTATGCTACTGCCTATAATGCTACGGTATATCCTGTGGGCAATCAGGAAACGGCGGCTTTGGCACCTGGCAGCACAGTAGGTAATAATAACTTAAAATGGGAGAAAACCGTTTCTACGAATATCGGACTGGACTTGGGTTTGTGGGGAAACAGAGTTAACCTGACATTGGACTGGTATAACAATAAGAGCGATGATTTGCTTATGAAAGTGGCTATCCCGACATCAACCGGTTATACGCACCAATATCAGAATATCGGTTCTATCCGTAATCGCGGTCTTGAGATAGCTATAAGCAGTACGAACATCCGCAACAAACATTTTACTTGGACTACCGATTTCAATATCTCCTTCAATCGTTCCAAGGTCTTGAGAATAGACGGTGAGAATGAATATTATCAGACTAGCGTCAGTGGTGGTACCAATTCTTCTGTTCTATACCGTGCCATCGTAGGTCATTCTTTAGGTGAGATGTATGGGTATAAGACCAATGGAGTTTATACTACCGACGATTTTGTGCAGAATGGTGATAAATATGTTTTGAAAGATGGTGTTATTTATCAGAAAGGATCTGTAAAAACTCAATATAAACCGGGTGATATCAAGTATGTAAATACTACGGGGCAGACGGATGACAAGGGGACACCTGTTTATAATTCTGATGATATGACAGTCATCGGGAATGCTAATCCGGATTTTACCGGAGGTTTTAAAAATACTTTTTCTTATAAGGGCTTTGATCTTTCTGTATTTATGGTATTCTCTTATGGTAATGATATTTTTAATATGTCTACCCAGCGTTTTGTCGGTCCATACCAACCGTACCAAAATATGCTTGCGGATGCTGCCAATCGTTTCACTCTGCTGGATCCCCGTACTGGAAAAGAAGCTATGGACCTCAACCGTATAGCTGAGCTTAATCCTAATCAGCATGATCCGAACATTCTGTGGAGTATTCATAATGACAACCGCGCAGCTATTACTACTCCGCTTGATCGTTTTGTGGAAGATGGTTCTTATCTTCGCATAAGCACTATTACTTTAGGTTATACTTTCCCGAAAAAGTGGTTAAGTAAAGCTTTTATCAGTAATTTGCGTCTATATTGTACATTGAATAATCCATTCACTATTACGAATTATTCAGGTTATGATCCCGAAGTTTCTAAGGAAAGTTCTATTTTAACTCCGGGTATTGATGATTCTTCTTATCCACGTTCCAAAGGATTTGTATTTGGCATTAATCTTTCATTATAATAATAGGAGAGTTGTATTATGAAGAAAATAGTATATTATATAGCTGTTGCCTTTTTGGCGATCAATTTCAGTTCTTGTTCTGACTTTCTGGATCTTCCTTCTAAATCGAAGACAGACAGTGAAAGTGTTTTCTCTTCCATTGATAAAGCTGAGATGGCTGTTCTTGCTTGTTACACAGGTGTCTGGATGCAGGATGCTTGGTATAAGGCTCAGAATGGAACAGATGAAATGTGGTCTACTGAGAGTAATTCGAATGCTAATAATTATGCGGCCAATTATGTGCTCAATGATCAAAGTTGTCCCACAGGCATTTATACTACCTCTTATTCCAGCATTGAGCGTTGTAATTCATGCTTGAAAGGATTACGTGCAATGAGCCTTTCGGGAGAGGACGAGAGAAAGTGTCACATTTATATAGCTGAATGTCTGGCTGTTCGGGCTACTTGTTTTCTGAATTTGATTCGTTATTTTGGGGATGTACCTTATTCTACTGTTCCTGTATTGGATATGACGACTTTTTCTTCTTCCCGTGTTGATCGGGATGAGATTTATGATGGCATTATTGCCGATTTGCAAGAAGCTGTCGAAGTACTTCCTTGGTATAGTGAAGGATTTTTCTCTACTCCTGAGCGGATTTCCAAGAATGCTGCTTATGGATTATTGGCCCGTACAGCTCTTTATGCAGCAGGTTATGCTTTGCATTGGGATCTGAATACTTATGATAAATCTACTCTTCAGATGCGCCGTCCTTTGGATGAATCGCGTGTAAGAAAATTATATACCATTGCTGATGAAGCTTGTAAAGCAGTGATTAGTAAAGGTGAAAACAGTTTGCTTTCTAAATATGAGGATGTGTTTAGAGCCTTGAACGAGGGTGGCGTTTATAACCCTGAAGAGGTAATGTTTGAATATGCTGAGTTTGGCAATACAACCAATGGTCGTGTGGGATATACAAATGGACTTTGCATTCATGCTTCCAATGCCCTTTATGGTAAAACATTGCCTTTGCAACTGATTCATCCTACCTTTTATCTTTCTTTTGCCGATGATGATACCCGTCGGGATGTTACAGTGGGCAATTACAGTATTGATGCGGCTGGTAACGATATTGCTGTGCCTTATGGCGCTTTGAATTTGGGAAAATGGCGCTGCAATTGGAAAGCCGGTCCCCGTACGGCCACTTTGAAAACGGATGTCAATTGGCCTATACTTCGTTATTCGGATGTATTGTTAATGTACGCAGAAGCTGAAAATTACTTGAACAATGGGCCCACGGAAGCAGCTAAGGCAGCTTATGAACAAGTTCGTCTGCGTGCTTTTGCAGGAGATGCCTCTCGTATAGGTACCACACCCTCTACTTATGATACTTTTTTTAAAGCGATTGTGAAGGAACGTGCCTTTGAATTAGCTACAGAAGGATGGCGGCGTACTGATCTTATCCGGTGGAACTTGTTGGCTGAAACTTTGGCTGAAACAAAAGCAAATACCGAGAAACTGGCTATGCGTGAGGTTCCTTATAATGAGGTGAAGACTTATCGGGCATATAAAGAAGCAACTTCTACATCTTGGAAGGATCCTTTGGTAGGTCTTACTTATATAGATTTCGATCATCAGCCCACAGAAACGGAAATGAGTGAACTGGTTGCCCGGTATGGAGGCACTTGGAATTGGGTAAATATGTTTATTACTCCCAATATTGCAGGAGAAACTAATTCCGGTATAGCCGGACAATCCAAGATATTGGGTTATAAAGAAAACAATAACACGTTGCCCGCCTGGATTACCGAGTTATATCGTGGGTTTATCAAGAATCAGGCTGAACTTTATACTTTGAGCACCACAGCCATTATTGATGTTAATCCTGGGTTAACCGGTCAACAACATCCTGCTTATTAATCAATAAATTATAAACATTTCTATATAGGAAGGGGGAAGAATAGTGATGATTTTTTGTTTCTTTTCTCTTCCTATCTTATAAAAAAAACAGTATGAAAATGATATGTATGGCGGTAATGCTTTTCATTACTTTGTTGTCTGCTGGAGCACAGAAAAACATTCCGGCCTCTGATATAAAAGTGGCTATGATGAAAGCTACACGTTTCATGGTAGAGAAGGTCAGCAACCGTGGTGGCTATTTATGGAATTACAGTCCTGATTTCTCCCGTTGTTGGGGGGAACTGGAAGCTAAACCAAGTATGATATGGATAGAAGCTGGTACACCTGCTATGGGAAATGTATTTTTGAATGCTTATCAATTGACTGGAGAATCTTATTACCTGAAAGCGGCACAAGCAGCGGCAGATGCTCTTATCTGGGGACAGCATTCAAGTGGGGGATGGCCTTATATGTTGGACTTTTCCGGAGAAACTTCGCTTAAGCAATGGTATTCCAAAGTACAGAAAGGATATATTCATTGTGCTCAGGAACATGCTCATTATTATGGAAATTGTACTTATGATGATGCGGCTACCTACGATAGTGGAATGTTCCTTTTGCGTATGTATTTACTGACTCTGGATCCGAAGTATAAATATCCGGTAGAAAGGTGTCTTGATTTTGTTTTGGAGAGTCAGTATCCTATTGGTGGGTGGCCGCAGCGCTATCCTCTCCATTATGAATATGTGAAAGGTGATAAGGAAGACTATACTTCGTTTATTACCATTAATGATGGAGTTCATACTAACAATATTAATTTTTTATTGGCTTGTTACACTTTATTAGGTGAAACTCGGGCATTGGAGCCTCTTCAGCGGGCTATGACTTGTGTCTTGGCTTTGCAGGGAGGAAAGCCTCAGGCAGGTTGGGCTATGCAGCATAAGTTGGATCTCAATTACTCTCCAGGTCATGCCCGTGATTTTGAACCGGCAGGTTATGCGGCTACAGCTACTGCCGAGATGTGTCGCAACTTGATGCGTTTTTATCGTTGGACTGGGGATACTAAATATTTAGCCCGTATTCCGGATGCATTTGAATTTCTAGAATCTATCCGATATAACGACGCGCAAATGAAACAATTGGGTAAGTCTGTAAAACCGGGACAGATATTGTGTCCTACTTTTGTAGAAGTAGGCACTAACAGACCTCTTTACCTTCATAATGATCCAGATCATTATTGGGTGGATTATGATTATCATGGACTCATAACTCATTATAGCTCTACGCGGGCTATTGATTTGCAATCTTTAAAAGATGAGTATCAGCATTTGCTCTCTCTCTCCAAAGAGGAAGTGACAAAAGATTCTCCGTTTATAGGTCAAACGGATATTTCTGGAACTTTACTAAGTCATTTAATGCGTGGTAAAATGCAGCAAGCGGATACACAAAAAGTAGATAGTCTGCTCACTATTTTGAAGAAAAAAGATTATTTACCCGGTCGTTTGCCTAGTGTTTCGAAAGAGAATCCGGGCTTCTCTAATGCTCCTCTTCCTTCTGAAGTCATTTCCATCAAGGAATATATGAATGGTATGTCTACATTTATTCAGTATCTTACTAAATAGTGTCTATGATGAGAAATAAAACATTTTTTATTGTTGTATTGGCAGCAATGCTGCTGGTTACAGCTTGTGCCGATACTGCTATTGACCGTCATGCATTGGTGATGCGTAATAACCCTCATGTTACAAAAATTGATTCTCTTCATTCTTTGACAGTCGGAAATGGGCGGTTCGCTTTTACTGCCGATGCTACAGGATTGCAGACTTTTCCCGAATATTATAAAGAAGGCTTGTCTTTAGGTACCTATAGCGAATGGGGATGGCACAGTTTTCCTAACAAGGAGGACTATAAGATAGTTGAAACTCTACAGGATCATCCGCTTCCCGGTCATCCTCATGGGATTTATGCCGTACAATTTCCGGAAGGTCCTGAACGTAATGCCAAAGCGGCAGAGTGGTTTCGTGCCAATCCGCACCGCCTGCATTTGGGAAATATAGGATTTGACAGCTTGTTGGTGAGCGATATTACTAAAATAGACCAGACTCTCGACATGTGGAAAGGAGAACTTCATTCCCATTTCCTATGGAGAAAACTTCCGGTTACGGTAACTACTTCTTGTAATGGCGATAGTGACATTGTCTCTGCTTCTGTGTCTTCATCGGCAAAGCTGGCAGTTGGCATCCGTTTCCCTTATCCTACAGGTGAGGCAGCTGACGATGCTACTTGCTGGACAGCCGATGACTGCCACTCTACCGACATTATTCTTTCCGAACCTCAACGGGCTCTTATTCGTCGTACTGTAGATTCTACTGTCTATTATGTGGAAATCAGTTGGAGTGGTAAAGCTGTTCTTTCTCAAACAGGGAAGAACAGGTTAAAATTGACACCTTCCGATAAGCAGTGGAATTTCAATGTTGGGTTCTATAAGCACCAACCTGTAGTGCCTCAGCCTGATTACAAGGCTAATCTGCTTTCGGCCAACCGTTGTTGGAGGGATTATTGGCAGACATCCGGTGTTATTGATTTTTCTTCCTGTACGGATCCCCGTGCTTCGCTTTTGGAGCGTCGGGTTGTGCTGTCTCAATATTTGCTCCGTTCGCAGGAAGCGCAAAATTACCCTCCTGCTGAAACCGGCCTGACTTATAATACATGGTATGGTAAATTTCATTTAGAAATGGTAATGTGGCACAGTTTTCATTATGCGCTTTGGAATAAAGCAGATCTTTTGGAGAAACAATTGAAATGGTATAAGACTGCCGTACCGATGGCATGTGATATTGCAGCCAGACAGGGATTTAATGGCATACGTTGGATGAAAATGACTGATCCATCTTCTAAAGAGGCACCATCGGATGTCGGCTCTTTTATTATCTGGCAACAACCCCATGTCATTTATATGTCAGAACTTATCTATCGTGCACGTCCTTCTCAAGAATTTCTTCGTGAGTATGCTGATATGGTAGAGCAGACGGCTGCTTTTATGGCTTCGTTTGTTAATTATGATTCTGATAATGATCGTTACATTATTCAGGGAGCTTGTGCGGCTAATGAATCCTATAATGAAGAGACGACCCTTAATCCTGCTTTTGAAATGGCTTATTGGCATTTTGGCTTGTCCATAGCTCAGAAATGGCGGGAGAGACTTGGGCTGCAACGTCATGCGGAGTGGGATGAAATTCTTGCTAAATTAGCTCCTCTTGCTACTAGTCCTGATGGCATTTACTTACCGGCGGAAAAGGGTAGAGGAATACCTGATTTCGTGAATGGTATTCCTGCTGAAAAATTACCGGAAATGCCGGCCGGTGGATACATTAATGGCCAGCGTCCTAAAGAAGCAGACGGTTCTGTTTCTCTATCGGAAGGCGAGAAAAGCAAACGTAAGCATGATCCTTTTTATGTTACAGGAACTTCTTCTGAAAATTTGCTGGCTTACGGCATGTTGCCTGAGTCGCGGCTCATTGATCAAGAAAAAATGCAAAAGACTTTGGTGCGTGCAGCTCAAAATTGGAATTGGTCCGGAGGATCTTGGAGTTGGAATTATCCCACATTGGCAATGAATGCTACTCGCCTGTTGCAGCCTGAGATTGCTTTGCGTGCCATAACTATGGACAACCGGGAGGACTTGCTTTTACCTAGTGGTAATAATTATCGTTCGACTCGTCTTCGTTCTTATTTGCCTGGTAATGGAGGGCTGTTATTAGCTGTTTCTATGATGTGTGCCGGGTGGGACGGTTGCTCGGTCAGTAATCCGGGATTTCCCAAAGATGGTAAATGGAATGTGCGTTGGGAGGGATTACATCCTATGCCATAGGATATAAGGAAGTCGTAAAAATGAATATCTATTTACAGTGTATAAAAATTTAGGTAATGAAAATATTGTTATTTTGCTCTTTATTAGTGATGTTCGGTGCCTGTACTCATCCCGTACAGCAGATTTCAATAGACCGTAAGGCGTTAGTGAATCGGAATAATCCTCAATTTTCAGCTTTCGATTCGTTGGCTTCGCTTTCAGTAGGGAATGGCGAATTTGCATTTACAGTAGATATTACAGGATTGCAAACTTTTCCTGACGCTTATAAAAAAGGTGTCCCTCTAGGTACGCAAAGTCAATGGGGATGGCATAGTTTTGCTAATATGGACGGTTATAGACACGAAGAAACATTGAGTGAATATGATTTTGGACGAGGACATAAGGAATTGTATGCAGTTCAATCTCAAGAAGATAAAAGACAAAAGAATGCATCTGATTGGTTTCGTGTCAACCCACATCGGTTACATTTAGGAGTGATCGGATTTGAATGGGGGGATGAGGCTGCTATTTCCGATATTACCAGAATCAGTCAGACTTTGAATTTATGGGAAGGTGAGATACTCAGTCGGTTTACTTGGAAAGGGAATGAATTTAATGTACGGACGGTTTGCCATCCGGCACAAGATATGATTTCAGCCCATATAGACAGTCACTTGCATACAGGGATAAAATTTCATTTTCCTTATCCTACAGGTATTCATACTGATAATGCATGTGATTGGGATGCCAATGATAAACACTCTACCGAGGTTCTTAAACAGGACACACAAAGCGCTGTGTTAAAGCGTACGTTGGATTCCACGGTATATTATGTAGAATTAAAATGGGAAGGCAAGGCATTATTGAAAGAAAAAGAGAAAAATTATTTCGTACTGCTTCCACAAGAAGATGCTTTTTCGTTTTCATGTGCTTTTACCGCTAATGAGCCAGATCAGCTTACTGTACTCCCTGATTTTTTTGAAGTTGAAAGTTTGGCTAAGAATCATTGGGTGAACTTTTGGGAAGAAGGTGCTGCGGTAGATTTCTCTCATTGCACGGATCCGCGTGCTAAAGAATTGGAACGTCGGGTAGTGCTTAGTCAATATTTGCTTGCTATTCAATGCGCGGGTAGTACCCCTCCGCAGGAAACAGGGCTAACTTACAATTCGTGGTTTGGGAAATATCATCTTGAAATGATTTGGTGGCATCAGGCATGGCAACCGCTTTGGGGACATTCTGAATTACTCAGCCATACTTTAGAATGGTATAAAACGGTAGAGCCTATAGCAAGGGAAGTGGCTCGTCGGCAAGGTTTTGATGGAATCCGATGGATGAAAATGACTGATCCTAGTGGTGTGGAGGCACCTTCCAGTGTAGGCAGTTTTTTGATTTGGCAACAACCGCATTTTATTTATCTGGCAGAACTTCTTTATCGCTCTAACCCTGATAAGAAAGTGATAGAGAAATATAACTATCTGGTTCAAGAAACAGCTAAGTTTATGTATGCTTTTGCCACATATGATGAATTGGGAGTGCGGTTTATTTTAAAGGGAGCGATTCCAGCTCAAGAAACATTGAATGCGAGTACTACTATAAATCCTCCTTTTGAACTTTCTTATTGGTATTTTGCCATGCAGATAGCGCAGATATGGCGTGAGCGTGCAGGTGAAAAACGTAACTTGGAATGGGATGAGTTAATAGACAAACTTTCTCCGCTGGCTTATAATGAGGATGGGTTGTATCTGGCTGCGGAAAATGCAATAGACACTTATAAGGATATTCGTTTTACCAGTGACCACATGGCAGTGTTGGGTGCCGTAGGTATCTTGCCTATGAATAAATTAATCCGTGAAGATTACATGAAGAATACACTTCAATGGATATGGGATAATTGGAATTGGGGAAAGACTTGGGGCTGGGATTATCCTATGACAGCAATGAATGCTACTCGATTGGGTGAGCCGGAAAAAGCGGTGGAGGCATTGCTTATGAATAAACGTACCAATACATATTTGCCGAATGGACATAATTATCAAGATCCCCGTTTACGTGTTTATTTACCTGGTAATGGTGGTTTATTAACTGCCATTGCATTAATGTGCGCTGGTTGGGATGGTTGTGAAATAGAAAATCCTGGTTTCCCGAAAAATGGAAAATGGAATGTAATGTGGGAGGGATTGTCGCCCATGCCTTAAATTGATTTGATAAAGTGGCGTACTATTGTTTATGTGCTGATGTATCAATAGGCTGTGTAATGTTTCGCATAGCTATTGGTATATTGGCACATTGGTTTATTGTTGTAAATGTGGTAATTGTTTATTGAGGCTTTTTGTATTCTGCAACATAAAAAACACCATAAATACGATAAATAATACAGGCTTTATGGACGAATTTCCATATTATTGTATCTTATTCTATGGAATCTAATTCCATTTCGTCTTATTTTTGCAATATTGAAAATAAAAACTATGAAATACAAAAAACTCATTTCTTTTCTAGCTTTCTTTTTAGCAGTTTTGTCAGTATATGGACAGAACCCTTTTGTCTTGAAATCAGGTGAACCGGTGACTATTGCTTGTGGTAATTCAGAGGAAGAAGTTGTACATACAGCTTTGAATTTGCTCAATCGTGATGTAGAGTCTGTTTTTTCTACCCGCATAATCGTTACTCCAGAAAGTAAAAAAGGAATGATTATAGTCGGAACCATCGGACAAAGTGATTTGATCGCTAAGGCAGGTGTTGATTTATCTCCTATAAAAAATAAAAAAGAAGCTTTTCTGTTGACCGTTTCTTCCACTGGTAAATTAGTTATAGCCGGCAGTGACAAGCGTGGTACTGCATACGGCGTCATGGAACTTTCACGGTTGATAGGCGTTTCTCCATGGGAGTGGTGGGCAGATGCGATCCCTGCAAAGAAAGAGATTTTTCAACTACCGGCTTCTTATCGGAATATGCAGTTTCCTTCTGTAGAATATCGGGGGATTTTTATCAACGATGAGGACTGGGGGCTGACTCCTTGGAGCTGGCAGACATACGAGCCGAGCAATATGAAAGGACAAATAGGCCCGAAAACGCATGAACGTATCTTTGAATTGATGCTTCGTCTGCGTGCCAATACCTTCTGGCCGGCTATGCATGGCTGTTCTGTACCTTTTTATTTTACACCGGGCAATAAAGAAGTGGCTGATAAGTTTGGTATTTTCATTGGAACTTCTCATTGTGAACCGATGATGCGGAATACCAATGGTGAGTGGAAACGGGATGGAGTGGGAGAGTATGACTATGTTCATAACAGTGCTCATGTTTTGTCCTTTTGGGAACAACGCGTAAAGGAGGTTGCAGAGTTGGATAATCTGTATACTTTAGGTATGCGTGGAGTACACGACGGTGCGATGAATGGTGCTAAGACTATAGAAGAACAAAAAGCCGTTCTGACTAAAGTGCTAAAGGATCAGCGCGATTTGTTGACTAAATATGTAAATAAGGATGTGACTCAAGTGCCTCAAGTCTTTATTCCTTATAAGGAAGTTTTGGATGTGTACCATGCTGGGCTGCAAGTACCCGATGAAGTGACGCTGATGTGGTGCGATGACAATTATGGTTATATCCGTCATTTCCCTACAGCAGAAGAACGTGCCCGTAAGGGAGGAAACGGGGTATATTATCATATATCTTATTGGGGACGTCCGCATGATTATCTTTGGTTAGGAACTGCTCATCCTTCGCTGATATATCAACAAATGACTTTGGCATATGAGCGAGGGATACAGAAAATGTGGATATTGAATGTAGGGGATATTAAACCGTCTGAATATCAGATAGAACTTTTCCTTGATATGGCATGGAACTTGGAAGCGGTGAAGCAGCAAGGGGTTGTAGCTCATCAACGTCAGTTTCTAGAGCGTGAGTTTGGACTGGAAGTGGCTGCACAATTACAACCTGTCATGCAGGAAGCTTATCGTTTGGCTTATATCCGTAAACCGGAATTTATGGGGAATACTCGTACGGAAGAAAAAGATCCTAAGTTTAAAATTATCAGTGATTTGCCTTGGAGTGAGCAAGAAATAAAAGAACGTCTGACTGCATACAAACAATTATCAGATAAAGTGGAGCAGGAATGGCATACGCTTTCTGCACAAAAAAAAGAAACCTATTTCCAGTTGGCGAAGTATCCTGTTCAGGCAGCAGCTCAAATGAATAGCAAACTGTTGACCGCGCAGTTGGCACGTCGTGGAAAGGTTGATTGGGCGGATAGCGACAGGGCGTATGATAGTATTGTTTCATTGACAAAACGCTATAACACGACCAAATGGAATCGTATGATGGATTTCCAACCACGCAAACTTCCGGTTTTTAACCGGGTGGAAAGAAAAACAGTTTTATCCGTTTTACCTGAAAAACGTCAGGCTGTCTATACATGGAATGGTGCTGATTGCGTTAATAGTTCACCGGTAGTATGCGAGGGGCTAGGTTATGAAGGAAAGGCGGTAGCGGTGGCAAAAAATAAAGAACTTACTTTTGAGTTTGCTGCGTGGGAAACGGATTCTGTAGAGGTGGAGGTACGATTATTGCCTAATCATCCGGTGGAAGGAGAACGGTTGCGTTTTACCATTTCTTTGGATGGAAGTGCCACGGAGTCTGTTTCGTATGAAACCAAAGGACGCAGTGAGGAATGGAAGGAAAATGTTTTGTGTAATCAGGCTGTTCGCCGGATGATTCTTCCTGTTACACGGAAAACCTCTCATCGTTTAATTTTTACTGCATTGGATGAAGGTGTGGTATTGGATCAGATATACCTTTATACACCTCGGATAAAATAGGGTGAACGAAGATATTCAGGATATTTGTGCATACAGAAATTACAATGAAAAACAACAGATAAAATGAAGAAGACTTTTTTTAAATCTTTGGCTAGTATTGCGGCCGTAGCTTTTGCCGTATCATGTACAGCACCGGCTCCAAAGTATAAAATGGTAATAGTTGATGCTCCTTTTGCTATGGAACCCATCAAAGAATGTGTTTTTCCCGAACAAGATTTTTCCATTGTGGATTATGGTGCGGTGAAAGGTGGGGAAATAGTGAATACGGAGGCCATCGCCAAAGCCATAGTAGCTTGTAATAAGGCCGGAGGAGGCCGTGTGGTTATTCCTGAAGGGGAATGGTTGACGGGACCTATTCATTTTCAAAGTAATGTAAATCTTCATTTGGAAGAAAATGCCATATTACGCTTTACAGATAATCCTTCTGATTATCTGCCTGCTGTGATGACTTCATGGGAGGGTATGGAATGTTACAACTATTCTCCGTTGCTGTATGCTATGGATTGTGAGAATATTGCTATTACCGGAAAAGGAACATTGGCTCCTATTATGGATACTTGGAAAATCTGGTTCAAGCGTCCTAAACCTCACATGGATGCTTTGAAAGAGTTATATACGATGGCTTCTACTGATGTACCTGTAGAACAGCGTCAGATGGCAAAAGGAGAAAATCATCTTCGTCCTCATTTGATACATTTCAACCGGTGTAAAAATGTGCTGCTGGATGAATTCAAGATTCGCCAGAGTCCTTTTTGGACTATACATCTTTATATGTGTGATGGTGGTATCGTACGTAATCTGGATGTAAAGGCTCATGGTCATAACAATGATGGAATTGATTTGGAAATGAGCCGCAACTTCTTGATAGAGAACTGTGTGTTCGATCAAGGGGATGATGCTGTGGTTATAAAGGCAGGGCGTAATCAGGATGCATGGCGTCTGAATACTCCTTGTGAGAATATTGTGATACGCCATTGTGATATTTTGAAAGGACATACTTTACTGGGAATCGGTAGTGAAATGTCTGGTGGTGTACGGAATGTGTACATGCACAATTGTACGGCTCCCGATTCTGTATTCCGTCTTTTCTTTGCTAAAACCAATCATCGCCGTGGCGGATTTATTGAAAATATCTGGATGAAAAATGTGAAAGCGGGAAAGATGCAACGTGTACTCGAAGTGGATACGGATGTGCTTTACCAGTGGCGTGATTTGGTACCTACCTATCAGGATAGCATTACATTCATCAACGGACTTTATATGGATAGTGTGACTTGCGACCGTACCGAGGCTGTTTATGATTTGAAAGGCGATGCCCGTCTTCCTATCAAGAATGTGGAAATAAGGAATGTGACTGTGGGTGAAGTTACAAAGTTTGTGAAGAATGTGGTAAATGCGGAGAATGTGGTGGAGGAAAATATAATTTACAAGGAGAAACAAGATAAACAATGAAAACACAAAAAAAACTATGGAGTGCTTTAGCTGCTCTGTGTGTGGCAACTGTAACGGTTGCCCAACCGGCCTACAATTATTCTAAACTGCAAAAAGAACAGTTGGGGCGTGGCGTTGTGGCCATTCGTGAAAATCCATCGGAGGTAGTGGTGTCGTGGCGTTACCTGTCTTCCGATCCGATCAATACTTCTTTCAATGTATATAGAAATGGAGAGAAAATAGCGGAAGTCCCCAATTCTACAGGTACTTTTTATCGAGATACTTACTCGGGTAATGAAAAAGCGGTATATACTGTAAAACCGATGATAAATGGGGTTGAAACAGGTAAGTTGAATGGAAATTATACTTTGCCGGCTAATGCTCCGTCTGGTTATATCGATATTCCTCTGGACAGGCCGGCAGAAGGTGTGACTCCTTCAGGACAAAAATATACCTATAGTCCTAATGACGCATCTATAGGTGATGTGGACGGCGACGGTGAATATGAGATTATTTTAAAGTGGGATCCTTCCAATGCACATGACAATGCTCATGACGGTTATACCGGAAATGTTTATTTTGATTGCTATCGTCTTACAGGAGAAAAATTGTGGCGCATTGACTTAGGGCATAATGTCCGTGCCGGAGCACACTATACTCAGTTTATGGTGTTTGATTTGGATGGAGATGGTAAGGCGGAAGTAGTCATGAAGACTTCTGATGGAACAAAGGATGGAAAAGGAAAGATAATAGGTGATGCCAAGGCTGATTACCGTGAACCGGGTATCACAGACGGAAATTCCCATGGAAATACACCTCGTAACCAAGGACGTATCCTGACTGGTAACGAATACTTGACTGTATTCAACGGACTGACAGGAGAAGCGATGAAAACAATTGATTATGTTCCGGCTCGTGGTAAATTGACCGACTGGGGAGACAACCGTGCCAACCGCAGTGACCGTTTCCTTGCTTGTGTAGCTTATCTGGATGGAGTACATCCCAGTGTGGTGATGTGTCGTGGATATTATACCCGCGCTGTGCTGGCGGCATTCGACTGGGATGGCAAGAACTTGAAACAACATTGGGTGTTCGACAGCAATAATCCGGGGTGTGGAGACTATGCCGGGCAGGGTAACCATAATCTTCGCGTAGGCGATGTGGATGGTGACGGATGTGATGAAATAATTTATGGTTCTTGTGCTATTGATCATGATGGAAAAGGATTGTATTCTACCCGTATGGGGCATGGAGACGCTATGCATCTAACACAATTTGCTCCCGGATTAAAAGGTTTGCAGGTTTGGGATTGTCATGAAAATAAGAAAGATGGTTCCACTTTCCGTAATGCGGCTACGGGTGAAGTGTTGTTTCAGGTGAAAAGTAGTATAGATGTAGGTCGGTGTATGGCTGCTGATGTTGATCCGCGCAATCCGGGAGTGGAGATGTGGTCATCCGATTCAAAAGGAGTACGTAATATAAAAGGTGAAGTGATTCGTTCTGACCTCAAGAGCTTTTCAGTCAATATGGCTGTATGGTGGGATGGAGATTTGCTTCGTGAGTTGCTGGATAAAAACAGGATAACCAAGTATGATTGGGAAGACGATGTATGTCGTCCGTTAATGATATTTGATGGAACGGATTCAAATAATGGTACGAAGTCCAATCCTTGTTTGCAGGGAGATATAATAGGTGATTGGCGTGAGGAGGTGCTGCTCCGTACGGAAGATAATTCGGCACTTCGTCTGTATGTGTCGCGGATACCGACTGAATACCGTTTTCATACTTTCTTGGAAGATCCGGTGTATCGTATCAGTATCGCTACTCAAAATGTGGCATACAACCAGCCTACCCAGCCTGGTTTTTATTTCGGACCGGATTTGAAAGAGGGGATATTTAGAGGTTATGAATTTAAAAATAAATAAAGACTATATACCATGAATCTGAAAACATTAAGTATGATGGGCGCTCTGTTGCTGCTGGCAGGAACGGGTGCGAATGCGCAAAAGAAGAAAGAAGTACTGAATGATTCGAATACGCCGTTACACTTGTTGCAACCTGCATACAAAGTGCCTTACGGTATGCTCACTACAGAGGAGATAAAGGCCGATATGGATCGTGTCCTTCGTTATTTGGAAAAGAATACTCCGACTCGTGTCGTTGATAAGAATACAGGTAAGGTTATTACGGATTATGCCAATATGACGGCTGATGCACAGCTGGAACGAGGTGCTTTCCGTCTGGCAAGTTATGAATGGGGGGTGACTTATTCAGCTATGTTGGCTGCTGCTGAGGCTACAGGGGATCAGGCTTATTATAAATATGTAACAGATCGTTTTCAGTTTCTGGCCGAGGTTGCTCCACACTTCCGTAAAGTATTGGAAAAGTATGGAACTGTAGATCCGCAGATGAAACAAATTTTGACTCCTCATGCATTGGATGATGCCGGGGCGGTGTGCGCGGCTATGGTCAAGGTGCAGATGAAGAAAAATTCACCGGAACTTAAGCCGTTGATTGATAATTATATGGATTTTATTGTGAATAAGGAGTATCGTCTTGCTGATGGAACATTTGCCCGTACCCGTCCACAACATAATACGTTATGGTTGGACGATATGTTTATGGGTATTCCACCGATAGCTTGGTATTCGTGTATCGCAGGTGATAAACAACAGGCCTATTTGAGCGAAGCTGTACGTCAGATATTTCAATTTGCAGACCGTATGTGGGTTCCCGAGAAGAAACTTTTCCGTCATGGATGGGTGGAAGGTATGCAGGATCATCCTGCTTTCCATTGGGGACGTGCCAATGGTTGGGCGTTGTTGACTATGTGTGAGGTATTGGATGTGTTGCCGGAGGATTATCCTCAGCGCGATAAAATTCTAGATCTGTTCCGTACTCATGTACGTGGTCTTGCTGCATGTCAAAGTGGTGAAGGTTTCTGGCATCAGTTGCTGGATCGTAATGATTCTTATCTGGAAACTTCAGCCACGGCTATTTATGTATATTGCTTTGCCCATGCTATCAATAAAGGATGGATTGACGCTATGGCATACGGACCGGTGGCACAGTTGGGATGGCATGCCGTAACGACTCAAATCAATGCGGAAGGTCAAGTAGACGGAACTTGTGTAGGAACAGGTATGGCTTTTGATCCGGCTTTTTATTATTATCGTCCGGTCAATGTATATGCTGCCCACGGTTATGGCCCGGTACTTTGGGCGGGTGCTGAGATGATTAATATGCTGAACAAACAACATCCTAAAATGAATGACAGCGCCGTGCAATATTACCGTACGGAACAAAAGACTTCAGAACCTATTTTCCATGTAATGGATGGTGGAGCTAAATAAGAAAAAAACAGAACTTAAAAAAAGGAGGAAAATACCATGAAACGTGAAGCTTTTAAGATGTTCTTGAAGCCGGGCTTTGAGAAAGAGTACGAAAAAAGACATGCGGCTATTTGGCCGGAATTGAAGAAAATGTTATCTGATGGAGGAGTATATGATTACTCCATTTATTGGGATAAGGATACTAATATTCTGTTTGCCTGTCAGAAGACAAAAGGAGATGAGTCTTCGCAAGATATGGGGGCCAATCCCATTGTACAGAAATGGTGGGATTATATGGCGGATATCATGGAAGTAAATCCGGATAATTCTCCGGTAACCATCCCGCTGCCTGAAGTCTTCCACATGGACTAAGATAAAAAAGAGTGTATCGATTCATTTTGATACACTCTTTTTTTATACCTTTGCAGGCACAACAACACTATGATGAATGATATGAAAAAACACATCTATACTTTATGGGCATTCTTTATTCTTTTCAGTCAGAGTATTGCCGCATCAGTCGAGGTGCGTTCTACTCATATGACTACGGGAGATGGAGTCGCCAATAACTCAATTCGATATATATATCAGGATAGCAAAGGCTTTATCTGGATGGGAACGTTGAATGGGCTTAGTCGTTATGACGGGAATTCGTTTGTGACTTTTCGTCCTGAGGGTGGAAATAAAATTTCGTTGATAGACCATCGGATTCGCGATTTGGAAGAAGATAAAAATGGTTTCTTGTGGATTGCGACTTCTGCCGAGTTGTTTAGTTGTTATGATCTGAAGAAAGATTGCTTTGTTGATTTTACCGGTTGTGGGGAATATAAACAACTGTATAGCTATAAGATGACTGACCGTGAAGGTAATGTCTGGTTATGGCAGGATGGAAACGGGTGTCGTAAAGTGACTTATATGAATGGTGGGTTTACATCTATAGTTTTCAAGAAAGAAAATAATAATCTCCCTTCTAATAATGTTACTTATATATCTGAGGATGAACAAGGAAGAATATGGATTGGTAGCCATGACGGTATAGCTCAAGTGGTAGAGGACAAGGCAGTATTGGTGGAAGAAAATCATGATGCTTCCAAGATGATGTCTTTTGGTAAAGATGTTTTTTTTCTTTCGGGAACAGGAACAATTTCGTTGAAGAGAGAAGGAGAGGATAGCCGTATTGTTACTCGTTTAGGTGAAGGTAGTAAAGTATATAGTACCATGCGCTTGCAAAACGATTGGATTGTTTTTACGGAAGATGGCAGTTATGTCTTCAATTTGAAAACTCATCAGGTAAGTTTGGATACGGAACTGAATATAAAAAAAGGACAAGTTCAGATTGACAACCGGGGGAATTTTTGGATTTATAATCATACGGGTAAGGTATGGTATGTCAATGCCAAGACCAGATTTGTCAAGTCTTTCCAACTGATTCCGGCTGATAAAGTAAATTATATAGATGAGGAACGTTACCACATAGTTCATGATTCTCGTGATATAGTTTGGATTTCCACTTATGGTAACGGTTTGTTTGCTTATGATTTGGCAACTGATGAATTGCAGCATTTCGAATCCAATATTAATGGATTCAGTCATATCACTTCAAATTTTTTGCAATATATTATGGAGGATCGTGCCGGTGGTATTTGGGTTAGTTCGGAATATACGGGTATTTCTCGTCTTTCGGTCTTGAATGAAGGAGCTGAGCGTATTTTTCCTGAAGATGAAACTTTATCAGACCGTTCAAATACCGTGCGTATGATCAACCGTATGCCTGATGATAAGATTTGGTTGGGTACCCGTCGTGGAGGATTGTATATTTATGACCCTCATTTGAAAACTATAGAGAGCAGTCGTTATTTTGATTCTAATATTTATGCTGTTGAGGAAGGGGCTGATGGTAGTATTTGGTTGGGGAGCCGTGGAAACGGATTGAGTATTGACGGAAGATGGTACACTTATCACTCGGATGATCCTCTGTCTATTGGAAATAATAATATCTTTACTCTTTACCGGGACCGAAAGAATAGAATGTGGATAGGCACTTTTGGCGGTGGATTGAATTTGGCGGTTAAGGAAAAGGATAGGTATGTATTCAAGCGGTTTTTGAACAATTTTTATAGCCAGCGTCAGATTCGTGTGATACAGGAAGACAATAATGGATGGATATGGGTGGGTACTAGTGCTGGGGTTTACATATTTAATCCTGATTCGTTAATGAATGATCCGGATAACTATATTACTTATAATTATAATAACGGTAAGTTACGTAGTAATGAAATAAAGTGTATCCATCAAGATAGTAAGGGTCGGATATGGGTTGGTACTTCAGGAAAAGGATTCAGTATGTGCATGCCAGAAGGTGATTACAGAAACTTGACTTTTGAGCATTATGATGGAAGTGATGGGTTGGTAAATAGTATGGTGCAATCTATTGTTGAAGACAGGGAGGGCAAACTTTGGGTTGCGACGGAATATGGTATTTCTCGTTTTGATCCGGATACGCATGCTTTTGAAAATTTCTTTTTTTCAGCATATGCGTTGGGGAATGTTTATAGTGAGAACAGTGGTTGTGTGAGTAAGGATGGTAAACTGATGTTTGGTTCTAATTATGGATTAGTTGTTATCACTCCCGGCAAAATTGTGAATAATTCTACTGTAACTCCTATGGCAGCTTTTACCAATCTTCGAATTAATGGTATTGCTATGCGCCCAGGCGATGTGGATTCTCCGTTAGACCGTTCGTTGATTTATACAGATGAAATTGAGTTGAAATATTTCCAAAATTCTTTTGTCATAGATTTCTCTACATTTGATTATTCCGGAACGAATAGTACTAAATATACGTATCGGTTAGATAATTATGATAAGGAGTGGAGTATACCGTCTTCGTTGAATTTTGCAGCTTATAAGAACCTGGTACCCGGTACTTATAAATTGCGGGTGAAAGCTTGCAATGGGGTAGGTGTGTGGGGAGATAAAGAAACGATTTTGAAGATTATCGTTGTTCCTCCTTTTTGGAAAACTACTTGGGCTTTCTTTATTTATGCTATTTTGATAGGGGGGGCGTTATACATCACTTTCAGACTAATGCGTGACTTTAATACTTTGCGTAATCGTATACAGGTGGAGAAACAGCTGACAGAGTATAAATTAGTTTTTTTCACGAATATCTCTCATGAGTTCCGTACTCCCTTGACTTTGATACAAGGAGCATTGGAGAAGATACAGCGTGGTGGTAAAATCCCTAAAGAAATGGCTTATTCATTGAAGGTCATGGATAAAAGTACCCAGCGTATGTTGCGTCTTATCAATCAGTTGCTGGAATTCCGTAAGATGCAGAATAATAAACTGGCCCTTTCTTTAGAGGAAACGGATGTCATGGCTTTCTTGTATGAAATTTTTCTGAGTTTCAATGATGCTGCTGAGTCTAAGAATATGGATTTCAAGTTTTTGCCATCTGTAGCCTCTTATAAGATGTTTATCGATAAGGGTTATTTGGATAAAGTGACTTATAATTTATTGTCTAATGCTTTCAAATATACGCCCAGTGGTGGAAAAGTGACTTTTTCTGTGACGGTAGATGAAGCAAGGAAACTGTTGGTCATATCGGTAGCCGATTCCGGTGTAGGCATTCCTAAAGAGAAGCGTAATGAGTTATTTAAGCGTTTTATGCAAAGTAGTTTTTCGGGTAGTAGTGTCGGAGTCGGCCTGCATTTGACACATGAACTGGTGTGTGTGCATAAAGGTACGATAGTGTATACTGAAAATGAAGGTGGTGGGTCTATATTTACAGTCAGTTTGCCTACTGATATTTCTGTTTATGAGGAAAAAGATTTCCTGATTCCCCATAATGTGTTGCTGGAAGAGGAGGAAGTACATCATGCGGCTGTTCTTGCAGGAGAAATATCGGCGCAAGAAGGGGAAGTGGAACTTCCATCTGCACCACTTAATAAGCGGAAAGTACTTATTATAGAAGATGATAACGATGTACGTGAGTTTTTGAAAGAAGAAGTGGGACAATATTTTGAAGTTGTGGCCGAGGCGGATGGTCCGTCTGGATTGGAACGTGCACGTACGTATGATGCTGATTTGATAATCTGTGATGTGTTGATGCCGGGGATGACAGGGTTTGAGGTAACCCGAAAATTGAAAAATGATTTTGATACAAGTCATATACCTATTATTTTATTGACAGCTATGAGTTCTGCCGAAAGTCATTTGGAAGGTGTGGAAAGTGGTGCGGATGCATATATTACTAAGCCTTTTAGCCCGAAACTACTGTTGGCACGCGCTTTCAAACTAATAGAGCAACGTGAGAAATTACGTGAGAAGTTTTCGAATGATCCGAATATGGTACGACCGGCTATTTGTACCTCTGATAAGGATAAAGAATTTGCTGACAGATTACAGGTGGTTATGGAACAACAGATTGGTAATGCTCAGTTTACGATTGATGAGTTTGCTTCGATGATGGGATTGGGACGAACCGTTTTTTATCGTAAGATACGTGGGGTGACGGGATATTCACCCAATGAATATATTCGGATTATTCGTATGAAGAAGGCGGCAGAACTGTTGTTGGAAAATCGTTATACGGTAGCTGAAGTTTCTTATAAAGTAGGTATTAATGATCCGTTCTATTTTAGTAAATGTTTTAAGCAACAATTTGGTGTGGCACCTTCTGTTTATTTGCGTGGAAAGGAAGAGTCCGGGATACAGGATACAGAAAATAAGGACTGATGAAAAACTTTTCTTAAATAAGAAGGTCAATCGAGAATAATATAGAATAGAATCGGTTGACCTTTTTGCTTTAATGGACTATATTATTTAGTATGGCTTGAGACTGATTTTAGTCAGTACTTTGCGACTTACAATATATAGTATCCATGTACAAGCAGAAGCGGTAAGTAATGCTGCTATTTGTCGAGTGGTGTCAGATATATCTAGAGGCAGAGACGCTCCAAGCCACCAACCTGCCAAGGCTGCGGTAACAGTAAGTAAGGCCATAATGATGCTTACTCCTAAAATGAACATTATTCTTTTCATAAATGGTTTAAGTTTGATTCAATATTAAATAAATGCTATTTCAAGTCAGTTTGTTCATGATTATATAAAAAATCGTGAGTAAAAGGGATGTAAATTAAAAAAGGAGTATCCTCTTCCAGAGGATACTCCTTTTTTATGTAGGAATGATAAATCTTACTGATTAACTCTTTTTTCCTGAATTCTAGCTTTCTTGCCAGTAAGAGCACGTAAATAGTACAATTTAGCACGACGAACTTTACCAACTTTGTTAACAGTGATACTGTCGATAGCCGGAGATTCGATAGGGAAAATACGTTCAACACCTACAGTACCAGACATTTTACGAACGGTGAAACGTTTTTTGTCACCATGTCCAGCGATTTTGATAACAACACCACGGTACAACTGTACACGTTCCTTGCTACCTTCAACGATACGGTATGCCACTGTAATAGTATCACCAGCTTTGAATGAAGGATGCTGTTTGCCAGTAGCAAATGCTTCTTCAGCAATTTTAATTAAATCCATTTTTTTTGATTTTAAATTGTTTATCGTTACCAACGCAACATATCAAGTAACTCTTCTTTGACAGCGATTGCGCGAAAGCGGTGCAAAATTACTAGATTTTTGTCATACAGCCAAATTAAATTCAACTATTTTTTCATCTGATATCGTTGGTTGCAACTTCTTTTTTAACTACATTTGGGCAATAAACAACTAATAAACATGAAACCAAACCGAATTATGTGTATGATTCCGGCAGGAATAGCAGCCGGGATTTTTATGTTTTCAAGCTGTCACTCAGGGTATTCACTGGCATCAGTTGAGGGAAACAGGATAGAAGTGACAGCAGCTTTGGATGCTAACCCGGATTCCACTGCAATCGCTATTTTGACTCCGTATCAAAAAACGGTTGATAGTATTATGTCACCAGTCATAGGACAAAGCGCTCGTTTTATGGATCGCTTTCGTCCTGAAAGTGAGTTATCCAACTTGGTAGCGGATATTTTACGTTGTTCTGCTTCTGCATATATAGGCCGCATAGCCGACGTGGGGGTGACGAATATGGGCGGACTACGTACGGCTTTGCCCGAGGGGGATATAACTTACGGTAATATTTATGAAATAACTCCCTTTGAAAATACATTGTGCATTGTTACTATGAATGGTTCTTTGCTGCGCGAACTTTTTGAAAATATAGCAGCTGTGCATGGTGAGGGATTAAGTGGTGCTTGCCTTGAAATTTCTGGAGATGGAAAATTATTGGATGCTACAGTAGCCGGAAAAGAAATTGAAGACTCCAAAGAGTATAAAGTGGCTACCTTGGATTATTTGGCTGAGGGAAATGACCATATGACTGCTTTTGCTAAAGTAGGCGATGCGGATAAATTGCTGCCTGAAAAGGCCACAGTGCGTCAGTTGTTTCTGAACTATGTGAATGAGCAGACTAAAGCAGGGAAGAAAATAGACTCAAAGATAGAAGGAAGAATTACCGTTAAAGAATAAACAGAACCGTCATGAAACGAATATATGTATTATTTACTGCTCTGTGTGTATGTTGTGTGCTGGCAGCACAGGATATCAAAGAACTTTTGATACTTCATACTAATGATACCCATAGCCGTGTGGAACCTATTTCCATTACTGACCCGAATCCGGAGTTTGCAGGAAAAGCGGGCTTTGTACGTCGTGTTACCTTAATCAAAGAAATGCGGAAACAGAACAAGGATTTGTTATTGTTCGATTGTGGTGACTTTTCACAAGGTTCTCCTTTTTATAATATGTTTGGTGGTGAGGTTGAAGTGAAGCTGATGAATGAAATGGGATATGATGCCGGGACTATTGGAAATCATGAATTTGATTTTGGTTTGGATAATATGGCACGTCTTTTTAAAATGGCGGATTTTCCTATTGTTTGTGCTAATTATGGTGTACAGGGAACTGTTTTGGAGGGTCTTGTCAAACCGTATGTTATTTTGGAACGTAAGGGGGTAAAGGTAGGCGTGTTCGGACTGAGTCCTGCGTTGGAGGGATTAGTACAGGCAAAAAACTGTGAAGGAGTGGTTTTTGAAAATCCAATAGAGGCCGCCCAGCGTGTGGCAGATATATTGAAGAATCGGGAAAAATGTGATTTGGTGGTTTGTTTGTCTCATTTAGGATGGCAAGGAAAACCTTATTCTGATGAAACTTTGATTCCTAATACTCGTAATATTGATATTGTCTTGGGAGGTCATTCGCATTCTTATTTTGATAAGACTTTGTTTTATAAGAATTTGGATGGCAAAGAGATTCCATTGCAACAAATGGGAAAAAATGCTGTTTATGTAGGAGAAATGAAAGTAAGGATGGAAAAGAACTGATAGTTGCTGTTGTATAGGGAAATCTGATATAATTGAGTAAGTTAGATGAGGAGAAACATATTGTTATTTATAAGTTTATGTGTTGTCGGATGTGCGATGATGTATGCACAGCAGATGCCTGGGCTGTTACAAAAGGGGAAGGCGGACACTCAGGATTGTAAGGCGTGGGTGGATGAACAGCTTTCTGAAATGAGTTTGAAGGAAAAGATAGGACAACTGTTTATACACACAGTGGCTCCTCTTCAGACACAACGAAATAAAAACAATATATATGCAGCTATAAAAGAATATAAAGTAGGAGGATTACTTTTTTCGAGTGGCCAGTTGTCTAATCAAGTTTTATTAACTAATTATGCGCAGAGTCTGGCAGAAGTACCTTTGTTCATTACTTTTGATGGTGAATGGGGGCTGGCTATGCGTTTGAAAGGAACTCCTCGTTTTCCAAGAAACAGAGTTTTGGGATGTATACAGGATAATGAACTGCTTTATGAATATGGTAAGGAAGTAGCTCGCCAATGTAAGGAGATAGGTGTGCAGATCAATTTTGCTCCGGTGGCTGATGTGGATGTTAATCCTCGGAATCCGGTTATTAATACCCGTTCTTTTGGTGGTGATCCTCGGAATGTGGCTCAAAAAGTGGTGGCTTATGCTCGTGGTTTGGAGGATGGAGGGGTATTGTCTGTCTGTAAACATTTTCCGGGGCATGGAGATACGGAAGTGGATTCTCATAAGGCGTTACCGGTTTTGAATTTTGATCGTGCGCGTTTGGACAGCATTGAACTTTTTCCGTTTAAAGAGGCTGTTAAAGCAGGACTGGGAGGTATGATGGTAGGGCATTTGGAGGTACCTGAATTGGGTAAAAATCCGGCTTCGATTTCTTCACATATTATTTATAATTTACTTTGTCGGGAATTGGGCTTTCAAGGTTTGGTTTTTACAGATGCTTTGGAGATGAAAGGTATTTCGCAAAATGAGAATATATGCGCTCAAGCCTTGATAGCAGGCAATGATTTATTATTGGCTCCCCGTAATTTGAAGAGAGAATTGGATGGTGTTTTAAATGCTGTAAAAAGTGGAAAACTATCAGAAGAATTGATTACGGAAAAATGTCGTAAAGTATTGACTTATAAATATGTTTTAGGGTTGAAGAATAAACCTCACGTCCAACTTTCCGGGCTGGAGAAACGATTGAATCGCCCGGAAACGAAGGAGTTGATTCTCCGCTTGCAGAAAGCTGCTATAACGGTTCCTGCTAATGTAAGTGGAATCTTGCCTTTGGATTCAAAATTGAAGGGTACGGTGGTTCTGAATATTGGGAAAACTCCCGGTGCAGGGCTTGATTTTTATAATCGTTTGCAAAATACACTCTCTCTCACACGCGTTGTTGCTCGTCCGGATTCGATGGAAGCTATTAGAAAACGATTGTTGGGTAGTCATCGTGTAATTGTGGTGGTTACTTCGGATGATTACAAAAAGTATAAAACAATGCTTGATTCGCTTCCGGCTGATTTGCCTGTTGTTTATGTGTTTCTGATGCCATTAAAGTCTATGTTGGATATGGAGGGCTACTGGAAGAAAGCGGCGGCTGTAGTATTGGGGCATAGTGATGAATCTGTTATTCAGGAGTATGTGGCTGATGTCTTGGTAGGAAAGGCGGTGGCAGACGGGCGTTTGTCCGTGGCTGTCGCCGATTTGTTCAAACCGGGTGATGGAGTGACTATAACTCCTAAAGTGCCTCGTATTTATAGACCCGAGGATTATGGTATGGACTCCAAAATACTGGAAAAGATAGACGGGATAGCTATGGAAGGAATCAAAGCGAAAGCTTATCCTGGTTGTCAGATTCTAATTTTAAAAGATGGGAAACCAGTATATGATAAGTCTTTCGGTACTTTCACTTATGAAAGTGACCAAAAGGTGGAAAAGGATGATTTGTATGACTTGGCTTCGTTGACCAAGACCACGGCGACGCTGTTGGCTGTTATGAAACTTTACGATGAAGGTAAATTTGGTTTGACCGATCGCATATCCCAATACATTCCAGCTTTAAAAGGCACGGATAAGGAGCGGGTCACTATAGAGGAGTTGCTTTTACACCAGTCAGGCATTCCCGCTTTTTGGCCTTTTTATAAGGAGGCTATAGATAAAGACAGTTATAAGGGGACTTTTTACAAAGCAAGACCAGACGCTAGTCATCATACGCAAATAGATGTACGGCTGTATGTCACTGATAAGTTCGATTATAGAAAAGAGTTGATGGCAAAATCTTTCTCTGCCGATTATCCTTTACAGGTAGCTGACAGTATGTTTCTTCATCGTTCTTTTCGTGATTCCATTATAGCACAAATAGGACGTATTCCATTAAAAGACAGGATATATCGTTACAGTTGCCTGAACTTTATGTTATTGAAGGAAATGGTAGAGAATATCAGTAAAATGCCTATGAATCTTTTTTTAGATAAAGAATTCTATAAACCGATGGAGATGAACCGTACGGCTTATTTGCCGCTTCGACAGTTTAAAAAGGAGGAAATTGTTCCTACAGTGAAAGCGGATTATTTGCGTAAAGGAAAAGTGTTGCAAGGTTATGTACACGATGAATCAGCTGCTTTCATGGGAGGGGTGTCAGGAAATGCCGGTTTATTTTCTACGGCTCGTGATGTGGCAAAAGTGTATCAGTTATTGATTGATGGAGGAGTTTATAATGGAAAGCGTTATCTGAGTAGGGAAACTTGTGATTTATTTCTAACCCATACTTCGAAGATCAGTAGGAGAGGATTGGGATTCGACAAACCGGATGTGAATAATAGTGTGAAAAGTCCGTGTACGGAAGAAGCGCCTGAAGAGGTGGTAGGACATACTGGTTTTACCGGAACTTGCGCTTGGGCAGATCCGAAAAATCATTTGGTTTTTGTTTTTCTGAGTAATCGGATTTATCCGCGTCCTTTTGACCATAAACAGTTGATGCGGTTAAATATCCGTCCTCGTATGCAACAGGTTATGTATCAGGCTTTGATGAAATAATCGTATTTAGATTAAATACAAATTAGCGCATTTTTGTAATCTCTATGTGACAACTAATAGAGAAAAGCTGTATATTTGCTCCATCAATTAGTACTAATAATTTAATAATTAACGAAAATGGCTTACGTAATTAGTGACGATTGTATCGCTTGCGGTACTTGTATCGATGAATGCCCGGTAGAAGCAATTTCTGAAGGTGATAAGTATTCTATCAATCCGGATCTGTGTACAGAGTGCGGAACTTGTGCTGATGCTTGTCCTTCTGAAGCTATTCATCTTGGCTAAGCAATACAATTTTGTTCTTTAAAGTTAATAACGATCGTTTCCGTTGATGGAAACGGTCGTTTTTTTGTTTTTCTTAAAGCTTTGTGTTGATTACAAGCTCGTATGTCTACTTTATGAATAAAAAAAACAGGCACCACAGAAAAAAACGGATGCCTGTTCTTTTTAAAGAAAGAATATTTTATTTTAATAGGGCTAATGCTTCTTTGATGCGGCGCATAGCTTCTATAATATTCTCATCGGAAGTTGCATAACTCATACGGATGCATTCGGGGGAACCGAATGAAGTACCACCTACACATGCCACATGACCTACTTCAAGTAGATACATTGCCAAATCGTCAGCGTTATTGATATTGCGGTCACCTGCTGATTTGCCAAAAAAAGAATCACATTTCGGAAATAAATAGAATGCTCCTTGAGGATTGTTTACTTCAAATCCTGGAATTTCTTTTGCTAATTTTACAATAAGGTCACGGCGGCGCTGGAATGCCTGACGCATTTCTTCTACGGGAGTTTGAGTGCCTGTATAGGCAGCTTCGGCAGCTTTCTGAGAAACAGAGCACGGACCTGAGGTATATTGTCCTTGTAGCTTATTTACAGCTTTTACAATCCATTCCGGACCGGCAATGAACCCGATTCTCCATCCTGTCATAGCATATGCTTTTGAAACTCCGTTTACAATAATTACATTGTCATGAATCTCGGGGAATTGGGCAATGCTTTCATGTTTGCCACTGTATGTGATATGTTCGTAAATCTCATCGGCTATAACATATACTTGCGGGTGCTTTGCCAAAACAGCGGCCAAGCCAGCCAACTCTTCCTTGGTATAAACAGAACCGGTGGGATTTGACGGTGAGCAAAGAATCAATGCTTTGGTCTTGGGAGTAATCGCTACTTCTAGTTGTGCAGGGGTAATCTTGAAATCCTGATCAATACCGGCAGTAATAATAACAGGAGTACCGTCAGCTAATTTTACCATTTCAGGATAGCTTACCCAATAGGGAGCCGGGACTATTACTTCGTCACCGTTGTTAACTAGAGCCATAATCGTATTACAAACAGATTGTTTGGCACCGTTTGCACAGGAGATTTGTGCAGCTGTATAGTTTAATCCGTTTTCATTCTTCAGTTTGGCTACGATTGCATTGCGAAGTGCAGGATATCCTGGAACTGGAGAATATCTGGAAAAGTTATCATCTACTGCTTTTTTTGCTGCTTCTTTGATGTGGTCCGGGGTATTGAAGTCCGGTTCACCCACGCTTAAATTAATGACATCAACTCCTTGGACTTTTAACTCATTACTTTTTTGGGACATGGCCAATGTTGCTGAAGGAGACAAACGATTCAAACGATCTGATAATTGATTCATTGCTATTATTTTTAATGTGTTTAAGTTTACTTGCTGCAAAATAAAGGATAATATCTCAATTATGAAAGTAAAACAGACGAAATCGCATGAAAAATGATGTGATTTCGTCTGAGTTATAGCTTTTTTATTTGTTAAAGTGCAATGTATGTCCCATTCTGTCTTTTTTGGTTTTTAAATAACGCTCGTTATATTTGTTAGGCGTGATTTCAATAGGAACGTTTTCAACTATGGACAAACCGTATGATTCCAATCCTACACGTTTGACAGGGTTATTTGTCAGCAAACGCATTTGGGTGACGCCTATACTGCGTAGTATCTGTGCTCCGACTCCATAATCACGTTCATCTGCCTGATGTCCTAAAAGGATATTAGCTTCTACAGTATCCACACCATTTTCTTGCAATTTGTAGGCTTTCATTTTTTCCATTAGTCCTATGCCTCTTCCTTCTTGGTTTAAATAAACAACAGCGCCTTTTCCTTCTTTTTCGATCATTTGCAATGCTTTGTGCAGTTGTTCTCCACAGTCACAACGCATGGATCCGAAAATATCACCGGTGGCGCAAGAAGAATGCACGCGTACCAAAACGGGTTCTCCTTCTTTTATGTCACCTTTTATAATAGCGATATGTTCTAAACCATTACTTTTCTGGCGGAAAGGTATCAGACGGAAATGGCCGTATTCAGTCGGCATGTCCACTTCCACCCCTTTTTCTACTAATGACTCTTGCTTTAGACGATAGGCGATCAAGTCACGGATTGAAATTAGTTTCAGCCCCCATTCATCGGCCATTTTTCTTAGTTCGGGCAGACGAGCCATGGTTCCATCCTCACTCATGATTTCCATTAATGCGGCAGCAGGGTAGAGTCCTGCTAGCCGTGCCATGTCTATACAGGCTTCTGTATGACCGGCACGTCTCAGTACGCCTTTGTCTTGTGCATATAATGGATTGACATGCCCCGGACGTCCGAATGTTTCGGGAGTGGAGGTGGGGTCGGCAAGAGCACGGATAGTGGCGGCCCGGTCGTAGATAGAAACTCCGGTACTGCAACCTTCCAGCTTATCCACAGTTACAGTGAAAGGAGTACCTAGAACTGACGTGTTTGTATCTACTTGATGAGGTAATTCCAATTCCTTGCAACGAGAAATAGTAATAGGTACACAAAGTACGCCACGCGCATGTTTCAGCATGAAATTGACTTGTTCGGGAGTAATTTTTTCCGCAGCAACAATTAAATCGCCTTCATTTTCACGGTCTTCGTCGTCCACTACAATGACAAACTTACCTTCACGGAAGTCAGCTATCGCTTCTTCGATGGTATTTAGTTTTAATTCTTCCATAGTCAAATTATAAATGATTTATTGTTTATTCTTTCTTGAATTTCACGGTTGGTCTTGATTATGTTTTTTAAATCTTTATCCAGCCGGATACTGAACCGCCAAATGCGGAAATAGAAGAACAGGCCTATTGGTACAATGATTCCTGCGAGTAAATTCAGCCATTGGTTGTCAAACGGACTTTTGTGAGCTTTGGTGGACAAAATGGGATATCTATTTAAGTATTCCAGTAATACTCCATCTTTGCTGTTGGATAATTCTTCTATGAGTAGTTCCATTTTGGCGCTGATATCGGCTATGATGTCATCATGTCCTTTGTTGGTGAAGATGCGGATATAATTAGGTGCGTCGGCCAGTCTATGCTTGATGGCATACTCGTTACAGATGTTGCATAGTTTCTCCAGTTCTGTTTGTATGCGTGGATAGTCCGGATCTTCTATAATAACTTCTTTTTTGAATACATGGCGCGAGGGGCGCAGACCTAACAGCATACGGAAGAAATTGATATATACTTCGGCATTGAATACCACTGAGTCATTATTCGACTTATAAGTAAAGAAGGCTCCGATAGGTGCCAATACAATGGTACTCATCCAAACACCTAATACCATATTCATTTCACCGCTTTTTGCTACTCGGGTAGCCCCGGAATCAATGATATAATAGATTACGAAAATCAAGACGGATACCACTACGGGCATTCCTAAACCTCCTTTGCGGATGATGGCTCCCAAAGGCGCACCGATGAAAAAGAAAATCAAACAACTTATAGAGAGGGTGATTTTTTTGTGCCAGTCGGCTTCGTGTTTTCGGATATTGTTGTCCGCATCTGTAGTTTGATAACTTTTCATGTTCCATTCACTGGCCAGTGACTCGGTGCGATCCGCCGCACTACCCAGTGTCTTATCTTTTTCAGCTAAAGTATAGGAATTGAATAGACTGTCTACATTGATTTTGCTGTTTGTTTCAACTATTTTTGCGGAGTCTGTTTTCGATAATATGATATTGCGATAAGTCGAGGCTTTTATTTCATTGTACATGCTTCTTCCCAAACTGTCGGCGCGGTGGCTCAGCGAGTCGATGGACTGGCTGATTTCAATCATATTCTTGCTGTCCGAACGGTCACTTAAAAAACTCCCATCTACCATGTTGAATCCGCCGTCAAATTCAATAATGGTATGTTTCTCTCTGAAGGTTTCACGTCGATAGGGGACATTATTGGATGAAATGGTCTGCGATTTCAGATTTTCGAACTGTTCTCCGTTATACAGATGTAGGTAAAGATGTTGTTTGTCTGCTGTCATCTCCATTTTTCCTTCGGAAGCCCATATAATGTGAGCGTTTTCAAACCCATCTGAAAAGTTGTAGATCAGTACATCTTTTAGCATTCCTGTTTCACGGTCTTTCTGTTTTACATATATATTATACCCCTCAATTTCGTCGTAAAATACACCTTCCGGAATATCCAGTTCTGGTGAAGTTTGCTTCATGGATACAAGTAAAGTAAGCAATTTGATCTGCGCTTTGGGGGCTATGACATTTTGAAAATAAAACGAGGTACAACACAGGAAAGTACAAAAAATAATCAGTGGACGTATGATCCTCAATAAGGGAATACCCGCTGCTTTCATAGACAGCAATTCATATCTTTCACCAAAGTTACCAAATGTCATTAAGGCGGCTAATAAAATTGCCAAAGGTAGGGACAAAGGTATTAAGGTCAGAGCAGAATAAAAGAAAAACTGTGCTAAAACACTCATCTCCAATCCTTTTCCGACCAACTCGTCTACATATCTCCATAAAAATTGCATCATGAAGATGAAGAGACAGATGAAAAAAGTACCTATAAAGAGCATCAAAAAGCTCTTTAGGATAAATATATCTAATTTTTTTATGCGTAGCATTATTTCATTTTGTGCAACTATCAAGGCACAAAATTAGTATAAAAAACGGAGAGCAAAGACAAGTTTTGCATATTTTTATAGAATTACAGTCCGCTTACCCTTTTTAGCTTTTCTATTTCGGAATCCCAAAGTTCTTTCATATCTTCTACTTCATCGGGTTCTGCCCAATCAATCACTTCCAGCATATAGTCAGAGGTCAGTTCGTTATAGACCATTTTCAATTCAAAATAGGCTTTAGGATCTTCATCATCCAGCCATCGAAAGCGTATAAAACTGTTAACCCGGAAGTTTGTTACTTCAGCTTGCCGTGTTTCTGTTTTTCCCCAATAAAAGGTGAATACTTTGTCTTTGAATGTCACCTTGTCTGCAAACCATGTTTCCAGGCCGGATGGGGTACTAATAATAGACCATACAATATTACCGGATCCGGCTTTCAACATGTACTCCAAACGAATTTTTTCTTTTCCCATAGGTTAGCTTTTTAAAGTTTCGGTGGCAAATTAAGCCAAATTTTCTTATTTGCCATAATAAATGCTATGTTTTTTGAAATATTTATTAGCCACATACTAAGCTGTTTTTCTCTTTAAAAACGAATTTTACAAGAAAAAGTTCTCTGAAATGTTGCAATATTCAAAATAACCTTCTATCTTTGCACCCGCAATTGAGAAACGATGGCGGGATAGCTCAGCTGGTTAGAGCGCATGATTCATAATCATGAGGTCCCC